>Ga0209092_10000775_pt1 | contig 32067 bp, 43 predicted proteins | sample FraStrMetagenome_FD_187446 | JGI IMG/M metagenome (GOLD analysis project Ga0209092, IMG submission 187446) | Marine eukaryotic phytoplankton communities from Arctic Ocean - Fram Strait ARC3M Metagenome (SPAdes) (version 2) | ecosystem: Environmental > Aquatic > Marine > Oceanic | place: Fram...
CCTGAAGTGGTATATAGAAGAGATGATGGTTATTTAGCTATTAAATATTATAAATTAAATTCATTAATTATTGAAGCGATTAAAACTCACCAAGTATTTATTGAAGACATAGGTGAACAAATAAACTGGTTAAGAACACAAATAGATTAATGGCTAATATTATAATATATCCTACGGGAAGTACATCGAACACCAATCCACATATAATTTTTAGTGGTTCAGGTAATAGTTATGCTATTGAAATAGATAATTCAGGTGATTTAATATTTAAGTCTTCAACTAATATTTTTAAAGTCTCTGATAGTAATACTCCATTATCATTACCTGCTGAGGCCAATGTCGTTAATAGTGAACTTTATGTTGGTAGTATGATGGTGGTTGATTCCGGAGGTCATTGGGTAGGTCAACTAGAAGGTTTAAAAGGTCAAAAAGGACTTAAAGGTCTTAGAGGTGGAGATGGTAGAGAAGGGACTAAAGGTAATAAAGGTAAAACGGGAGTAGTTGGACCTACAGGCGATAAAGGTGATTTTGGTATTAAAGGTGGTATAGGTTCTGACGGACTAAAAGGTATTAAAGGTGAGTTATCAGTTAAAGGAGATAAAGGTAACCGAGGAATACAAGGAAATAAAGGTGAAGTTGGACCAAAAGGATTGAAAGGATTAAAACCTTCAGAATCTACCAAAGGTTTAAAAGGACCTACAGGATTAAAAGGGATTACATCTACCGATAAAGGACAACAAGGACCAACAGGACTTAAAGGAATTAAAGGTATTAAAGGGTTAAAGCCAGACCAAGGAGCACAGGGTAATATTGGAGGTGATTCGCCTCAAGGACCTACCGGTCTAAAAGGTCCACAATCTTCTGATAAAGGTCAGAAAGGATTTAAAGGTATTAAGGGAGTTAAAGGTCAAAAAGGTATTCTTGGGGTACAAGGACCTCAAGGTGAGAAAGGTATAAGAGCCACAGATGGTGATACGGGACCACAAGGACCAACAGGACCTAATGCCGATAAAGGACCTATTGGTAACAAAGGTATAAAAGGTCTTACAGGACCACAAGGTCCGCAAGGACCCGATGGTATTATAGGTGTACAAGGACCTAATGGGGACTTAGGGCCTCAAGGACCGCAATCTACAGACAAAGGTGATAAAGGTATTAAGGGTATCAAAGGTATTAAGGGAGTAAAAGGTCCTAAACAAAGTAGAGGTGTAATAGGTACACAAGGTGAGAAAGGATTTATTGGGCCACAAGGACCAACAGGACCAGGTGGACCCGCAGCCGTTAAAGGACCCACAGGTCCTCAAGGACCGGTCGGACCCAAAGGTTTCAATGGTAATAGAGGGTCACAAGGGGATTCACTAAAAGGACCAACAGGTTCTGGTGGAGAGAATGGTCCACAAGGACCAACAAGTACAGATAAAGGTACCAAAGGTTTAAAAGGTCTTATTGGTATAAAAGGGATTAAAGGATTAATTGGTCCACAATCTTCAACTAGTTCAGGTCCACAAGGTCCGACAGGGCCACAGGGACCAACAGGACCAGCAAGTGCCGATAAAGGACTAAAGGGTCCAAATGGTAATAAAGGTTTCAGAGGACCTCAGGGACCTCAGGGACCACAAGGTAATAATGAAAAGGGACTTATAGGTGATGTTGCCGATGGTGGAGATATTGGTCCGGTAAGTTCAGATAAGGGTCTACAAGGACCGACAGGTGACACGGGACCTAAAGGATTTCAAGGACCACAAGGTACAATTGGTACTTCACCTAAAGGAGCGAGAGGGGTACAAGGACCAATAGGTCCTAACGCGGAACAAGGTCCAAGTGGTGTACCCACAAATAAAGGTAATAAAGGTTTAAAAGGTATCAAAGGACCTAAGGGTACAGATGGGCCACGAGGTACTATTGGATTTAGTATAAATGGACCAACAGGACCAGGAGGGCCAGTAGGTCCAAACAATACTGATAAAGGACTTAAGGGATTACAAGGTGACACGGGACCTACCAATACCGATAAAGGAACTCAAGGACCAAAAGGACCAAGAGGTAATCAGGGTGGTGGTGGTCCACAAGGACCAACAGGACCAAAAGGAATTACCGGAGGTCAAGGACCAACAGGACCAGCAAGTACAGATAAAGGTATTAAAGGTCAAAAGGGTTATAAAGGTACTAAAGGACCTAACGGACCAACAGGACCAACAGGACCAAAAGGTACTCAAAATACAACCACAGGTGATAAAGGACCAACAAGTACGGATAAAGGTCAAAAAGGACTAAAAGGTCCAAAAGGATTACAAATTGGTAGAGGTGGACAAGGGCCACAAGGAGCAAAGGCTTCAGGAGGAGCGACAGGTCCAACAGGACCACAAGGTCCAGCAAGTACTGATAGAGGACCGATAGGACCAAAAGGACCACAAGGTAACGATGGACCAAGAGGGCCACAAGGTTCAGCGTCGTCACAAGGTAATGTAGGACCAACAGGACCAGGTGGACCCGCAGGAAATACTGCAGGACCAAAAGGACCAATAGGTCCAAGACAATCACAAGGTGATAGAGGTCCACAAGGAGCGAAGGCTTCAGGAGGAGCGACAGGACCAACAGGACCACAAGGTCCAGCAAGTACTGATAGGGGTGTTCAAGGTGAAATCGGTTCACAAGCCAGTAGGGGACCACAAGGTTCAGCATCAGGACAAGGGGCGACAGGACCAACAGGTTCAGGTGGACCAACAGGACCCGCGAGTTCTGATAAAGGTAATAAAGGAATAAAAGGACCATTTATAGGTCAATCTAGTGATAAAGGTTTTAAAGGTATTAAAGGTTCACGACCTTCAGGGGGACCACAAGGACCAACAGGTCCAACTAGTACAGAGAGAGGACCTACAGGACAAAAAGGGCCAAGAGGACCACAAGGTTCAAGAGGACTACAAGGAGCAAAGGCTTCAGGAGGAGCGACAGGTCCAACAGGTGCTCAAGGACCGGCAAGTTCCGATAAAGGTAATAAAGGTTATAAGGGAATTGATGGACCACAAGGACCAACTGGACCAAAAGGACCGACAAATTCAACAGGTGCACAAGGTGGAACGGGACCAACAGGGGAAGCGGGTAACGACCCAGGACCAAGAGGTAATCAAGGACCAAGAGGACCACAAGGAGGAGGAGGAGCCCAAGGACCAAAGGCTTCAGGAGGGGCGACAGGTCCCATAGGAAAAACTGGTACGAATAGTACAGAAAAAGGACCGAGAGGAGATATTGGTATACAGGGACCAAAAGGTTATAAAGGTCTAATTGGAGGTCAAGGACCACAAGGACCAACAGGTTATAAAGGTTACAAAGGACTAAGAGGCCCTAAAGGACCAAAAGGTTACAAAGGACCGAGAGGTGGACAAGGACCGCTAGGGATTAGAGGACCACAAGGGTTTGGTGGTATTGATGGGGAAAAAGGGCCTATAGGACCTCAGGGAACGGATAAAGGTTTAAAAGGGCCAAAAGGACCAAAAGGTGCCGTAGGTAATAAAGGTTTAAAAGGACCAAAAGGTTACCGAGGACCACAAGGACCAACTGGACCAACAGGTTCGGCGGGACAACAAGGTGGAGGAGGAGCCCAAGGACCGGCAGGACCAACAGGTAATAAAGGTATTAGGGGACCACAAGGACCAAAAGGAATAAAAGGGCCACAAGGACCAAAAGGACTAAAAGGTGCTGTAGGTAATAAAGGTACTAAAGGGCCAGGTGGTCTTCAAGGGGCAACAGGTCCAACAGGGGCACAAGGACCTATCGGTAGTACTTCAGATAAGAGATTGAAGAATGACATTAGAAGTATTGAAACACCTTTAAGTAAAGTTTTAAATCTAAGAGGTGTTGAATATATTTGGAGAAAAGAAGGTATTAACGGTGAGATTATTGAAGAAGGTGGTAGTAAAGATATTGGTGTTATTGCACAAGAAGTTAAAGAAATATTACCTGAATTAATTGGTGGTTCAGAAAAACACGGTTACAAAGTCAGTTATGAGGAAATGATATCAATACTGTTCGAAGCAATTAAGGAACAAGAATCGATATTAGATGTAAAGGAAAGTGAACTAACTGAATTAGAGGAAAAGTTTAAACGTAATCAGTAAACATATCGTTTAAATACTTTCTAACCAAAGTATGGTCAGCGTAATCATAATAACTTCTACTTAATGAAAGACCTTCAACTACTTCCTCAGTAATCATTTCTTTAGTTAAGTCTTCAAAGTCACCATAGTATTCAAATACGTTTCGGTAATCATCTAATTGATAATCATCATTAAAAATTGAACTAAATAAGTGAGGTATGAATTTGGTAACTTCAACAATATAGTTGTATATAGTTTTCTCCTCACCTTTATGATTTGTTATTGTCTTAGTTTCCCAATCACCACTGTTATCTATCTCTAATAAATGTTTAACTTCACTCATTATTTCATTATATTTTTCATCAGTATATGCAGTGTTATATGAGTTATGGTGAAGTGAATATAAATTACCTGAAACTTCAGAAGCCTCATCTAATAAAACTTTAGTAGATGTTTCATCTTCTTCTAAAATATCCATTACTAGTAGAGGGTCTTTAACTTCAACATAATTAGGGTGACCTTGGTCTTGAGCGATATTTTCTAATAACTCAGTTTCGGGTGAAATTTGAGTTCCTGATAATTCTTCAGATATTGATTTGGCAAGTAAGAATTTATTTTTTTCATTTAACTCTTCAATAACATCGGTGTATAAATTTTGAGTAACATCTTGAAATGGTTCGAACCAATCACCATCTTCACTTAAAATATTTTTAACCATATCGGATGATGAACTTTCACGATTACCGTCATCTGATTTAAAAAAAGTACTTAAGTCTGCCCTCTCACCAAGAGTTAAAAAATATTTATCACCTTTTTTAGTTATATCACTATAAGTGGAAACAATGTTATCGATAGTTTTTTCACGGTCATCAATATAACTTTTTCTTAGGTAAGTCATTGGAAACATTTCAATAACACTTTCGTATGTTCCGGAGTTTTGAAGTAATCCGAACTTTTCTACTAAATCAAAAAAACTATCTTTATCCCCATTCATATAACGGTTGATAAAGTCTTCAACCTCACCTGAACCTCCTGATAGTATACTGATAATTTTTTCTTTCATAACACGTTATTTACATATAAATATAAAAAAAGGTGAGTTTTACCTCACCTATTTACCCCAATCTCTTATTTTGTTTAATTACTTCTTATCGTAATACTTTTCAACCGTCTTTTTGATGGCTTCTTTAACAGTTTGAGTGTTTGTACTTTTAACAGTTTGTGAACTCTGCTTTGTTTGGTTTTTGTTTTTGTTTTTACATCCGCATCCCATAGTTGATATTTTTTTAATAAAGTTTATAATAATAAATATAAGTAACCATCAATTAGTGTAATAATCGGTTTTTATTTATATTTATGATAAAAGTACAATATTATGAATCTTAGTCAAGTTTTATTAGAAAGTAGGAAGGATGATTTTTTAAGAATGTTTAGAGACAAGTTTTCTGACGAACAACTTAAAAAAGTTTTTACCTTATCTAGACAATTAGCCCCTAATCAAAAATACCTCACATTTTTAGGTAATGTTGTGCCTACAGAAAATTTCGATGAGAGTTTAAGTAAGGCCGAAAAAGTGGTTGAGAAATTTATTAAGTACCAACAAGCGTTAGAGACGAGAGATATCAACCAATTTAAAAGTTTAGAGGAAATAATAACTGCGATTAATAATCATGAGAATAAAGTTAGACGTACAGTTAAATCTGTTGATGGTGCGAATATTGTTTATGAGGATGACCGTTTCACTGTTGTGACTCCACAAACACATAAGGCAAGTTGTTATTATGGTGCAGGTACTAAATGGTGTACCGCTTCTATGAATGGTTCTTCACATTTCGATAACTACAATGTAGAGGGTAAACTTTTCTATATCTTAGATAAAAAAGCAAAAAGTAATGACAAATATTATAAAGTGGCTTTATTACAAAAATATGATGGAGATAAAACATTCTATGACGCGCCTGATAAATCTTTTAAAGATGGGTGGATATTAGGTACTCCAGAATATGATGAAATTCAAAGCGCGATTGATAAATACATTAATACTAACTACCAAAGAGAGATTAATATCTTTAAAGATAAAGAGGCGGCTAAAGTCGAAAGAGAAAGATTAAGAAAAGTGGCTGAAAGACGTAGAGTTGCTCAGTTAAGGATTGCTGCGGACCAAAGAAAAGAAGAGGACTCATGGAATTTAGAAAACGAACCTGACCAAGAAGGTGTGTATGCTAATGCGGTATTTGAAGTTATGGTTGATAACTACGGTGTATCTGTTGATGAAGAAGAAGGTGAAAGTATATATGATTTAGTCCCGTCACAGTATAGTCATTATGATTTACCAACGTTTGAATGGGTAGGTGATGACGATACTGGAATAACATTTGCTGTTGGTACGTGGGATGAAGTATGGCAAGCGGCTAAAGAATATATGGAAGGACTATGGGATGACCAAGGAGCTGACGGATGGAGTAACTCGTTTGTTGAAAGTCATATTGATGAGCAGGAAGTTAGAGAATATTTTTATGATATGTTTTCGGATGATGTAAATAATAATTATGAATCATATTTTGATACAGACGAATTACCACTATCGGACGAACAAGAATCTCAAGTAGCCAAATTAAAAGAAGAGGCTGAAGAGTTAGATGAGATAACTAAAAATGTAGATGACGTATATAATGAAGATGAGGTAGAATTAGCTGAAGATAGATGGAATGAAATAGATGATGAAATAACAGATATTGAATCTGACCCTGAAGGTGAACCAACAGAGGAACAAATTGAAGATATGGTAAATAGTAGAGTTGATGATGTCATGTATGATATGATGGCTAGTATGTCCGATTATGGTTTAGAAATAAGTGACTATGTCGATAAAGATGCATTATTTGAGGCGGCAATTGATAGCGATGGTGTGGGTAATTCTCTTAGTAGTTACGATGGGGACGATAATGAAGTAATGATAGGTGATACTTGGTATCACGTTTTTAGAACAGAATAATGAAGTTATTAAATTTAATAGAAGGTAGAAGAGAAGATATACTTAATCGTTTTGATGAGAACCCTGAGTTACGCAAAACAATAGAGGAGTTCTTAGACCATGAATTTAATAAGAAAACAAATTATAAATATGTAAATTGGGTACTTAAAAGAAATTTTGATGATTTTGGTAATACAATTATTTCTTTAGATACTGTAATTAATTGGATTGAAAAATTTGATAGAGTAAGGAAAAACTTACAATATAAAGATATTAATCAATATAAAAACATTCAGGACCTTATCGATACGTTAGAGGTTTACGGTGACACAAAAAGTGAAGAAAAAACTAAAGTAGAGGCGGATACCTCAAAGATATATGAGGACTCTGAAGTTTTAATAGTTAAACCACTTAGTCAAAAATCGTCATGTTATTATGGTCAGGGTACCAAATGGTGTACGTCAGCCACATCTGGTGGTAACGCATTTAAAGGTTATAATGATAGAGGTCCTTTGTATTATTTTATATTTAAAAATTTAAATAAAGATAATGATTATTATAAAATCGCTATTCATTATAATGTAGGTGAGGATAGGTACTCACTTTTTGATGCTAAAGATAATTTTAATTCTAATCTATTAGGTTTTTTAAAAACAAATTCAGCTTTCAATTCGATTGAAAAAGATATTGAAGAAAATCATAAAGTTGATAAATCTAAAACTTTAGAGATTATGTTAATTAAACTTATTAGAGAAAATAAGTTTAATTTTAGTAAAATTAGAAATTATGTCCTATACGATAAGTTAGTTAATATACTTGGGGATGATAATACCGCACCACTTGTAGTTGCTGAATATGGTGAAAAACATATTATGATTAAAGTGGGTGATAACGATGATGAAATAGTATTTAGGGAGTTACTAAACCCCAGGACAAGAAAGAGTACTTCAAAATATGTTTATGATACAAGACCTCTATATGAAATGGTAGAATATCTTGAGTCTAAATCGGACCCATATGATTTAGCACATTTATTAAGTCAAAATACTATACATACTAATTATAAAGTTATTAGAGATTTATTTAATTTCTTTATTGAAGAATTGCATGAAGAGCTAAGTGTGGGTAATCAAGAAGGTTTTAAGTTTTGGCAACCTATAAACTCACACTCAAATTATCGATTTGAAAGTAGAAATCCTGACAATGCTTACATTAAATTTTTAAATTATATAATTGAGCAAACAAATGAAGGGGAACCAGCCAGTAAGAGAGATTTTTTAATTAATGTCTTAGAAAAAGACCCTGAAGAGGTAGTATTTTCAGGATATCTCTCAACAATGTTCAGTTCAATGAAAGATGCTGGACTCGTTAGTCTTTACAGAGCCAACACTTCACCTTATTTTAGGTACAAGCTTGGCCCCAACCACAATGTTTGGGAAAAAGGAAGACTAAAGAGAATATGAGATTAGATACCAATTGGATTTTACAAGAACCTATAGATTTAGAGCATAAACAATATGTTCTATTAGATTATATTAACAAAGTTGATAAAGACTTTGATAACTTTAAATTATACCCTTCTTTTCAAGAGTTATCACTACATTTAGCTAATATTGGCTCCATTAGAGATAAGTCAAAATATATCACACTTAATAGAGAGCCTGTGGATATAGATGACGAAATCCTATTGGACGATTTGGTATATAATAATTTAAAACAAAACGATGAAACAAAAGAGGAAATATCAAAGATTATAAAGTTTTCTCAGAGTAAGTTAACGGATTTATTTTTAATTGGTAAGTCTATATGGTCATTACTATACGATGATGTTTCTATACGAATAGTTTTTAATGACATTAAAAAAACAAAAAGTAAGTCCGGTGTTGGGTTCTTTTATATAGTATATGACGAGGTGTTACACATTTATCAATATCGAATTAATACCATAACTACAGAAACAAATGAAAACAAATGTTCAACGGATTTAATTTACAAAGGGGATGTGGTGGATGTAACAGATAAAAAAACTTTAATTAATCTAATTAGAGATAATGCTAAAAGTTTTAATCCACAAAAAACAAATAAGTTTTTGGATGGTATTGAATATTCGTACCCTATATTTAGGGTTAAGTATGAACAAAAATTTCCATTAGAAGGTTCTATATTATCCATTGCAAAGAGAAAAATTATGAACTATATTTTTCAAACAATTAAAATTCAAGAATTAAAGTCCTAAGATGAGTAACATTAAACTTAAGAAGCCTGACCACATCGTATGGGATGAGGAAAATCAAAAATACAATGCAAATATTTTACCATACGGTAGTAGTGTATCGGCTCCTGTCATTAAAATAGAGGATATATCATCGTATAAACAAAGAAATGTAAAAAAAATACAAACTAAGTTTAATAAGAAATATCAAGAATTAGTTGATGAGTATAATAATTTAGTTGATGAAGTTAAGTTAAATCAAGTGGTCTATCAATCTAAATTTTCTTTTGAGCCAATAATAGGACATATTTATCACCTTTATTATGGAAATGATGGTAAATATTTCTTATCATTAATTGAACCTGAAATGTGGAATCAAGAATTTGTTTTAAGTGTGGAACTAAATTCTGAACATAAATGGGTCTTAATAAAAAAACCTCAAAACTAATGAAACTTCAAAACCCAATAGACGTTAATGTTACAGATAAAACCATATCAGTTCTTTTAGCGGGTGGTTTGGGTAATATGTTGTTTCAGACAGCAACATTAATGGTCTATGCCAAAGAAATGGGTTACGACCCAATCGTTGGTTATTGGACGACACATCAATCGGAGAGTTCTAAATTTAATGAACACCTTAATCGAAATGGTAGAAACATACATTTTGACCCATGGGGTGGACACATATTAAAAGACCCACATATATCATTTGGAGATGTTTACCCTAAGTTACCATGGTTTGATAGTCGACCTAACGCTTTTGAGTGGTGGTTTGACCAAAGTTTAGGTTGGGATATTGATACAGGAGAAGGTGGTGTGTACTACGATTTAAAACAAAAAGTAAACCCCCCATATCTTTTCCAAGGTTATTTCTTTAATAAGTTATATTGGCACCATGAAAGGGATTACATATTAGAATTATTTGAACCTGATGAAAATATATCTAAATATATTGAATATAATTATGGGAGTTTATTCGATAAGAGTATTTCATTACATTTAAGAATGGGTGGAGGCAGACAAGATAATTTTTTTGATATAAAATTAATACCTGAAGAATGGGTTATTAAAATTTTAAATAATGAGAGTGACGGACATAAAGTACTTGTGTTTTCAGATAATTTAGAATCAGCCAAAAATTTTGTAAACAAATTGGGTTTTCCCAAAGAAAAGTTTGTTTATATTGACGAAGACCCGTATATTGCGGTTCATATGATGAGTATGTGTGATAAACATATATTATCAAATTCAACGTTATCATTTTGGGGTGCGTATCTTGATAAGAAACAAGAAAATGAGTATACTTTTATACACGAGACTTTTTTCGAAAGACATCCTTACAGTATGATACCTTACGATAAATGGAAAATAAATTATTAAATATAAAAATCATGAACGGAGTATCCAAAACCACTATGAATAAAATTGAAGGTAAACTTAGAATACCGATACACATTAAATATATTGCGGATTTTATAGTAAAAGATTCTATTGAGCAAACTAAAAAAATATTAGATAAATTAGTTGATGATAATATTGTTGTTGAAATAGAAAATAATAAAGGTTTTTATATGTTATCATCAAACAAAAAGTAAATGAGTAAAAAAGAACTAGTAACACACCCTGAACACTATGGGGGTGAAGATAACCCTTATGAGGTTGTTAAGATAGCTGAAGCGACAGGGATAGATAAAGATGCGTATCTATTCAATGTTCTAAAATATATAATTAGAAGTGGTAAGAAAGATGATAATCCACCGGTACAAGACTTAAAAAAGGCTTTATGGTATTTAGATAGAAGAATTAAAACAATTGAACAAAATGGAGAAGAATAAAATTTATTGCGGTGATGGTCGTAAACTTATGTCGGAGATGTCCGAAAAAACAGTAGACTTAGTTGTCACTAGTCCACCTTATGGTGTTGGTATTGATTATGATAGTTGGGATGATGATAAAGAAATAGCCGAGTACTGGAAATTTACAAGAGAATGGTTAAGGGAGACTTATCGAGTACTTAAAGACGATGGTCGTATAGCACTAAACATTCCTTACGAGATTAACAGACAAAAAAAAGGTGGTAGAATATATTTTTCTGCTGAATTTTGGATGATAATGAAAGAGATTGGGTTTGGTTTCTTTGGTATTGTGGATTTAGAAGAAGATTCCCCACACCGCTCAAAGACAACTGCTTGGGGTAGTTGGATGAGTCCATCTTCACCATATATCTATAATCCTAAGGAGTGTGTGATTCTTGCTTATAAGAAAAAACATAAGAAAGATATTAAAGGGACACCTCAATGGAAAGGTGAGTTTCAAATGGTTCCTAATGAAAAAATTGAAGGTGAGTTTAGAAAGAAGTTAGTCTATGAGGATAAAGATAAAAAAGATTTTATGTCTTTAGTCTTTGGTCAGTGGAATTATTTTGCGGACACAAGACAAAAAACGAAGGCAACATTTTCATTAGATATACCGTACAGAGCAATTAAAATTCTTTCATATAAAGAAGATGTGATTATGGACCCATTCAACGGAAGTGGAACAACTTGTTTAGCTGCTGAAATGTTAGGTAGACCTTGGATTGGTATGGACATCAGTAAAAATTACTGTGAAGTGGCTCGAGAAAGGGTAAAAGAGTATCAAACTGAACAAAAACAGTTGAAGTTAGTATTAGATGAACATACGAGAAATTAAAGTTCAAAGAAGAGATTCTATAACTATAACGACAACTGATGGTCATGTAAAAACATTTAAAAAAGAAAATTTAAGTGGACCTAAAAAAGTGTGGTTTGATAATATCATCGCATGTTCAAAATCATTAATGAGTGAAACCCCTACAAAGTGAGGGGTTTTTTGTTATTATAGATATTTATTAATAAAAGTTTTTATGTCAAAGTTATTTATAAATGAGTCAGAAGAATCTCATATACGTAGAATGTATTTAATTGAGAATGAAGTCGATAAAAAAGATGGTACTAAAATGAAAGCCAGTCAAAACTTTTGGGACCATATTAAATTTGAAGAAGGTGACCCAAAAAAACCTATTGGTAACATAAAAGAACCAGTATTAAAGGCGTATAAAGACACTAGTGGAGTTTTAACTATCGGTTATGGACACACGGGTAGTGATGTAAAACGTGGTTTAGTGATAGATAAAAAAACTGCATTAGAGTTACTTTATAAAGATGCTTCGGAGGCTGCCGACTGTGTTAGAAGATTTTTAGGGGAATGGAAAGATAAAGGATTAAAAACGTATATGTTAACTCAAGGACAATTTGATTCGTTAATATCATTAGTTTTTAATACTGGATGTGATTCAGTTAGAATGTCAAGATTCATACAATATGTTAAATCTGGTCAAAATAAAAAAGCGGCAGAAAGTATTTTATCATATAAGTCCTCGAATGACGGTCTTAAAAATAGAAGAACAAAAGAAAAAAATATGTTTATATCATGAAAAAATTATTAAAAGAATCAGGATTAAGAAATATCAACGATTTATCTAAGAGATATGAGAAAGCTAAAATATATTTTCATCAAGATTTAGACGGTGTTACTACCGCTTTAGCTATGAAAAATTATTTAGAGAATAATGGAATCAAAGTTGTTGATTCTGAAATAATACAATATGGTGATAAGGAGTTCGCGGTAAAGAAACAAGACGCTAAAGGAGATACGATGCCGGTCTTAGTTGACTTTGCTCACGGAAAACCAATGTTTGTTGTACACACTGACCACCATGATAGTCAAACAGGTGTGGAAGGTGACACATCGACATCATTCAGGTCATCAAGGTCTAATGTTGAGACACTATCACAAATAATGTCACCAAGTGATATCTTTACTGCCGATGATATTAGATTAATATCTACAGTTGATTCTGCGGATTTCGCTAAGTATGGGTTAGAACCACAAGACATAATGAATTTTGTATTTAAATTACAAAAGGATAAGTCATTACAGAAAAATAAAATGGCTTTAGGTTTAGCGACTAACAAACTTATGTTAGCATACAAAAATAAACCAGGGTTTATGGAGGATTTAGTAATGACATCTCAACCATCACTATTAAACATATTTCAAAACATTAATAGATTAGCCGCTGAAAAGGGGTACGCGTTACCTGAAGAAATGGCGTTGAATCAAAAAGATTATGTACAGAAACAAAAAGATAGTGATAAGGTTTATGTTGATGACGGAATTATAGTACAATACGGTGGAGGTTCAATGTTCAAACCAGGTTCTTATGACCGTTACACTCCATTCAAAAATAATCCTGAGGCTGACTTTATAGTAATCGCTTGGCCAATGGGGTTAGTACAAGCTTCATGTAACCCATTCAAAGGTGAGAGAGAATTGAAAGGTGTTAACTTAGGTGATATAGCTCAAGAAGTATTAAGTAAATGGGAGAGTCAATTAAGAGAAAAGATAATTCCTTTATCTACAATCAAGTGGATATCAGAGGGTAATAAACAATTTGGTGATGAGTCAGTTGGTTTTACTAATGCGGATTTAGAAGCCTTTTATGGTGATAAGGTTCGTTCGATGAGTGGTGGTGATGACTACATGGAAAAATTAAAAGATATAATGGACAAACCATCAACTAAATTAACTGAAGATGAGTGGGCGATATTAGATAAATTAGGTGTTCCAGCGTGGGAAATGATTCAAGCTAACTCAGGTGGACACAAATGTATTACAAATATATCTGCTTTAAATTACTTTGGAAGAGGTAAGAGAAAACCTGAAGGTAAATATAAATACAATAAAGATAAAGGTGATTCACCATATGTTAAGTTTGTTAAAATGATTCAAAAAGAATTTGTAAGAAAACTTAAAGAAAAAATTAATGAATCCAAAGGTGTAAATGAAGGAATGATAAAAGAAATAGATGTTACTATTGGTGATTACGAGTCAGATAATATTGATGTACATAGAAGAGCTAGAAAAGACACGGTTAATAAAGAATTGTTAAATGATATCCAATCTGCAGCAGAAAAAGCTAAAGTAAAAGTTCAGATTAATTGGGCACATACTGGACATAGTAGTAAAACTAAGTCAGGTAATGTTAGTAGACATAGTACTCATGATGCGGTTGATATATCTAGATTACAAGATTTAAAAGACCCAAAACAGAAAAGTTTAAGAGGCTCGGGTAATGCATCTAACTCTACTAACGGTAGTGAAAATTTTAGAATTGCAGGAAATAGACTTAAAGACGCTTTAGTTGAATTAGGTTATAATTGGAACGGTGAACGTGGTCATAAAAAGGCGGTTTTATGGCAAACTGATATTGGAGGTAATCATTATAATCATCTACATGTTTCAAACAAAGACGGAGGTAAAACAAATAGTAGTGGTCCGGTAGGTAAAGACGAAGGTAAAATTAAAAAAAGTAATCTAAAAATTGATGACATAATAAGTAATGGTGATAATTCAGAACTTATTGCTGTTGGTTCAAAAGGTGAAGGAGTAAAGCAAATACAAAACATTTTGAAAAAAAATGGTTATGATTTAGGTGAACCTGGTGTTGATGGTAAGTTTGGACCTATTACTAAGAAAGCGATTAAGAAGTTCCAAAAAGATAGGGGATTAAATTTAATTGATGGTATTGTTGGAATTGAAACTTCCACAGAACTTAAAAAGGGTTAAAAGTATTAAAATAAAGAGAAGGAGACATTGTCTCCTTTTTTTATGCCTTGTTCTTCACAAAAACCACCAGAGACTTCTAAAACTGTATTACCAAAACCTTGATATGACTCACAATTTTTATTATCATTACACGGTTGACAGTTGGAATGGATTTTAGTTATTTCTGTTCCGTTAATAAAAATGATATCTAATGGTATTATACAGTTATACATCCAAAAACTTTGTTCAGTGGTGTTTGGCATAAAAAATAACATACCATTAAAAGATTCATCAAACTTTTTACTCATCATTCCTTTAGAAATGGAATCTGGAGTGGCAGAAACTTTGACTTTTAAAATATTATCATTTATTATTACTTTCATACTAATAAATATACAATAAAGAGAATATATGAAAAAATACGCAGGTATAATTGTAAGGTGTAACAATAAAGTTCTACTTTGCAAAAGAAATTCAGAAACGACATTACCAGGATTTTGGTCATGTCCAGCAGGAAGTGTGGAAGAAGGGGAGCCGATTAAGGATGCTGCCATTAGAGAATTCATTGAAGAGACTGATTTACCTGTTATGGGTGACATAGATTTTGCAGCAGTCATAAAACGATATAATAGAGATGGTACAAAGGTTAAAGGTATGTTATATACCTATCTTATGGATGTTGAAGAAGAAATGTTTCCTGATTTAGAAAATGCTCATGATGGTGATGAACACACGGAATGTGGGTATTTTGGTAAAGATGAACTACCTGAACCAATGACAAAACAATTTAATAAACTTATAAAAATAATTTTAAAATGAACAAATTAGTAAACATGTTAAGAACATCTGCACAGGCAGATAAAGCAAAGGCATTATTATCACTTGAATTACTTGGTAGTAAAGCGGTAGGAATCGGAGACCACTCAACAGGGGACTTCTATAAAAACGCTGAAGAAGCGTTAGTAATGTTAGTAGACGCGGATGATAGGTTAAGTGCTTTAGAAAAGTATTTTGATTCTAATGGTGTGATTATTGGGTAAATATCCAATAATTTTAATACAAAACACAAAAAAACCCTTAAAGGGCTTGTCTGAGAGTAAATTTTTTGTATATTTGTATAACTTTTGAGATTTATTGGAATATTTATATTTTACCCAACAGAAAATCAGAAAGTTTTTAAAAAAAAGTTTGACAGATTAAAAAATTTGTTGTAGTTTTGTAAAACAATTCAGTAAGAGTACTGAAGACGTTCTTTGAAAATATTAGTAAGTGTCACCTTAATCATCACAGTTTGTGAAAGGAATTCAAAAGATTAACCCCTTTTTCTTAAACGGTTAAGTATGACATTTGACGGCGGTTTAGCGTCGTTAGATAACCCCAGCAATGGGACTAAAGGGATTGAAACGAGAATAGTACATCGTGAATATTCGCAGAGTTTACTCTGACAACTAAACAAAGTGGCTACGGTCAAGACCCTAAGGGCAACTGCTAAAGGGATGAGACCACTCTGAGTCCGTGGAATATCAGAGTTGAGATAGTGATATCAATAGGAAAAGCTACAGGTGACGGTTCGACACACCCTGTCAGGTGTTGTAGGGCTGAGTACCAGTACAAAGGAATTCCGATACGATAAGTTAACGTATTCCTGAAGTACCGTAAGTTGACAGACTTACAGAGAGGTGTGAAGCATTTTGTTTTCAAAAGAAACGAAACTTCTCCCGAAGCACATCTTTCTCATTTCCATCGTTACTTTTACTAAAACTAAAAGAGAGCAAAAGTTCTTCGGGCGTTGACAACGAAAGGTGTCTAACACTTCGAGTCAATAGACTAACGAAGTCATCGGTAGACCGCAAGTCTCCTGATGTCAATTATCAAATACCTGGTGGGATGGCCGTCCCTTAGTGAACTCGCAAGGTTTGACAGAGTAAAGTAGTAGTTGAGTAGTTGTTAACGAAAAGAGTGGTTCACTCAAATAACCGACACTGACTTGATACTTTCGGCAACGAGAGTGGATACATGAGCAACCGATATAGGGTAATCTCACTAAAGACAAGTCACCATAAACGTGTAATCTCAGCGTTCTATACTCTATTATATATCTTCCTTAACCTCAGTTCTAACCGACTGAGGTTTTTTTATGCTAAATAATTTGTGTAAGTGAATAGTATTCACTATATTTGTATAAATAAAAAAAATAAAATTATGGAAGGAATTATCACATTAGTCATTATCGGTTTCGTTTTAACGTTTGGTTCACAACTACTAAAAGGTATTGGAAATATCTTTGCCGCGTCAGGTAGAGTTGGAGGTTGGATAATTGGAATTATTTTAGTTTCATTTCTATTAAAGACTATTGTATTTTCACCTAAATCTGTAGGGTCAGGTAGTTTATCACATGCAACTGAATATTTCGGAGGTGGAGTTACTCAAGAAGGGGAATTTTTTATATGGTCAAATAATAAGTATAAGTGGAATGATACCATATCAGACTACGAATGGGTACAATAATTAATAACAAATAATAGGATAAATCAATAATAAAACGTATATTTGTAATATGGAAAAAGGAGATAAAATAAAAGATATTAAAAACGGTTCAATACATATCATTGAATCTATTGAGTCATTTGATAACAACACTGTAATTTTTACTGAGGATAGTAAATGTTTACCGATTAAAGACGTGTGTGAATTTAAAGTTTGTGACGAACTTAAAGAAGTTCTAACTAATAACCCTGAAATTATAGATGATTATTTAACGGAGACATACGTTAAACCGTATCAAGAGTATTTAAATAAATTAAAAGAAAAATATGAAAACGATAAAAATTGAACACCCAAAGTACGGAATCCTTCAAGAAAAAAGTTTTGATGATGATATACAGTTTAAAATCTATCTTAAAATGGTTCATTCTTGTTTGGAACTTAAAGAGGATTTAACCACATCGAATGGTAATGATTTTCTTCTTCACATACCATACGATTTACTAAGGTCTTCAATGGTAATAGGTAATGTCCAAAAAATCAGTTTAGCTGAGTACGCAATTCAAAAATCTAAAACACAATAAAATGGTAAAAATAATTAATAATTTATGGAGTATGATTAAGATGGTTCTAATCTTAATCTTTATGTTAATTACAGTTAAGTTTGTTGGTACGGATAAACTTGTAGAGGTAGGTCTTATTTGTCTCGGATTCTACTTCTCATACAAACTCATAGATTTGTTATCAGTGTACCTTAAAAACAAGATAAACGGGTTTAAAGTGGATAAAACAGTTAAAGTTGTTGAGGAAATAAATCCTGAGGTTAAATATATTGAAGGATTAATCAATGAGATTAAGAAAAAGGCTAAGAAGACAATAAAGGATAAAAATACATTAGACCTTTTAGGTATTAAACTAAAGCAACTTAAAAATGTTTAAGGTAGGTGATTATGTAATACCAGAAGGTAGTAAGACTATTAAAGTGATTAATGAGATAGAAGAAATTGAAAACCAATTTATTATTTACATGACAGATAATAGTTCTTATCATATTTCACAACTACTAACTTTAAATGAGGTAGTAAAAAAAGATAAACATTATAAAGAAAGTTTTAAATTATGAGCGAAAAAAAAGAAATTGTAGGGTTCACAGCAGGTAATTTTGATTTAATGCATCCAGGTTACATTTACACATTTGAAGACGCAAGAAAACATTGTGATAAATTCATTGTATTTTTACAAAGGGACCCATCGTTACATAGAAAATCCAAGTACAAACCAGTGGTTCCATTATATGAAAGATATAGAACCTTAATGGCAATTCAATATATTGATGAGGTTTACGTATATCAAACTGAAGAAGAATTATATGATTTAATTACATTTTTTAAACCTGATATTAGAATTCTTGGTGAAGATTACATTGATAAATCATTTACTGGAGATGACCTACCACCAAAGGTAATCTACACTAGTAGAGCTCATGGTTGGTCAACAACCCGAATGAAAGATATGATTGCGATGCAAACTATTAAACAAAATCCTGAAGTAGTTGAAGATGCAAATTACTTTGAACGTAAATTAGGGATGGATGATTAATGATATCAAACATATGCCAAATCAAAAATGGCACAAAATTATAAGTTTTATTAAATCAGGTGTTAGAATTATTGGGTACGGTTTTATTCCTTTTAACTTGATTACCGCTTGTATTATACTTATTGTTAGTGAGGTTATAGGAATCATTGAAGAGATGGTTTAAGAGGTGAAGGAAAGATAGATTTCCCTATTAGATGAAATAGGGTGGTGGAGTTATCCGACAGCCAAAACGTAGTCGGTCCCTAAAAGGTGGAGAGAAATCTTCACCTTTTTTAATTTAATAATCAATATTTTATGATATGACATATATTTATAGTAAAATAATAACCAATATGTCAAATATTATCATAACAGAAACACAATTACGTAAGTTAAAAACAAAAATTCATGAAAAATCTCACGAAGGTTCTTACATGGCTAAACAACAATTATTTACTATAGCCACATTGGCGTATAAAATGTGGGAACAGATGGAAGAAGGTGAGCAACTTGATGATTGGATGGAAAGTAAAATTGCTCAATCAGAACAAAGTGTTATTTCAGTTGTAAAATCTTTCATGTATGATGAGGCTGAGGAAGAGCTAAAAGGTATGGAAAAACTAAATTATGACGAGTTAGTTATCGGAACTTAATTTAATTAATATATTGACAAATACTAACCTTTCTTCTATTTTAGAAGAAAGGTTTTTTAATGCCTTAAAAAAAAACAAAAATATGATACAACTAACATTTAACACAAGTAAACACACATTACTTTACAGACCTGATATTGAAAAAACACATGTAAGGGAATATCCAAACGTAACAACAATTAAAGATACTGATAAGTACTACGAGGTGAGACAGAAACAAATTACAACGGGAGCAAGTGTTCCAATCATTAGAGTTCCTATCAAATATACGATTATTGAATATATCCATGAATAATATCGATAAACAATATAATGAATTACTATCTACTATTTTAGAACATGGTATAGATAAATCAGATAGGACTGGTACGGGTACTAAGTCTATTTTTGGTTACACTATAAGACATAATATGAAAGAAGGGTTTCCTCTTCTTACCACTAAGAAGATGGCAGTCAAAACTATGATGACTGAGTTAAAATGGTTTCTAAAGGGTGATACTAATATCAAATACTTAGTTGATAATAATTGTCATATATGGGATGGTGATGCGTATAAAAAATACTGTGATGATTCACCACACCCTTATCCTGTTATAACACAACCAGAATTTATCAATAAAATAAAAACAGATGAGGGTTTTGCGAAGACATGGGGAGAGTTAGGTCCAGTATATGGTGCTCAGTGGAGAGGATGGTTTCAAGAAGGTGAACAGGTATTTGAAGGTGACACATTACAAGTTTATAACGAAAAAAGTGTTGACCAAATTAAAAATTTACTCGAACAACTTAAAAAGAATCCAGACTCAAGAAGGTTGATGGTTAGTGCTTGGAATGTTGGGGAGTTAGATTTAATGACTTTACCTCCATGTCACTATGGATTTCAAATGTATACTAGGTTATTAACTGACAAAGAGAGATATGAATACTGGTTCAAAAATAATTATGAGACAGGTATGGAAAGATATTTCGACTCTAAAAACCTCCCTGATTTTGATGATACAAGACACGAACCAACACCAAAGAGAGCAATATCGTTAATGTGGAACCAAAGGTCGGTAGATACATTCTTAGGGTTACCATTTAATATTTCTTCATACGCCACTTTACTTATGTTAATTGCAAAAGAAGTACATATGATACCAGACCAATTAATAGGTAATTTAGGTGATGTTCATCTATATCAAAACCATTTAAATCAAGCTAAGGAGCAGATTAAAAGAGAGGGATATGATTTACCATATATTAATTTTCAAAATGTTAATTTATTAGGTGGTGAATTTAACTATGAATTAATAAATTATAATTATAAACCAACTATTAAAGCTCCGTTAAGTAATTAAATGATGTTAAGTAAACAAATTCTTATTGATAATATTGAAAGAGACGATGTATGGGATGGCGCTAAACACCTTTACGCGTCTACCTTACTTAAAGAATATGATTCGGATTCAGTAAGAAAGTTTTTATTTGATAAGTTTAAAGATACTGGTGATTATTATTATTGTTCTATCTTAAAAGGAGAAGGCGATGGAGAAAAACGTAATTAACTTCATCCAAAGATACTATACGTTTGAGATAAACAGTAGTAAAGAGATATTTTTAAGGGATGTGTTCGAAGATAATAGTGAAACCCATACTGTCGATATAAACTCAAGGGTTAAATTTGTGTGGGGTAGAGCTAAAAACGTTACGGGTGTTGATTTACGTAATAAAGAGTTTACTCATATACAAAAAATAATAAGAGAAGTTTTTAGGTCTAAACAAAGCATAGACTTTTATAATTTTATGGTTAATGAAATACATGAGCAGGAAGAATGGGGAGGTATAGTTATACCATTAAAAGATTTACAATGTGAGTTTCCTAATTTATACGGTAATAATTTGGGTAAAATAATAACCGAAAATACTAAAAAAGATGAGTAAACATTTAAAAGAAACGAATATGACATATTGGAGACATTGGAAAATGGCGATAAGTTCTGGCGTTGCACTTATTATTCACGCTTGGTTTCCTAATGTTTTAAAGGATTATGCTAGTAATAAAATATGTAAAAAAGATGAGTAAAGAGTATAAAGATTTAAAGTTAATTATTGGTAAATATAAAAAGATAATAGTTACAGGTCCTCACGGTGCCGGTAATAAAATATGTACTAAGATTATTTCTCATGATTTTAACTTAAAAGAAAAAAGAGCAGAATATGCGTGGGATTTAAATAAATATAATGAGGATGATGGGTTATTAAAATTTCATAAAGATAATAAAGATAATGAATTTATTTCTTTTGCCCCATCACAATCAGGTCATTTACATAGGATAAAAGATATGTTAAAAGATGTTTTAGTTGTTTTTATGTATAAAGACATGAATAGTATTGAAAGATATACTGAGAGAAATCCATTCGTCAAAGACCAAAGTCATAACTATGAGTGGGGTGTTTATAATCAAATGGTGATGGAAGACTTCCCTGAGAGTTCAGGTTACCTTAGAAAAAGTATTGAACAATTAACCTATCATATATGGGAAAACCACCAAAGAGATTTAATACCGAATTGGGTTGAAATTAATCATAACTCTTTAGAGGGTCACGAATTATGGATTAGTAAAGAAGACCGAAAAGAATTTAAAGAGTGGCAAACTACATTTTAGATATATTTATCTGTAATGAAACTACTTAAACTCTTAGAAAATATAGTTCACGAACGATACAGTGGTGTTGACATAAAAATGTTTGCACTATTTGCTGACATATTTAGTGACTTAATTAAAGGTCTAAATATGGGTATGTTAGATGAAGTATATCGAGACTTATCACAAAAGTACGAAGGAACAAAAAAACAATTACCATTAGAATATTTCTACGATTTTCTTATTAAGAATAAAGATTATTTCTCAAAGGAAGAGGAATCGTTACAGGAAAACGAAAAACAAAAAGATTTATTATTTAAGTATTGGGACGACAAAGGTGTTGAATCTACACCTATTTACCATTACTTAGGTTTAGACAGTTCTAATAGGGAGGATAGAGAAAAAATATTAACGTATAAGATTGAATACTTTGGTGGAATTTATAATGTTTACGAGAAAATTAAAAAAGAGTTAAAGGTTGGTGAGCCATTTAATTATACTCAAGCTGGTTATGAGATTGAGGGAATTATTAGTGAGGTAACTATGGATATCTATACGGGTCAAACCAATCATATATTATCGGATAACTCAGAATATGTCGCGTATTATGATGTTATGGTTACAATTAATGGTGATAACTCATCTGTAACTTTAATAGGTGATGGTGAAACTTATATGTTAGGTGATTTATGGAATAATGATGATAATGTACCTGAGAGTGTTAAGGGTGTTGTCGAGGAGATAGGTTATGAAATTGGTGATGTACTTAGAGATTATGTGGATAGTATAACTCATTCTTATGGTTTAGATTCAGATAGTATAGATTATAATGTTGTTATGGAAGAGGAATTTAATATTGAGCGAAGAAAAGTTGATTAATTCCATTTTTTATTTTAAGTTTGTATAAAATAAAAAATCTTATGCAAATTACTGAAACAATCTTCAACCACCTACAAACATGTGTTTACCCTTTTGAGACTGTAAAGGTCGGTGATGTTACTGCTTTGAACAAATATCCTGATATGGATGATGTCTTATCGTGGTTACGTAACCAACACATTTATATCACAGCATTACCTTTTAGAGATGCGAGTGAAGGTCCTGAGCTTTCTTATTATTACTCAGTTATAGACTTAAATGATTTTGGACAGGAGGAGGACATTCTTTGTGACGAAACTAACTTAGGTGTTTCTGATTTGGATTACGATACGTTTGAAGGAGCGCTAATTCAAGGTGTGGAGAGTTACCTCAGTTACAAATCCAAAGATTTAAAGTGGAAACGTGAATTGATGTTTGGTGATAATCTTGGTGAAAAATTAGTTTAAAACTTTTCAGAAGAAACTAACTCTCTAGCTTGTTCTTCAGTATTATACGCGAATTCAAAAATAAGTATATTTCTGTGTGGGTCAAATGTAAACTTAGCATAAGAACCTTCATTAATCTCCCAACCTGAATGTTGGTTTAGTAATCTATAACATACTTCTTCCATTTCGTTTGAAGTGGTAATACTCTTACCATTTACGTCATCATTTGTGTCATGAATCCAACCACTATCCCCACCAGCGTCTACATTAACTTCTAATATGTCAGACCCTTCATCGTTTAGGTAATCAAAGATAGGTTTAAATACTTCAGGTTCTTCTTCCATCTCAATTATGGTTTCCTGAATGGGTTCAGTATCGTAAACGGTATAAGTACCAAATATTTCAACACTTCTAAATTCAGAGTTAATTTCAACCTCATAAGTGTAGTATTCACTACCTGTCTCTTCGTGCCAAGTATTATCACCGACAGCCTCTTCAACATACTCACTAAGTTCACGTTCAATAGGAATTAAGAAACTTTTTGGACTACCAGTATTTTGGTAACCACAATAATACCCATCTTGATAGATTGAGAAGGCGTCATCAAACTCCATAACGGCTTTTTCACACCCTGACTTTAAGAATGCCGGATTAATTAAATTAAATAGTACTTTGTATTTCTGTTCCATGATAGTTTTTATATATAAATATTAGTCAGTAAACTTTAATTTCATAGTTTTCATCATCCATAAGGGTTTTTCTTTATTATTTAAAGCGTCTACCCATTCTTTTGCTGATGGAATATAATTATTACAATCTTCTTTAACGTGTTGTTCACCGATGTAACGAACGTAAACTTCTTTACCGTCTGAATTTAAGAATGACTCTCCAAAGGTTTTCTCACATTCAAATATACCTTCAGAGTGGTGTCTAAATACTCTATGAAAGGATGTACCAATCCATGATTTAGTTTCATCAAACCAATTATGTATATGTAGGTAATCTTCAGGTTTCCCACCAAACTTTTTAGCGGATGATTTAGAATGTAAAATAGGGTGTGCCATATTTTTTAATTTTAGTTAGTTATAAGTATAAATAAACAATTAACTATACACTAAAGTATCTTATTTAATACTTTTTAAAAAAATACATCATGAAAAAACAAAACAAATTTAAAGAATTACTTGTTGATAAACCTGATATTGTAATAATAATAACAGACCAAGAGAGAGCCACTCAATACTTTCCTGAAGGGTGGGAACGAGAAAATCTACCAACACTAACTAAATTAAAAGATAATGGTTTCACATTTGATAAAGCCTTCTGTAATAGTTGTATGTGTACACCGAGTAGGGCTACTTTATTTACTGGTACGTACCCATCACAACATCAATGTACTGAAACCTTAACAACAGGTGGTATATACTCACCTGGTGAAATACAATTAAATAATAAAAGTAATAACATTGGTAAGATGTTAGATAGTATCGGTTACGATGTACAATACAGAGGTAAATGGCATTTAAGTAAAGGTGCGGATGGTGGTGACCCATTAGCTAAAGAAATATCACTTTATGGGTTTAAAGGTTGGGTTGGACCTGATGCGGGTGAAGACGCGAAACCTGAAAACTTTGGTGGGGGTTATCCAAATGCTGATGCGAGGTATGTGAAAGAAGGTATAGAATATTTAGAACAGGTAAGAATCAGTAGAGAAAAGGGTGAACCAAGAAAACCATATTGTTTAGTATTAAGTTTAGTAAATCCTCATGATGTGTTAGGTTATCCAAAGTCAGTACAATTTGGTTATACTCCTGATGAATATACTGGTAGAACTATTACCGACTTACCACCTACAGTTACGGAACAGTTACTTAAAAATGGTAAACCTATGGCTCAACTACAAACAAACATTGCTGCCGATGGTTTATTAGGTGTCTTACGAAATGATGATATGAAATTAAATTACTTAAATTTTTACGCATACTTACTAACTAAGATTGATGGTGAAATTGGTAAATTTATTGATGTACTTTATGATGATACCAAAGGTAGTAGACTTGCTGATGACGCGGTAGTTATACGATTGGCAGACCACGGAGAAATGGGGATGTCACATGGTGGTATGAGACAAAAGGCTTTTGTTGCTTATGAAGAAGCGTTAAGAATACCTATGGTGATATCAAACCCTATTGTGTTTAACAAAAAAGAATCGTCAGATGAATTAGCGACACTTATTGATATATTCCCAACGATATCTGAGATTGTTGGTGTACCTAAAGATAGTAACTCAAGAGGTGAGAGTTTAATACCAATAATTGAGGAAGGTAAATCAGTTCAAGATTCTATATTATTTACTTTTGATGATACTAAGTCGGGTTCGAATAATTTACCATCTTCTGTTAAAGCAACTAATAGATTAAGGGCAATCCGTACACATGATTGGAAGTACACATATTATTTCGATTCATTAGGTAGATATCAAAAAGAATATGAGTTATACGACTTAGTTAACGATATTGAGGAATTACATAATTTAGCTTATAAACCTGAGTATAGAGAACAAAGGGAATACTTACATCAGCAGTTGATGGAATTAGAAGAAAGAAAATTAAGAGTTAATGAGGTATTTGTTAATAAAAATAACCAATATGAATATAAAACTTGGGTTGAGACAAATCCTAATTTTGAGACTTACGCTTACAATGATATAGAGGGTTATGAGAAGGAGAATTTTGATATAAACGAAGAAAAAAATACGGAAAAATAGAATAATATGTTAATCAAAATAATTGTAGGTTCATTCTTAATTTCATGGATATTTATAATTTATGAAATTATAACCGCACCTTTATGTGATGAGTACGGTAACATAATAAATAAAGATAAAAATAAAAAACAATTAAAAAACAATTAAAAAACAAAAAAAATATGTCAACACCACATTTTAAAATTACAAATAGTACCAAAGTACCTGTTTGTTATGCGGTTTATGAACAACCGAAAATGAATAATAATCCTTCTAAGCATGGAGCATTAAAACCAGGAAGTACTAAAGAATGGAATTCCGGAGATTTACCCGTAGGTAATTATGAAGTATGGGCTGTAGTAGTTGGAGACGCTCAAGACCATACCGAACTAACAAAGGTTGATGGAGACAAACCCTTCTTCCCTGGGGAAGATGTTATGAAAGTTTATTTTGAAGATGGTTTACAGAATTGGTTAGGAGAATTAGATAGAGATGATTTAGAAGCTTTTTCTGGAGATGATTTAAAACAAACACTTGGAGAAGATATGACCGAATCTGTATGTCCTACATTCTATTGGAATGGAACGTCTACACACCATGTGCAAGTTACAGGTGGACCTCAACTTGTATTAGAAGAAGAAACAGGTAAATACCGAATGGGTAAACCTGAAGAAACTATTCAAGCAACTCCCCTGATTTGTTATAGAGCAGGATAAAATTAAAAATAAAAAACAATTAAACAATTAAAAAAATGAAAAAACTATTATTAATTATGATGTCGGGTCTACTCTTAATGAGTTGTACTCAACAAAACGATTTAACATTTAATGAAATGGTAAATCAAACAGAGATTACCGCTAAGGGTATTGATACAACTGCATTGTTTTATGAATCGAGTGCGACTAAAGAATTAACTGGTGTGAAATCAGTATTCGCAGGTATTAACAACACCACTATTGAGGTGTTATGTAATTCTAAGGGTGAAACTGAATCAAAGGTTATTAATTCTCCATTTATGGAAGACGAGGTAATACACCTACCAGTTAAACTCACATTAGAAGAAGCTGAACAAATATTATTAGATGCTGGTTATGGTACAGGTGTCGAAGGAGTTGCTGATTGGTCTGAGGTCGTATTAAGAAGACCGTTAGAACCAGGTTTCAACGTAGCACAATATATTTTTACGACAAGTAAAGGATTTGTAAGTGTAAATGCAACAACAGGTTCAATTTCACCTGTAAGTTTAGAGGGGTGTCCTTGCCCATTTACTGACCCATGTATTTGTCCTGAAGAAAAATTATCTGATGGAGATGACCCTTACATTATGGTTTGGAACATTGATAAGGGTGCAGGTGTTAGTTTAAAAGTCACAGGTGGACAAGAATGGGAAGGACAAGCGATAAGTCCCAAGGTAGGTGAATCAGTAAATGAAGGGTACAATTACGCTTATGTTATATTTCAAACTTTAAATGTTGATATATACACAGGAGCTAGTGGTGGTGGTCAAAAGTTAGGGAGTACCACTATTGAAATGGTGACGAAAGATGGGAACACCTATCCTTTAGATAGTAAAGGGTTAATTAATTTAAAATACAACCCAAGTAAATCAACCTATCCAGGTCCTACGGGTTGGCAAAACAGAAATTGGTTTGATATTACCTATGTTGGTGTTGCACCACCGTCTGTCCTTACCAATGAAGGATGGAACAATGGTTTAGGTAATAGTAGTTCGGTTGCGGTCACAGATGAATCATTCTTTACCACTGATTTCGGTGATGAGAATGGGAGATGGACGGCTCAAGACGGAGCGATTTACCAAAGTACCGCAACGATTGATAATAATGTTGCGAGTAGAGCATATGTGGTAAAATTGGTTGAAGGTCAGAGTTCATGGTCATATGAACAAGGGATTGGAGTTGCTAAAGATGGTCTATGGCAAATAGACATTAAATGTGGTTCTAACGGAGAGAAACCATACTGTGAAACATTCTATATTGCTGAGAGAAAGAACTTAGCTCCAGGTGTAAGTAACTATTTAGATGGTCACGGAGGTGGTCAAGGAGGTGGAGGTAATGGTAGAGAAATTGACATTATGGAAACTCAGTGGAATGGATGTGATGGATGTACCACAGATATGGGACCACAAGTAAGTTTAGGTAATGCTGATGGAGGAACTTATTGGAATCAAACTGAAGCTCAAAATATTAGAGTTAATAATGCTCAATGGTCAGATATTGGTGGTATCAACTCAGGATTCGCAACTTATGGTGTTTTAATTAGGGGTAATAACTTATGGTTATATGCATACAAACCTGATGGTACATTTTGGTATTCAACAGATACAATACCAAACACTAACACCACTTACGTGCAGGAAGGTAATTTTGTACCTTACATCGGTACTTGGAGTCAACCAGCAACTGCGGGTGACTTTAAAACAGGATACAATAACTTTATTTATTTAGATGCTGACGATGATAAGATTAAAGGGTTAAATCCAAAGGATAATCCTGAAGCGTTTGGTGCAGTATTAAAATAATCTCTATTGATTACAAATTATAAAACCCTCACAGAAATGTGGGGGTTTTTGTTGTTTATTACAAATGTATTTACTATCATTATGATTATGGTGTACTGGTTTAAACGAAAATATAGACAAGTTAAGAGAGTATTAGATTTCTTGCCTATTATTTGGAGAGGATTTGATTTTGATTATAGATACGCAATTGAGTTATTTAAACATCAATTAATGCGTACTGAGAAACATATGTCTTCTCCCAATGCAATGACGGTAAGCGCTAACAGTAGAGCTAGGAGAATTAAAACTGCCATTGAACTTCTTGATAAAGTTTACGATGAAGAATATGGTTGTGAATATCAAGAGCAGATAAAATCAATATATGGTGACAATGTGTTAGATTGGAATTTTGAAGATACTGGAAGAGGGGATGGAACTTCATATCTTAAATATGAATATGAGAAGTGGGAAAATAAAGATGAAGTTAAAGAGACATTCGATAAACTATTTAAACAATCTAAGGAAAAGCAAATTAGAGCAGAGAAATTAGTATGGGAATTTATATCTCATAACATCCGAGGATGGTGGGATTAATGGATTAGACACAATAAAAAATAATAACTTAAACAAAACAAATGAAAGTAAAATTTACAACAAGTAAAGGTGACATGGTTGCCGAACTATTTAATGACGCAACACCAAAGACAGTTGCTAACTTTACAAAACTAATTAGTGAAGGATTTTATAATAATATGAAATTCCACAGAGTAATACCAAACTTCATGGTACAGGGCGGATGTCCACAAGGTAACGGTACTGGTGGTTCAGGAACTAAAATAATGTGTGAACATAGAGGGGCGGACAAACAACGACATGATAGAGGAACATTATCGATGGCTCATGCGGGACCAAACACAGGTAGTTCTCAATTCTTTATTTGTCATAACCGACAAGGGACACAGCATTTAGACGGACAACATACTGCGTTTGGTACTGTAGTTGAAGGGTTAGATGTCTTAGATACTATTGGTCAAGGAGATACTTTTAGTATTTCACTTATCTAAATAGTGTATACGTAACTGATTATGAATTTTAAGACCCTCATCAGAAATGGTGGGGGTTTTCTTTTGTTGGTATATTTATTGGTATGAAGTCATATTTTATAAAGATAAAAGAAACACTTTTATATTACGATATACAACCACTGTTATTTTTTTGGATAGCGAGTGATTTATTAAATAATATGGTGTTATGGACAACACCCACCTATTGGGAAGATGCCGGACAACCTAACACTTATTGGTTGTATATGTCTTATTTTGTTTTAAGTTTATCGATGTTAGTGACTTTGAATAATATCAAATGGTTATCAAGAGCGGTTACAGGTTACCTTTTACTTACATTATTCTCAACGGTAAGATATGTTGTAAATATTTTTAGTGATTCAGGTGAACCTTTTGGGGTTATAGATGTGAAGAATTTAATAATTACTATGTGGTATGCTTTTATGTGGTCATGGATATTATTTAAACTAAAAAGAGAAATCTTATATAAATCATTAAAGAAATGAGCGAACAATTAACTACCATTATTATTACTACATTAACAGTTGCTGGAGGGGCAGGAGCGTGGAAATTCTATGAGTTTTTAATTCGTAATAAGAGAGAAAAACAAAAAGAAGAATTATCTGAGCAGAACATGTATCGTGATGACTTACGTACTAGAGTTGAAAAACTTGAAAGTGATAAAGATGAATGTACTATGACATTACGAGAGTTAAGTTCAGAATTATCTGCAATCAAAGTTAAGTTAGATTTTTTAGAAAGAGAAAATGATAGATTAAAGTACCGTTAATAGTTAACAATTGAAGGATAATTCGTATCTTTGTTTTATTATGGAAGAACTAATATTAAAATTGTCTGATATTGAAGAAATTAACTTCACAACAATCATCAATGAAGTTATTGAGATTGATTGTAGAGAAGAGGCGAGTAAGATTGTTAGTCACTATATAAATGGTGACTTTTTAATGCGTTTCGGATTGTTAGTACTTTATAGTATGTATCTGACTGATGATATTGATAAATTCATCTTAGAGTTAGATAATTTAAAGATAAAATTAATTAAAGAAAATTTAATACCTGAGTTTGGATGCTTCGGTACAACAATTGATTAAACTAAATGAAGGCGATAATAGCGGTTAATAATCTTGGTTTTATTGGGTTAGGTGATAAGTTACTTTGGCACAATAAAAAAGATTTAATTCATTTTAAACGTATGACACATGGTGATACGTTATTAGTAGGTTATAGAACCTCAAAAGCCTTACCGACACTACCAGGTAGAGATTTAGTTATTGTTGATAGACGAGATAGTTCAATACTACACTATTATGACTCGGATTGGTGTATAGGAGGTAAAATAACATATGAGAGATTTTGTGAATCATTTACGGAGTTACATATATCTCATATCGATAATAATGAAATAGGGGACGTAACGTTTCCAAATCTAAGTAGGTTAAATCCTCAATGTAAGATTTATAACTACAACTTTTAAACAATGAAAAATATGAAAAATTTATTACTATTATTAATCGTACTCCTAACGACAAGTTGCGCGACATTTACAGTATCGACATTAAATCATGACCCAATATACGAAGACGAAAACTACTACGTAGTTGGGGATAATATAAAGGTGGATACTCTAAACGAATTTCAATTTAGAAATAAACTAAGAACGGATATAGGTTTTAGATTAGACTTTGCAAGATATGCTTTGAGTCAACCAGTGTCATTTGATTGGAATAACAGATTGTTAGGAAGACAGTATGATTCTAGGTATAATTCTTATTATTGGAATAGAGACCAAATGTGGAATGATTGGGCTTGGGGTTATACAGGCTGGAATTCTTGGGGTTCTCCTCATAGATGGTCACCATTTGGATATGATAGATGGGGTTATGGGTTCTACTATGGTTGGAATAACCACGGATGGGGATATAATGGGTACTATGGTAATGGATGGAATAACTATGGATGGAATAACTATGGGTGGAATAATTATTACGGTCAAAATAATTGGTACGGAAGACGAGGTAGAAACAATGTGTCGTATATCAACGGTCGAAGAGGTAGTACTATGAGTATACGAGATAGAATAGGGCAATCATCAATGATTGAGTCAACTAAACCAAGAGTTAATGTTACTAAACCAAGAGTTAATGTTACTAAACCAAGAGTTAAT
>Ga0209092_10000776_pt1 | contig 32043 bp, 20 predicted proteins | sample FraStrMetagenome_FD_187446 | JGI IMG/M metagenome (GOLD analysis project Ga0209092, IMG submission 187446) | Marine eukaryotic phytoplankton communities from Arctic Ocean - Fram Strait ARC3M Metagenome (SPAdes) (version 2) | ecosystem: Environmental > Aquatic > Marine > Oceanic | place: Fram...
TTTAGTATTTCGTAAGATAACATAAATCATAAGCATTATCGATCTATCACTATTATACGACTTCAATTCACCTCGTACGTACTTAAGTCATACATAATAGCTCTGTAACTGTGATATATCTCAAACAGTAGGAAAAGTCAACAACCATGAAACTGATTTCTTCCTTAATTTTTATCCACTCATGCATCTCAGTTTTTTTGAACGAATAAAATAAATCAAACTTACTATATTAACATCACATTCGTCTTCTCTAGTGTCATCTCTATCAAAAGAGGGTGATACTCAAGAAAAGATTGATAATGATTGCTTCAGATTTATCTACCAGGCAAGAAAAGAAGTTGAAAAAGCAACGACAACTATTGGAAGTTTTTCTTGGAAATCTTGTTGAACAAATATCTCAATTTTACAAAAGCAATGAACTTGATCTTACCCAAATCTTACAACATGCTACTGAAGCTCTCCCTCAAGAAACTTCTCTAAGAAAATTATTGGAAAAAGATGTTCCTTGGTCGATAGAATATTTGGAAACAAATCTAAAACAGACCAATTTGCAAAAAAATATTAAAGAAAACTCGGTACTTTCGAATCTCTTACAAATAGGCGGCACATCTTCGATATCTTCTATTCAGCAGCTGTGTGCTTCAATCCAAAAGAATTCTACTACATCGATGACCAATATAGAATCTATTCTAAGTGCCCTGAAAGCAAATTCTATATTCCAAGCGTCTGATCTAAAATCATATTCAACTGTTCTTTACCATTTATTAAAAAAAAGAAATGGTAATGAAGGAATTAAAAAGACCAGAGAAGGTGTTCGTCACTTCATTTCAAGTTGCATACTTCTTTCAAATTATCCTCATGAAAATCAACAGATTGAGAACCATGTCGTTCAAATCGATCCAATATTCAATGTTATTGCATGGTACTTATTTTCTTATTCTTGCAAGAAAAAGAATAAACAAGAATCCAAAACAAATATGTCCGCCTTTCTCTCCACACTGCTAGCATCTCGTTCATTCTCTGCTAAGTTAACAATTGCATGCGCTTCACATATTGAATACTTAGTCGACGAACCCCAAGCATCTAAACGATGCCAATTGGTATTCGACATTCTTTCTGGGGTTCTTCGCAATGCAAGTTTAGCTAGTAGTAATGAACTCCCCTCTCCTAATCTCGTCCATGATATTGATAAGCTTTGGATGCTAATGAATTCATGGGCTGAAAAAGTCATTGGGAAAACATATTCAATATTATCTTGGAAAGATCTAGACACACAACATGTTGATGATTTGACAGAACAAGATGGTATCAGACCAAATGTTTTAGAAAGTCAAGTTCAAATTCACGAGTTAGGCGAAACGCAAATGCAAAGAGTTAATAAAGATTTGATTACAAAAAAACTATCAGCAGATACCAACAAGATTGATTACAATTCCATGGCTAAATCTGAAAATGCTGCAGGTACGGAGCGGACATGCACCAATATTAAGGAGGACGAAGCGCTCGAAATAGAGAAGCATCCTAATTGTTCGGCCAAGAATGAAAATGAAGAGAAAGAAAAAGAAAATCAAGCTGAAGCTGATATTAAAGTTGAAGTCGAGAAAGAAAAGACTGAGCCAAAGAAAAGCTCAACTCGTAGAACTCGAAGGAAATCAATGAAAGCATTGGAATCTATAGAAAGTGCACATGATTCAACAACTTTACCTCGAGAAAAGACCAAGAACAAGAAAGAAAGCGAAAAAAAAAACGACGAAGGCATGACTATCGACGACGATGCTCTTGTCAAAAGTGACAAAATACAAGCTGATGCAAATGGAGAAACAGAAGACTTCGATGATTCTAAAATGGAAGCTTCAGAAAATCATGAATATGATAATAGTAAACCAAAGTCTAGGTCAACTCGAAAAACTCCTAACAGATCTTTGAAAGCCTTGGAAGCCTTAGTTGATGCGGGTAGCACAAAAGATTCTCGCAAAGGAATACAGACAAGTAGAACCCGTTCAAAACGAAATAAATTGCCCGAAATCCCTGAAGTCGAAGAAACCGCCCCGCCAGTAGAAACTATTTTAGTGGCAGATGAAAAACCGACAAGAAAGCGAAGGAGTATTAGCATATCATCGGTGCATTCCAATGAAAGTGAGGAATCATATGTAAGTAGGAAGATCAAAAACCAAAACAAGGATGATAACTCAGTTGACTCAGTCATCAGTAATTCATCCCTGAGGAGATCAAGTAGGAGGAAAAAACTCGACGACGTCGAAGAGAATGAGAATGCATCGGTAAATTCTGTTGCAAGTAATTCATCAGTCAGGAGGTCTAGCAGAAGAAAGAAAAAGGAAGCAGTTGAAGACACAGGAAAGGAAGAAGTATCCATCAATTCAGCTACAAGTACTACATCTCTAAGGAGATCTAGTAGAAGAAGGAAAGCTGTTCAGAAAGATTGAGTCATGTTGAGTTTTATTTGAGTCATGAAATCAACTTAATCCTAGAGTATGAAAGGAAAACTTAACTTTTAACAACACACAAACAAGGAAGAGCTACTATTCTTCACAGAAACAATTGAATTTTCAATAGACGAATGGATATATTCTAAAAGACGCAATTTATTGAAGTCCCAGTATCATATCATTATATTGCGCTAAGAAAAACATGGAAATGTCTTTAAACGAAGACGTTCCAACTCCTTCTTTAGTAAATCAATATCAGCCTGTTGAGATTTGACTAAATCTTTGAGATTTCTTCTTTTCATGATTTGCTGCATCCTAGACTGCTTTTCTTCTTTGGAATCAACATTCTATGATATGATATGATATGATATGTTTCGGTTATTTCATCCATAATCCAAAATTATTATAAAATGTACTTGATCTCACCTTTTCATCTTCACGGTATTTATCTTCACGTGATTTAACTTCCTCAATCAGACTTTTGAGTTGCATTGCTAGCTTTTCGTTTTCTTTCTTTTTTTCTTCGATGCTTCTTTTGTAGCATTTATTTTCCTTCTTCAGTTTCAACACTTTTTTCTCGTGTGCTTCCCCTCGTTTTAGGGATTGTCTGGCAAGTCTTGCCTTTTTTTCAGCATCACTTTCTCCTTTTGTTCCAGATATCACCATTTTCAATTGTTTGGACAATCGCAGGAGCTGCCAATCAACATATTGTTCATTAACATGGTTTTCTGTCATTGTTAGACATTCAGATTGCCATTTCATTGAATTGATTTTCTTCCTAAATTTTTTCGTTTTGAGCAAAATTTTCATTTTCGCACTTCCAACTTCTCGAATTCTTTTATTGATACATTCAATCGACTTTTGGGGAACTATTATTGAACTGGTATAGTCAGCTAAAATAAAATCATTATTTACTTCGTCTTGGCCTTGCTTAATATATAATAGAATATCTGGATTACACAAAAGTCTTTTTTCCATATTTTTCGTTGCTTCTATTCGTGATCTCGTATATTTTATGTCAACAGTGATCTTAAATTCTTTTGCAGCTATTTTGTCCTGTATGAGCTTTAAATCCTTTGTCCTATCCATCTCTTGCTGGATTTTGAGCTCATGCAGAATCTTTTCTCTACGAAGGAATTCTAGTTCACTCCATACTTGATCACATATTTCAAAGCCTTCAGGTATTTCATTCCGGTTTAAAGGCGGAATTTCATTGCTTGATTCCTCATGATATTTTTTATAATATTGCCAAAATGGGTCTCTTTCTGATTCTTTCAACTCCGAGGAATAGGCTTTAGCTTCTTCAAGAGCCAACTGCATCGACTTAATCAATCCGTTTTGATGTGTGTCTACACTACCCCTACTACTAATGCTTCTTCCCGCGCGAAAGTGCTTATGGTTCACTTCTGTCCAGGAAGAGGTCCCTCTACCACTAACTCGACTCAAATTTGATCGTCTTTTAATTTGTCTCTCACTTTTGATTCGACTATTATTTATTTTTGGTAATTCTATTTTTCCATCAAATCCTTGGCGGCATTTGTAGAGTTCAAGTAGAACTTCAACTGTTTCCTGGTCAATTGGAATAGGTGATGCTAGTTGAATATCCTTGCGGAATGATTTTTCAATTGCTTTTTCTTCATCTAACATTTTGATCGTTTTTTCTTGAAAGTGGCGGTGTTCTGATTGAATCTTTTTGAAAAGATGTAACGTTGATGTATGTTCCAATTCCATTTCCTTTAGATCATTCTGTAACTTGAGATTTTCCTTCTCTAAATTCTCATGCAATAAAACTCCGTTTTCAAGAATTTTAACTTGCAATTCATATGATAATATTGTTTTTTTAATTACAAACCTTTCGCCTGATAGAGTTTCTACCTTACTGTCAAAACCTTTCATGAGGCTAATGACTTCTGATTTAATCTTTTTCAATTTGACAACAAGAAATTCCCGTTTTTTGTCTTCTTCAATGGGAAGAGTTGTCTGTTCCATCTCATTTTCTTTGAGTCTCTCGCTCTGGTTTATCTCTTTTAAGTTCTTTCGTACTTCCTGTGTTAAAATTAAGGTAATTTATGTGGACCTCAATAATCGCCAAAAATTAAGTAATCAAAAGTTGATGACTTCAAGTTGACTCACTTTTGTCTTGTTTTCAAAAACAATATCCTTTGTCATTTCCATCTCAATTAGTTTCTTACCATATCTTATATTCTTTTCCAAAACCTTCTCATCTCCAACCTTTGTTTGTCCTGCCAGATCATCTTTCTTTGCATGAAAATGAGATTCTGGGATCTCAATTTCATCTAAAATAGGTTCAATTAATCTATATTTTTCATCAACATGACCCAACTGATCCATTATTTGCCTCATTAGCAAATGCTGAGTTTTTATCTGTTGTATAATTTTCTTCTTTTCTTCTCGGAGAGTTTCAAATCGTAAATTAAAGTCAATTCGAATTTCTCGGACAAGTTTCTTTAAAAGGATAATTTGGGAACGTCTTTGTGCTTTTGTTCTTATCGATGATAAAGGATATAGAAAAGACATTGTTGGTGACCTTCTTGCATCTAATTTAATTTCAATAAGTTCATCAGTTTCTCCATCATCTAATAAATTTGCAACAATTTCATTTTCGCTACATAAAATAGAAGAGCAAAAGTCCAAAGGGTTAATTGAAACAGAATTTAAGGCCATACTTGTATTGTTCCCTAGGTCAAGAGAGGAACGCCACACATAATTTAGGGATGGCGAGTTGCAAGATCTTCGTTGCATGTCTTTAATTTCTGTGTTTCTAATTGCAATGGCAATATTTATTTCGCGAATTTCCATTTTGGACAATTTCGGGATTACAAAATTACACACTGAGGCATTTGCGGTTTCAGTAAAAGGTAATATTTGGCAATGATGTGTGTCAATGGTGTCCAAGAATCTTTGACAAATTCTAGATGATATCATTTTATTTTGATCGCATCTCATTACAAACTTTTGCTGTAAATTATTCAACTCCTGTTGGGTCTGACTACCAAAGACTTCGTATTTTTTATCATCCATAATGAAATCATTTCGATCCAGTTGTTCTAGAACTGAAAGGTGTTCATTTTCTTCAACCATTTTTTTAATTTTATTGGCTATATCAATCAAGTCCGATTTTATTTTTTCTTTCTTTTTTTTTGCTTTATCTACTTCTTCTTCGATTGTATAAGGTTGATGTATCCAACACTCGTCCAAATTTGGATGAGTATTCTGCTCATTTCTCTGATAATCGATTTCAGTGTCAGAAATCTTCATAAACAATATAAAGGTGAGTAATGGTTTTATTCAATAGTAAACCATTTATGTAAGTACAGATGAGCTTACCAAATGATCAAACTCATAGCTTGATTTAAGAATTTCATGACCATCAAAGTCATTGATTTTGAAATAAAAAGAAGATGCGTCCATTCCACTCGAATAAAGTCTTAAAGCATCCCCGGTCAAAGCAATAGACACGACCTTACTGTTGTGCACATGGTGCGTTGACATTAATTCCAATTGTCCATTTTTTCTACATTTGAATAAATTAATATCTCCATTTAGGCTTCCTGTTATCATGATACCAGCACGAGGACTCATCAATATGAAAGATCCACCTTTGTTGCCACATTTCACAAACCTTACTCTTTGAATCAGGGATTTAGAAACATTTATGGGACCTTCTGGCATCTCAAAACACTCAATACCATTACAGTCATTATGTGCAACAAATAGATATTTGCTCTCACCTAGCTTGAATGATTGAGAAAAATCGAATAGATTCCTAACTCCTGGTAATTGATAAGCCCATAAAGGCAAAATTGGTTTTCTCTCTCCGATCATTGTAGATGTATCATAACAAGATAATTTGCCAGTTTTGTTACCAACAAGTAAATAAGATGGTTCGTCATTCCTCCATGCAATAGAAGCTAGTTGAGAAGAGTCTGGAGTTGAGGCTACGCCAAGGACTTTTAATTCTTGAGGTTCTGTATTAAGGATAAAAACTAATCCAAGACTAGAACTCCCAACTGCCAGTCTTCTAGATTTTGAATTATATTTCATGTGTGTCAAAGCATGAAGGCATAGTTTCTGTTCCTTTATAATTGTCATGATAACATTCCTGCTGGTTTCAGATGCATTCATTGAACCAAGTTTTCGCCCCACATGAACAAAAACTATTTTTCCGTCTGATGTCCCGGCGCAAAATATTGGATATCCATTAAGGTCAACTATACTCGTGAGAGGAGATTTTAAGTCAAGGGTTGCTATGCAATGCGGAAAATTATTTCCTCCTTGTAAAGAAGGTGCTACCGAATCCTTCCATACCTTAACTTTCCCATCAAGCCCTCCTGATAACATTATAGAGTATGCTGATTTTCCAGCAAGCATTAGTGGACTAAGACCCGTGATTATAGACTGATGAAAAAGGTTGCTTATGCAAACACCTAAAAGTTTCGAACATTTCACGTCTTCAAGCTGCTTGGCCTTAGCACCGGTTTCTTCATTCTCAATTTTGTGCATGTACTCAAAATCAAACATGTGAAATGCACCATCTTGTGACAGAACAAAGAGATAATCAAAATTCGGAGAGAATGACATGTCTAATAATTTTGATCCGATGCTTCCTTTCTTTTGTATGCTTCCAATTATATTGCAGTTTTTATCAGAAACATGATGTCTACATTCCACACTTCCATCATTAAAGCCAAATATTATACTATTTCTTGTAAGAAGTATCTTTGTAACAAACGTTTGTTGTTCATGTACTTTTAGTGAATCAGCATTTTTTAAGGGAATCATGTTCAAGCATTCTCCAGTTACTCCGTCGAAAATGTATATAGAACCATGCTTAGTACTAACCAAAAGTAAATTGTTTGACCCCCATACGAAAGTTTTGAAGTAATTTTTGTTTGTATCCAAAGGATTTTCATTGACGTTTTCTTTTTTGATAATGTTTGAACTTTGATTCGTTTTTTTCAATTCAGACAGAATACAGTCGTTATAATGAACTTCAACTTTATCCAAAACGAAAGAAAATTCATTGATTCTAATGCACATTCCATCTGATGAGAGCAAAGCAAGCTGCATGTTGTTTGATGGATTGAACATACAACTGCAGCAAAGATTTTCAAGCTCAATTGTCACGAATGGATGTAATGTAGAGTTATCGTTACATGTGTCATCATTGATTTTCCATATCCAGACTTTTCCATCAATCTGTTGCCTTCCAAACGCTGCGATTTGATTACCTTCTAGATCAAATGCTATACCAGCATACTCTACTTTAGCTCCATGCCCTAACGTACAAATTGAATCCCAGTTCGGAAAAGAGTCAATATTAATGATAGGATTAAGTTTTCTTTGAGAATGCGCAACTCGTTTTCCTTTTGAATGATATTCAAAACATGAAAATCCTCTGCCACAGTCACCCCATTTTATCGTGTCATACTCTTCTTTGTCGCCAGTCATATCATTCTCAAATAATGAATTTTGATTAGAATAATTCATAGTTTTCGAGAGAAAATCAAGTTCTGTTACCCTTAAAGAATTTCCTGAACAATGAAGAATTTTGTTTTTGGTAACGGCGCATATTTTTGCATTCATGGAGTTTTGTTTGAAATTATTTGGTAAAATCTCCTTTGATGGCAGTGATAGACAACAACTACTATCGAGGTCGAGATTCATATCAGATGCCATCATTATAAGTTTCATATAATAAAATTTATGTTTGATATTTAGAGATAAAAATATTCAAGTTTTTCATTCAAAAATTTTCAAATTACCTCCACCCAAGTTATTATGATGAAACTGCTTTACTGTAATTGTTTCGAATTTGATTCAGACCTTTATTCCTTATTAAACACTATCTCTTTCACTTTTTTCGCTATCGAATTGGTTAAACGATTCCCATGACTCCATTGATGGTTCTGATATTGTTTCCATAGAATCACTATGTAGACTTAAGTCTGACTCATGAAATTCAGATTCCTTTTCAAGTTCTTTGTTGAATACATAATCACGAGGCACACCAGGACTTGGAATTGAAATATGATCTATTGAAGAAATGCCTTGCTGTTTCTTTAATTCCTCTTCATATGCTTGTCTTTTTTCACAATTTCTCACAAAATGTTGAATTAGATCTAATGTAATGGCGCTGTTTTCATTAGAGTTACGACCCTTCCTCCAAAATTCTTTCGTATTCTGATAATATGCTGAAATCGCATCTGCACAAACTTCTTCAGACACAATACTTCGTCCTTCTACAAGTGGGATATCAGCAAGAATTGATCGAATCTCATCCTTTTCAGTCATCATCCAAGATACTGAAGCTGCAACAGAAAGGCTTATAGCTGCATCAAACATAAAGAAAAAAGCTCCAAATATACCACCCCTCCGTTTGAATGTAGGTTCAAATCCATTTTGCAATACATTGGAATTCCCTCCAGGTTTTTGAAAAGGGTTTTGAACAGTTTCACTGTTGAATGTGTATCCACTTTGAGTCGACCCATTTGAGCTCCCGAACCCTCCCCCACCATTGGCGTTCTTTCTGCGATTTAATGCACGAATTAAAATTACTGGCCCACGACGGAGAAAAGCGAAAGTAGAAATTCCAGCCCCTAGACCCCACAAGACTCCAGGACCATTTATTTGACGCAATATATTTGCCTCAGATGTATATTCCTTTGGTCGAGTCTGATCTATTTTCGCGTTCATCAGCTTAGTGCTAAAAAGGTCATAAAAAGTCCTAATTACTTGCAGGTCTTCAACAGCATTCTCTATCCGAGCTTTATCTTCGTCGGATATTGAATTACGATTGTTGCTATCACCACGAGGGTTCATCTTCGATATGAATGTCTGACAAGAAAATTGGTGTAAAGAGTCAAATTTGCAAAAGTGTCACACTATAATATGGATGAGTTGGTGAAAGTAAATTGAAATTCGTTCAATTTAAATCTCCTAATTGATTATTAATTAATAGAGATGACGTATGGAAATAGACAAACATACCACATTCCAATTGCCCTAATTGTGTTCGTATGTATGGATATAAGTGTTTGGAATTTGAACCTCATCAATCTCCTCCCACTTTTTGCTTTTTGATTTGACACTATGATGTGTGCCACAAACATTCAGCTTGATATGGATGAATTCAATGCGGAAATAATTTGAAATATAGTTAAGCTTTGCTTTAGGGTGCGGAGAAACTTTGTCCTGAAATATTTAATAACGAGTGCGATAATTTTTCATCTCCTCTTTCACCTGTAATCTTGCAAATCTACAACTATCAAAGTTCACAAGTTGATTGGAAAGAAGTAAGAATAAGAAAAGCCATCTATTTCCACTGAAGAAGATATGCTCAAATCATGCTTATTGATTGACGTTTAAAGTATCTCTTTTCTTTCAGTCAATGCAAAATTTGAATGCTTTGAAATTATTCTGTAACTCTGTCGAAGATTTCTAGATTTGATTCTTTATTTTACTACGCATGCTAATTTTTCCATGAGAAAATAGGCTATAGTACCGTCGAATTTTTGTCGAAGTTTACTTTGATTTATGGCTATGGATGAGAGATGCGTTTTTTTAATGATGTTCTGAACCCTAGATCCTATATCTAATCAATTAGCAATGAATATAACTGTTGCCTCTTGCTCTTCATTGAGAAGTCATGGTTTGGAAAATAAGAGTTTCGGTAATTAGAACACGTGTATACAGACGTTCATAGGTATTCATGCATCAAAATTTCGTGTGAAATAAACCGCAGTCAATCTAGATACAGTACGTTACAATCAGTATAGTACACTTTGTTACGTCGGACGATTTTCTTCGAAATGACAATTAATTATTCATCATCAACAATCGGTCAAAAAGACAGCGGTAAAGAGAAGCTGAAAGGACTTGAGAACAGACACCACAACTCGATGACATAAAAAAAAGGGTCTTGAATAATGGCAAAACCTGTTTCTTTAAAGAAGAAGGAAAAGAAAACCATTAAATTTGTAACGTTGTTAAAATGTTTCATAACAGGTTCTCTTTCAATTGTATTCGGTTCATATTACATTTTGCACAAAAAGATTACTAATGCACGACAAGCATTTTCAGAGATTCATACTCAAAACGATCCTTCAGTAAATACAAACGGCGCGTATTTGAAAGAAGAGATAGCAATATCAAATGAACATAGTGAGGTAAACGGTATTGAGAGAAAACCATCCAATCTTGAAGAAGAGTTGCGCCTTCTGCCCCCCGTCCTTACTGCCTACATAGAAAAAACAGATTTTGATCAGTGGGAGAAGAAACCATTACCAACGAGAGAAACAAAAGCTTCAGACTTAGAGAAAATATCATTTCATCAATTAAAAAGTTGTTCGGATCTTCCAGGTCAGTGGCCTGTAGATGATTATCCGGACAGTGATCCGTTTCTACCATGGATCCACGACGTCTTTCCATCAGATGATGGCCACTTCATCCGTTTTGTGGCTCAGAATAAACGTCGATGTAACACAGGACAACTAATGAAAGAAATCAAGAAGCAAATGCAGCCTCAAATATCTCTTTTTCAAACAGTACCTGTGAAACGAGTTTCTGAATCACCTACTCGATACAGACTTTCTTCGTATGAAGAAGCAGATGAAGATGGTATGGAGACACGTTTTATTTGTCGATTTAAACCATCCATGCAAGAAACACTTTCTACATTTCCTGTAAATTATGACTATCATACTTTTCGCAAAGGATACAAAGCAACTTTTACTAAAGAAGGATTTGACAACCATATGATTTGGACGTCACAGCTAATGTTTGACTGCCCTGTTCCACCTGAGTTACGATCTCGAATCAGTGACGGATCCACTGTGCTAAATGATTATGCAACCATGTTTGTAGATTTAGTACCTATTCGCACACCTGTGCGATATGACACACCAGTTCAATTTCTTCCTCCTCGCTATGGAAAACCAAATACGTTTGACCCCCAAGAAGAATGGGGAGATGCTCATTTTCTTCCTTTAATTGAAGACTCTGGAAGGTGGGAAAATATCCCTATTTGTAAGCCAACTTTGCAAACTTATGGTCTTGATGAAGAGCCTGAATTACCACCAGATGAAGATACTGCACAAGGAAATACATTTAAAGATTTTTTTCATGCCTCAGAAACGACTCCTTTTTCAACCACCTTATATCAACCGCAAAAGAAAGTACACGGCCTTGTGGCGTGCACTTGGGCATCCACATCCTTTCGCACCCGTGGTGATAAGGCTAAGATTAACGACGGTAAACGTCGTTTATTTGAATGGCTAACATTTCATTTTCTATCAGGCTTTGATCATATTTACATTTACGACAACTCTGGTGCATTTACTAAAGATGATTCTCTCAAATCCATCACAGATTTATTTCCTGGACGGGTCACTAGGATTAATTGGCCTAGTCAAGTTTGCAATAATAGACCAAACAATGTGGACAACAAAGGAGAAAGATCCAGTCAATATGCTGCGTGAGTCATCTTTGTTTTTCTCCTTCTTTACATCGAAATAAACTCAAAAGTTTTTACATTTTTATTCACAGAGAAACCTCATGTCGATTGAGATTTGGTGCACATAGCAAATGGATTGGAGCAATGGATACTGATGAATATTTGGTCCCGGTGAATAAATTTTCGGATATGAAAGATGTACTGAATGCTGTAGGCGATGAAGGAATCAATATTCTTTCCTTCCACAGTCAAAGAGCAAGACCAAGATTTGATGTTATGAAGTGAGTTTCTCTTTTCTGCTTTGTTTTTAAAATCTTACAAGCCATAAATATGAATTAAATAGTATGCTCCGCATTTCACATCCAAAATTTTACTTGCAGAGCTCCACATGTCGAAAATGGTGCTTTTGATATTGGAATAAAAGAAGATTCCTCATTTTTCGAAACTTACAATTGCCATCGAGACAGGCCTAGAACTGAATTCGTCCCAGCTGAAAAACAGGTAAGTCAATTGAGTTCTGCTTCTGTTTTTCAATTTGTAAAGGGCGTACTAGGTACTAAATGCACTGTATTTATTGCTTCTTTAGGTTTATAGATCAGATTATGTATTGCTTCACCATATACACTACTCGACAATGACTATGGAATCTCAACTGAACGAATTGCAGACAAAAAATATGGGCAATCGTTGGCGGCAACGATACGGAGAAAAACACGTGAAATTTATTGATGAAGAAAAGGAAGGTTTAATGTTGCACACGAAATCAGTTGTAAAAGACCAAACCAAATATTTCGAGAGAAACTGTAAGAGTACAAAACCAGCGGCTATGGGACAATGTAAGCTGGGATTTCCTTGGCCAAATGGAGTAGTTTCTTCAGAAAATGTACAGGATACAAACGGGAATGTTTACAATTGCTTTGTTGATGAAAGAATAGAAAATGTTTGGATTCCAAAATTCAAGGCTGAATTAAAGAAATATCCAAATGTTCAGTTTTGAATCTGGACAATCTTTTCTTGCTATTATAAGATTTATTTTTAATCATGTGTTTTTGATTTACCTATTATTCTTAATATTTCATATGAGACCCAATGTTTTCGCCTCTCTTGGAAAATATTTCGAGAACACCTTGGTGATGACTCCATTGTAATCCCTATTCATAAAGTATAACAGAGCTCCAAGGAGAACAAAATACACAAAAAAATTGACTTGCTGGGCTAACGAAATTGTTTCTGCATCATGCACTTCTTTACAATTACTGTAACTTGACTTCGACTTCTTTTTAAAATGCTGTTGTTTCCATTCTTCTTTTGCGTTCTTCATTGCCTCGGACATTTGATCTGCTGATAAGCCTGATATTTTTCGCATTTTTTCTCGTTTATGGGATGATAATCTGTCCCCGATCCACTCATCTTCTACAGTAGATTGCTCATCATCTCTTTGTATAATTTGCTGTTCGACATTTTTCACATTACCTGGATATTCGAATACAGAAATCCGAGATAAACTTAGATACAATTTGGCGCTAAACCATCAATATAGACACGAAGCATCAGACTCTTTAAGAAATGAAGAGATATGAAAAATCGAAACTTACCTGGGAATAAAATAAGTGCCGAGAGAACAATTACACCTAGAGCTAAACCACTCTGAATAGATGCTTTAGACCCTTGGTCTACTTCAATATCGCGAAAGAAATTGATACAGCTAGATGCTGTTTTATATATTTCACCACAGAGCTTTTGAAGTGTCATAAAGTCAAAAATAATGGTATAATTTTGAAAGATGTTTGGCGCTTCCTTTATGGCATGAACTAGTTAGTTAGTTGCTCAGGTCCAGTTTATTTTTCATGAAAACGCTCCTAAATAAATTGAGTTAAAACTCGTGAATAGTTATATTATGCAGAAACTTATCTAATTTGAGCTTATGACGTCTATTTGTAAAATTGTAAGTGACTAAGTCAATTATAACGGATAGATGCTGTAAGAAGCTTCAATTCATTCACATTCTTCCCTATTCTTTCATTTTAGATAAGTAATTTTGATTTATTTGAATTTCTATTTAGATCCCCGTTTAGGCAACAACAGGAATGGTCATCCTCCCCAAGATTAAGTTCCCGTGCGTAATTATGTGCATTGTCTAACATACACTCTTTAGATGGTAGTAACCTTGATCTTTTAAGTAGTAAACAAAACAAGTTTTTCAAAAAACGAAAGAAATAGTCGAGGATTCATTTCATCATTAGTGCTGCTTTCACAAATTACACGAATGGTATCTGACAACGATAGGCCTGCAGAAAAAGAAGCAGTAGGATATCGGTTGTATGCCCGAGCCGCAGAAATCAATGCTAAGCTAGCTATTAAACGGCATGAAGCCAAAATCAAGGAAGAGGAACAAACAGAAAACCTCTTTCGTCCACGCCTTGTATCAAAATCCACTAGACCTGATACCGCCAAGAGTAAAGGGAAGGCTTTTGAACGTCTTTATGAGAATTCCAAACTAAAACAGCAAAGAGATGTTGCAAGAAAGCATGCTCATGAAGTCCAAAAAATACAAAAAACGCCAAAGCAACACTTTATCTCTCCCAATAAGGCAACAGAATTGTACGATCGCACCATCGCAAGTAGGCAAGAACGGGATAAAAAAATACTCCAACTTGAGGCCTCATTAACTCCTACTTTTAGTCCACAACTCCTGACTGACGATTCGAATATCAAATCCAATACTCGATCTAAGTCCAGAGCGAAATCCCGCCCAAAGTCAAGAGGTCGTGGCCGAGATAGCATAGATCGACTCTATGCTCCAAACTATCTTAAAGAACGGGATGAAAAACTAAAAAGAATGAAGGAAAAAGAGCTAGAAGGAATGACATTTTCACCTACCTTAAAAAAGAATCTATCCAAATTCGAAAAACAGGACGAGACACAAAACACTGGCCCTGCATGGAATCGTCTTTATGAAAGCACCAAACAAACAAGAAAAGCACAAAAAAGCTTGAACGAAAATCATTCCTTTACACCAGATATTAGCAAAAGCCAGAAATTACTATCACCTCCAATATCTACAAAATCAGACGAAGCAAAAGTGCATGAACGTCTCTACAAACATCACGAATTGAAGCATTCCAAAGTACCTAAACATATACCTGCATCTGATGAGCATGAATTAACATTCCATCCAGTTATTAATGATAAAAAAGTCCCAACCGATATGACAAGAGATGAAAGAATCAACAATTTGTATCAAAGGGGGATGAAAACTGTTGGAGAAAGACGATCCTTGTCACTTGTAAGTACTAATGAATTAACTCTCTACTAACTTGTCTAGTCATTTCTCATACAATCATGATGTTCAAATAATGTTATAGGCTAAAGAGCCGAAAAAAGAAGTGAAAAAGGAGGAGGAAGAACTAACTTTTCAACCCAAAACAAATTGGGGGAGATCTAAAAATTATAATGCTGCAATGGCAGATCCAAAGGAAGAAGAGGAAGTGATAGCTGAAACAGACGAAATGTTTAAGAAGGAGATAGGAACATTAGATGCTGCCTTGAGTGACTTACAAATGAATATTACTGAAAACAATGACTTAAAAGTATCCGTGGAAGTGAGTGAATCGGAAGACTCAATGATGAATGGTGTCATCAATAATGAAGGTGACGACGGAACATCTAATATACCTGAACCCGTTGAAGCTACTGAGGATTTTTCAACAAAAGATGAAGCTCCATTACCACAGTCTATTGAAACTACTGAAATGTACTAGAACGTGTCTTGAACTTTTTGTAATTGTCATTTGTGTTGAAAATCGTTTTCAAAGTAGGATTCTAATCAATATAACATATCGAGCTATCATTATGAATCGCATCACATCATTTTAATTTACATAAATTGTATTTTTCTCTCCTGTTTAGGTAAGGAGAAAAAACAACTTCCCTACGTATTTCGTCGTTTATTTAATTGAACTTTTAAGAAATATAACAAAGATAAGCCTCCAACACCAGCTATGAGATTAACAGATCCAGGTGACGTTATACTTGAAAACATGCCTTGTTCTTCTAAATACGTGATTTGGCCGCATCGATCTACCGTATATGTTGAAGGGTCCCCATGATCAGTATGACCATCTCGAATGTGATGTCCTTTTTTACTTTTCTTACTCTTACTGGACTTTTTCGACTTTTTTGATTTGGAGCTTGATGATGTCACTTCTTCTGTTCGTCTTTCTCTTTTGTTTCTTCTTCTAACGCTGCCTTCATTGCTGGTTGTAGTAGTAACAACATCATCCTCATCACTACTTGTTATATCTTGAGATTTGAACACAAAAGTAGTCAAATCTCCACCACTAGCAGGTGGTGCAGCGCTAATTATGGATGTAGGGGATGGTGAGACAGTGGGATAGAGCGTCAAAACTCCACAACCAGGTGGAACATCTGTAATTCTAGTGGTGGAATTGGAAGCAGTTGCGTTCGTCGCATTATTTTGAAGAAAACGATTTAGTGGAGAGGAAATGAAGGAAGGAATAAACCTATGTGGCTGGCAATATGGCTGAAAAAGGAGTAGAAGAATCAATGCTGAATGATTCAATACTTTTAGACTCATTGTTGTTCAACAAGCTTGATAACACCTGTAAAACCTGGAAGAAGGAAGACTTTTGGGGATGAATTACTACGTGACGGGATTGCTTTTATGAGACTTACATAGGCAAACATTGTTTAGATGATAAATTTTTGAATCATTTTGAATTGATCCCGATTTGTTTTTACCGTTATGTAATTTCTTACTGATTAGATACCAAAGTGGATTAAGATAAATGATGTGGAGCGTGCTATTATTATTAATTTCATATTTATTAATTTTATTTTTTTTCTCATCAAACAATTTTTTCCTTCCTTGATTACAATTTACCAACCTAATAAATAATGAATTGTGAAAGATGAACCTTTATCGAGATGAAAAGTGAGGAATTCGGTCAACTCTAATCTCTCCACAATATTCATTGGCTTCTGTTGTATTTTGTAATTCAATGGGGAACAAGTGAAAATTCAATCGTACCTGTTTGACTCGAAATACGAATTCAACACTTTTGATGCATCTTACTATTCGTATTTTAGCTGGTTTTGTAAATTATAAGCTTATTTTATTCTATCACTATTTCAAAGAATCATCATTTCAAATATGCATGTATTTCAAATTCTAAATTGTATCATTGCGAAATACATGGATACTCACACTCCCTCTTGATGGTTCGGGAAATCACCATCCGCTAAGCTTCTTGCGGAGGTATTCAAATGATCCTTGCTCTACAGGTTTTGTTAGAATGTCAGCTGTGTGCTCTTTCGTATCAATGGAATTAACCATTATGGTCTTGTTCACATGTTTTCGGAAGTGATGATACTTTATTGCTATGTGCTTTGTTCGGGGGCTAAACTTACGCTTTGTCGCCATTGAGATGCAGCTTTCGTTATCTTCGTAAACTGTGCAATGCATTTTTGGTTTGATATTTTAAATAGGAAATATCTTATTAATTTCTTGCATTAATTACGTTAGGCTCAGAACGTCACGCATTGCTGTAGAGCATGCGATGTATTCTGATTCTGCCGTAGACAACGAAATTTCTGTCTGCATTCTGCTCGCCCATACAATAGGTCATCCTGCGTAGAATATGACAAATCCTGTTCTAGATAATACGTTGTCTGGGTTATCAGCGTCAGCTTTAGCCCATCCTCCGGCAAAGTCCGCATCAACGTAGCATTCAAGGCCTTTCTTAATGTTGTGATTAAACACAATCCCTCTTCCTAGCGTACCTAAAAGATACCTACCAATTCTTTTTACAGCTTTCTCATGAGACAGTTTTGGGTCAATGGAAAAACGCGCGCACTGATGCACCGCCATGGCAATATCCGGTCACGTTGTTCCTTGGAGGTAAGTAAGCATGCCGATCGCTTTCCTATAATTCCAGTTATGTTTTCTATCTTCTCCTGATAAATCTTCACATAGCAAAGGCTTCACCGCCGGAGTAGGCCTAGTGTTGTATCTCCCCAAATCTTCATCATCTAACTTCAACAATTCAATTATCCTCTGTATCAGGAAAGGTTGAACTAGCTCAAACCCTCCTTGCTCACGATATTTGACATCAACTCCCAAATATTTGGTAAGTGATCCTTCATCCGTTAGAATATAGTTTTTATTTTGCAAATTCACAACAATTTTCTCTAACACACTATTTTCTCTTGAAATTGCAATCATGTCATCGACATACATGAGGACAATGCAGTCCTCACGTATGAAGACGCATTGATCAATCTCAGATTTCACGAAGTTTTCAGATTCAAGTCCTTCGCAGAGTTTCTGGAACCAGTTGAAGCTAGCGTCCGCAAGACCGTACAAGTTCCTTTTCAAACGCAAAACATATCTTCCTTTTTCTCCATGCTGGAACCCATATGGGAGTTCCATGAAAACGTCGCGGTCCAGTTCAGCTTGCGGAAAGGCAAGTACAAAGTCAATTGACTTGGTCTCCAATTTATGTATTATTGTAATTGCCATCATTAATCTAACACTTATCCAATTAACTACTGGGGCATATGTTTCCCAGTAGTCAACTCCCCATCTCTGCATGCCCCCATGGGCATTGAGTCTGGCTTTGTGCTTCATAACTTGGCCATCAGGGAATCTTTTCAACTTGAAAGCCCATACACTCAGGATTGTTTTAGCTCCTTTAGGTAAGTCCATTCTTTCTATTATTTCCCAATGATCCCTCACTTCATGATCTTCGATTTCTTTAATCATTGCAGTAACAAAGGGTGCAATCTCATCTAGCCTCAGCATCTCCTTTAGAGTATACACATCGTTGTTGGCGGATATTGTTGCAAATATCATCTGGTTTGTCATGCATATTGTCTCATCGAATAGTGAATTGACATTTTCAAGGTGCGTAACAAATGCTTTCATATTCTTTGTTACATCCATTGTTTGCTGTATCGACACTGTCACTAAACCATACAATTTTCTTACTCTTGAATCATGTGACCCTTTTACTCTTTCTGTTGGTTTTATAATTCTACTGGACTTTCGTCTAGTCATCTCATTAAGATCAGGTAACGTTGGTTGCATGGGTAAGTCTATATTTTTCTTTGCAACTCCCTCTGGATGTGCTGTTAATTTCGCTCCCTCTGGATTCAATGTCTCTGCACTAACACCATCTCCCTCTTGATCAAGCAAATGCTTCTCTGGATTGTTGTTCATACTCATCCATAGCTTTGCGAGATCATAATCTCTTTCAGAGACATCCTCAGATTTTTGTACTATTTCTTCCCAAACAGGTGGAGTTTCAGCCGAAGCTAAATACGGAACGGTAGCAAAATTATCGTCAAAAGCCACATGAAATTGTGGCGACACGTGCAGTGTGGACGGGTTAAGCACTAGTGCGACCGTCCCGGCATGACAGGGAGAGTGTCCCAGATAAATACCTAATCGGGATCTGGGCTCCCATTTTGGCATCATCGAAGCACCAGATTGCAACTTTGAATCCAAGACATAGCATGGACAACCCCATGTGTGGAGTTGGTCCATATCGATTTGGTGAGTGTTTCCGTTGCAAAATTTCTGTATTGGCGATAACCCTTTGTCATCTACTGACATGTGATTGTAAATATATTCTGCATACTTATATGCAAACGGCCACAATACCACTGAGATCATCGTTGGCCAATGGCTTTTAGCATGTAACAGAATGGTACGTGCCTGGGTCGACAACGTCTGAAAATGGCGTTCTATGATGCCATTCTGATGATGTGCCCCTACACCGCAGAAGTCGATGGTTTGGCGAGCCATTTTAATCGAATCTCTAAAACTTTTCTCAGCGAATCTCCCATTATCGGCACGGTAAGATCTTATTTGAACGTCAAACGTATTTGCATGTGTCTCAAAGTCTATTTTTGCTTGCAACGTTTGTTCTCCATCTAGGCTAGTTTGCAACGAAGAAAAACTGTAGCCAGAGTGGTGGTCTATAAATCCAGTTGCACCGCATATACGTGCATTGGTATGCCTACCACTCAGTCTGGGTACAAGTCCTGGTTGCGCAACTACCAACTGGTCTGTTGACACTTTTGCACCAGGATATGTTTCATCATCTTTTCTAATTGTTTTGCGGCTTGCTTTACTTTTGGTTCTCCACGGTCGTTTTCTCATACGTCCAAATATACACGATGGGCATAAAATAGTTGTACCTTTTAACTTTTCAAATCTTCTAGGTAGTATATTGTTCATCACCATTTTATCCATTGTTGCAAAAGGTATATGACCTAATTTGTCATGTAACATTTTCCAATCTTTTTGTAGTTTCGATAACGGTAACGGATGTTTCAGCATGTTCAATTCTTTTGCAGTCAAGCATTTAGCATGCGATGCATATTCTGATGATTTCGATGGAATTATGGATACATCCGTTTCATCTGGAGACTTGATATTATCAATATTTGCACAAAGTGTTCGATCGTCTTTAAATTTGATTTTTATCTTTGGAACCTTAATTTCATCTCTAAATACCTCTTCAATTATCGCGTTTTCAACATGTTCACCATTTCTATACATTATTTCTTCTCCAACAGAATAAGGAATAATTACATCTGCACAAGGATTTGTTCTATGCGTATGGTAACACTGCGAACTGATTGGATTGATGAAGTCTAGATAGTTACAGATGCGATGGAACTTGCTATATCCATTATTCACTACCATCTCCGGCATGTGTGCTTCGGAGTGTTGAAACGTTTTTGTATATTTGAGATGATCCCAAATGAAAACCGAATCTTGCCCTGAGGAATTAATTCGTGTTCCTTTTTGATCATAATCCCCAATACTTTTTGAAAATACACTGAGGCCCAAAATATTTACGGGTGAAGTTGGAACATGGTAAACACCTTTGATTTCATATTTATGGAATTTTCCATCATCGTCATCCCATCCTATTCGTAAAGTACCCATACCAACAGGAGAGCCAGATCCAACTGCAGTAGCGATGCCAGAATCAATATTGGAACCAAATTTAATATAAGATTCTTTAATAAAATTTTCTTTAGCATTCCAAATAATGCAATTGGCTGAATTGTCTACGATTATCGTTGATGAATCCGCATCAAACGATATTGCTTTTGATTCTAATGAGCTTCCATCTTTCTTAGATTGGTAGACGGATGCATGAATTTGATGTTGTGTTGATGATTTTTGTTGTTGAAATTTCCAAAATTTATTTTTATATCCATACATACACATTCCGGTAGTTGCGATAACCGCCAAGATCATCATCATTAGCGACAATGGCCATCCATGTGGAGGTACCATTCCAAGCTTATTACGATGGTAATTCCAAGTAGATATTAATTTGTTCGCCATATTGTTTGAAGTATCTATTTGGCCTATGCGGAGCATTGCCAATTCTTTACCAACGACATTATATACATTTGTATATACACAAGCACGACCACACATCACCATAAGAGGATGCCTCTTGGAGCAAGTCACTTTTCTTTTATATTTTCTATTTACGCTCACGCGTATTTCCGAATCTATATACACAAAGCATTTAATATATAGCGGTTGCAACACATGACCAAGGATATACCATAGCATCAATAAAAACAATTTCGTCCACCAATACCACCACACAATGAATTGCGTAATCGCTATTTTGGTACGTACGTAGGCTATTTCTGCATATGGAAACTTTCCTGTCTGTAACGTGTACAACAGAAGACGTAGAATTAAATTCGCCATCCGGAACACAGCCAAAAGAGGCATAACGATGAAATACCACCATCTATACACTCTTTTCGCGTCTTCACGATCCGGGCGCGTTAAAAATCCTGGTCTCCGTCCACTTCCGCCAACAATTCTTCAACTTGAGCACCTGTCATGTCACTATGGGTAAGTAGCGCTGCTTTAAGTTTGTCATTGATTACTAACTTTTTAGATCCATTTGTAGGGGCCGCTGCAGGAGTATCGGTTTTGGGTTTCCCTTTCGATGCCCGCTTCTTTTCAAGGTTCAGATCTTTCTTACGTTGCCATTCATCATGGTCTTCGGGTTTATGGGTGACGTACAGCCCATCGTACTTTCCCTCAACCGTATGATGTGGGCACCAATGCCAGGTTTTACCGTCTTTCTCAATTGACGCTCCCTTCCTGACCATTCTCCAAGGATCAATCGATATAAAGCGCTTTGGTTGCATCTTCATACCATTGTCGCTGTTTGACGTGGTGTATGCTTCATTGCTGGTGTAGCGACCTGCAAGAATTTCATTCATTTGTGTCGTCAAGGCCATGATCTTCGCGTCTTTGGGGTCAGTTGTTACCCATTTGTTATTAGAGACTGAGTTGTTGTATAAGGTAAGCGCTTCGGAAAGAATATCGTCAGCCGTTTTAGTACCTCCTAACTCCCATTCCTGCCTTTCATTGTTGATTCTGGTTGCGAAATGAGGGTTGGGGACCGTTTCTAGAGCATTGAAGATGTCGTACAGGAAGTCATCATGGTGTTGACCCCTTTCCAGAATCTCTCTGTATTTTGAACTAAGGTAATCTGTCAACTCTCTCACATTGTGTTTGAATTTCTCCGATGTTGCATTTCTGATATCTGCTTTCAACTACGAAACTCCTACTCTCGTAGACGGATTGGAAATACCTAACAGTAGCCACAAGATCGTTGGACCATCGAATGCTTCCAAGCCATTGCCTGACCACATATACTTCGATTCCTTGTTTTTCATTATCTCAAAGTCGGCCGGTTTCAGATATCCCATAAGCCTGGATGCTATCATTTCACTGCGCACCCTCCTATAGAATGGTGCTATATGGGCTGGATTATTCGCTGGATCCAACATCTCAATCGTATATGCTGCTGGTACCACTACATTTGGTGCTGCTGCATGATTTCCGAAGGTAAGGTACGCTTGCCTTTTTAAGTCTGCTTCCGTTAACGTCTTGTGATCTTTTAACATGTTCCTAGGGATGTTTTGAGAATCAGGGATCATACGAACTAAAGATCCCCAACCAAATTGGTTGGTGTCTCTACTCATTTTATCAAGAAACTTCCTTGCATTTGCGATGGAGATATCGAACCTTTCATCATCAGGAATTTTGGCTGTTGCCTTCATGTACAGCTTTTGTCCTTCTGATGTGTTGGGATTGATGTTTCCAAGATAAGGATTCGTGAAAAACAGCATAGGTTGCTGAGGCCTTGGGTTCACAGGTGGAACAACTGGATTCCCTCCTGGATTCCCACCCGGATTTCCTCCTGGGTTACCTCCTCCTGGGTTGCCTCCTCCTGGGTTGCCACCACCTGGGTTGCCTCCTCCTGGGTTGCCTCCTACCACTTGATTTCCTACCACAGGTTGAGCATTTGCTCTTGGAACAGTGTTGGTATTAGCTGGAGCAGCCATGCGCGTATTTTGTCGCTGAACTTGGGCAGTTGTTGACGGTTGAGCTTGTTGAGTTTGCGACATCCCTGAATTCCTATTTCGATTTTGTCTTGGTGGACGATTTCGAATTTGTGATTCCTGAGGATATTCGCGATGATTTAAAATTTGGAAAATTTGAAAAACTTGTGCAGGATCGCGCAAATTAGGAAATCTCTCCCGAATGTAATGCAACTGGTCCAAATCCGAAGGTTGGTCCGATGCGATATACCTTTGATGATGCAGTTTCTGGTCCGAGGTTATAGATCGTCGAGTGACTGTTCTACCAACCATAAATCTATTTGTTGAAAATACTGATCCTGAATGCTGTTTCAAAACGATGTGTTGTGAAACTTTATCAAAGGGACTTTCTGTTCAAACGAGATGGATGTCAGGGGACTGACTATTTTCTTTCAATCAAACAATGAAAAGGTGATGAGAAGTATTGCGTGATCGCGATTGTTCTCTTGTGTTCGATGAATAAGACCGAAGTTAATATTCTAGTTTCAATAGAGCTGTCTGATAAACTCTTACTATTCGTATTTTAGCTGGTTTTGTAAATTATAAGCTTATTTTATTCTATCACTATTTCAAAGAATCATCATTTCAAATATGCATGTATTTCAAATTCTAAATTGTATCATTGCGAAATACATGATACTCACAATGCACCGATCTTGGAACATGTTACTTCATCTAGCTCAACGGAAACCACAACATCGGCAACGTCGACAAGAGCTGAAGCATATGTAACGGTAACAAATAGGAATCCTCCGAATTTTTAATCCTGTATCCAGACGATCGTAGACATGACGATATTGGAGAAAGAGCTCTAGTCGTTCGCACTCCTCTTCTTAATAGTCTTGCAAAGAAAATCATTCAATTGATATGTGATGCTGTAACAAGTACTGTTTGTTGAATATCATGAGAAACCTTATTTTTTGGCCAGTATGTAAGTCGTCATGCATCAAATTTTTTATTTCGACCATCCTTTGGAACAAAATATTGGAATACATCGTGGCCCCATCTTTTACAGCAAAATAGATACTTTGTAGGGCATGTTGGAGAATGACAATGTGCCAATGTTTGAAAATATATGAATAATCTATTGAACTTCTCACATTTCCTTGAAGGCTGTCATAATTTTAAAGTCTCAACTCATGGAATAGAACAATATATTCCTGGAACTAACTACACTAATTATTATGCACTCAAATTTTTCAAAGAAAAGCCTAAAGATACCGCATTTACGCTCACAGTTGCATATTATCCACCAACGGCTGTAGGTTGGAGTTCTGATCCTGGAGCCCAATGATCTCCCGCTGAAACCATATATCAAAGTGTACGAAAACGAAACATCCCATTATCTTATGCAGCAGATAGCCTTGGAAGTATTTCCATTTTAAAAAGATGTCACAAAAGAGCCCAGAAATCGATGGAAATAAAGATGGAAAGCAGCTGAACATTATTAGGAAGTAATGAGGGCTTATTGTGGACTTATTACTCTAGTTGATACAGCTTGTGAAGAAAAATATTTATATTTGGAAGAACAACATTTGCTTGACACAACTATGATTATTTTCATCACAGATAATGGATTTATCCATGGTGCACATACATAAGAAAGTGACCCCCCTTTCAAGAATTGATTTGAGCACCCTTTACAGTCTATGATCCTAGGATGCTCAGTGGGTACTTTAGATGATTCCATAAATTTGAACTTTGATTTAGCAACAACAATCCTTGGTGCAGCGAATGTTCCTCCAGCGCCATTAATGCAAGATTGCGATATTTCAGATTTATATCTTTGACCTCCAGGCCAAGAAATGAGTGAGTCTCAGCGAAATCTGTTTTATTACGAATTTCTGACAATGTCAACGAGCCCAAATAAGTAAGCGCTTTAGTTCGATAAGATTGGAAGAATGCATATTGGGTAGATAAAAACTATCATCAACTTTTCAATTTGAATGGTGATCCATCTGAACATGATGATTTGGTATGAAACGAAATCGTTTACATAGAGAAAAGATCGAAAAGCCTACAAAATCCAGATTTATTAGATTTACAGTATGAAGATGTATTTTATGAGCTAAAGACACAGTACGATATAATGCAAATGAAAGAAATGACCAATCATCCCCGGTTGTAGATCCGCCCCGTTTACATGGACAAAATTCACATAAAAGAGTGCTAGTGTAAATTTTACAAGTATAAGGTATTGAAAGTCATTTAAAAAATCAAACAAACGCAAGTATTAGTTGCAATTATGAATCAATTCTATTTTAGAGACATTGCTGAATCAGGCCTTTAAAGGGACTGATGCGGCAGTAAGATTTTTTATGCAATCTCTAATATTACTGGCCAGTTTTCCATCTTCACATTCTACACTAACTTTTCCATAGTCCAATTTCTCAAATTCAATTGTTACTGTACATTCTAAATGACCTCCCTCTGAAATGCTGGTACTTGATTCCAAACCAGCATCAGTTTTGATTATAAACTTTCCTACCGTCGCAGTTTCGTTCATTTCTAATTCCACACCGTCGTATTGATCAGAAAGCATGGAATGTACGAGTTCTAATCGAGACTTCCTCAAGTCAGTCTTATCTTTCTCCGTATTTTCTTTTGGTCGCTTAGACGGAGGTAAGTCATCACTCTCAGTATTTGGTTGATCATGATTACAAGGTTGACTAGTTAATCGAATCGATGCTGGAGAACTCTGAGCATGCATAAGTAGAGCAACCACTGAGTCAGCTAGAATATCCCCGATAGGGCTTGCATCCCATTCTACTGTCGCTATTCCCTGTGATTGACCTGTAATCACCTTTACCTGGTCTCCGTGCAAGCTAAATGTTGAGGGAGATTCACTGGTTGAGTCACACTGGGCATTTCCTTCAGAAACATTTTCAGTCTCTGTAACATCACTAAACATTTCGTTCAAAAAAAGGCGTAAAGTATGAACTTTCCCTGAATATGGTACGTGTAGTCTAGAAGACACTGAACCCACTCGAAGCTGCGTGTATGTTGATAAATCCTCTGGAGCAACAATTTTAGAACTAAAATTTTGGGTAACGAGGATGCCTCTAACAGATTCTCCCTCTTTGAGCTCCCCATCCTTATCAGCAAGTCTGCCCATTACCTTAGCACTCCTTCTTCGAGTAAATTTAAGTTTGATCTCTTGTAAATTGGGTGGCATCGTAATTGTGGGCCGTTTATGTTCAGGCCGTTCTTTATATTTTAACATTAGTGCACCTTTCAATCTTCCCATTTCATCTTTTTGACCGTGAACCAAAACAATATGTTTTGGATCTACTTTATCAATGAAATCTCTATTTTGCATAAAATCAACATGTGCAGAGAAGCTGACATAATCTACCAATGCATTAAGAGGCTGTCGTCTTCCATCATACGTGACAACTTCTTTGGGCGCATTCATGATTTCTTTTGCGAGAGTATTTTCCACTGCATAACCAGCTACTACAACACCATTTTTCGGATCTGTGCACCATCTGTCGAACAATTGACGACTTACTCCGCTTTGAAGCATTCCAGGACTAGCAAAAACAACGCTTGGCCCTCGATCATCAAAGTTATCGACATCTATACTTTTTAAATTGCTGATATATTGAAACGAAAAAGGGTTTGATATATCCATTTGCGCCCTAATTTTGGCGTTCATCATATTTGCATAAGTTTGATAAACACGAAGAGCTCTCGATGCAAGCTTGCTTGCATACCAAATAGGAATTGATTGCAGGTGAGGGTTTGCTTGCCAATATTCGTCCAAGATAAGCAGCAACTCTTGAGCTCTTCCTAGGGCAAAAACAGGAATTAAACATCTACCTCCACGAGTAACTACTCTCTCTACAGTTCCTGTGAAACGAGCCTCACGTTCTTGTCTTGATGCATGCACTTGTACACCATAAGTACTCTCAACCATAAGAACATCTGGTTTCACATCAGGAATTTCAGCTGCCATGAGATGCCTATCATCTTCCATACTATAATCTCCTGTATAAAGAATTGTTCTCCCACCAATTTCTAACAGAAACATTGCGGCACCCAAAACGTGGCCTGCGTTCAGAGCGTGAAACTTGAGAGATTTAACGGATATCGTTTGATGATAGTCAATGAGTTCTATTTTATCAACACATCTCTGTAATTCTGCTTCGGTATATAAAACTCCATCATCTGCTGCAGATTTATTTGAATTGCTGTTAATTTGTTTTCCAACATTCTTAATGGACATGAGACGAAGATAATCTCCCAATAAAAGACGAGTAACTGCTTTTGTAGGATGTGTCATAAATATACGTCCGCGAAATCCTGTACGCTCTGTAAAGTATGGTAAACTAGCTACATGATCCAAATGGAAATGGCTGACAAGAAGAATATCTACTTGTTCAGGTTCTACATGGTCCAGAAATGGTAGCCCATTCATTCCATCATAACCTGGATGAATCCCACAGTCAAGCAAAATTGTCATGTCCCGAAATTGTAACAAGTGACAGGACCGTCCAACCTCTTGTCCAGACCCTAAGGGCGTAATGATCATTTCATCTTCCATTTCACAGCTTTTATTGTTGGTAAAGCTGATTTGTTCAACACGGTCTTCTCGAACCGCTCCTTGTTTGTTGATAATCACTTTTTGTTTTTTAATGAAGTTAAGGTATTTATAGATCGGTACGGTTTCGTGGTACGACTCAAGCTATGTAGAGTTCTACTAAATATTTTTTAAAAATGGCAAAGGATATCAATTTTGTATGATACGCGCTTCTGCTGTAATTGAAAATAAAATTTGACCATTATGATCGGCTATGGCCCCCCCCTGACAATGCCCCTTCCATGAAATGGTTATATTACTCAATACCCATCAAAATCGGTTTTTTAAGGTAGGACTCTACACAAAATGAATATGTTGATGGTTGAATCACATGGTAACTTTCGGAAGCATTCAAAAATATTCAGCTTTGAAGATATATTTTGTCTAATAGGGTGAAATTATGTGTCAAACACTTTTTTGGTTCACCTAATCATATGCATTTTTAAATCTAAACATACTAATGATTTAGTTACATATACACCAATTATTTAGACATTAATATATGATTCATAGAGAAATTATTTGAGCGTTTAGATGAACATTACGTAATTTTAACGAAGAAGACGAATGAAGTTTGAAAACGAAGAAAAGGCCTTTTGTTTACCTCTGTCGGAATAAAAAATACAAAGGTACTGTATTATGATCTTTCAGTAAGCAGAGTACGCCAAATTGTTAAGAGTATAGTACGATAACTCCGAATTGAAACTCAATCAAGAAATGCTAATTTAGTAGATAGAATCAATGATTCTTCTTATTTGGTTTCTCAATTGAAATGCAATTGCAAGATTCAGGTATTCAAAAGGCTTTACATATGAAACAATTTCAACCCTGCTGTATGTACAAATTTCATACATGGCAGTCTAAAAAGATACAAAGAAATAAAAGTAATCTTTAGATTTGCTGATATGATTATAATTTTATGACATAAAACATCATACTAATTATAATGCCTTTCAAGAAGGTCATGCGACAAACACTCTGGCTCATTGCCTCTGCAGCTTCCCTCCCACTTTGCAATGCACAGTATTCTGATCTAAACGTTTACTCCTTTATTCTTACTGGTGATACCATGACTTTGGATGGTTGTGACACAACCGCATGTTCACTTGAAGAAGGTGGAGATGTCAGCGAAACAGATCAGTTTGGAAACCTTGCAATGTATGCTGACAGACAAGGCGGTAATCCTTCAAACAGTTGCTGGCCCGATGGAAGATACTGTACATCTCAGTACCTTGTAGAAAAAGGTGAAATTGACGATGGATCAGGAAATATTATTGAAGCATTTACGATTAATCAGCCATCAGAAAGTGCAACACAATTCGTCGCTTCGAAAACGCAATTAATGTTTAAAGTAATATCTCCAACTTCCGAATCTTATACTGTTTTTCAATATGTGGCTGGAAAGAATGGAGGACCGGCTTCTTTTATTGAACTTGAAGAATTTACTGCCAAAGACGGCGTTTTCGTATCGACAGATATTGCAGTAAATTCACTTTTGGAAGCAAAAACTTATTTTATTGCACCAAGCGATAATAAACCATCTATTTACCCTAATCCGCCACAAGGAACAACGACACAGAAGGTGCACATCTTTACTGAGGTTCTTAATTCTGACACCCAAGTAGCTTTGTATGCAGATTTGCTTGACGTTTCCCCCAAAAGTCCATTCCAACCATCAGTTGATTGGGACGAAGGGCCAAACAACCATAACCATAAATACGGTTTTCGAAGGACATTTACAAGAGCATTGAAAGAAGGTGGTTTGGAAGAGGGTGTTGTGTGGCAAGATCAAAACGACTGGAAGATTTACGTCACTTGGATTATGGATGATGGGCATAACACAATAGAATTGCCTAATCCTGCAGAGCATTATCTCGTGGCTGCAGCAAGTGATGGTGGAGTGAACGGTCAAATCATTTATATGACAGTGAGTATTGTTATTCATAATCGTTTTCTTTGCTTTATTGATTTGAATTGAAATTTATTTATAAATATGTTTATGAACCGTTTTGTGAAATGCCATCGAAAGTTTGATCGGACCGATGCCGGCGACAAGGTCACCCCATTGGATGTTATTGGGAGGAGAGTTGATTCTACTGGAGCTGTTCTACAAGAAACTCAATTTGATACTGATAAAGGTGGTGGACTCAATGTGTACAAATACTTTTCATCTGGCTCCTCTCTACATTGGGATGTTGAATCTTCTACACTAGGTTGGATGATTTCAAGATTAATGTTACAGTCAAGTGATTCCCTTAATCATCAAAGTTGTATTTTTACGATTATAGATGCAGACACTCTAGAAGTTGTGGCAAACAGAGGGCAAACGTCAAGTCATTCTTGGAATAATTACGTTGCATATAACTCTGATGAAAGCAGATACCTTGCAGTTGATTTGGGAGATAATTTCCCTCGTGGAGTTCATGTCCATAATATTCCTGTTGAAGGGTCAATTTCAAGAAAGGTAATAACCTTTAAATTTCAAATCTCAATACTTCATTCATATACATGATTTGCTCATATAATCATTCTATTCTATCATAGGTTGTATACACCTTCAAGACGAAACATGGCACAAGCGCGACTTCACCTGCTGGTGCTACATATCCCATGTATGAAGAAATTTCAACCTCAACAAACACATTTTATCAATGGTCTAATGATAATGCCGTTTACACTGAAATCGCACATCCACCCACTTTTCTTCGAGATGATGGATCAATCTTGGTTTTATTTTCAGGCGAAAGACCTCCCTTGGACAATGGCCTAGCCATTAGGAATTCCAATGCTCCTAGGAACATTGGACTTGTGATTGTGTCAGGTGATTTGCAGACCATACTTTCAGAAGGAGAAGACTCCACCGGTGGCTTCTATAATTTTGGTGGAGGATGGAAAGATCAAACAAATGAAGGTATTGTTTGGCTCACAGATTTTACTCCAGATACAAACGATTTCGAAGAATTTGAGAATGCCATTCGAATTAAGACAGCAGTCGTGAACACAAATCAAATCTTTATTGTCTATGAAAATTGGGCTGCAGACTTCTACGTCAATACCGGGATGATGCTTATCGATCTGGATGGAAATATTATCGCAGAACCTGTGACTATGCCTTTTGAGGTACGTTTGAGTCCAACTGACGAGCCTATTGTAACAGATGTAGGAGATATCGTATTTTATTCTACAGATGAAACAGGAGCGAAGCTGGTTAGATACCATTTTGTAGTAGGTGAAGTTACCACCCCTTCACCTGCGCCAACTGTTAGTTCTGGAGGTGGTGGCGATCCTCCAGCTGACGATGACAGTCCGGTACAGCAAATTACGAATCTGATAGAATCTATCACAGCTTTATTTGCTGTCTGTCTTGGTCTTTTTTAGTCTTTCTCGCATCACGAAAAAACCTTTATTTGTGTGCATTAGAAATGTAGCTTGAGGGAGTTACAAAGATGCAAGAGATGAAAGATATACTTTCCATCAAATGAAGCGAAATATGGTCCTTATATTATTTTGATGCTTTAGTAAAGAAGCTTCAACTTTATTATAACATAATATAGGATACATTTTTAATTTCATTTTCAATGGATATGTTCAGAGTCTAGTAGTCTTTAACGATGTTAACTATTTTTTATATGAAAACAATTTGTATTTCGATGATAATGAAAAGAGAAAACTCAAAAAAATAGTTGTAATTCGGGTAACTTTTGCACATCTTTTGTGTGGAGTTGCTTGATAATCTGTGCCGTTTTCTTCACTTAAATTTAGTTTTATTGTAATCCTCGTCGTAACCTTCAGGAGTTATTTTTCACCAAAATATGGTCTTTACTTTTAGGCCACAAATATTACCCAAAATACTCCCAGTACCTCTCAATTCTAGAGGAAATAATCTACAATAGACATCAGCTCGCCAACTATCTGGAGAGAGCCCTTATTGTATATATAGCTGTTTGATCAAGGGCGATTTAGAATATATTCATGCCCCCTTTTCATGGTCAAGCAACAAACTGTATAGTATTTCTTTATAAGAAAGAGAGGATATACTTCACTGTCCTCTTTGCTTGGCATCGACCAGGCTTCGA
>Ga0209092_10000777_pt1 | contig 32040 bp, 24 predicted proteins | sample FraStrMetagenome_FD_187446 | JGI IMG/M metagenome (GOLD analysis project Ga0209092, IMG submission 187446) | Marine eukaryotic phytoplankton communities from Arctic Ocean - Fram Strait ARC3M Metagenome (SPAdes) (version 2) | ecosystem: Environmental > Aquatic > Marine > Oceanic | place: Fram...
GTTTTATACCACCCTGTCATGTGGTCAAAAGTTCCAGAAGAAATGCCACCCGCTTCTGCGCCGGTTGTATTAGGCTTCAAGCGGTTGCCTGCGCCTTGTAATCTTGACATTGCAATCCAATCGTCTGAGGCACTAATTTCTTTTGATAATGCCCAATCAACTGGGAAGCCGCTCGTAAAAGCCTCTCCAGCGCTATTCAAAGGATAACCCGGATTATGTAGTGCAAAAACCTCAGTCCCCGACTCAGGAGTCTTCATTGGTCTGCGGATGGCCATGTAGATAAATGTTGCATTAGCACTTCCTGTAACACCACCACCATTCCCACCGAATCCAGTAGCATTTATATATTCAGAAGCAGTGCTAGATAGAGTTGCTTCATCGGCACTTGTATTGGGCCGCACATATTTGCCACCGGCAGTACCTTCAGATAAAAGTCCACGCATTGTGTCTAAAAGATTCCACGCACCTGAACCATCACTGCGTTTAACTAGAACCCATTGAGGCTCAAATCCTGTGTTTGCAAAAAATTTAGCATTGCTATCAGTAGTAAAACTCCCACACTTAATAATATTCTCATCGCCATCATCACCAAAGCCTCCTGCGTCTGAGGCGAATAGGTAGGCAACGTATGTTGCACCATTAGTTCCTACTCTAGCATCAGACCGCACAGTAAAGACAGAATCGGTTGGCGCTGTGTCATTCCATACCGTAATATCGTCCGTAGGTATGCCGGGCAGGTTTAAGTATAAGAACGCTTCTTGAGCAGTTACTGAAACGCCTTCTACATTGTCTATTGACGCATGATACACAGCCCAATCTGCCGCACTTGATGTGTTTTTAACTATTATACAAGCTGGCACACTGCCGAGTGCATGGGTAATATTCTGAGTAGCCCCCGTCCCAGTATAAGTCACAACATCGAAGAATTTTTCAGCCTTGCGGAATGTCCATGAGGCAAAATCAATGCTGTTTTGATTGAGGTCACCTCTAGCTCCTATAGAAAACCCCGAAGCATCAAAGCTAGTAAGAGAATCACCATAAGTTGACTCGCCATTAGAAGTTGTCGAGTCTATCCTTTTAGTAGCACCTCTTTCCGTGTCATAAAGACCGTGCGTTGCTGCGCTGTTCCTAGCTTTTATCCAAACCAAACCACCTTCACCAGCAAGGTCAAGACCGTTGGTAATAGTTTGAGTAGAGCTGTTACCGTCATACAAAAAAGTCGAGAAGACATCTTCAACGTATAAATTATCGCTGCCCGCATTACCCGAGGCTGCTTGAATTAATTTGTTACTAATTGACATTTGAGTATTTCCTTTAATACCGTGATAATATTTCTATCTATTTATATTTATGCTATCGCTAAGAAGATGTAAGTATCGTTAGTTGCGTTAAGTTGAGCAGGAGCTGCTGCTGTTACTGTAAAGCCACTAGAGAGTGGGTCAATGTAGTCGGTGTTAGTGACTTCTGCGTCTGTATCGTTTAGCAGTAGATACGGATCGTCACCTGAAACAATTCCTCTCACGCTGTCCCATACATACCAGCCCCCAGTAGAGTTTGTACGCTTAATCATTACAAATCTAGCACCTGCCGAGAATCCACAATCTACATTTACGTCTGACCCTGTTGTACCTGTGTAGCTTCCTACTTTGCTCACTCCTGCTAGTGTGGCAAAGAGGTAGTTTATAACTTGTTGATTAGAACCAGGCGCATAATCTTGAAATTGAGTAGCTGTCAAAGTTGATCCAAAAACAGCGAAACTTTGTTGTGCATTCGTGGAGCTCAAAGATAAATATTTACTCAGTCCTAAAGCTGAGTGATAAACATAAAACCCCCCAGAACTATCAGATTTAGAAATCATCATCTCTGGTACTACACCTAAATTATGATACTGGGCAGGTTGAACTCCTGTCTGTGTTGATTTTCTTGAGGTTATGTCAAAGAAACCTGTAGCTCGTTTAAAGCTGAACATTGAATATATGCCGCCTGAACTATTAACGTTACTGTCAGCATTAACAGTTACACCATCTTGGAGAAATTCTACTAAGCCTGTTGAATCAGTTGATTCTGGTCTAGGGTCATTTGGGTAGTAAAACTTCCCCGTTCCTCGAAGACTATCGTAAATTCTTCTAAAGTTCCCGGAGCTGCTAGTATTACCAAAAATAGCCATACTACCCGAAGCCATATTTATATTGCTGGTTACCTTTTTTCCCGCACTACCATTTCCTGTGTACTCGGGTGATGCAAAAACCTCAGTCCCCGCTTCAGGAGTCTTCATCGGTCTGCGGATGGCTATGTAGATGTGGAGGTCACTAGAAGCGTTTACCATATCTATTATGTTGCAACCTGTAGCAGTAAATTCTATAGCATTTACACCAAAAGATTCAATATCACTTTTATTCGCCCATAATCTTGCATCTTCTCCTCCGGTGTATACTCCTCTGCTATTATCAAACAGATTCCAATCGCCTGTGCCAACAGTTGACTTTATAAGCATAAATTGCGGCTCAAAACCTAAATTAACTGCCACAGGAGTGCCGCCGCCTGCGCCTGTATAACTCCCACACTTAACAATATTTTCATCGCCATCGTCTCCAAAGCCACCTGCGTCTGAGGCGAATAGGTAGGCTACATAGGTTTCTCCTGAAATATTTACAGAATTCGCAGTTCCTACACTAAACACAGAGTCAGTAGGCTCTGTATCATTAAAAGTGACAGAAGTAGTTGCAGAAGCGTTTGTACTATTTAAAGTTAAGTATTTAGTCGCTCCAGGAGACGTATGATAAACAATCCAAGACCGTGCAGCGGAGGTGCATTTAATTATTATCATTCCCGGAACTGAGCCAAGATTATGCGCTATAGTTCTTCCCGCAGTAGAATTTCCCGTCCAAGTCACAACATCAAAGAATTTCTCAGCCTTGCGGAATGTCCATGAGGCAACGTCATCGCCGTTGTAATTAAGCCCTAAATATGAACCAAGAGTGAAACCATTAGAGTTAAAAGACGTAATCATTGTGTTGTTGTCATACTCTGCACTGGTTGCATTAGAAACTAAACCTTTGTCTCCTCCTCTTACTGTATCTATTAACATATGACCAAAAGCATTGTCTCGGCTTTTACCCCAAACTAAGCCGCCTTCACCCGCTAAATCAATACCGTTAGTTATGACATTTGTAGAGCTGTTACCGTCATACAAAAAAGTAGAGAAGACATCCTCAACGTATAAATTATCGCTGCCCGCATTGCCCGAGGCAGCTTGAAGTAATTTTTTAGTAATTGACATTAAATATTTCCTTTAAGAAAGTGCTAATCCCGCAACAAAGCCGTACCAAGTAGTACCGCCATCGCAAGTAATGAATACCAGAACGTCAGTGCCTGACGCTGTAAGAGTTGGTGCAGTTGCAGATGGCCAATCTACTGAAGCAGGCCAATTTTGTGCAGCAGACCCACCGTTGATCAATTTAATAGTGAAACCACAAAGCTCATCAGTTGCTGTAGGGTTAGTGAAAGTCCAAGTTGTAGCACCTGTAGTAGTCGCTGTGACTGAATTACCTAACGTCATATCAATGGTTTTAGCGCCTGTTGCGTTACCGATAGCATTAGTAATCTCGCCGTAATCTTTTAAGTTTATTGCTGATACTGTTTGATCTGCTCCTATAACTTCTCCTGCGAGAGTCATTCCTGTAATAGTAGGAGCAGTCCCTAGAACTGCCGCTCCAGTTCCAGTTTTTGATGTTACCCCAGTGCCTCCGTTTGCTACTGGAAGAGTGCCAGTGACATTAGATGCTAAGTTAGCAAAAGTAGTGCTAGTTGATCCAGTGCCTCCGTTTGCTATTGGAAGAGTACCAGTGATTTGTGAAGTCAAATCTACATTAGCTAAAGTGCCACCTAAAGTAAGATTGCCAGAGGTACTAACAGTTCCTGTTAATGTGATACCGTTAACTGTGCCAGTAGTGCCTACGCTTGTAACTGTTCCTCCGCTTGCCCTAACAAGTATAGAGCCGCCCATTCCAGAGTGATTTGTACAATAGTAATATAGATTATCAGGTGCATCTTGTTCTAACGTTACTTTAGTATATGACCCTGCACTGCCAGGTGTTCCTACAGCAGTAACTCCTACTGTGTAAGCAGACCCTCCTCCATGTGTACCGTCTGCGGTAATACTTAACCGTAGAGGATGTCCTGCATTTGAACTATCAGATTGATCAAATATATATGATACAGAAGGCACTAATCTAGCAATTTGCTGTTCAGTTCCGTCTAAATAAAACTTATTACCTGATCCACTATTTGCTACCGTAACTGCAATGCTTGAAGTTCCAGTTTTAGAATCAAGCTGTGTCTGAATTGCAGATGTGACACCTGTAGTAAAATTTATTTGTGCTGCTGTTGCAGTCACTCCTAAATTAGTTAGTGCAGTTGAAGCACTAGCTACGTCTGATAAGTTACTAGCCGCCGTCAATTTATTAGCAGTAGCCAGTTCTACTTCGGTCTTTAGATTCGTAAAGTTAGTATCAACCTCATTGTTGGTTAGCGGACTACCCTTAGTGGATCTTAACGTAATAGCTGCCATTTAATTACCCTTTGAAATTGAGTGCATCTAAGATTAGTTTTAAGGAATCTTTGATAGTTGACACTTCACATTTTAATGTATTTATATCATCTTCATATTGAAGAATTTTTTGATTTTTCGCATCTCTTATACTGCGAGCGTTTTTATATTCGGATAAAGCGGCATTGTCAGTAGTAACAATACTTTTTGAATGTGCATCCCGATAAAGACTAGGAGTGTCTTCTACTTTTAAGTATTTAGGTGAAGACATTATTATACCTGCAACGCATATGCTCTAAGTCCGGAAGACTTAGGTATAACTGCTGTATCAGGGCTGAGATGTACAATCTTAACTGCAAAGTATTTGAATCCAGTATATGTTACAGTAGATTTAGTCACTGCCCCCAAGACTGCTGCGGATGAAGGAGACCCTCCAGATACAGTAGCAGTAACAGTTCCAGTGTAACCTCGTCCAGGGTTTAGTATGCGTATAGCAGTAACTACATTTGAAGCATTAAGAACTGCTTCTGCGGTTGCTCCGAATCCATTGCCCTGTAATTTTGCACTAGCTCCTGTAATAGCAACAAGAGAATTTATTGTTAAAGTTAATGCTGTGTCTGATGATATAGAAGAAACAGTTCCTGCTACAGCGCCTGTGCTGTCTAAAAGAACAGACCCCACTTCAAGTTCAGTTTCAAATGCAGTGCCAGACCCAGTGACAGCAGTAGTGTTAGTCGCTGCGGTAAGTGTTCCGGTCAGTGCAACAGCATCAGTCAATGTTACTGTGGGTGCGCTTGAGTAACCTGCACCGCCTGATGTTATAGCGACTGCTGATATACGAGATACATCATACTCAAGTATTCCTGATCCGTTTACTCCCCATCCAGATGCTTTTGCGGGTATTTTGTATGAGTACTCTGCAAATGCTTCTGTTCCTACAAAAGGAGTTTCATCGGCACCTAACTTCTTCCATGAGATTTCGTTTAAGAAATCGGCATCGTCTGCTGCGTTTAAAACTTTAGCATAAACTTCAACCGCTGTACCAGCAGGTATCTTATTATCAAGATAGACTTTCAAGTCTTCTGCATCTTGTCCTTCCGCAAGAATTACTTGCCTTGAGATATACTTAGAATCTGCATTGCCACCCACTGCAACTTCTTCTGCAATTACTGGACTGTTGATCTTGTTAACAAGTGCTAACATATCTAAACCAGCTAAGTCTACCATTGGACCTACATTATTAGAAGTTGTAGATAATGTAAACTGAAGTCTACCTGTTTTACTTCCATTAAATGGTGAAACTTGCTCATTTGAATAGCTGTATATAGTTTTCTCTTCATCTAACTCTTCTGTTGATTGTATGCGTACATTAGAGTAAGTAGTGTTTGCACTAGTTGCTCCTGTTTTAGTAAATGCAATCTTAGGAGTTATAGTTCCCCTGTTATCAGGATTGACAGTTGCAGCTTTAATAACATGTGCGCTTATTGCACGATTATTGATTGATGCAATATCAACATAAGTAGTGCCATTGCCTATCATGTCACCTACAGTAAAGTATCCATTAGTAACTTCAAGCTCGTATGTAGAGTTGCCTCTATCAAAGAACTTGTGAATTGCACGATTTAGTACCGCAGTAATTACTGCAACTGTACTAGGACTTCCGCCGCCAGATAGTGTAATAGTAGGTGCTGATGTATATCCACTACCAGGATTAGTTAAAGTAATAGCTGTTACGGCTCCGCCAGATTCAGTAGCAGTTGCAGTAGCACCTGTGCCGCCGCCTCCACTAAATGCTATTGTAGGGGCTGAACTATATCCCGCACCAGCCGTGCCAATGGTAAACTTAAATCCATGTATCGCATCAGCTTTAGTAAACTTAGGCGTGGGGATTTTACCATTTGTCAAAGTAGTGTCCCATGTTGTGTGATCTACTTTGATCCAATCCGTGTTCTTATTAGTAGTATTAAGAACGAAGTTAGTATTCACATCAAACTTGGCTCGTCTCAATACAAACATTAAATCTTCTGACTGATGTGCTGACCAGCTTCTGTTATTTGCTGAAGTGAATAAAACACCAGTGTGTGCTTGCTTACTGACTCGTGAAGTTTTTCCTAGTTCAGTTCCGCCTAACTCAGCAACATAAACTTCGTAACCGGGATCATCTGCATCTGGGATTAGAACCATACAGTATTCAGTATTATTCTCAAGATGTACAGGGTTCTTAAACTTGAAATTTGTACTTTCATAATTTATAGTACCATCACCATTGATAGTAGAAGTATAACAATGAGACCTTCTCATATGAACTTCACCATTAGGGATAATAGTAGTACCAGGTACACCATTTACCATATTTCTAATTTGAAGTTTTATTCCGTTGTTATTTTCTTCTGCGGAAATTGATCTAAAGAATATATCAGCAGAAGTAATATACATGCCACCTGGCATATCTTCAACGAAGAATGTCTGTGCCGTTGGGTCTGAAGGCTCGCCATAAAGACCATAGTCTAAGCAGAACAAGTCAAAATCAGAGAAATCAAACTGGAATGCTTCTACTGCAACCGCAGCGAGAGTTGAGTCTGTAGTTGCATCATCTACAGTGTCAGTAAACGATGTTTTAGTGACCGGAACTGTAGCAGCAAGAGCATTGCCACCTGACAAGTTGCCAACAGTAAGTGACACTTTGTCAACAAAGTTGAAAGAATTAACCGCACTCGCAATTTCTGTATCGTCAAGCTCATCTCTAAACTTAGTTGCAGTAACCGTATGTACGCCGCCTGTATTACTATCAATATTGTTAGATACATCTTCAATTATAACTGAATTTACTGAAGCTTGTACAGTGGTAGTAGTCTTGGTTCCAGAATTATAGGTAGTCCCTTCTTCTGCAATTACAACTTTATTATTGATTGCCTTTGCTTGATCAAAAATGAAAGAATCTCTGTCATCATAATCAATTGTGTATTGAGTACCATCAAACCGTTTCATAAGAGTAGTAGTTACTCCGTTGGCTTGGCTAACCGAAACTTCAATGTCTTGTTTGTTGAGTTCAGACGCAGTGACGCCAGTAGCTATCACTTCACCAGTAGTTGTCACTACTTCGTGGCGCACTGATGTATCCGAAGTTGCAAGAGTGGACTTTTCAACATTTGCAGCAGTCTGCACTGAAGCTAAAGTTGCTGAATCGGTAGTAGTAGTTTCTATGTGTCTTACTTCTGGAAGTATTGGGTCTGACGGCATAGGTGTCTTAGTAGCACCTGGGAAATTTATTCTAATATTCTTAGTGTGATTCGCAGTAAATATTGCTTGTGCAAATGAAGTAGTAGAAGTTATTGATTCGGCATTTGAAACTTGAATTACCAAGTCTCCGGTTCTGAACTCACCGGTGTTTGCACTGATAGTAAAACTTCCTCTACCATTAGCATTAGATGTAAGTGATCCTTTTCTTACCCCATCCATCGTAATCATGTGCTGAGAATTTGGTAACAATCCTTCTACTGAACCACTAATAGAAACTGGTTGCATGAAAGTATCTGTCAAAGCATTGTGAACAACACTAGTGTCTTCTGCTACATAATATGGAACTCTTTTCTCCCATATAGAAGTAGAGTTAGCTGGAATTGCTCCTTCAGTTATCCAATTTACGCCGTATTCAGATTCCGTAGAAAAAGTACCTTGTCCGAAGTCAGGAGGATTTCCTCCAACAGTACTTGCTACTTGTTCCCAAGCTCCCCATTGTAGTTTCCAACCAGATGTAGTTCCGTCTGCCGCAAGTAAAGAACCTTGATTGAGGTGATCATACTCGCCGTTAATATTTTCGTAAGGCTCAGGCGAAGAGTTGAAATCATACCAACTATCTTGAGATGGTGTCAACGTAAGACTTCCATTGTAGCTACCAGTCGCAATAGGAGTTACTGCAGGTGTTACCGCAGTAGCATTAATAGTGACGGCAGTGGAAACTAGTCCATTATCCAGTGCAAGTGTGAAAGTTTCTGCTGCACTGTCAGCGTCTACTGTAGCAGCAAATGTAGCAAATGCATCACCGGCAGAATCAACTGTAAAGTTACCTGTCAATGAGACGCCGCCGATATCGGCTGTAGTAACCCCAGTGATGGTATAAGGCACAAGTGTACCGGACGCTACGTTGTCTGTCTCAAGTGTTATAGTAAATGAACTGCCTTCGTTTACAGCAGTCTTTGATCTAACTAACGCATATGATGGTTGTCCTGCTGCAACTGGTACAGGAGGTGGAGATACTGCAACTGGAACTGTGGCAACTGCTGTTGGTGCAACGTCTGGTGTAGAGGGATCTGAAAATAGTAGTTCACTTACAACATTGCGATGCTTACTAGCTTGTAACTGACTTGTATATACTGATTCAAAAAATGGAACATGGAACATATCGCCAGTTTGACCAGCAGTAGTTCCTGATGCATCTGCTTTGAATCCTATGATAGTTGTATCAAAAGCTGCACGGAGTTCACGATTTTTAATGTCAATAGAACACTTGTTATCTTGGTGTGTTACATTATTGATGCCGAAGCCAGTGAACGAATCTACCATGAATCCGTTTTTGAACCTGTCAACTCCACTAGCATTTAGTATTTTAACTTCGCCTGCTTGCTTTTCTAATAAAGTAAGTGTGGTGTAGTATTCTAGATTTGAAATTCTTTCCTCTAGTCCACCAATATCACTCATAGTGTATCTTTTGTTTTTCTCTAAACGAATAGATAATGCTAAGTCTTGTCGTCCGTATGTCTTTGCTGCGGATTTTGCTAAACAAGGATATGGGGGCAAGAATCCTCTTGCAAGTGTCATTGCCTTCGGAGGAGCTTCTGGGGTTTTAGGATTAATTTCTGGTATGCTTTTTAGTACTCTGATAATGCCTTCAGCAGTGATAACAACTCTGTATGCTTCTGCTAAGTAGTATTCTAAGTCAGTAGTAAAGCTCAGTACAGGAACTGGATTGGTTAACCCATTTGACGGCCTGTCAATAGTTTCTATTATTGCTGGATTTACTGTTGCTCCTCCAATAGTAGTAGAGTTAGCGGCAGTATTTGCTATATAAGGTCTAAAGTCAATAGAGTTCTTTAGATCAAAAACTCCCCCAGTTGATGAAGAGTACAATGGAATTTCTTCAGTTTTAATTCCAGTTGAACCAGTATCGTCTACAGGATAAGAATCTACACAAGTGAAAGTAGGTCCAGATACTGTACGGCTGAAATAGTCTAGTTTTACTGTAATATATCTGAAAGTTCCAGTGTTGAGTGTACTGCCAATTCGTTTCTGGATAGAACCTAAGTTGTACGAGTTGTCTCGTTGGCCGTTATCTACAATAAAATCACGAGTAACGTCTCGGACACCTGTCTCATAGTCTGCATTATCTGTTGCTAATATTTGTTTGACATTAAAGATATCACTTATGCCAAGAGAGTATTTTCCGCTTGCTGAGTTTGCATTAGTAGTAGCATCAATCTTGACCAATCTATTTTCAAGTAAGGCTTTTGCAATGGGGGCGGTGTTAGCAACTTGCGTATTTACAAATAATCTAACGTCACGAGTTCCGCTTGCCGTAGTTCCGAGATCAATAGTTAGAGAAGTTCCGCTATTCTGAGTTACTTTCCCTGCGATTGGAATTATCTCGCCTTTCTTGAATGTAGTAGAATCTACAACAAACTCTGCCCTTGCAACTAGAGTCATGTTAGCTTCTGTTACTGCATTTGAAACTACGCCGTTGCCGAAAAAGAATGTCTGATTTGTTATGCCAGCAGCTACGTTTATTACACCAGCAGTATCGGCAGACAAGTCATACTCTTTTGTGAACTTAAAGTTGTAATCATATGCAGATGAGTTTGCTTGCAAAGTTTTAATGTGTGAATACGGAAGAGTCCAAATTAGCTTGTTGAAATTTGAATCATATACCTGTGCTTTGCCTCCAACTAATACAATATCTGCAAATCCAGTTGCAGCAGTACTTTGGTAACTAATTCCTCTGACCGCAGTAAAGTCGCCGACAGACATTCTTATGTCGTATAAGTAAAGCTTATATACTGCTGCTGCTGATCCTACTGTACCAGAGTGCAGAGAAATATGTCTAGTTTTAGCAGTACCTACTTTAGCGCCTGCAATAGAAGTAGCAGAGAAATTTGTGCCTGATACACCGTTCTGTACAGTATCATATAAGTCTACGATGCCATTTCCTACAGCACCGTCGCCTCCATCTATATCCCATGCGCCACATACATCATCTACTAACACATAGTTACCAAAAGATGTTGATTGTGTTACTGTATCTTCAATTCTAGTCGCTGATGGTTTGTTTAAAGGAATAAGTTTTTCAGCAAACAGTTCAATTGGATACCCTGCAACATTAGCTTTTCCAGGTCTAATTGCTGCTATTAGTTTAGTTGAAAGTCCGCCTTGTCCTGTAGGAAGTTGACCATTATTTTTACCATCATCTAAATGCTCACGGAAATATGTATGTAAGCCTTCTATTGCATAGTTTCCGTTTGCATTATATGCTCTATCGGCTATTATAGCGCCTATCTTTCCTAATTGATCTGTCTTAATTCTAGATCGTATAATCTGTCCAAACTGCCAAGTGGCATATTGATAAAAGTTATCAGGTACAGTTTCTGTATTGTTGAATGATTTTAAAGATACCACAAAATTCAAACGATCTGCGCCAGGTGCATTATAATTAAACGAACCATTTGCAGGATCTAGTAGAGTATTGTCATCTGTAGAAGCAACAACTTTTTCTGTTACAACAAATCCTATTTTTCTATCCGCTAAAAGAGTTATAGGGTCTATAAAGGTAGAAATTTCAGTTGTTCGTATAAAAGACCCACGAGCATAAATGATGCCAGGAGATAAGGTTATATATGAAGTAAATCCAGAATATCTTGCACGATCACCTATAGCGGCTAACGAGGAATTATAAGTGACAAAAGTATGGCCGTTTAGAGTAGAGTTATTAGATTCTACTGTGAGTTTTTCATCCATTCCGAATTCAAGAAGGCCATTTGTGTTTGTACCAGCAGCTTGATCTATATAAGAAATATATAGTATTTTAGTGTCAGGGGTTGCTCCAGTAGTACCAGTTTTTGCAGTAAGTACTTTTGCTTTGAGACCAGTAGTTGCTCCAACTAAAGTAGCACCGATATAATTTACCAGAGAGGTATTATCTATCGCAGTGCCGCCAAAATCAACATCAGTAACTTTAATATAAGCAATGCGGGTAATTTTCTCCTCACATCCGCTTATGATACCACCTTCTTTGAGGTTGTAACTAGCTAATTGTCCAAGTTGATCTGCAAGAGCAGTTTGAAGCTGAGTTAGCTCTCTCGCTTGAACGGCAACCCCAGGTTTGAATAATACCCGGTTATAGTTTTTTGTGCCGTCAAAATCGTCATAGTACGGAGAAGCATTTAGATTGAGAGCCATTGATTTTTCCTAAAAATTGATTAGTGCTTTAATTGTTTCAACTTGATCTGCGGATCTGCTAATAGGTGATCTGTTCTCTATATACATGATATCACCGCTAGTCACGCTTATCTCTGGATTTATAACACTATTTATACTCAATCCTGTGAGACTTTTTGTTGTATTCTCTAAAGTACTTGTTGCTGTTATCAACCCGATGATCGGTTGTAGATGTATTTGAAATGTGCCTAGTCCGTCATCTGCTAACTGAACTACAGTAAATTGTCCGCCATCATCAGTTGTAATATTGTCGTCTACTGCATATTGTGCGTTATTAGCAACATCAATAATGAATGAAGATGTTGCAGTGTTAGATGTCCAGATTGCAGAGTTGGTATAGTTATACAGATTCTTAATTAATCCTATCTGTCTAAAATCATTTCCTATAATCAGATCCTTATTAGAATTTTCTGAAACAGACGCTACTATTCCTATAGTACTAGCAAACAATTCTTTTACAGGATTTGAACCATGTCCGGTTATCGGAGACAGTATAGCACGAGCGATTGCTCCGGTACCAGAACCAACACTTTGAGTAAATGTAATATTAGCAAAACTGTATCCAGAGCCTCTATTTGTGACAGTTATTCCTGTTATTGCGCCAGTATCCGCAGCAATTGTTGCAGTAGCCACTGCACCAGAACCGTCTCCTGTTATCGTGATCGTAACATCGCCGACGGTATAGCCTTGTCCACTGTTTGAAAGTTTTATTTTATCTACAGTACCCTTAACCGCAGTGCTTTCTACTGCTGATTGTAATGCTGGTAATGCATCGGCATCGCCAAGAACAAACGTAGCTGCTGCTCCACTGCCGCCGCCACCGGAGAAAGTTATGAGTGCAAAAGTATATCCTGATCCGGCGGTATCTATAGTTACGCTAGTTACTGCATTTCCTGTCAATACGGCTGTAGCAGAACCTCCAGTGCCGTCACCACTAATATTAACTGTAGGTGCGCTAGTATAACCAGTGCCGCCAGCAGTAACAGTAACGCTATCAAGCTCACCATTCACATCATGGGTTGGGTTTCCAGTCAATTTTCTAACCGGAATATGTTCTACATCTAGGAACGCAGTTTCATCAGCAGATGTTACTTGAAACAAGAATTTCCAAATATAACCATCGTCAGTAGAAAATGTAGCTGTACCTGTATTGCTAGGCTTATTTGCTACTGCTCCATTATTATTGTTGTCAATACACTTATAAACTTTATTTTCATCAGTAATTACATAAAAGTTAGCGTCTGCTAAAGTAGTAGCCTCTGTATACGATGGTCTAGTGGATGAATAATCATCATCATATGAATCGTAGACCGTGCCACTGACCCAATTAATTCTTCTAGCTAAGTGACATATATTAGCAGAAGTGATTAACTGGGTAAACATTATGTTTTTTCTGAAATCTTTAGTATTGGTTTCAGCATCAACTGGTACAGGAGGAGCTTCATCATCTGTCCAAGCAGAAGTCTTGCCTAAAGAAAAATGAAGGTAATCATTCTTGTTTTGAACATCTCTATAAAATGAACGAGCTAATTCAACCCGACCTGACTTAGGAAGTAGTAGTGACACTATTTTTTACCTTATTAAGATATTGTAATTGTCCAAGTTACTGTCATCGTATCGCCAGCACCTTTGTTAATAACCGAAAATACTGTACGACAAAGCATAGTGCCTGCAGAAGCTGCGTTTAAAATAGCTGCCTCAGTCAATGCACCAGTACCTGTTCCTGCAGCATAAGAAGCTACATAAGCAATAGATTCGCTAGTTACAGTTGATGAGGTAAGAGCAACACGAGCTACTTCAGTTACTAGTGCAGTCTGGCCAGCTGCTGCTACGGTTGTACCGGAACCTACAGCCATATGTGTCATTGCTGTCGCTGTTGCATCTTTCATTCGTGAAGCAATATAGTCAAGACCAGTATCTACTACTAAATTTGGTATAGTAAAATCTTGCGTCACGTTTCCATCTTCGCCACGAACAACGATATTAACGCTGCCGGTAGCTTGTAATTTATCTTTATTAATCATTTCCGTCTCCGGGTTTATGTTATGTAATCTTAAACGGTCAATCGTTTAACGAGACCGAAGTATATAATTTTTAAGCTCTTATTATGACTAAGTTGCTGCATGTGTCAGCGGCTTAAACATATTTATAACAGTCTTTTACCTGTTATGTGTCGTAATATAAAACAATATCACGATATTACTGCTGAGAATGTTTCTGCTGTAGATGCACTATCTGCAAATCCTTTTGACATATTCTTAACCATACCAGCTCCAGTATATCCTACTGGTAAGTAACCCTGTTCAACATAAGCGTCATCAAATCCATCAGTCATTGTAACTGTGTTTACAATTGGTTGAGGTGTGAAATCTATATTAATTACATTAGAAGTATTTAATGTTTCTGTGAATGCTCTTACATACGACATAGTTAATACAACAGTTTCTGTAGGAGTAATAAGATCCTCAAACTTGAATATCTGTAAATTTACACCATCAGTTGTTATGCTAATAAACGGAGTGAAGTTTACATTATTAGTGATAATCAAATCACCAAAAACTTCCATACCAGCTGGATGTAATAGTTTTTTATAACTGGTCACCCATTCTGATTGTGGGCGAGATGACTTAATAATATATGAATATTTTTGATACTTAAAGTTGTCTTGTATTCGGTTTACGTCAGATAACTTACCTCGGTCATCTTTATATTTACCCTCTTTATTAAATAAGTAACCGGTATTGATTGTTATAATTAAACTTTCGCCAGTTTTAGATGTAATTGGTAGCGTAGTAGTCTGTACAGTAAACCTAGAACCAGGATCGATAACAGTCCAACTAGTTGGAGTATTTGTAGAATCTACTGAAGCTACTCGTGCAAACGCATTATTAGAGCCACCTATGACGGTGTAATCTTCTAAGAAATATCCAGATAGTGCGTAAGGTGAGCCATCACCCCCTGCTTCGTTAATAGAGAACACATCACCTACAGAAAACCCTGCATTACTTCCACTATATGATCCTGAGACTATAGATGTGAGAGACCTTCCTAGATATGCTTTTGCATTCGCATTAGATCCAGCTTCGTCTCTGAGAACAATAAAAGACCTAACACTATCTGTATTTAAATCAATATCAACTGTTGCTTCGGTATAGTTAGAGCCGCCGGTGTCAACAGCAATTGCAGTCAACGCTCCATTTTCTACAGTTGCAGTTGCAGTTGCACCAGATCCGGTACCGCTATCGTTAATATCAATAATAGGAGCAGCTAGGTATCCAAAGCCGCCGTTAACGACTGTAATGGCTGTAATTGCACCGCCACTTATAGTTTTTGTAAATGTTGCTTGAGCCCCAGGTCCGGATATTGTTGTTACTGTTGGTGGCAATTCTACTACAGTTTCGTATTGCTGAGGTGCAGTATATGCAAGTTTCAATACACGAGAAATTGAGATCGGTATTGATTTCTGTACAGTAACGTTTCCAGTAGTCTCATAGTATTTTAAATCTGCTAACGTCCCTGAAAGATTAGAAACTTCATAATTATTAGCAGAGGTTACGCTTAATGTTTTTTCTTCAATCCATCTGCCATCAGAAGCTTTTAATATATCTTTGCTAGGATAGTATACATCAATATCTTCATTATATAATAATTTGAAAAAGGCTCGGATTGATCTTTCAGATCCTTTAGATTCAAATATAGATTTTATATTTTTGTATAGATATTTTCTATCAATCTGCATTACTTGTGGGAAGTCAACTGCTAAGAGTTTTGCCCACTTATTCAATTCTGCATCGTTTGCATCATCAATATCAAAGTAATGTTGGTTCATTAACAAATTGATAGGATTAGATGGTTGATCCATGTACTCGTAATATTTTTCAATAAATGTAACGAATAATGGGAAGTCTTCTCGTATAAACTCAGGTAGAACATATTTTATGTCTAAACTGCTTTTATTTGTATACTCTTGTGGAACGCCAGCTGCGGTAGATGTTAATGCAGCAAGAACTGCTCCAGACCCTCCGCCACCTGAAACAGTAACCGTAGGTGCAGAAGTATATCCAGAGCCAGAGTTAGATATAGTTACACTCTGAACTGCACCATTAAATATAGCTACTTGAGCGGTTGCACCAGTACCGCCGCCGCCTGTTATAGCTACAGTGGGCACAGAAGTATATCCACTACCAGCAGCGGATATTGTTATAGAGGATACATACCTATAAAAAGATGGTATTTGGTGTGACATTAGTAGCCTGCGTTATCTTCTGTTACTGTGATATCTAAGCCCGCCCTAGAGCCAACCGTTAGGTTAAGTGTAGTATCGTCTAAAGTCAAAATTGTATTATTAGAAGGAGTTGCTATTACTGCACTAGTAGAAACTGTAGAAGTTCTAGTAAGTATGCTAGTTGAAATATCTTTGGAATCATCGTGTGGGCGAGTTCGTACCCGAATTACAGTTTCAGTGCCAAATAATGACATCACAGTAATAGCAGGAATATTCAGCTTCCCTGTTGTATAATCTATTGTCCCAACAGATGCTAGCCGTGTTCCTACCGTATCAACAAGATAAACAGTTCCAGTTCCATTATAATTAGGTGCTACTACAGATGCACCTGGCACATCTTGCAGTTTAACTTGATATGTTGCTCCCTCAATAGAAGCATTGAACCAAGTACTGTGCAATTCTCTTGGCTGAATTCTGCTGTTAAATGTAAAAGTATAGTTATCAACTACTCCGAGAGTAGTAGGCTTTAACCTCTCTTGTATAGTAGGTGTAACGTTAACAGATATTATAGAAGGTGACACCGCCTTGATAGCATCATGGATCTGCGAATAATAAAAGTTTTTGTTCAGTTCGTTTAGATTTGTAGAAAAATAATCTGAAATTGCTACTGACACTGCACCACTGACTTGTCCCGAGGTAAGATTTGTCAAGTCGCTGTTGAAAACTACGCCTACTTTTAATCCAATAAATTTGAAGATAGGATCAACAAACTCCGGAAGAATTGCTACTGGAGCTTTAGGTCCAATAATTGTATTTACAATATTGTCCTTATCTACCTCTGTGATGATTTGGCCTGAAATAGGATTCAAAGAAATAAATACTTTACCGTATATCGGAGGATCGTTTTTTTCTCCTCCCCAGACAGCAACTGATTTAATGTTAGCATTGCTTGCTAGTATGAGACTTTTGTAGTCTGTTGCAGAAACTGCTCTTTCTTTTGTAGCATTGTAAAGCGGAGCATTTTTTCGTATGCTGTCAATACTTTCTCGTATTTGTCCACCGGATGCTGGTAATGTTTTTGTTGAATCAAAAGTTTTGACTTCATTGGATCCGGTCAATTCACTTGTGCAAGTAAATGTCCTACATAGATTAGCATCTACTCCAGATGAGACGATATAGTCTATTATAACTATATTATCTTCAGATAGTTTTTGTCCTATCACACCGTCACCAAATCTAATTAAATATAGTCCGTCAACAGTTTCTTCTAAAAAATACGCCTTAGATGTATTTGTCAAATCTAACAAAGAAGAGTGTAGTAAAAATGTTTGTAAAGACAAATCAGTGGTAGATGTTTGAACCCGAACTCTGAGAGTAGAAGTATCTATGTTAATATTAGGTATTGTAATAGGACCTGATAAATTATTTGAATCAATTATAAAGCTGTTACTTACACGAGTGCCTTCCTTTAGTAATAAACCACTAAATTTAAATCCGTCTGTACCATTAATGTCTTCCAGTGTCGCTGTTTTTGTTTCACTTGGATAAAAATTGAACGTAGTATTGTTGATCTTAGAAGAAAACACAGCATCTCTGGGGAGAGAATAAGTAGCGTCTGCATATCCAGAAGCAGGTGTAATGATAAAATCTACACTAGCAGTGGCTGCTCGCCTTGATCTTGGTGTGTACCCAATGGATTTTGCTAATGATACAACAGAGCTTCTTTTAATAGCAGAATCTATGAAAGATTCATTTGCTAACATATGAGCCAGTACAGCATTATAGTGCGTATTGTATGCAAGAGTATCTAAAAGAACAGACAAAGCAGATCCTTCAAAATCATGGTCAGTAAACTCAGATTGAGCTTGCATAAATGTTTTTAAAGATTGTTTTATGTTGTCAAAATCTAGTTCTGTTACGTTTAATTGTGCCATTAGTTTATCTTAACCTTTTTAGATTGGCTGTTAGTTTTTGAGGCTTATCAATCCCTATAACGAAAAACATTATAGATACATCGTATGCATTTGTATCAAGATTTGCAATAACACTAATAGACTGTATTTTTACTCTAGGCTCGTAGCTTGCCACAACATTTTTAATTGTAGCAGAAATTGAATTTGCAGTCAACTTTGACATAGGCTCAAACAAATATCCTCTCAGATTAGCTGCTTTGCCTGGATCAAACGGTCTCTCATAAAAGTTAGTGTTTATTAAAATCCTCAACGCCTGTTTCGCTGCGTTGACATCAACTAATTTGGCTACATCACTTGGTCCTTGTTCAGAGCCAGGCGTTTCCTTGGGAGTAAAACTCAAGTCTAAGTCTTTGTATAGTCTAGATATTTTTAAAGATTCTTTTGCCATATTAGTATTTATAACAGGTTGAGTTATATTCCTATTGTATCTGGGATTTGAACATCAACAAAATTAGTTGCTGCGTCTTTTGCTTTCTTTACTGCATCTATTCTATACACAAATTCTTCTACTATAGGTATTTGTATTCCCAACAAGTCTGCAATAGGACTGCTTTTTGGTGTTGATATAGGAGTACCTTTTAATACAAATCCTGCGCCATCTTCTTCAAAGTTTGGGATTTTTTGACAGAGGTTATTTAAATCCAATGCCCCATCTTTTAATAGTTTAGGTATATCATCAATATCAATGTTTCCCAAATCTAATCCACTATATTTAGTCTTTAGATTAGATACTTGATTTGTAATGTCATCTACTGCTAGTTTTGCAGTGAGGATATCAGATGCAAATGACTGAATGTCAGCCTGCAATCCCTTTATCTCTTCTGGTATTTCAATCTCTGGAATATATTCTTTCAATTTACTAGTTACCAAAGATTGTATAGAAGCAGCATCGCTGGCCATAGCTACGATTGCTGCTGCATCAGTAATAGCTTGCCCCTGTGCAGGAGTAATTGGTATTTTGTCAATTAGCCCGTCTATAATCTCATCAGTAGTGCCGATAGACTGTGTAAGTTCTACTAGTTTTTCAGTTGCTCCGCATAAACTCATATATTACTCCTAGTTAGGTACAGCAGTTGTACCAGCAGAACTGCCAGAAACGATAGCATGTCTATGAGTTCCAAGATTAATAGATCCTTGTTGTACTATTGTACCTGACACGGTACCTGTCACTGTTAATGCACCAGTTACGTTGTATGCTCCAGTGTGATTACTTATTCCAGTAATATTTCTAGTAGCAGCTACAATCGTTTGTAGAGGTGTTGCAATTGTCTGTGAGGCAGCAGCGGATAATGTCTGTACTGTACTTGCCTCAACTAATTGCACTGCTGCGGTTACTGTTTGATTTAGAGCAGCAGACAACGACATGTTTAAACTTAAAGCTTTGAAATCACCTGCAGGAGCATTCATACTAACATTACCTGTAGCACTCATCACTTTATAACCTAAAATAGCTGTGTTTGAGGTTGTTCCCACTGATATACTTGTCATATTTCCTCCAGTTGTCGCAAAAGAGCTGCCGCCTACTGTAGTTATGCTATCTCCTATGACCAAATCTGTTTTGCTTCCGCCGACTCTAAGTGCTTGGTCTCTTTTAATTGAAGAGCTTTGACCTGACAATACTTCTGTTAAATCGTTACCAACAATTTTAGTAACTCTATTTCCAGCTACTGTGGTAAATAAATTGCCACCAATCTCTTGATACATGTCACCAGTTACGAGCATTCTAGCATCGCCGCCGATAGTGACATCACAAGACCCTTTGATATAAACTTTTTTGTCTTTTAGTGTTATCTCGTATTCGTCACCTACGACCTTTGTAGTCTTTGATCCATCTGCTTGTATTTCGTAAAAAGTGCCGGCAGTATGATATTCGTGTATTCTTTCATTGTTGGGCGTGTCATCTACTTCAAATACATGGCCGCTTTCAGTTTCATTTACTTTGTTGTAAGGATACACAGAGCAGTTGTTATTAAAATTAGGATCTTGATTAGATTCATTATAAGTGAAGTCAGCATCACCAAATCTAGGATGAGGTTCTTCCCAAGTTTCTCTAGTATAAACTGCATCTGGTATGTCAGATGAAACTGAGTCTACATGAGGAGCGGCTGCACGAGGAATCGCCTCTTGTCTTGCCGCTCTTTTGTTCACCAGACTAGAATGCTCTTCTGCTACTGCGTTTCTTGCTAATCTAGATAAATCTGATTCCTGTAGTCCGTTTAGACCTGTGCCTGTGTCACTTCTTGGATATATACCCGCTGGATCTGAAAACCCTATCGTCGGATCTGTATTCTTATTTCTAGGTTTTCCTGCAAGACTGCCGACTATAACAGGCTGTTGTCCCTCATCTCCATCAGCAAAGAATCCTAAAACAGATGCTCCTTGTATAAAATTGGGTGTTTCTCCGATACCAGAGATGCCCGCAGATGTAGTAGGAGACACAGGAACTGCCCAAGGCAAATCAGCAGTAGGAAGTTCTTCTTTAATTTCAGTATGATATCCGACAATTCTTACTTTGCATCTGCCGAGCATAGCAGGATCTACACGATCTTCTACTACTCCTATCCACCAATTAAAACTAGGATACATTATCAACCTCTTCTTCCATTTCAACTTTCTCAGGGGCGTTGCTTATTCCGTTTTTGATTATCTCCATATTCATAGTATGTCTGTCAATCGTTATCCTATGATGTATTGCTGAAATAAGATACAGACCAGATAATAAAGGATCTAACACAGTAGACAAATCTTCATTAGGTGCCTCTGATGATGGATATAAAACACTAATAAGGCGACCAACTTCTATGTCAGTTCTACCGGGTACTAACATCTCTAATTTGTTATTCTCAAACGATTTTAAATAACTCGCTCTTTGTAATCTTCTTGTCTGTAATTTATTAGAAGTACTACCATCTGGCAAATCTTCTTCATCCGTTAGACCGTAATCATTATATAATCCAGTATTATATGAGTTATAATTCTTTCTAGCTAAAGGATTTCTTTTCAGCGAAGCAGGTAAGGTGCTTACAGGGCCGGTTTTAGCAAACCTTTTCATGTCTTGTACAAAATCAAAATCAGCGTGAATAATTTTCTTAGTATAGAAATCGTACCCATCAACACTTGATGAAAATGCTCCATTGTTGTTGCCGGTTAGAGTATCTATAGTAGTTAACATTTTAAGATTTTCAATTGCTGTTATGTCATCTGGCAATACATTTCCAGTAAATTTCTGACTAGAAATTCTTCTAGGTATTTTTGCACCATTTCTTTCTAATACATATTCATCAAAAGGGCCGTTGACACGCTGTTGATAAATTATTGATTCAATACTGGCAAAATAAAAAGCTTTATTCGTTTCAAAAAACAAATAATCAGATCCCTCTAATGTAGCACCTTTTGATATCTTAGAAATGTAATTTAGATTTTTAAAAGGAGACCAATGATTAGAGGTGTATTTTATTGTGCTAACATGCGGAGTGTCTAATATAACTAAAGGACGGTCAAGCTCTATATGCTCTTTATATATTTTTGCAACAACTTCATCTGTAGTTCCTTTATATGATTTAGTTAATACAGTTGTTTGGTCTTCATTTCCTTCAATAGACATGAAAGATATATTATAGTATTGTGACCTATCATCATTCAAGATTCTATCAGAAATAGAATAAATTTGAAATGTTTTTTGTATTACATTAGATGGAGAATCTTCTAGTGTGGGAGTTCTCAATTTAATTCTGATATACTCATTTCCCATCAGAGGTAAATTTGATATTAAGTTTATAGCATCAGCAACAATAAGGTTGCCAGACATGCAAGAATAAAATATATTCTCATATAAATTAATTTCTAACATAAATTCTGATATATCAGACGTCTGTCCAGTATTAGGACTTATGATAGAAATATCTTCTATACGACAGTCACCAGCATGAATTAATACTTCATTCGATGGATCCATATTATTTTGACATCAATTCTTTATAATTAATTAGGAATCTCGCTAAAAGCTCTTTTTTCAACAAGAAAATTTGTCTTTTCTTTTCATTAATTTCAGATTCGTGCATGAAATTAGAAACCACTTCTACTGTACCATCAGAAATGCCAACCGGATCATAATCTACAATTATGGTGTTATCGGAAGCTAATCTATAGTGATGGTCATTAATATGATTCCCTGCTCCATATTTATCGCTAGTATAATTATACATCTCAGAGTCTAGTTTAGGCCATTCATCGTGAAGACTGACGATATCATTAACAGTCAATATTACCCAATGATATCTTGAAGAGCCATAAATGTTATTTGCTAATATATCAGGAGTTTCGCCCTCTTTGATATAATAAGACTCAAGAGCCAGCGCACTAGTTAATTGTCTGTCTAGACCTACTCTTTGGAAGATGTCTTTAGTTACATTAATGTTATTATTGATTTTATATGAAAAATTAGGCATTGCTTTGAAAAACATTAGAATCCGTCCTGTATTCTTTTGCTGGTGAGTGTTTCGAGTTCGGTGAATGCTAACTCTATGTTTATTTCTGCTGGAGCGCCTGGGTGATTTGTACTTTTAACAGTAGTGAACGCATCTTGGTTGCCGTAAGTTATTTTCATATCGGTTAATGCACAAGTTGATATTTTACTTAATTCTTTATTTTCATCACCCCTATACAGATATTTAATATCAAACTCAGAAGGATATTCTAAAAAAAGTCCTGTAGGATCGTTTTCAGGATGCATATGATATTTAAATAGTTGTATTATTTTTTTTACATTATCATATTCGGTAGAGTTTCTAGGTGCAAACTTATAAGCAAATGCAAATTGTCTAAATCCTATGCTGTTAAACAATTGAGCTTTGTACGGATTGGCAACTTTACTTGATGCTAAATTTAAAGCAGCCCCGATTTCTCCAGTGAGTCCCAATTGAGACGGTAACTGAGCAGCGGCTTGAATTGCACCACGAAAAGCTAATTCACCTACACCGCTTACGTTGGATTTTATCATATCCACGAAGCCGCTAGAAGACTGAGCTTTCGCCCCTAAGCCAGCAAGAGCGCCAAGTTCTTTGTTTTCCCAGTTGGCACTGTATTTTGCAACAGGAGGCTGTGAAATATATAGTTCTATCATACCTAAGGTACGAATAGTATTTACTGTTTCAATTACTGCCGTCCCCTCTGCCAATTTGTACGCTGCATAACCACTGGCGCTGGCGGCAACTAATCCGGCAAAGGGGCTTCCTTTGCCGCCGGTGAAGCTTTTAATAATAGAAAACCCGGCGACCGCACCTGCTGCTGCCACCACTCCAGTAGAAGCCAAAGAATATTGTTCTGAAGTTGGTTTATTCTGTTCGGTTTTGTTTGCAATGAACTCTTTATTGTCGGGGGCTAAATTTCCTCCTTGTTTAGCAGCGACTCTACTACTTTCTCTAGCGTTTATTTGAAACAAAACACTATGTAACTGCTCGGGATTCTCCGCAGAAGAATCCTCTGAGCTTAAATTTAGAGGATAACGATAAGTTTCCGCCGAAGTTAATTCAAACGGATTTTTAGCGGGAATAAATCCATTTTCGCCGACATCGATTTCATCGGTGTTGTTATCTAAGTCAGCGTTTACTGTATCATTCATGTTTTGTATCCTGCTAAATGCATGTGTATGTATTATTTATAACAGGATTATCAATTGGACCTAGCTAAACTAAAGACCGTTTTGATTAACGCTATTCTTCTTTTGTGCTAACTATCTTATCCCACTTACCGATTGGACATGATGCCCAATTTAGTCTAGTTTTAGCTGGCATCCAACAGCCACACTTTCTGCACTGACTGAGGAGTTTGTTTAGATGCTCACACTCATTGCATATTTTTGCTCTTTCTAAATGCTCTGGTTTCATTTTTTCTCCCCTTTTTTGTTGCCTCCAATATTTCCTCGTCCAGTAGATAGCGGGCGATAGAGTTCTCTCATTTCCAATGCTTTGTCAAAATAAAGTTTCAATCTTTCTTCATAATCTGGCATGAACTCAAACACTACACCTGACCAAGGACATGCCAAGATGTTAGCAATTGCTTTCTTTGCTGCTTCTTTCCCTTCTCTCTTCTGTATATATGTTATAATACGATGAAAAGGTTGATATACACCTGCACCAGATGCGCTCCAGAGTGACAGATCATACACCGTTTTGCCTAGTGCAGCTCCAGTTATAATCATCTCAGATGCAGTTGTACTGTAAACTGTTTCACATTGATCAAGCAGCTTGGCCCCTGAAATATTTTTAGGCAATACTTTTTGCCAACCACACTTGCTGCTAACCATTTTTAGTGCGTCATTGTGAGTTAGAGGGTGGGGTTTTACTCTGACATCATCTTCTTCTAATAAAAGTTTATCTAACGCAGAAGTGTCAATTAAGTCTAATAAGTTATGACCAGGAAGAAAAACAGCATGTTTTATATCATTATACTTGTCATCTAAGCTTTCTAGCTCGTATTTGTCAGCGAAAGAGGATACGAACTTTTCAAATAGCGCTTCACCTTCTTTTCCGGAATCTACTTTTGATGCAAAGTCAATTAAGCGACAGTTTACTTCTCTTGACTGTGTGGTGACCCATACACCACCGCCTGCAAATTCAGTATAAGTAAACTCACTAAAATTAGCACCTTGTATTGAACCAACATCATATGTTATTGGCCAAGGCGAAAGAGAGCGAACTGATTCCTCAATTTCTACTGCCCACTTGTTTCTACTGGACCTAGAAGCAAATGGGCCTATTTTGTTTCTCTGAGTAAACTTATCTGACATTTTGTTTTCTGCCAGTCTAGGTTTTGCTTCTTCGTCTTTCTTCGGAGTTAAGTCTGTTTCTTCTAACTCAGTCGGCATATTGTGAATGCCGTTGTACAATTCAAGATCCATTACATATTCTCATTATATAAAAAAATTATTTATACATCAAAAAATTCAAATAATTCTATTGCCCAAAGATTATCAAGATTAGTAACATCCCGCAGTTCTTGCGCTTTTGCATCTAAATCTTCAATATTATCAGTCGGAGTGAGTCCTAGTCTGACTTCACTTGCATTCCTCAAAAATTTAGCGTCCAACTTAGCAAAGGCTTGTTTCCTTGCATTACGCAATTCTAAAATTCTATAATCTCTTCTACGTTCTATTTTTGCTTCTGGCACCTGAACCAACCCATATACTCTATCATATTGTCCAGTATCTTCATTGTAGATAGCGTCAACTGCTTCTATTGAGTGTGTGAGCGTCGGAACTAAATTTAAAGACTTTAGTGATTTAGGTTCAACACACCTATAAGGCGTCCCTACCAATGAAAAATCAGATATAACATTTGGGAGAGTTGTTCCTTTTAGATGCTTATTTCTCAAATCTTTTTCAAATATAGGAAACTCTAATGCTAGATTGGTCTCCATATCTACTTTAACATATAACATTTTTACTGTCTCCGGTTAATTAGTTGTCCAACCAGTGGTTCTACTAGTTGTAACATTGGTATTTTGAGATTCTTGCGTACTCCAAGATGTAGTGGTATTATTATTCCATCCTGTGCTTGTATTTCTAGAGTCAGACTCTTCACCATCCCATGAAGTAGAAGTGGTGTCATTAGTAGACCATTGAGTCGGAACAGTTCCTGACCATGCAGTAGATGTATTCCTAGACTCCGCAACATCTTTTACAGTATTTCTAACATTACTGGGATTAGCCCAATAAGTAACGTAATATTGAGTAACATTAGTATTACGATTTGCGCTGGCACTAGTAATGTTATCCCAATATGTAGTCCAAGATGTTAAAGTTGTGCTACTAGTATTTGTATTAACTTCATAATCAGTAGGTTTAGGACCAGAGGCTTGCCAAGTTCGGGTTGAGTTTCTCCACGTATTAATTTGGTTTGTGCCAATCAACCGATTGGAACAGGAACTTGTTGTTGTATTGGTATTTGTATTTGTATAACTTGTGTTACAAGTCTGCCATGACGAGGGATAAGTTGTGTTGCAGCTAACATTACAAGTATAACAGTCCCGTATTTTGTAAGAAGCAGTGTACATTACGCAAGATCCAAGACCTCTATCGTCTTCTGCACAGACGCCACCTGATGGTTGTATAAATCCCATCACAGAATAAGACTGATATTCAGCGACTGGGGCGCCACAGGAAATTAAAGTACAAGCTGGTGTGTATTGGGCAATTACCTGTTCTGCGGTATTATAGGTGTAACACCCGGTTTCAGTGCCAGCAACATCACGGGTTACTGTAGCACTCAGACTAGTGCAAGTGGTATTTGGTACCTGAACACTTTTCACTATAGGAACATTGCTACACTCTGCCTGATACACCGGCTCATAATAAAAATAAGAAACTGAGTTAGTGCTGTTCGTGGTCCATTGAGTTGTGGTTTGTCGGGAAGAATTTCGGACGAAGCTCGGCCAAGTTGTAAGCGTTGAGCTGTTTGTATTTCTATCGTCAGAAGATACTACCCAATAAGAAACCCAGTAAGTAGCTTGTGTATAAGTTGTATGTGTGTTTCGTTGATCAAACCAGCTTGTACTAGTTGTAACAGTAGAAGTCCAGTTGGTAGAAGTATTTCTAGTTGCAGTTCCTGCAGTAGTACTGTTTGTGTTCCATGCTGTTGTGGTATTCCGGCTTGATAATCCTTCTGGATTAAAAGACCAAACAGTACTAGTTATTCTTGTTGTAGCAACGTCAGTATTAGAAGTAGTGTTTGTATTCCAAAAAGTAGACCACTCAGTAGAAAAACTGGTAGTTACCTCAGTGTTTTTAGACCCACCCTGAACAAATAATTTTCTAGTCCAACTCATTATATTATGTCCTTATGCGAAGTCTCGCCAAGCTTGAACACCCATAAACGTTACGCCGTCGTCTACAGTATCTAGGATGATCATGGTTTTACCAGTTGCATCTGTCTGTATTGCAGCGCCTGAATTGAACGTAGTTACTCCGGGCCAAGTTATAGATCCTGCGCCAGTGGCTTCTACTACTAGGTATAGGGTATTGACAGATCCTGCGGCTAGACCTGAAGCTGTAAATGTAGTATTTCCGGCTATTTTACATATTACAGTGTCACCTAGAGCAGTATCTATATTAACAACACCTGACACATCTCCAAGATTTTGAACTTTACCTCGGATTATAGTATTAACTAGATTATTTGCACTAATATCTTCTGCGTTTAAAGTACCAGTTGCAGTGCCATTCTGAGCTTCTAATTTATCGGAATTTAGATTGTTAAAATTGCCATCCATCTCAGAGGTAGTCAACGTTGATGCTTTATCGGTTCTTGTAACTATCGTAGCCATTGCTATTCCTATTAGATAAATAGTTTAAGTTTACTTTTTTACCTTTTATTTATAATACAAATACATTCAACATATGACTTATTCTAAACAGGTTTACTCGGGAAAATTCATCCCAAGAAATCCAAAAAAATACAAAGGAAACGTGACCGGTATAATATATCGTTCCAGTTACGAATTGAAGTTTATGAATTGGTGCGACATCAGTGACTCTGTAATAGAGTGGGGGTCTGAAGAAATAGTAATACCGTATATTTCACCACTAGACAACAGAGTACATAGATATTTTGTTGACTTTTATGTGAAAGTAAGTAGCAAAGATAAAATAAGATATTGCTTAGTAGAAGTAAAGCCTTTTAGATTCACACAAGAACCGAAAATACCTAAAAGAAAAACAAAAAGATTTCTAAATGAAGTTAAACAATGGGGTGTAAATCTATCAAAATGGGAAGCAGCAAAAGAATTTTGTCTTGATAGAAATTGGGAGTTTATGATTATTACTGAGAAAGAACTCGGAATATAGTTATAAATAGTAACATGGCTAATCCTTTTACAGATATACAAACAAGCACCGGCGGCAATGATCGTAGTTTTAGATGGTATCAAGATGCTGTCCGTAAAGTTGCGGGTAACATAAGAAGTTTTGGTGACGCATCTAGAACAGATATAGGAGAGTTTACCTCACAGCTAGAGCCGGGTAATATGTACATGTACATGTATGATCCTAAGAATAAAGACTCTCTTCCTTATTGGGATCAGTTCCCCCTATGCTTACCATTTGATGATATGGCAGGTGGATTCGTTGGATTGAACTTGCATTATATACCACCAATGCTTAGAGCTAAGTTATTGGGAGAATTGTTAAATTACACAGACAAAGAACTAACAGATAAAAGTAAGATAGAAGTTAAATGGAGTATGTTAAAGTCGTTCAGTAAGTTTCCTGGCGTCCAACCTACAGTGAAGAAATACTTGTATAGTCAAGTAAATAGTAGATTTCTAAAAGTAGATCCTGAACATTGGAAAGCATCTATATTTTTACCAACACAAAACTTCCAAGGTGCATCAGTACAGAAAGTGTACAAAGACAGCAGAGACATAATCAATGGCTAAATCGCTCACTAAACTAGAAAACTTCTTAACTCAAATACGAACTCAGCATACTCCTAGGTCTGACCGCTTTGAAGTTGAATTTAACTTGCCGCCCGGACTGTCAGAATCTCAAGAATTTATGCAGACACTGAGTGTTTATTGCGAAGAGGCTCAAATACCAGGATTAGCTGCTACTAATCTACCTGTTAAAATAGGAGCTTGGACTGAATATAGAACTCAGAATGTTGAATTTTTAACAACAGAACTTTCCTTCACGTTTTTATGTGATGAGTTTTGGTCTGGAAGAGATTTTTTTGAAAACTGGATAAACCTTGCTGCTGATGTCAATTCTAAAGAAGTTGAATATTACGATAATTATGTAGCAGATATAACAGTAAAATCATTAAGCACCAAAGATGATGTATTAGCGGTTTGGAAAATTATTGACGCAACGCCGAAACTAATCAATCTGACTCCTGTCTCTTGGAGTAATCAAGGATTTATCAGAATGTCGGTGTCTTTTGCTGCTAAGAAGTGGGAAAGAATTTATGACAAAGTAGGGACTCAGTATACTGACGAAGAAAAAGCTAAGTCTTTGTTTGATGTTCTATTAGGACCAAAAAAAGCAGGATAATATTTAAAATTAATTTATAGTGGTTGGAGAATATAATGGCATTACCAGTAATAGATACACCTACATTTGAGTTAGAAATCCCAGGAATGAAAGGCAAATTCAAATTTAGACCGTTCTTAGTCAAGGAAAATAAAATATTAACACTTGCCGCAGCATCTGAAAACTCGAAAGAAATGTATCTAGCGTGTTGTCAAGTAGTAGAGAATTGTGCGTTCGGAAAGATAACAGGCACAGATTTAGCTATGTATCAGTTACAGTGGATATTTTTAAAGCTAAGATCAAAGTCTATTGGTGATCTACAGTCCTTTACACTAAAATGTGGAGAGTGTAACGACATGTTAAATTATGAAATGGACATCAATGATTTTGAGCTGGTTGGAAATACTGAAACAGCAGAGAAAAAAATAGAACTTAGTGACGATACAGGAATTATGTTGAAGTACCCGTCGGCAGAAATACAAATGTTAGAAGAAGAAATAAGTGACACAGAAATACTGTTAAATTCTATATCGTATATTTACACCAGTGAAGAGATGATAAGACCTGAGGATGAAACAGTAGAAGAAATGGTAGAATTCATTGATAATTTACCAGTACATATGCTGAATGATGCTAAAGAGTTTTTTAGCAATATACCATCGTTAGTACACAAAGTACAATACACTTGTTCGAAGTGTGAAGCGAAGAATGAAATATTAATTAATGGATATGAGCATTTTTTCGCCTAACTCTTTCTCAGGATTCGCTTGAAAATTATTACAGGACGAATTTTTTGTTAATGCAAGAGCATCATTATAGTTTGACTGAATTAGAAAATATGATGCCTTGGGAAAGAGAAGTTTATATTGGTATGCTAATAACACATCTAAAAAAGAAAGCAGATAAACAACAGAGTAATCAATAATGCTAATAGTATCAGGCGGAATATCAGACGAGGGATTCAGTGGCTCTAGAGTTAGGGATACGGAAGACAAAAATCGGTTTACTAAAGAAGGAGCTGAATCTCTAATTAATTCTGTACGAGAAGCTACTAAGAAAACAAAAACAAACAATGCTGGTCTGAATAAGATTAGTGCTGCAAGCTCTATCATGGCAAAAGAAATTGCTAAAAATACAGAAGCAGTACAAAAAGTATTAGCAGATGACGAGAAATCTCAAGAACAACTTGTAAAAGTTATGGAGATGATGGCAGACGCACAGAAAAAAACTGGCGAAGCTAGTGTTTCTGCAATCGAAGACTTGATGAAAGAAATCTCTATATTAAAAGAAATTGGTGGCACAGATTTAACTAACAATTTAGGACTAGATGAAGCTCAAAAATCATTAGCATCTGGAAACGGTAGTACGATATCAGGATCTTTATTTAGAAAATTCACAAATGTAGATGAAGGTGTAACAGGACTAGACGCAGTAAAACAAGCATTCTCTCGTGAAAAGCTATTTGGATTAAAGCCCACAGCAAAAACACTAGAGAAAAGAGCAGATGCTAACGCTAAAATGTCACTGCAAGGATCTGCCATCTCTGGCTTAGTTAAAAGTGTGCTTGGAAACAAAAAAGAACAAGTTAAGGCCGTACAAGAAAATGCAGAAGGGTCGGCAGCATTTATAACTGGTACTGATAGAGCGTCTTTAGATAGCCAACAAGTAGATTTGTTGGAACAGATATTAAAACAACTGAAAATAATGGAAGAGGGAGGAGTATCCAACACAGGCGTGATGTCTGCTGCACTTGTAGGAGCAATAGCCGCTGCTTTGCCTACAATACTAACAACAGTTGTTGCTGGTGCAGGAATACTAAAACTGATTGATATGGTCAAAGAAAAAACCGCACCTATGTGGGAAGAGTTTAAAAACAGACCAGAAAATGCTGAAAAGACTAACGAAGAATTGGTTAAAGATCTTAGAGTAGAAAACGGTTTAGACAACAGAGTTAGTGATCCAAACTATGACATGACTCAAGATCCTGCATATCCATTGCTTAAAGCCAAAAGAACTGGTTTATATGATAAAGACTGGGTTGGAAATAGTGAAGTTGATTTGAACATGCTCGCTGCAAGCAATAATCCTGCTCAGTTACAAGCAATTCTAGATGATGATGACATCAGTGCTTTAGATAGAATGCGTGTAGAAACGAGAATAAACCAACTCAATACAGAAGGCGATCTTGGACCAGTAAGACCTTCTATTGAACCTTCTTCTGCACCTACTGTAACTCCTGAAATAAATCCAATAGATGGAAGAAGATCAGAAGGAGAATCAGTGACTGAGTTAGCTTCAATTGGTTCAATGCCACTAGTAGATTCAAATGGAAATACCGTATCTGAAAAAGTACAAGCAGGAGCGTCTGCAAAATCTTCTACTACTCCGTTGATGCTGAATATCAAAGCAAAAGATGTTCTTGGTGTTGCAGCAGAGGCAAATTTTCAACATATGATGTCACCCGATCCTACCCGGACTGCCGATGCTGTTAGTAATATGTCTGATTTGATGGAAAATATTATGAGCAGCATCACCAATAATATCCAGAATATAACAAATAATAATACAAGTGGCGGCAATACCGCACCTTCAATATTAGTATCACCGAGTGGTACAAAAAATAATGAATGGAACATGATAGACTATCATAAAAGAATACATTAAAAAAGGGGCGTTAAGCCCCTTTCTCTTTTACTGTCTGGCTAGTAATTAGTCATCCATTGCTAGTTTAGCAAAGTAAGACATTGTATCTTCTGTATCAGATGCTGTTGGAGTAGCGGCAGCA
>Ga0209092_10000778_pt1 | contig 32013 bp, 26 predicted proteins | sample FraStrMetagenome_FD_187446 | JGI IMG/M metagenome (GOLD analysis project Ga0209092, IMG submission 187446) | Marine eukaryotic phytoplankton communities from Arctic Ocean - Fram Strait ARC3M Metagenome (SPAdes) (version 2) | ecosystem: Environmental > Aquatic > Marine > Oceanic | place: Fram...
TGTTAGTGAGATGGAAGGGATGACATACTTTTATGAGCAAATGAAAAAGTTAAAACAATCTGCTTTATCAGAAGATAAGAAAGCTTTAGAAGACCTTAAGAAATTAAGTTACTCTCAAGATTCTTTACTATTAGATATGTTAATAAATGACCCTGACTTTGCAAATAAGTTTGGTGATTCACTAGTAGACCTTATGGCACTTAAAGATATGGATGGTACTACTCCTTTATTTGCAGGTGTAGATGATTTAAGTGAAATTGATTATCTAATGAAGCAAAGAACTTTCTTTCAAGATAGAAAGCAAGGAGGAAATAAAGTTGTAGAAGGATTACCATTTGGAGTTAGAATGAGTACAATGAGTACACTTACAAATTCTGATAAAGGTAGAATGATGATGATGAAGACTGCTGTTTTAGATTTATATGCTGAGGCTGATAATGCTTTTGAGATAGCAGAAGATGGGACAGTTACTTTTAAACAAGATTTAAACAATGTTCTTTACAAATCTTTAGTTATGCCAGAGATGAGAAGAATGGTAAACTTTGTTGTTAATAGCAGAACATCAGATATACAAGGGTATGCTGAAGGAGCAATAAGATTTAATCTTATTCCAGCTCTTAACACAGTAAAGTCTCAGGGAAATAAAGGACAAACAATTTTAGAGTCTATAGAAGCTGCAGCTCAGAGTGGTAAAACTGTAGAAGAAGTAATGAAGGATCTTGAGTCAACTTTTAAGAACGATATTAGTTTAATATTACAAGACAGTATTGTTAAAGAAGCTCAAAGTAATGTCACAACTTTAAATTCTTTTGCAGGTAAAACAGATAAGTTTAACAACAGTGATTACATAAGTAAAAGTAAAGTTGGTAAAACTGTATCAGAAAGTATGTTATTAGCAGAGCTTGATTATACAATTAACTCTATGATGTCTAACATGAACTTTACACAGTTAATTGCTGGAGACCCTGCTCTTTACTACAATGCTAAAGAAACAGATCTTGGAGACACTGCTTCTCACCATAATAATATCTCAAAAAAATTAGGTATTAACTTAGGTAAAAGAATGGCAGCAATGATTGCACCAGGTTCTGTTTTAGCAGACTCACAAGACAATGAGTACAACTACGTGTTCTTATCAGATGCTTATTTACCTGCACAAAACTTAAACTATGTGATTGCTATAAATTATGGGAAGGCTGCTTTAAACGAAGTAGATCCAGAAAGTAATTTAACTTATGGAGAGTTAGTTGCTAAGTTAACAGATAGTGACAGCTATGCAGAGACATTACAAAACAGGTTTCCAAAGGTTGCAGGTTTTGTAGAGATTGAACTTACTGATGCACAAGAATATACAACTTTAAAAGAAGCATTATATGTTTTAGAAAAACAAGGGAGAATATCAAAAGAAAAATCTCAGAATATTCAGAAAGCAGTAAAAGAAGGAAAAGACCTTTCTAAAGAAGATCTTGACATAGTTTTACAACCACAGAAGCCAGTTTACACTGGGACTGTAATGGATGTAGAAAACGATGTAAACAGAATGATGTATATTAAGTCTTCTTCTATTCCATTAATTCCACAGTTAACTAGAAACATGGAGATAGATAAGTTGAGATTAAAGTTAGAGGCCATAGAGGAGGTTACAGGTAAAACGACTAGAGCTGGACATCACACTGCTAATAAAGTTGGTGGGGTAACAGCAGAAAATAGATTTGACCCAATTTTTGAGGACGGAGATATTATGCCAAATAACACAATAACACTTAGTAGAATTAACTTTAGAATACAACAAGATGTTGTAGACAAGACATCCAAAGAAGGAGATGACACTGTATCTATGGGAACACAGATATTTAAGTTACTAATGGGAGATGGTGTAACATCTATGGAAGGCTTTGAATTAAATGGTAAAGAGATGACAGGTCAAGAACTTAAGGGAGAGTTAGATCAAGTATTCTCTGGCATGGTTAATCTAAACAAAGATAAGTTTTTAACTTCTTTAGGTTTAGACGATAACATGAAACCTATAGATAAAGAAAAGACTTTAGCTAAAATGCAGACTCTATTACTTAAAGAAGCTAGAAGTAGAGGATTTTCTAAGCAAGACTTGAAGATACTTGACATAACAAATGATGGTGGAAACTCTACCTTTAAGTTACCTTTATGGATGACAGGACAGAGTAACAAGTATGAAGCTATGTTAAATGCTCTAATAAACAACAAGATATTTAAGCAGAAAATACCAGGTGTCAAGTTTGTTGCAGCTTCAGAAAATGGAATGAAGCTCCAAGAAGGGCTAAAAGATGTTGACCCTAGTAAAATTATTTACATAGGTAAACCATCTGAGGGACAACTTAAAAGTACAACTGCTGAAAACGGAGAGTTAAATACAGCAGAAATATTTGTACCTTCAACATTTAAAGTAGATGGTAAATTGGTAGATATGTTTGAGGACTTTGATGGAACAGAAGGAACTTACATTGAATTAGTAGATGGCCATATTCAATTAAAAGAAAACATGGTAGACTCAGGGTTACTAGATCAGTTTGTATTTAGAATCCCAACTTCTTCACATGCTCTTGGTTCTAAAGTAACTGTAAAAGGTTTCTTACCACCAGAAAATGGTAGTGTTATTATAACACCAGCAGGATTTATTGCTCAAATGGGGCAGGATTTTGATGTCGATTCATTGACAGCGTACCAACACAATCACCTTGTAATGGAGGATGGACGGATAGTTAAACTTACTGAAGGTATGGAAGAGGCTTGGAAAGCAGAAAAGCAAGACAAGATTAATATACTAGAAAAAGAATTAAGAAAGCCAGGAGCTTTAAAATTATTTGGTGAGGTAGAAAATAAAATTTTAGAGGCTCTTAACATATTAGAAATTGACACTACTCTTACTAAAGAAGAAATGTTAGAACAAATCAAAGACCTTAAAGCAAATTTAAGTAAGGACTTTACATTAAAATTATTACAGAATAAGTTTATAGATATTCACTTATCTGTATTTTCTAACCCTGCAGCTCAGAAGCTAGTACAAAAAGAATTAAGTATGACAATAGCTGAAGATCAAGCAGATGCAATTTCATCGATACAAGATAATGTTGAAGATACTACATTTAATATTCTGTCCCCAAAGTACCAGCAACAAAAATTGAATGCTGGTTCTACAGGTAAAGTAGGTATTGGTATTTATGCAAAAGCAGTAACTCTACACAGTTTAGCAGAACAAACTGCATCAGCAGGGAAGCCAATGCAATTAGGCAGAGTTAAAAAAGGAAAGCGTATACTAGAAAATATTCAAATAGGTAATATGATTAGTGATGGTAAATTTGGCAATCTTAAAACAATACCAACAGGTGGAGCTAAATTTAAAGATATGGTAAGATACATATCTGCAGCATTAGATGAAAAAGCAAACACAGCCACAGATAATGAAAAAGCACAAATTCTTGGTAGAGTAGGGTTAAACCACAGATCAGCTCTTGCTGTAGATGGTTTATTAACTATGCAAGGTTTTGACTTATCTTACACGGAGTTAACTGAAGCACAGTTTGATGTAACAAACCCATTCCATAAAGAAATGAAAATGGATAATGGTTCTACTATCAAATATGCTGAACACTCTATACCTTACTTATTACACTCTCAACCAATTATAAAAGAATTCTTTGCACTATTAGGAGAGTTAGATTCACAGAGTACAGAGTTTGTTGCTGATAGTAAAGCAGAGGCAATAGATGCTTTGTTAAAAAAGTATCAAAGGCAGGCTAATAACAACTCATATTTGACTATATCTTACGGCAACCTAAAAGAAGTTGGAGAGGATGGAGCTTATTTACAAAACAACAGTACATTTACTGGAAACTTTTTAGAAAACCAGTTAAAATTAGGGAGCAAAGCAGACCCAATGGACCAGTTACAAATACTTGCATTATATACTGGTCTTATAACAAAAGCAGAAGGTGTTAAAGAAGTAATGAGACTTGCTGATTTAAATAACTTAGGAAAATCTATGTGGGAATCTGGACAAAAAGTAGAAGACTTTATTGAAGTATTAAGTGAAGATAATGCTCCTTCAATATTGGGTGCACATAATCTTGTAGGAGAAATAGACAACTACAATTTACTTAAGAAAAACTATCCTAATGAAACTGTTATACCTTTAGATGATACAATGGGATTACGTCCTACAACTAATCAAGGTGTGATGGTAGGTAGTGCACTATCTTTAAACTCTAATTTGTTTAGTGATTTATTTCCTGCAAAGAGTAGTGATATAAAAGATTTTATAGATAACCTAATAAGTAACAGTAAACACAATAAAAAGAATGGTAAAAAGTTATCAGCAAGCAAAAGAGTTGAATTACAAGAAAAAATCTTTCAGGAAATTAAAAAATACTTAACTGCTAATTCAGGATTAGGTTTATTTGATACAACTCCGAAAGAAACTAGAGACATCTTATTTATGGACACGGAAGAGAATACATCTATAAGTTCTTATTTAGGTGATATCAAGAATGATTCTAACCCTGACTTTATAGAAGGACTAGAAATAGTTAAGGGAAATCGATTCTTAAACATACTTAAGTCAGAAAAAGGAGAAAATGGTATGGCTTCTATTCTTAAGTTTAACAACCAAGAATCTTTTGAAGGTAACCAAGAAGCAATATATACAGCAGTAAAAGAACTTATTGCTGAAGACATTGCATTACCTCCAATAACTAGAAATGGTGTAGAGGAATCTTATTCTACTAGAAAATTAGTTCAAGAGCTTACAGCTTATTCTTATGCTTCTGGAGGTGTTATATCAGGGGCTATTGAGTTTCATAAATATTTACCAATAGAATATTTAGATGACATGCAAGTGACCACTAAAAAAGGTAATACATTTACTGTAAGTAACAGAATAAGAAAGTATAATATTTTTACAGAAAATATTAATGTACAAACCTTATTAAAAAGTTTTGTTGATCAGTATTTCCAAAATAATCCAAAAGAAGCAATGACAGTAAGTAAGATGGTTAAGACAACAACAAAAAACGGTAAAGTATATTACAGATCACCAACAGGTCTGAGTAGAGAGTATTTACGTGTGCCTATAAAAACAAGAGGTAAGAAACCTAATGCTGCAAAACATAAGTTGTATAAACTTAATGAGTCTGGAGTGTATGATGAGATAGCAGTACTAGGACAGCAAGGAATGAGTGAGTATAGTTACTTAGCAGATATGACTGAGAGTACTATACCTACAGGAAGCAAGAAAGTAGAACCTGCAAATCCAAAAAGAATGTTATTTCAAACTAATGAAAAGTTAGGCGAGATTCCAAAGGATGGTTCAGACATTTCTGATTTCTTACTTGCAATAGAAGAGGGAATTTATGGTAACTATGAAAACATGCAAGAACTTGCAGGGTACATAAAGCAGTTTGTAGCACCTGGAACTAAGTTTAATTATACAGATGCAAATGTTAAAGGAAGAGTTGTTAATGGTAAGGACCTATACATAAATCCTGACAACATTGACAGCAACGAAGATCTTGCAGTTACATTTATGCATGAAGTTGTACATGTACTAACATCTAACTTTATTAATGACCATGTTGGTAATGATGGACAGCCTTTAGAAAATGCACCAGCTGAGATAATTTCTTTAAACAATGTAAGAAATGTTTATTCAGAGCACCTAAAGAAAACTTATGGTAAAGAGTACACTGATTTCTTAGCAAAGTTTGAAAAGTACGAAGCTTTAAAGGCTAAAGGACAGGATACATCAGAAGTAAGTTTTAGTAGAAAAGATATTAACATCTTTTACCCTTCTGTGAACTTAAAAGAATTTTCTGCAACATCTTTAGGTAACAATAAAGAGTTTAAAAAAGAAGCTAAAAAAGTAAAATATTTAGAATCAAACAAAGATGTTTTACAAAAGACAGCAGAAATCATAACAAAAATCATAAAAAGGTTAGGAAAACGTGAGAATATTGAAGAAAATAACGTAGCTTTGCAATCCATGGAAAAAAGTATGAGTTTGATACAAGTGGCAAATAAACATAACAAGTTAAATGATGCTAAACCTGTGCCAAATCAAGAAATAAATCCAAGTGAATTTAAAGAACTACGAGACACCTATGGTACTGAACCTGCTTTTGATGAAGAGTATTACAATCAAATAGCAGAAATGAATAATAATTTATCAGACCCTGAAACTCAAGAAAGAGATGAGAATACCATAGACTTATTACCAATGCCGAGAACTAAAAAATGTAAATAAAATATGAAAGCATGTAAATCACAAATTGCAGAAGCAAATGTTATTGTTAAAAATCAAACTGATGCAGCAATCAAACTATTGTCAGACAAATCCCCTAGGGTAGCCAGGGAGATGGCAAAAAGAATCAATGAGAGGCAATTTTTTGGGCAACCATTAATTGAAATAACAGGAAAGACTGCTGATAGAATGCCAATAATTTCTATAAACAAAGATGCAATTAATCCTACTATTGAAAAGAAGATTGAAGATGACATGAAAAGAGATTTAGATGAAAGAAATAGAGAATTAAAAAGTGGTAATAATGATGGAATGTTTAATGATGACATGCCAACAGAAAAAGAACTCATTGACCAAGACACTTTTTTTAATTGGCAAAGTGTTTTAAGTAACAAGATGGCTTTAAAGAAGTTAATAGAAAAGAAAAGAGACCTTGAGAAAAATAAGACTCAGACTAAAGATACTCTTAACCAGATAGACCAGTACAACGAGGTAATTAGAAGACTACAGAGAGACATAAATTCTTTGCAAGACTCTGACAACCTGTACACCAACTATATAGACATTGTTATGGGTGACATTGACAACATTAAATTGTTGTTAAAGAATCCATCTGTGGAAAACATCCAGACAATTGGAGAGTACATAAACTTTTTAAATGCAATGAGTAGCCTAGATACAGCTACTGGATTCCAACCTTTCTTTAAGAGAGCAGCTAAGAATCTAGAAGATTTTGAAGGTGTTGATGAGATTCTACAAAAACAGAAAGAGTTTAATGCAGCAGTTAAAGAAGTAGAAAACTTATGGACAAATGAGGTATCTCAGGTAACAAGAAGATTAGTAAGACATCACATACTTAACAAAGATCCTTTTAAAGATTGGGATCAATTAGATTTAGATGAGGAAGTTAATAGAGCAATAGAAGCACAATTTAAGAAGACAGGTAAAGGAGCTGATACTAATAACACGAAATCTTTTTTCCAAAAAATGGAAGACCAAGAAGATGACAATGTATTTGTTTCTACAATATATAAAATCTACTCTGATGCAATTGCGATGAACAACAATAAACAGCAAAGAAAAAACTTATCTTTATTACAAGACAAAGTAAAAGCAAAACTTATTGACTTAGGTTATACTAAAGGAAAAGGCCTAACCTTAAAAGCTGATGAATCAATATTTACTAGAAAAGATGATACTGTACACCAGCTAATTGGTAAGTACTCAATTGACTGGGTAAAGTTTGAACAAGGCATGGAGAAAAATCAAGCTCTTATGAGTGCTCTAATTGGTAAGCAAGTTTTAAGTGCCTCTAATGTTGATCAGATAAAGAAAAACTTTCAGAAACTAGAAGGTAATGTAGATTTTTTAGATATAACAAAAGTTCCTGAGATTATTAATAATCCAGATTTTGCAGAGTTTGCTAATGAATTTAACAAAGAGGAGGCAGAAGCATACAAGCAAGAGTTAATAGCAAGAATTACAGAAAGGGAATATAATAAAATGGTTGAAGAGCAGAAATTAAAAATCTATTCTTTCCAAATACAGAGACAAAATAGTGAAGTTCGTTTAAGAGAACAGCTAGGTATAAATCAAGACCAAGATATCAAAGAGTTTGCATTGAACAATGTGATACAATATAATTTACATAATAAGATGGTTGCTTCTAATAATCCTTTTACTTTTTTAGCAAATCATAAAGCTGGTAAAAAGAATCTAGTAACAAGAGAATTCTTATTTCCTAGTGGTGAAACAGGGCTAAGAGCTGACTTTGCTGACACACAGTTTATTAGCTACATGCCAAAAAGGGGTATGGATAAATACTTTGACAGTCAGTTTGAAAGTTTAATTGAGGCTCCAGGTAATGAAATTCTTAAGGAAGCTTGGGGACACATGGCTGACCTAGTTCAGTACAATAACAAAAATGGTTTTAACAAAAGCCCAGACAACTTAACAGAATATAGTCTTGCAGCCACAAAAGAAAGAGCAGTAAGATTAACTGGAGGTCCATTTGATTGGTTTAAAACCTTGACTACTGGTACATTAAATAGACTTCATGCTGCTTTAACAGGGGACAAGTATGTAGACCCTACTGCTAAAAAGAATGCTTCTGGATCTATAACTACTGTAGACCAAAAGATTGAAACATTATACAAAAGAAAAATTACAGCTTTTCCTAATGCTACAAATAAAAAGAAAGCAGAAGTGAGGGCACAAGCTAAGGCTGAAGTCCTAGAAACAATGGATGGAGATCTTATAGAAAATATATTAGCAACTACTGAGTTAGTAGAAACCTTCAAAGCAAAAAGAGAGGCTGAAGCTGCATTAACTTTTATGCAAGATCAACTTAACTTATTGCAGAACAGGCCTAACTTTAACAGAGTAGTTAATTTCTTTATGGACAAGAAAGTATATGGTATTAATAACAGACATAACTGGTTACCTGCAGGAGGTAAAGATGCACAGCCTAGATTTAGTTCCAGGTTCTTTACACAAACTGAAAAAGCTGTAAGGAAAGAAACTAGAGCTGCTATTAAGAACCTACAAAATCTTAGAAAAGAGGCCAATGAGGGTGAAATAGTTAAAATTGACAAAGACATAAAAGCTTTTGAAGATTATCTTTTGTCTGGAGGTAAAGTAATTACAGCAGGTACAATACTAGAAGCTTTAACTATTAAAGCAACAAGGTTTGCTGCCTTTTCTATAAACGTGAAAGCTCAATTAACTAACTACCTTATTGGTAATACAAATGCTTATGAAGTTGATGGTAAGATGGGCTTTTGGGATGAAGGAGAATATTCTTCTGCCAGAGTTTTCTCAAGAAAACCAAGAAGGCTAGCAGGTGGTGTCGAGCAAGATATAGGAGATGCATTACTACAGAGATTACAAATTTTCCAAAATAGTGCAAATGAATTATTTACATTAGAAAAAGGTAGAGCAAAGAATTCAATTGCTGCAGTAGCACAAAATCCTATGAACTTTGTAAGTGAGGTAGAGAAAACAATACAGAGACCACAGATATATGCTTTACTATCACAAATTAAAGTTAAAGATAAAGATGGCAACGAGGTAAAAATGTTTGACTCAGCTGGAGTGCACAGTAATGACATAGAGACTTTTCCTGCTTTTGAAGTAGTGAATGGAGAACTAAAGTTAAAAGATGCATTTAACACACCAGAAAATAGAGCGACCTTTATAGAAAACAGTAGCCAAGAATATGCTAACCTATTTGGTGATGCAGGTCATGTACCTAAAAAGATTGCTGAGATAAATGGTGATTACCGTGATTCGAGTTCTTATTTATTTGAGAAGTATTTCTTAAGTGCTTTACCTATGTTATTTAAAAGATGGGCAGTAAGGACTGTAGAAAAGAAATATGGTGTTGTTCAAAGAGCAACTAAAAATGACCCTATAGCAGCTATGGCAGGTCTAGCAACTATGGGTGGTGTATTTGGATTAGCTACAGGTTTTGTAGCACCTATGGTTATTATGAGTGGTTATACAGCTTATGCAATCTATCATAACACTGGTGCAAGAAAGCTAAGAGAAAGAAAAGAAAATGTTGATGTAGCACAAGCAGCAGCAGATTTAAGTGTAGCTCAATATATTCTTAAGACAGGTAAAAGAGGAGGAGAAAGATTCGCAAGAGTAATGGCAGCAAATGTAGCACAGACTTTACAAGGTATAATAAGAATACCAGGTATAAAAATGCCTTACACTCAGCAACTTAAAAGAATTGCAGAGATGGGAGACAAAAAATCTACTACAGGTAAAGAACTTACTGAACAACAGCAAAGAGAATTATCTGAAGATTTACATTTCTTATCTACAGCAACAGCACAGACATTAAAGTTCTTAGCATTAAGAGCAATTGTAAGTGCAATGTTAGCTCCAGATGATGAAGAAGACAAAGAGTATAAAAAATTACTAAAAGATCAAAAAACTTTTTGGGCAAGACTGGGTTCTGCTCCTGACACGACTATGTATTACTTATTAGAAAATACTTTGTCTGGTTTTATTAATGATAATAATATGTTATTTAACACTGAAGCTGTAGTTAGAGCTGATGACATGTTAGGTGTACAAAAAATGATTAAGTTAGCAGCAGCTATTAAAAGAGAAGCAGAAGGAGAGGGTGAACTAAAAGGTGGATATAACAAAGGAGAGAGCATCTTGAAGACAACTATGATGAGAACATTTATACCTTCAGTACTTAAAGATGGTGTATCTTTAGGATTTGGTTCAAGCTCTAAGCGTGACTTTGACACTAACAATGTTATAGACCAGGAAGCTAAACCTCTTTTAAAGAAGATAAATAAAGCTAGGATAGATGCAAGAGAAGATGCTAAGCCAAAATTAGAAAAGAGGTATAGTTATATTACAGATGATGAAAAGAGAAGAAAAAGAATAAATAAAGAGTTACTTAAAAAGTTCCCTGTTATTAAAGAAAAGGATATAAAGTATGCATACAAATATAAATGGAGACACTATTATGATGGAGACATCAAATAAACAAAAAAAAAAGAGGAGCTAATTGCTCCTCTTTTGTTATAATGTAACATTATTCTTTGTTACTTTACCTATACCATCATGTGTTGTTACTGGGACTGCTACTGGTGCAGCTTTCCCTCTATTAGCCCATTCCAACATTGCATCAATTGCAGGTTGTACTACGGCCATTCTTTCTTTTTTTGTCATCTCTATTATTCTATTCGTCTAGGGGATAAAGGTCCTCCCAACCATCTACTGAATTGGGATGAGCATATACTCTGTCCTCCTTTGGTTTTTGTTGCTCATACTCCATAACCATAAATGGCTGACCATCTTGTCCCCAACGCTCTATACACTCATCGGCTTCTTTTTGTGCTTCTTCAAAGGTTTTAAATCCATCCTCTTGGTCTATTGCGTAGCCAAATTTATCTTCAGTAACTATTTTATACATTTTCATAAATTTTCTCTTATTAATCTTCTAATTTTTAAGCTATTGGTATGTGAGTTTTCCCCTTTATGCCAATAGACTGCTTTATCTAAAAACTTTATTTTTCTTCTTTTTGCAAGGGCCAGCCTGTGATAACCATCTATTAAATGATACTCATTTTTGTCTGTCATTACTAATGAAAAATATCCCAACTCTTTAAGACCTTCATAATTATCTATAGTAGGTGCTACAGCCTCTACTCTTGCCTTAATAGTTGATATATGGTCAGTGTAGATTGCTATGGGATCTAAATTCCATTTGTGTATATCCCATAACAATGCAAACCATTCATTAAAATTTTCTTTTTCGTGAAATCTAATAGCCTCATGGAGGTGAGGATACATTTCCACTAACAGGTCAGCAACTTGGCCTGAAACTTTTTTCATTGTTTTTTCAAATGTGTGCATGCTAAAATTCAATTAATTTGTAAGTAATTCCAAAACCCACTTGCCAACCTACTCTTACTATTCCCTGGTTAACAGAGAATCCAGCTCCAGCATAAGGACCAATAACAAAGTTCTTTTGTTTTTGTTTAATGCTGTACACTCTCATGTCTTTAATATTAGAATATGGATTTTCATCTTTAGCTATTGCAAAAGGTTTACTCTTTTTAAATAAACCTTGAGACTCTGTCCCTATCACTAGACTAATTTGGTGGAATGTCTTTAGTGAAATTTGTGTTGAGTCTTTTGATGCTACAGTGCTAACTTCATACCAGTCATCTGTAATACTTGATTTGTAAGTTGGGGTATTTGAGATTGAATCCATAACAACTGTAGTTACAGCAACAGTATCTATTTGTGTTTCTGTCTGCACTATACTTGCTGAGCCTCTGCTATTTCTTAATAACCTCTTATTTTCTTTAACTGTTTTTTGTAACTCTGTAATTAAACTATCTTTAGTTTTAAAAGCAAGAAAATCTTTTCTTGAATTTGTTTCTAAAACTTGTATCTTAGCCATGCTTTTACCATCTTTGTCTTGTAAAACTTGGATGTACTGCGCACCAGCTTCTGTTAAGTTTTCTTGTACTATTCTTGCTTCTCTTTCACTAAGGTACAGAGTTGTCATGATTACAAGCAGAATAATTAAAGCAATATTCTTTAATAGTCCTGTTAATGATGTTCCTAAAATTTTTCTACTTGTATTCATAATTATTGTTTTTTATTCTTTTCTTAAAAAATCTTTGATTTGATTGTCAGTAAAACTACTGGCAACTCCAACTAAGATACCTCGATTATCAAGGAATTTAATGTAATTTCTTTTTTGATTTACTAAAACTTGTCTTCCTGTTCTGTGGTCTGTAAAATAATTTACACCACTTTCTTCTCTATCGTGAAAAATAAGTCCCTCATCTTTTAATAATTGTCTCACTTCCTGATTTGCTCTATAAAATTTTCCCATTTTATTTAAAATTTGCTATAACATCACCCTTATCTATTTTATTTAAGAATGGTGTCGAATTATATATTAAAACTTCTACTTCTGTATTATTAGGACCAACTAAGATATTTTTATCTGCTGGTGCATCTAATACTATTAAACCTTGTGTTAAAGCTTTTTCTTGATTTGTAAACACTGTTACAATATTATCATTGCTTTGTTCTAAACTAGAGGCAAATAATATGCGCTCTAAAGATCTTAGTTTAATGTATCCTCTTTCTTGAAATCCTTCTTGGACCTTCAATAAGTTTTCAGAGTCAATTTCTCTGTCTCCTCTGTAAACTTTTACTATTCTATCTGCTGTTAATTCCATTTTACTTATTTGCTTGTTTTTTATAATAATAATATGCACACTCTATTATATAGTCTACTATTTCTTTTTTAGTCATTGATGCAGCTTGATCTGCATCATATTCATCACCTTGTAATTCTTTTAAGTCATCTATTAACTCTGATCTTCTACTTAATTTCATTTTTTCTTTTGGTTTATGTATAGGGAGTAGACCCAACAGTCCACTCCCATATACTTATAATTATTCGTCTCCATACAATATCTCTTCACTAGAAGCTATAGTATATACTCCATCATCAGTCATAAATTGGTGACCTCTAACTTCAAATATTTCTAATCCTCTGCTTTCTAAGATGCCTTTAAAGTAGTCTACCTGATCTTCATGATCATCAGACTGCAACAAAGTATCCCATTCATAACATTTTTCTTCTAGGTTAAGACTTGTAATTTTCTTTATTATACAATATTCCATAACTAAACAATTTCACAAGACCCACCTGCACAGGCAACTGTATCACCTACTGCTGTGTTGTCAACTAGTTCAACGATTTTAGTCAAGTCAATCTTATTCTTTTGAAGGTACTCAACTTTTCGGTTAAAAACTTCATCAGTAACTTCTTCAAATGGTGCATTCTTGTAAGACCCACCATCAAAAGGTAGCACTGACAATCCATTATACTTATATCGATTATTCCACATCCACTCTCCTACATCATGCCACTCTTCTGGTTTAACAGAAACAGTTGCTGATACATTATTAGTGTTAGGACCTCTTCTGTGACCAGGGTGAACCCAATCAATGTTAAGATCTCTAACTCTCCATAGGAAATCCAATGCAGATTCTTCATTTCTAAGTATAGCTCCTTCTGGTGCTTCCATAGGAATTCCAATTACTGCGCTGTTTACATCATACTCCATCACTGTAATTAGTTCAGGGTGATATGCTGTAAAGAAATTATATAAGTCATCTCCAACTTTACATTGTACATTTCTTACATATTTAGGGGCGTGCCAAGCATGACATCCAGATGCAGTGTTTACTACACAAGATGTTGTACCTGCAGGCTTTATAGTAGTTGTTCTTGCTGCTGTGTTAATATCTATTATTCCAGCAACTCTTTCATTCTCTTCCATACCCACAGCTGATGCTGCTTCCATGTCTAAGCCTACTAATTTACCATCACCAACTCCTGTAATTCCAATACCAATAAGCGCATCTTTTTCTGTATTAACCTTCCATATATTTCTTAGGTAGTGAAAATCAGTGATGCCAGCTTGTAAAGTACCAAAGAATCCTGCAATTCTTGATCTTGTGTTATAATCTTCCTGCCCTGTGATAGTACCAGCATTAATTTCTGTTAAATTACAGAAAGTAAATGGCCTTAAACTAATCTCACAACATGGATTTGTACCATATTCAGGATCATTTGTAAAGTATATTCCAGGTTCCCCAGAATTTGAGTCTACAATCTTTTCCCATAATTGACCAAATTCAGCCTTCTTAACTCGATTTCTTAGTATTACTGCTGAGTTGTTTGCTCTCCCTAGTTCAGGATAAAGTTCCCACCATTGACCATGTTTTGCTGTAACCATCTCTTTGTCATCCATTGAGAACAAAGATATAAGCGCAGCTCTTCTAATTCCTCCAGCAAGCACAGCATCTGCAATAAAGCAACATATTCTGTGCACTTCAAAAGGTCTTAGTTTATTACCGTTTTCTTTCTCATTTAATAAAGCTTCTATTTTTGTCAATGCAATTCTTAGAGGATCTGGTCCTGGAGCTTTACCACCTGCAGTAATAAGCATAGCACCTTTTTCTCTAATATCTGTATAGTCAAATCTAGGCTTTACTTTAGTTACGCCAAAGTAAGCTTTCATTAATTGCTTCACAGCATCAGCCCATCCTTCTATTGAGTCCCCAATAAGAAATTTAGCTTTCTTTGTTGGCTTCTGAATTTCAGGCAGCTTCTCTACATGGTGTTTCTGTACTGAATACCCTGCACCTGTTCCTCCTAAGAGTAAAAACATTAACTCACTAAAACCTCTATAGTCATCCATAGGCATATAACTACAATTGTAGCCTCTTGCCTCATTCTTTTCCATAGCTGGTCCTGCAAACTGTAAAGCCCTCATTGATGGTAGAATAGATTTATCATGAATAAATTTTCCATTTTCTCTAATCTCATCTTTCAACATAGGATACCTTTTAACCATCATGTCTAGATATCTATCCACAATTTCGTTCCAAGTTTCTCTACGTTCTAAATCTGATCTGTACTTTGCGTATTTTGTGTATACTACTACATCTGAGAGTACACTGTTAACATTTTTACTCATTATCTAAAGGTTGTTGCTGCAACATCATCTTTTGCAATTACTGCATAGTTGCTGGTTAATAATGTACCTACAATCGATACTGAACTTTCAAGGGCAATTCTTACTACTTTATATGGATCTATAACACCGTCTTTTCTAAGTGAGTCAACCCACTGTTCAGTTCTAACATTATATGATTTACCATCTACACTAGATTTTAGTGATATTACATCAGGATTTAAGCCTGCATTAATTAATATCTGATTATAAGGAGCTTTGATAGCTTCTAATAAAGACATGTAACCTGCTTTTATTCCTGAAGGTACATCACTTTTAAAAGTTTTTGCCTCCAACATTTGACTTGCTCTAAGTAATGCATGGCCACCACCAGTGACTACGCCCTCCTGCAATGCAGCTCTAACAGCATGTTTACAATCTTCTACTCTATCTAATAACTCTTTACCTTCTTCTTTAGATACTGCACCTACTTTAATCATAGCTACACCACTAGTCAACTTACCAAGTCTAGTTTCAAGTATGTCTACTTCATACTTGTTACCTTTAAAATGATCTAATTGACTAACAATAAACTCAGCTCTGGCCTGGATTTCATTTGGATCTCCAGCACCACCAATAAAAGCTGTATCTTTATTAGTAATCTCTGCTCTTTCCATCTCACCTAACCAAAGTGGATTAAAGTTTGTGTCAAGACCTTCATCACTATTAACCATATCATCAGTAATTAATTTACCTCCAAACAATATAGCCATGTCTTCAAGTCTCTGTACTCTCTTATTACCGTAGCCTGGTGCCATTACAACTGTAGACATTACATTGCCTCGTTGATGATTAACAGCTAAACCACGCAATGCACTTTCATTAACATCTTCTGCCACAAATATGATAGGCCTGTTCTTACTACCAGCATACTCCACTGCTTGATAGATCTGTTTGAACTGTGATATTTTACCATCAAATATAAACACATAAGGATTGTCAAAATCTACACGCATCTTAATTTTATCCGTTACAGAATATGGAGACAGAAAACCTCTGTCAAACTGCATACCCTGAATCATATTTACTTCTGTTTCTACACCAGTACCCTGTACTACAGATATTACACCGTGTACACCTAGATTTTCGTAGATATCTGTAATAGTGTCTGCAATTGCTTCATCACCATTAGAGGATACCATAGCTACAGACCTAAGTTCTTTACTGTTTGTATCTACCTCTTGTATCATTCCTTGCATAAAGCTCAAAATGTCTGATGTTGCTGACTTAATACCACGCTTGAAATCACCAGCAAATGCTCCTAGCTCAATTGCTCTTACACCTGAATGATAAATTGCTTGGGCCAATACAGTTGCTGTAGTAGTACCATCACCAGCTAAGTTATTAGCTTTAAGAGCTACATTCTTAACTAGTTCTGCGCCAATTGCTTCTATACTTTCTGTGTTTAATTGGATCTCTTCAGCTACACTAACACCGTCCTTAGTTGTTGTCAATTCACCAAATGCATTCTTTAAGACTACAGTGTTACCCTTAGGTCCCAAAGTATCTTTAACTGCATCAGCTAACTGGTCAATTCCACGGCCTATGCCATCTCTGAATTCTTTGTCTTTTACTATTTTTTCCGTCATTACAAAATAATTAATATGTTCTTAAAGTTCATAACTATATAAGTTTTACCTTTTATAACTATTTCTTTACCATCAAAATACTCACTATACTGTACAGCTGGTTTAGCCTGTAGCAATAATTGCACAGCCTCAGGAACAGCTTCTCCATACCTAATTACAGTTCCAACAAACTCTTTAGTCTGTTCTTCCTCTGGCATGTATACTCCTGTTTGTTTTACTTCTGGTAATTCTACCAGTACATTTTCATGTATTACATTCATAATTCTTTTTTTGTATTACTATTTTTCTAAAAAATGTATCTAATTTTATTCCAAGGTATTATACTATTGTGTAGAGACTCAAACTGTTTAACCAACACTCTTTTATCTTTCCATTTATACCTTATATTCTTTCCACCATATTGACTAGTTTTGGTTTCCTGTAACTCTGGATTCCACAGCAGGCCTTCTCCTGGAAGATTGTCTGCCAAATTGTCATGGTGTTTCTTTTCATTATGTGTTAAGAAGATAACTTCTGATAACACGGCTTCTTTATACTCCTCTTTTACATTGTTGTTTACTGTATGAAACAGCTCTTCATAAAGCTTGAGTGCACCAGGTACTACAATAACTGGGCTAAAGTTTATATGGACATCATATCCAGCTTCTATTAGCTTGTTAATAAATAGAATTCTATCTATAGTAGTACTTGTGTTTGGCTCAAGCAAGGCCCTGTATTCTTCAGGCATTAAGCTCATTCTAATTCTTACTTTACCTTCAGGATTATATGTTAATAACTCCTCATTGACATACTTTGTGGCCATACTGCCAAACAAATCATTGTCTTTAAAGAAATCAAACACTTTAGTCCAATTGTGGTATTTAAGATGTAAAACAAAATCCTCATTACAACTGATATCATAGGTCCAGTATTCTGCATGTGTTTGGTTTGGAGCTTTGGGCCCTAACTTAGCACGATGTTCAGCTACTGCATTTAAGATCTCATCTGTATTTGTGGCTACACTTAATCCTGTAGGTTTATGTCGTTTCATGTAACAGTATGTACAATTGTAAAGACAGCCATGGCCAAAAGAGGGTGAGATAAAATCCGTGGACCTACCTGACTCTCTAATTAGCATTGACTTTCTTACCACTTTCTTTATCATAAATTTAAATAATATAATTCTTTCTTTGCTCTACTCCTGGCAACATACTTTAAGTTTTGCTCCTGCTTTAACTGTTCAGGTGAATTAGCAAACTTTGACGGTATTAAGTTTTCATTTAATATGTAAACTACATCAGACTCTAGGCCCTTAGCTTTGTGAATTGTACATAACATCACAGCTTTTGCTTTTACCTTGAATAAATTCTTAACTTTGTCCATCAGTACACTGATCTTTTCATAGTCAGTACTCATGTTAGCAATCAAAGCTTTAAAGTTGGCGTAGTTCTCTTTAAATACATAAAGTTTAATACGGCCTACTTCTGACTTGTCTGCTTGACATTCATCTAACTCATACAGCAGCTCTTGTTTTGCTCCTGCTACGGTGTAATTCATATAAGGTTTTAGAAATCTTGTGATAGATTGCATTATATCATCTCCTTTTATATATGCAGGTGTTCCTGTTCCTAATAAGCCAAAATATAGCTTAATAATAGGACTTGTGTTCCTACATATAATCATTGAGTCTGGTTTTACATCACTTATATCTGTCATAGTACTTACTATACCTTCTTCTTCTTTTCCATATTCCATTACATCATAGACTTCATTAGTCTCATCAATAATGTTTCTTGCACATCTATAGCATATATCTAGTGGCAGTTCTTTGGTCCCCATTGACTTAAATTTGTCAAAAGAGGAAGAATATGCACCACTAAATCCATAAATAGACTGGTTTCTGTCTCCCACGGCTATCCATTTAATGATATTGCCCTGTTTGATCAGGTTTTCTACTAGTTTATGTTGAGCTAAGTTTAGGTCTTGGGCCTCATCTACCATTAAGTAGTAAGGATCCAATGGGATTTTTAAATTATCCCTTGCAGCTAAGTAAATCATATCATTGAAGTCAATGACAATGTTTTTTTCTTTGTAACTTGCTTCTCTTAGTTTTACAAAGCCGAGCCACAAAGATACAATATCTTTATGAACTGTAAAACTTTTATCCATACTTTTTAGATGTTTCTTTATTTCAGGGATGTCATTTGTTAAAAATAACCTTGAAATATCATTCATATCCATAAGAGTATAACTCAATGCTAGCTTGTCTTTCCAGTACATCTTCTTAAAGATGGGCTTGTTTTGCGCTTGCAACTTCTTAATAATGTCAAAATTTTTACCACTTTGAATAACTACTTTCTTTCCTTTATAATGGTGTCTAATTGCCATCAATCCTAATGAATGCATTGTCATGGACTTACCTTGTTTTAGGCCTTTCTCGTCAATCTTGCTTTGAATTTCTTCCTGCACAGATTTATTGAAAGCTAAGAACAGGGTCCTGTATTTACAATACTGTAACAGCTCAAGTAATGTTGTTGTCTTACCTGAGCCTGCTACTGCATTTATTAAAATATTACTATCTGTAGTATTCCAAGTGTCAAATATTTCTTGCTGTTTTTCACTTGGTTTAAACATTATACTAATTTTAATTGTTTAACTTTTTCTATTAATTCGTCTATACTGCCATTATTGTCAATGACATGATCAAACTCATAATCATCTAAAGATGTTTCTGAAGGGTGTGCTTGAATGTAAGTAAAAGATTCTTCACTGCCATCCCATTCTAAAAATAAATCAATTCCTTTCTGTACAAGTGAATGTGGTATATTACTGTCAAAAGAAACATTTTCTAAATATTCCCCAGCACATACCTCTGAACTTAAATACAATGATCTTAATTTATTTAAAATAGAATATTCGTTTTCTACATTTTCATAAGAAACATAGTCTCTATCAACCCTAATAACAATACCACCTCTATCTTTGATAGCTTGAGCTTCATTAGGGAATCTAACATCTGTTATTATCCAGTTAGGTTTAATCAAATCAAAACCTTGTTGAGGAGGGTTACTTGTTAATAAAGTATTATTATTAATTTTTACATCTTCATAATCAGCAAACAAAGCATTCACCCAAATATTAGGATGTATAATCTGTCTACCTGCTTCAGTACCTAGAAGTTGTAAAATTTTACGAGGTGTTAATAATGAAGAAAATGTACTTTCTTTTTTACAAACTAAATCATAATTATCATCGTTAAAATATTGCCTCCAGTCTTCCCCTAGTTCTTTCTCCTTAAACTCTCTATCTTCTAGCTGCTCTCTAGTACATCCAATAATCAGACAAACTATATATTTTAGTTTATCTGCATATTTTTTGATTTGGTAGTTACTAAAGTGTGGATAAATATCCGTAGCGTTATCTTCTTCTATCAAAGTTTTTATGTTAGAATTAGAATATTTATTAAAAGAACTTAAATACTGCAATATTTTACCTGCAGTATCTTTTCCTGAGCCTATCTTACCTGATATTCCAATCAGGTTGTTTTTACCACCAGCTATCATCCTATACCATCTATCCAGTCAAGGGGAATAATGCCTGGGTTATCAACTAAAATCTTGTCTGTTGTAAATCCTTGATCTTCATAGTACTTATACATTGAAAGTAAATATAAAAAACCAGGAATCTCATCAAACTTTACTTGCCTGCTGGGACTTACGCCAACAAACATAGGCGCTGAACCATATTCACCCTGCTTAATTGTTTTAGGTGTCAATTGATATACTACAGGTTTCCCTACATTTGTGGTAGACTCTACTACAAACTTAAACAAAGCTATTTTTGTTTCATCTATGTCAAACTTTTGCTTTAAAGCGTAGCTGTACCATGCTGCTTGCATGTCATATCTATGCTTTTTGAGATTACCTGCAAAATCAAGAGTATTTCCACTCATTGTTTTAAGGTCAATTGGTTCAACTTGATTTATATTTCCTTCCTTATCTTTATGTACAATACACAAATCCAGTAATGCTTTACAGTCTATTTCTTCATCGTTAAGTGAATAAGTAAAATATATAGGCATTTGGTAATAAAAATCAATTGTTGTTCCAGCTAGCTTTTGCAGATCCCTGTCAAAGTACTTATTTGTTCTTTCATTAGTCTTTAATGAATCAACAATCTTAAGAATTCTTTGATTAGTTTCCTGTGAAATGATCTTCCTATCTACTGCATCACACATCTCCTCAAAGTACTCACTACATTTGTCTACTAACTTATTGTATCTAGTCTCATCTTTCCAGTTTTTTTGCCAGCCTACTGTATTAGCAGCATCAACAATCTCACTAGCCCAATTACCAAATGATTTTGTAGTATCAGCAACTTCATTAAATACTTGATCAACTATTTGTCTTTCTATTTCTGAAGGTACTTTCTCCATCTTGGATACATAATACGCATCTTCATATTCACCCTCTTCTCCTGTAAGAATTAAATCCACTGCACTACCTAGAGTAAAATAATCAGGTTCAGGTTTACCCTCCTCCTTATCTTTCTTTCTTTTAGCAAGCTGTGCCATCATACTATCCAGTCCTCCAGTCAACATCTTAAGTGTTGATTGATTTATTGCAGGGCTTTCAAAGTACTCATTAACTTCTGCTCTTGTTCCTATAATTATTCCCATTTTATATCTTTTATTTTATTTTTAAATGTTTTAAATGTCATTACTACTAATCTATCACCTTTTTTCTCATACACCATACATTCTCTTTTCTCAAGATCTTCTTCAAAGGTCCAGCCTCTCTTCTGGCCTTCTCTTACATGCATCATTTGTTCATGTACCGTGTTTAGTATTATACTGTAGAAATCACTTTCCCATATAAATACAAGTTCATCAGTATCTTTTCTTTTCTTTCCACGACCTACATCTTTCTTATGTATTAGCACATCCATATTTGTATGTACTCTATCATAAGGAGGAAACAGCTCTGGTAATCTTTCTCTAATTATTTTTAATGTTTTAAACTCATTTAGGCCCTTTGCATAGCCTGCTTTTATCTGTACATTAAAAGGGAGAAAATTTAGATCTATTCCAGCATCATCTAACATCCTGTTTGATTGTCTGGAGGTTTTACAGAAAGAGAAGCCAAGGTCCTCTCTGAAGACCTTAGCATAATATCTCTCTGCTGTACTACCTTTTCTTTTATTGGTTGACCCTTGTCCCATTCTTCATCTCTAGTAACAACTTGATTTTCTCAATGTTGCTATATATTCTGTCTCTTGAGTCATCAGGCATCTGTTCTGGTGGCACAATCTTATAAGCCTGCACTTCTCTATTACTAACTTCACCTGTATAGCTAATGTCATCAATAAAGTTGTCTTCAAACCCGTCAGGTAAAGCCTCATCTTTAATCTTTCCTTCATCATCAAAGCCTACAACTGCTACAGGTACATAAGCACATACACGCATCTTACCATAAGAATCTTGTGGTGGAACAGCTACTACATCAGCTGGATTTACTAGTACTCGAAGACCAGTATCACCAAAATAGTTAGACTGTAACCAAGACTTACCTGCTACGTGTAATCCACGACTACAAGTATTGTTTTGGTTTGAATCACATAAATTTCTATCCATAGTAACAGGCTCCCCTATCTTAATACGGAACTTTCCTGTATATCCATCTGTATAGACAACTCCTGCTTCCTCATCAGCTAAGCTTTCATAAAGATAAGCTAATGTACCTACATAATACTCAGCAATATTTGCTGCTCTAGCATCTGCAAAATAGTAATCATCTCCATCCTCTCTACTACATAAGTGATAGTCTTCTGGATTCTTCTTCTGCACAAACTTTACATCAGTATATGCTTCAGTGATAGCTTTAACCATCTCAGGGCTCATATTATTTTCACCGTCATTATGTAACACTACATTTCTGTAGGCCACAAATAGACCTGAACTAGATATAGACATCCCATACTGATTTAAGAACCAAAATAAGTTAGCTCTTGCTGCTGGATCTTGATTAAGACATGCTAAAGTCCAAAAATTCATGTAAGAGTTTAGTAACTCCTGATCATTATTCTTCTCTGCATTCCACATTGCAAAAGCTAAATCTTCAGGAAGACTTAACTTAGATATTTGAGGTACATATACACTGTCACCCTCAACAGTCAAGTAATCTGACTTGTCAAAGTTATTAAGCATGTCTAGCTTGTTAGCTATCTGCTCTTTTAACAATATATACTTCGGCTTCATTATGTTCTTAACTACACGGTCATCATATTGATAATCCATCACTGTTTCAAACATATTGTCATCACAATTATTTGTAGTTAGTAACTCCCCAGTTGATAATACAACTGATAAACTGTTTTTAATTCTGGTTATTTTCATCATTTTTGTTTTTATTAATTTTTTCGACTAAGTCAATTTCTATTTTAAATAATTTTCTTACTTTAATGTAATCACCTATTAAAAGTAACACTTCACTGTCATACATACTTAGCTTGTTAAATAAGCTAGTAAGTTTCCACTTATTCTCGTGTTTCTTTACAAGGGCTAACATCTTCAAGTCATACATCTTTGTCTTTTCATAGACTGCTAAGATTTCATCTAATACCTCTTGTCTCTTGTCAGAGTTACCTATCCTAAAAGTATATTTACGACAAAATTTATCTAAAGTACTTACATCTGCAGCAAACTCTTTATTTATGTCCACTAAAGATGTTGAGTAATCAGATAAACGATTTAAGTCTTTAACTTCGTTCTTTATCTTTGCTGCAGTAGCTATCTTACTACCCTGTCTTGTGGGCTTTGTAAGGATGTCTTCAAATCTTAAGAAGCCAGGAATCTCCTTTACTAACTTAAGTTTTGTAGGTGCTATTTCATAGAAAAGAGAATTCGTATAGATATGATTACTATGTGTACCTTTACGATTACCAATCATTTCAAAGAAAGTACGTAATTTATCAGCTTCAACACTACCTTTAGGAGCATAAATAACTTGCTTCTTAAGTTTTGCAGGTTTTAAATCTTCATATTTATACGCTATAGAATCCGTAGTAACATAACTAGTATTAGAATATCTCATTTTGTGCACATTAATCTTTTCAGACCAGTTAAAACCTCCACCTGTTCTTACACCTCTTTTAAGTTTATCTGCTGCTTTAGTGTCAACTATCCATTTAGCTGGTACACTAGAGTTCTTAAATACAGATATCTTACCAAGCTTCTCTTTAAAGTATGCCCATATCATCTTTCTGTGATTTCTAGATACATCATCATTTAAGATGTCGTCCCTTAACAATCTCACTGACTTTCTAAACATTTTATAGTAATCTACACCATAGAAATTAGAGTCATCTTCAAAAGTTTCTCTAATATATCTTTTAGACATGTTATTTAAATTAGCAACATCACAAAAGAAAGATAATTTAAACTTATCTTTTATGGAATCTACACTCTGAAATCTATTTACATACTTAATCTTCTTGTTGTACATGTTATAGTTATAATCAAATGCTCTAGCCCTAATTACATTACTAAACAACTCACAAAATCCATGTAAATCACCAACGTCCTCACCATTTAAAGTAAAGTTCTTGTTAGACTTCTTTGTGTCATATACTACAGACACTTGTCTAGAACTATCATCATCATTTAACAAAGTAAGCTTACTTGATTTAAACTCATTATACATTTGCCACATATCAGTGAAGTCAGCTGTAGATCTTGCTTCAGCAATGTCAAGAATTTCTTGTTCTGCAGCAAATATCTTAGCCTCAATCTTTTTGATGTTTGTGTCATTATATAGTATCTCCTCTCTGTTAGGGGTCACTGCTAAATCTCCAATGTCAAAATTTAAAGTTATATCTTTTCTTCTTACCTCATATCCAAAATCCTCATCTAAAGCATCAAATCTAATAGGGTATCTTACCTTACCTAAAATAAGATCCATACTATCTGAATAGTTACCATTTGTCAGAGACTGGAAGTTATTAACACTAAAATTGTCATACTTTACAACTTTAAAATTGTTGTAACTATCTGCAATATTATACGACTTTCTGTTATAGATATATCCTTCAGTTTTTACAGAACACACTACATATAGGTTTTGGAAATATACTAACTGATTTGCAATTGCATCTTCAAAGTTATTAAAATCTTTCTCCTTAACTTGTAGTTTAACTTCCACACCATTTCTCTCATCAGTGGAAGAAGAGTGCAGCATGTCAATAGAAATACTATTACCATCTTTGTACATCTGGTATATATACTTTGTACCGTTGTAACATGAGGTAATAATAACAACATCTTGATAAGCTAAAGCTGAAAATCTACCAATACCAAACCCTCCAATTTGATTATTGCTATCTCTCTTACTTGAACTACCTATGTTTCTATAGATTTTGTTAAATCTTTCAGGACTTAGACCTACACCAAAATCTTGAATACGACAATAGATGTCACCTTCTGGATCTCGTAATAAATCTAATATTACTGGGTCAGTCACACCTGCTTCTACGTGTGAATCCCATGCATTACTTACTGTCTCTCTAATAAATGATTCAATAGGTTTTGAATATAAATTAGTAGACAATATAGTGACAATAAAGTCTATGTTATCTGTATCTATAGATACGTTGTTTTTATTAATGTCTCCACTCTGGACAACATCACTTACTAAATTCGTGTTAAATTTCATATTACCATGATATACTTGTTATACTTCTTCTCTCTAATAGTTGATTTACTCTTTTAAAACCGTCCTTACTGAACCCTTCACCTGTTACAGGATGATCACCTGTTAACTTGTAATTTAATTTAGGGTCTAATGGGATTTCATCTACTTGTGAATCATCATATTGAACCACCTCAAGTGGATTTTGTATTTTGCGAGCCATATTCTTTGCAGCCTCTGACCAGATCATCCATATACACGGATTCTCTTGACTAATGAAGGTTATTACAGTGGAAATAAATTTCCTCCATTCCTTACTATGTGATGTTGCATCTGTCTCAATTGTCAAAGATGTATTCAATAAGAATACTCCTTGCTCTGTCCAATGGTCTAATGTTTGCCATTCTTTTTTCTTCTTAATGCCCAGCTCCTCTGCAATTTTCTTTAATATTACTGGCATTTTTCTGTTCTTGGGGATTGCAAATGCTCTCCCTACAGCAGTCCCTGGTATGGGATATGGTCTTTGTCCTAGTATTACCAATTTTATATCTTCTACAGGCATCTCAAATACTTTAAATATTTGTGACAGCTTTGGCTGTATTGATTTTTCTCTAAGACTTTCTAAAAATTTGACCATAGGCTCTTCGTAAGCCAAGCTGTGTAACAATGGGATCCATGATTGATGTGCGTTCTTTAATAAATTCATAATAGTATCTGATTTTGTTTTAAAAAATTAACTAATTGTTTTTCATTTCTTTTGTGCACTAAATCTGAAGGGTCACTAATACCATCATCCAATAACTCTACTGGTAAGTTTAATGGACTAGCTTTTGTACCCTCAGGATAATTTATTAAGTCAACTAAATCTTTAGCTGCTTTAATACCTGCTGAATCATTATCGAAGAAAACTACTACCTTTGTAAAGGCATTAATCAACTCCCAAAACTCTTCTCCTTTAGGAAACATACCTTCATTCTGTAACCATCTCACATTAAGGCCTAAATTCTTAAGCACCCTATAGTCTTTATAAGACTTTGAGATAATCAATAATCTACCTGATTTTATTGGTGAATCCATTCCACCAACATCTTCAGCTGTACAATTTGTAATAAACTTCTTATTGCCTTTCTTACCTGGCCTGTAAATCTTTTTATTACCACTTGTAAAATGTGTATAAGCATAAGCTATATCAGGAGTCTGAAATAAATGATCACCTGTTCTAGTCCCCGTAAGTTTAAACTTCTTAATAGGGAAAACTTTATCATTTATAAGGTCATTTTTTGATATATTATATCTTGATTGCCAAAAGTTTCTGTCTTTTATAAGGAAATCTCGTGTATTAAGTAAGATATTTACATTACTTTTCTTCTTACTTACACGTCCTGCCTCTCTACTTGACTTTCTTAATACAACCTTGATGTCATGCTTAACATCTTTACCATCTATTAACTTACTCTTAATAAAAGACAATGTCTTATAAAAGTTAGGTAATCCATAGTAAATCATAACAGAATCAAAACAGTCTATATTAGACATCTTAACTCCTTTGATAACTCTAGTATCTGCAAAATCTGTAAATCTTAGCTTATTAGTATTGAGGTCTGTCTCAAACCAACAACCAGGATTTGTATCATCTCTAAACGGTGATGTTACATATTCTAATTCTACAGGTACATAGTCAAAGACTAACTGAAATATGTCACTTTGCGTAACATATTCCAGTATCTTGTCTTTGCTAATAAAACCACTTTCTACAATGTCATCTGTGATTCTAAATCCTGACATTTACCTACCATTTAGATTTAGCAGGTCCTGCAGCAGCAGCTCCAGCCATTGCTGGCATCACTTCTTCTTCTTCTCCTTCAATTTGCTGCTTAGCCTTGTTACTTTGCATGTAGTTTTCACTACGTGTAAATGGGTGCTCATTATTAGCATCATCTACATAACGAAGACCATTTGAATCAACAGTTTCATTCCACTTACCTACTGGAGGCACTCCTGGATTTAGGAATCTACCACCTTTCATATTCTTAGGTAACTGTAAGAATGTACGATCATTATCTGACCCTATATTCCACTGCCACTCTACAAATACATCAACAGGTAAAGTTGCAAAGTTTGCTGGCTTGATACCACACATTGCTGTAGCCCATGTTGCAAAGTTAGAAACATTACCTGCAACTAAAGCTGCTTGTATTTGTTGTTCTGTTGCACCTAAAGCTTTTACTGCATGCACAATAACTGCTTCACGTTGAGCTTTTTCTGCATTATAGACAGCATTATAACCTGGGTCATCTGGAGATATCATAGTGTCTCCTTTATATAGGTCACCTGTAATATCATAGATACGACTACGGAATTCTTTGTCCCCAATAGATACAGTGATATCTACTGCTTCAGCTGCACTACCATCTTTACCTGCATTAGGGTTAAACTGTAATACAGTTATGTTGGCATTGTTTAATCCAAACTTACCACCTTGTTTACTTTTTAGGCTTTCATCATTATCTGATTGAAATCCCCATGCACTTTTTACTTCACTCATAATTTAACTTTTTATAAATTTATTTAATATTAAATAAAACTCTACCACTCTGCCTTAGCTTGTTCTTCGGCAATTGTTGGTATTTCCTTTTCTTCTTCAGGCTCAGCTTCTGCTACAACCTCTTCCACCACTTCCACTGCTTCAGGTACAGATTCAGGCTCTTCAGCCTCTTCTTCCTCTTCAGCTTCTATTGGTAACCTGGTTTCACCCCAGTTAGATTGCTCTACTACTACGGGCTCTTCTACCTCTTCTGCTACAACAGGTACAGAAAGTGTCTCGTCCTTAATGAACTCTTCAACATCTTTCTCTTCCTCTTCAGTTTCTATTGGTAACCTGGTTTCACCCCAGTTAGATTGCTTTACTACTACGGGCTCTTCTACCTCTTCTGTTACAACAGGTACAGAAAGTGTCTCGTCCTTAATGAACTCTTCAACATCTTTCTCTATCTTTAAGTTATCTGCTTTCACTAACTCAGGCTGAATTACTTCTATATTTAGAGTAGCATCTTCTACTAATCTAAATGAAGGTTTCTTCTTAGTTTTCTTACCCAATAATGCAGGGTTCTTAAACATAATTTTACATTCAGCTTTTGTGATACCATATATTTCTGCTATCTCATCACGAGTTAATCCATCTTCTAAGTGTTGTAACACTTGCTTTATTCCAATAATTTGTTGCATCTTCTAATAATTTTTAAGTTTCTCTATAACTACATTGTAGTCATTTTCTATTTTACCTTCAAATAATCCCATAGGACTTCTGGCAGTATTGTATCCATTGTTCTGTGTCTCCAAGATGTAATTTAAATCATCACCATCTTTCTCAACATTAGCATAGAATACAGTTTCTAATTTACCCTCTATCTGCATTTTATTTGCAAGATTACCAAGAGTCTTTAGTCTTACACGAGTCTCAACACCTTCCTTGTAAGTCTCTGTGTGACCTGTGAGGATAGCATAACGATCTTCTTCAAACATTCCTCTTTCAAGGCCTGCTTTAATGTGATCAATGATTTCTTTGTAAGATGTAGGTACAATGTGATAAGGCTCTTTTGGATTTATTTTCTTACCATATTCAGCTCTACCACCTTGCCATACAGGATTTTTATTATCTGCATTATACCATATATTAGATTGTGGAGGTAAATGTCGCATACCTGTAGACTTGCCAACTCCTGGTGGGCCTACAATTAAACATATCTCGAAACCTAAATTCTGTAAATCGATAATGAACCTGTAGATATCCTGTGAATAATCTTTCCACTTGTCATGGCCAGGTTTCTTTTTGTCTAACATAAACTGATTCTCTTGAATCTGTGTTAGAGTGTCAATACAAACTGTACTAATCATACTTCTTTTTATTTATTAATTAATTCAAAATTCTTGTAGCCACCAAACATGTTGGTTCTAAAGTGCTGTGGAAATTCACAGTGTCTGCTCTCTACCAGGTGAATGGTTCTTAGATTTGGAAATATAGGATTATCTCTACTGTCTCTAATCACAGTACCAAAGTGCTTCTTTAAGTTGTATCTTTGATCATTGGGATTAAATATAGTGAATACATAATCTGCATCCTCTGCTAAGTTACCAGTATCCTTGATATCATCACTCCCTGGGAATAACATATCACCGAATTCTTTCATTCTTCCTGTCTCTGTAAGACTACGATTTAAGTGAATAATATGAACAAATGTAAAGTTACACCAGTTCCTTAATTCTACACTGTACTCGATATACTTGTCTACAGTCTGTTTCATCTGCCATCCTCTTTCAGGCAGTAGCTTTCTAAGGTGATCTGTTACAATAATAGTTTGCCTGTCTGGCTTGTGACTATTGTAACCTAAAATCCTAGTTGACTTACCATACTTTTGAGTAATAAATTTACCTGATTTCTCAGCGTGCCTCTTCAAGTACTTGTAATGGCCTGTTGGATTATCCTTTTCTTCTATGAAGGTAATGTAACCTTTTGTCATTTGTACACCATTAACAGAATATTCTCCAAACATAGGAATTATTCTCTCAGCGTATACTTTCTGTAACACCTCAAAGATTTCAGGCTTAACTGTAATGGTCTCTCCATTGTCATCCTGCATTCTACCACGAAGATAATCAGGGGACAAATCAATTACTGACTGGTCATCCCTGGTTATACCTTCTGGTAATGTTATAGTGGTAATACCGTGATCATGGAACAAGAAGAAAGTAGCAAAATCAAATTCTTTACTTACTCTATCTAGCTCAAATGAAAAATATATCCACTCTATATCTAAGTTGTGTTCCTGTGCATAGAGGAAAGGTTGAACAACAAATGCATAATCTACAAATGTTGACTTACCAGCCTTTGGAGCTGCTGCAACACCGTAAATTCTACCTCTTTGTACACCATTAATTGGCTTAGATACATTTTCTAAACCTGGTCCCATAGGTAGTCCCTTGTTGCCACCCTTCTGGCCTTTCTTATATTCCTCTATAAAGTTCATTACTTACTTACTCCTTCATTATCGAATTCCACATTCTCTGTTGGCTTTTCATACTCAACAGCGACTACATTAAAACTGGCTAATTCTTTCATTATAGCAGGTTTAACTATGTCCCATTGAGACCCACCTATACCACAACCAATCTGTGGTAAGAATACAGTAAACTCTTTCCTCTTTTCTGGTTCAAATGAACTAGTAAAGGCTCTTAATGAATTGATGAGTGCATACAAATCGAAATTTGGCCCTGGATCAAGTTGTGTATATAAATTTACACCTAACTTTACTCCCTTGTCACTTTGGGCTAAGACTACTGCAGCATAAGAACCAAATCTTTGGTTATCATGTCTAGTGTCGTATTGGTCTAAGAAGAACAATGGTGCAACTTTGTTGCGTACTTGCAAGGCTATCCCTGCTCCCATTGTTTTTCGGCAATTTGCTCCGTGCATAAAAATAGCATTGCCTGGGCTATCAAAGAATAATGCTAGCGCATCTCCTTTCTTCTCTACAAAGGTAGTACTTTCTGATGGATTTTCTCCCATATTTTTAATTTATTTGTTAACAATTATATAAAAACTTTTACTTCTCGTCTCTCCAACAATCAAAGTAAGCATGCCTCGGAAAATCTTTAACTGGGGGCATTCCTGTGTATCTAAAATGCTTCCCAATATAATTAGCTTTATTTGCTAGCAGCTCACGTCTTGCATCATGGTCAAATCCATTCAGGCCAACACAAAATGTGCCTTTACCCTCATATTCTACCACAAAACCTTTGGCCATACCACTTGGTAATCTATCTGCCTTAAGTTTAGATGTAACACTCCTACCTAGCTCATTAATTTTCTTTTCTGCACCTTCTCTGGCCACTGTTGATTCTTCTACGTCTATTACTATACCATCAAACTCCTTCTTGTCATCCTTTAGTTTGAGTAGTGTTCCCGTTTTCAAGGTAGTTCTACCATTCTTATATGGATGGAATTTATGTGTAAGCACTAGGCCTTCAAAATCTTCAGTTACTGCATTTTCATACTCAGTGTATAGCTCATCAAGTGTATTAACTTCTAGTTGTGGTGTAAATAATACTGCAGGGTCAGTGTAATCTGCCAACCTACTTTTTATTTCATCCATCCTTTCTTGATAACCTATTAGTTCAGGCATGTCCAGTACTATACCATCAAATATCCAAAGCCTTAGCTCATCATGAAATTTAGTCAGAAACTCTATGTCTCTGCCACCATATTTCTCTTGAAATGCCTTAGGCTTTTTTGACTTCATATTTGTCAGCTCTTTAATGGATTTAGGGTCTGTTACATCTTCTTTTGCAAAGAACCTAAATATCTCATTAAACTTCATACTGTGTGCATAAAACTCTCCCTCTACTATTAT
>Ga0209092_10000780_pt1 | contig 31953 bp, 28 predicted proteins | sample FraStrMetagenome_FD_187446 | JGI IMG/M metagenome (GOLD analysis project Ga0209092, IMG submission 187446) | Marine eukaryotic phytoplankton communities from Arctic Ocean - Fram Strait ARC3M Metagenome (SPAdes) (version 2) | ecosystem: Environmental > Aquatic > Marine > Oceanic | place: Fram...
ATATGTTCTTTCCCCCTATCATCAATCAAAGGTATACTTAAATCCATAACTTTATAATTTGTTTCAATTCGAGCTTGATCTTGAATTATCCGTGAATATACGACATGGTCCTTAAATTTCCTAGCAGATATGTCGAAAATATCATCTAAGGTTAATTCGTGAGTTTTTAACTCAGGGAACTTTTTAAATATACCCTTTTCACCTAACCCTTTAATACCCTGAATATTATCTGAACTATCACCTAATAATGTTTTATATAAAATAAAGTTTGATGGGATTAATCCAAATTTCTCTTCTACTACCTTAGGAGTATAATATAGCTTCTCCATAGGTCTGTACACAATAATCTTATCAGTTACTAGTTGTAAGAAATCCTTATCACTAGATACTATAAAACAAGTTGAATTATGTTTTTCTACTAATTTTTCAGCTAACACGGCTATAATATCATCAGCTTCGACTTTATCGAGTATGGTGGTTTTAACGGGTAATAGCTTTAAATATTGTATTATACGCACTATCTGGTCAATTTTTGAGTCATGTTCTTCCTCAATATTGTCAAATGCTTCCCAATTAGTAATCCTAGACAAATTCCTTGTTCCTTTGTACTCGGAGAGCAGGTTTTTACGATTTACTGTTGAACCTGCTCCGTCGAATACTACATAAACAGAAGTTGGATTTGTTTGTCTAATCATAGCACCCAAAGAGCGAAAGAAACCACCTAACCCCCCAATATGGACACCATCAGGATTAACCATATTCATCATAGCAAAATTCCTAAAAAATAAATTTAAACCATCCAGGATTAATACTCTATCGTGTCTTTTCAGAGGAGTTTCTTCCCCTTGCTCTTGGACTGTATCCAAAAGCTTAAATAACTCTTTGTGTTTCATGTTTGTGTTTTAAATGTCTTGTTCGTCGAACAAAACCGGGGTTACATCTTCTTGGTCTTCTACAATAGTAAATTGCCCTCCTCCTAAGATTTTAGACCATTCATCTGCATGATCTTTCTTATAAGCATTTTTATCTTTATCTGTATCTTCAATAAAACCATGATTTGTCATAACAATTTTACCTCTTGATTGCATACCATTAACATGATTTTTATCAATTTGTAAGTTTGTTCTTTTACCCCATTCTACTTGCTTACCACCTTTAATTGCTTTAATCTTAGATGTACCAGCGTTTGAAACATTCCCAAATGTAACTACAAATGTAGCATCATACCACATTGCCATTCCACCTTTGTTCATCATCTTTGGTTGACCCATAGGTGATTCTGCTTTTGCTGTCCATACTTTATTAACTGCAATTAATGTATTAGTATATGGTGATGATTCTTTACGAGACATTACAATACTTTGGTTAACTGTGTTACCAAATTGTGTTGACATTGCACCAGCATTCCATTCATTGTTATTTTTCAATTTTTCAACTGACATTGCACAAGGAATTGATCCAATACTATCCCAGAAAAATGCTAAATCATAAGGTAGATTACCTTTTTTCTGTTCGTTTTGTAAATCCATAATAAATGCTGCTACGTCTTCAATTGTATGTAAAGTTTCTCTATCAACATAGATAAAATTCCCTTCATAATCTACAACGTCACCATCACTATCTTTAATTAGATTAACATTTAACCCCATTTGAGCTGCATGTTCCCAATTCCATTTCATCTCTGTAATAATAAATACAGGTAATACTCCCATGTTTTGGGCTGAGACTGCTGCTTCTAATAATGCTGTTGTTTTTCCTGTATCAGAATGTCCTCTAAGTATTGAAATGTGTCCCATTGGTATACCAGGTACTCCTGCAACATTTTGAAAAGCAGGGGATAATGGTATCCAAGATTGATCTTTAAATTTGACGTTTTTGTCTAAACCCTTAGAAGCTTTAAATTTATTTAAATCAAATTTGCTCTTAATCTCGGCAGACACTGCTGCCGAGAGAGACTTTGGTATTTTTTTCGCCATATTTAGAAAGGAAGATCATCAGCATTATTATTAGTACTATCAAACATTGAATCAAAAGCATCTGCTTTATTCTTTTTGACATTGCTGGTATCTAAACTAAAATTAGATGGAGATGGTGTTGCTGCCCCCGCTGTTGGGAATGAACTAGGACTTTTAGCAATTTCCTCTTCATTGTCTTCTGGTGATAACCATTTTTCTAATGCAGATTTCATTTCCTCAAATGTGAATTTTTTAAATAATCCTTCATTTGGGTTTGGTTGTTCGCTTGTCCACTTTTCTACTAAAGCAGCATCATCACCTAATGGGGATGTTTTTAAACGTACACGTATTGATGATTTATTGTAAGGAGTACCAGTTGATTCTGGTCCTACGGTTTCAACTGTAAGGTCTCTACCGTTTACAATATCAGTATAATCACCTATTTCATCATCAACAGCAAGTGCTAATAATTCTTCATATACTTGTTTACCAAATTGCCATAACCTAGTACCTTTATCTTCTTCTCCTCTAACTATTACGGGAACAAAATAACGGGTTTTAGGGTCTAATTTCTTAGCCATAACAAAATTTTCTTTAGTATATTCTTCTCTAAGCTTTGCAGCAAATAAAGCAATAGGATCTTTCTCACCATAATTAAGGGGAGAAAGCATTACCTTATTAGTAATACCATAGTAAATTTTTAACTCTGAAAATGGGTTTGATGGGTTGTACGACGATGGTACGATTCTAATTTGTTGTTTACCTACTGTAGGTCTCCAATAAATGGTTGAATAATCGGTTTTTGTACCCGATTGTTGTTTTGATTGAAGTCCTTCTAACTTCTGCTTAATTGCATTTAAATCCATAATGTAACTTTATTTTAATTATAACTGTTTATATGTAACGTAATATACGAATCGTATTTTGGGTATCCAAGTTATACGTCAAGTATTTTATAAATTTTTGTATTTAATTGGTTTAAAGAATTATGTTGTGTTAATAGTATACAATTTCTGTAATGTTGCCAATCAACTCTAAATTTTGTATCTACAACACCTCCATTTAACCCTTTAATCAATTCGTTTAAGGCATTAATAGTATAAAGAGTATTTGATTCCTTTTTTCTATGTACTAAGATAGTATTTTCTGGAATTGAGAAAACATTTCCTTGGTCTACATTATAAGTAACCACATATTCATCTTTGCCTATAATTTCTAGAACAAATATTTTATTGTAAATGATTGTGTATTTTGCCCTGATATCTTCTATCAGGTTATCTAAGTTGTCTAAGTCTGTAAATGTACAGAACAATTTATTGTCCAAATCTTTAATATTTTGTAATGATGTTGTAGCATCATAATTCATATTATACGTATTCGGACTTTTATTTAAAATCATAGTCATAACCTTCTTTTGCTTTTATATTTAATTTATACTTCCTAAAAATCTCATCTATTTCTTTTCTTATTTCCTCATCTTCTTCACTTAAATCAAATAAAAATGAATCGTAAGTATACAATACCAACTTGGTTTTCTTATTAACCAATAAAGCACACATATCCCATAATATACGAACGTTCATTGACGTCTCCAAATTTTGTAGTAAGTAATTAAAAAGTTTTTGTGGGTTCATTTTACCCAAGTTTTCTTTTTTATATACAAAGTTAGAAACCGGACACGTTATTTGACCTTCACGCTCAAACTCTTCCCAAAGTTCTTTTACGTATATACTAATTTTACTAAAAAATTCCAGATGCTCATATTGTTTAAATACTCCTCCGTATAGTTGTTTAAACGTTAATTCTTTGGCTTTGGCATAATCGACTTTGTATAGTTTGGAAAAATGAGTGTGAATATCACTAGTGGGGAAACTATAATTAATGAGACGACAAGACAAGCTAGGATGATAAGCAGAAATATCGACCTCATACAAAACATCATTGCTTGGGATAAAACTTTTTCTACATCCGTTTTCTTTATTGAGTGCTGCATAATTTACATTTTTAAATTTATTTGATGGTCTTGTTGTTGTTGTTTTTAAGTTGAACTGAGTGTAGACACATTCACCAACAACGGGGTGGAAGTGCTCACTGAAGGTTTCATTGTGTATTCGTATTCCATTTCTCTCGATAGCGTTGAACACCAAGGATACTTTATTGTTATAGAATTCATCATATTTTGTTTTTTCTTTGTTAATATTCGCTTTTAGATCCTCAAAAATGGTTTCACACAATTCATAATGTTTAACAATCGGTATAATTAGGTTTAACTCCGGATTATCCTTATGTTGTCTATAGTATAAATCATGTGTTTTTGTTGTGGGTCGTATATATGTAGTAGGTGGTGGATTTATGTCATAAAAAGCTTTGAAGCAATTTGGGAAGTAATGTAACATTTCTTTTTTATCCCTACAATATAATACTTCAAACTTTTCTACTAATTTGTCTATACGCGCATTTAACGCATTCAAAGACTCACTATGCGTAATACATACCATAAAGCCTTTATGTGCATTAATCGGTCTAATATACACTAAACTCGCACGATTTTGTGCCGGGTGAATAGTGTCGTTATAGGGGATTACTTCAATGAAAGCTTCTCTAAAACTACTATTTACTAAAACATTTAATTGATCTTCGTCTTCTATTAACCAATACATTTATAACCATTTTATTTCAATATACGACCTATTTATCTAATATCCACTCTTCCTTGCAATATTTTTTCGTATTGATGTCCCTACCTCTCTATCTATAACAGGTGGTAATAAACTTTCAATAACTTTTTCACCTTTAAATGGAATTAAAATTCTATGAGGGGTTGTTGAATGAAATCTACCTTCCATAATTACTCCTCTTGTTGGGAACACATGGTAGTAACCAGCATAATTTTCGTCCGTATTTTGCACCTTTAATTCACCTCCCTTAGTTGTATAGTATTCGTTTTTTAATGGACGGTAATATTTTAGATACCTACCTTTAAAATAATTGGAAAAACCTTTTAGTTTATCTTGAATTTGGGCTAATGCTATTATATTTCTATTAATTTCATAAACCTCTATTGGTTTTCCTACTAATGCCCAAGTAATTTGTATAGGGGTGTATAACTGGAAAGGGACGTTTGAGTTTTTAGAGGTATAATTATTATAAGTGGATTTACTAACCTCTAGGTATGTTTTATTAATTTTTTGTTGTAAGAAATACCTCAAATACTCATAGTCTGTGTAATCATCTTCCGTAGGTAATATTATTTCACCCTTTGGATTAATTGGAGATGCAATAGCACCCCTAACAGACCCTATGTAAACTGGGGGTAGCTGGGTACGAGAAGTATTAGATGCAAAATCAGAAGGAGAGTTTGTTGTTTCTAGTGGTAATTTTTTTCTTTGTGGTTTAATTAATTCTAATGTATCACCATCTTGGGGTGTTGCACCTGTATAAAATTTACCATCTGATGTCGAAAAATATTTACCCGTATAGTACTCTCCAGTGGAAAGTAATTGGAATTCTTCCCCATTGGTAGATAAATTTGATGTAATTTGGGATTTCGGGTAATACATATTTTAAGCTGTTTTAATTTTTGAGAAGTATTTACCTCCACCACCTGCAGTTCTAGTACCCCTGTCCCCATTTGATGCATATTTGAATGTGTATTCAAATTTACTTTCTAATTCTGGGAGGGCAGGAGAATTTGCTTTATTATTATCATAATAGTTTTTTAATAAAGCAAAATTAGTTGGGTCTTGTTCATTAATTATGTCAGCTTTGACATTATTATTTTTTCCGTCTGTGGTGTATGCCATTTCACTTCTTCTCCATTTTTTTAGTTCGCGTATAGCGGCATTTGCTATTTCGTTTTGTTTTGAAGAAGGTCTAAGAATAACAAAATACTTAGATGGTAATTTACCATTTTCTAATCTAGTAAACTCCCACTTAGAAGAATCACCTAAGTTTCCACCTATTGCGTATACCAATCCATTTTCGACTTTTGTAACAATGTCACCATGACTGGAACCTTCATATACTGGGTCTTCAAATGTTTGTTTACTATTATTTCTATGTTGTATAATTACGTCTCCAACTTTTGGAGTTGATGCTGCCGGGTTTATTATTGTCCAAGGATATACATTTTCAGTGTCTGCTTTTATAGCTTGAGCATAATCTGTGTGGGCATATTCATTGGGGAATTTTATTGCTTTATTAAGTACAGTAGAAACAAATACAGCACTCCAAGGTGTTTTATCTACGAAACTTTGGAATTGGTTTATATAATTATCCCCAGCTGATTCTGCTTGGGTAATAAATACATCATTAACAACAGAGTTTTGTGAATCAAATGTAGTTTTATTATCTTTAACATTAGCTGTAGATATGGTATGTAAACTTGTTTCCCAATTATTAGAAGAAATATCATGGTTTACCTTAGTTACAATAAAGTTTAAAGCATTAGGGTAAGATTTTGGTAAAAATCTTTGATTTATACTTAATGCATTATATATCTTAACTCCACTTAATCCTTGGATAGTTAAACTTAAATCCATTGGTATAAAGCCTGTTGTATTTGTTGCTTCTTGATCTGATTTAAAAGCAGCATCATTAAGTTGAGTAATAAACCCTGTAAACATATTTTTACCTAGTTTAATAAAATCACTATTAAGATAAAAATATTTATTACTATCTATAAATTTATTTCTTAATTTACCACCAAAACCATCTACTAACCAACTTATATAGTTATTAACATTCTTTACACCTTGAGCAGATAACTTATCTCTATCTCTTTTTGCTTGTTCTCTTTGTTCTTCTGCTATTTGCTCCTTTTTATAGTCTTGAACATCCTTACAATATTCATCCCATTCAACACTAGAAAATTCTTGACCAGTAACTTTACAATCTACATCTCTATACCCATAACCAGTCAAACCCCAGTATGTTCTTTTTCGTTGATGTCTAATATTTATAAAACTAGTTAATAACCCAATTCCTGCAACAGCTGCTAACGCATATTCCTCAGGTTCAAGTGCATTTGAATTACCTGCAATACCTGCTGCTGCTACCGTAGCAGAACCATAACCATATTCATCTAGTTCACCAGCATCGAATTGTACCTTCATTTTAGTTAACTCTTGTTTTGTAATAGGGTACCAATCAGGTTTAACAGTAGTATTTTCTAACGAAGGTTCTTCAGGATCCTGAAATTTATACTGGTATTGGTCTTTTAACCCCGCATTCCATTTAGAAAAAGCAGTTCCATCGTAATTTTTTGTATCTTGTTTTTCGGCTACCGCCCCTATAGTAATCATACTAGCTAATTCCGGGCCTATTTTAGTATCAAAACCAAAAGATTTTACAAAATTAGAGGTTGATTTTCCGTCTGTATTATTAAAACCATAAATCTCAAATTGAGTTGGTGTTTTAAAAGCAGATTTAAAACTTGCTACTTTAGCAATTCCTGGAATTGGGTTTTGGTCTATAATGCTAATTACAGAGTCATTTTGTATTATTGGTTCTAAATTTTGGACTCCACCTAAGGCAGAATTTATACCTTCACATATAGCTTCTAAAAATTTAAATATAGATATTGAATCACCTTTAGTATTTTTCTTAAGGGCTTCAGATATAAAATCATAATTTAAATATATGTTATTAGTGTTACCATATCCTACCTTACTATTTTCATCAATTTGTAAAAAAGGTTTTAAAATGTCTAAACTATTAAAATAATGGATACCCGAGTCATTTTTGTAGTCGGCTTTTTTAAACCTATAGAATCCATTATCACCAAAATCGGGTTTTATTAGGCATATGCGAGGGTCAAAAGATACTTGGTACGGGAATGCTGAGCATATATTACTTGTGGAAAGATCAAATGTTAACATTTTCTTACCATTGATTGTAGGGATACAATAGGTCTCTATATAAGTAAGTAATCCCCCTAGAGTTATAAAATAATTATATTTATTAACATCTACACCTGGGATTGGATATTTTTCTTCTGGGTCTGTATCTTCATCAGTATCACCAGTATTAGTTGCATTAGTGCTTTTTATAATATCCTTAGATTTTGTATGGTCAATTAAGTTTAAATTAGAATATAACCCAAAATAGTTATTTTTAATTTCTTGATCACCATTTTTAGAGAATGTTTTCCATTTATCACTATTAAAAACAATATCTTTAAAAAGTTGAGTAGATAGAGTAGAATTACCCGCATTGGTTATAATGGGGCTGTCTAAAACTAATAAACTAGTAGCTTTTTGGTTTTTTGTTATTACTTTATCTCCATCCCCTTCTACATCAGCTAATAGAGCATTATCTATACTATCTTGGTTTACAAAAGAAGTTACATTATTTATTTTTAAAGATTCAATTACATCTCCTACAGTAATTAGTTTTAGAGTTATGTCATAAGTACCATCGGGAGAAAATTTCCAATTAAAATTAACTACTTTTCCTACGAACCCATCATAGTTACCACAATTTTGGGCTCTAATGCTACTTACTTTTTTTATTACATCACTCGCAGCATAGTTATTATTCTCATCAAACCATAATTCTTCTATTATAGTGTTACCCATTTGTTGAAGTCGGCCTGCATTATTGAAGAATTTATCCCACCCCCATTCTAACATCATAGTATACCCTAACCTTAGATATAAAAGTTCTATTAATTCAAATTGAAACTTATTATATGCTTTTAATTCTATTGTTGCCTCTCGAATTGAACCACGATTTTTACAATCAATTTTAGCTGAAATCAGCCCTGGTGCTGGTTGGATTCCAAAATCTGTTCCTCCTAAACCATAGGAACTATTAGTATTCCATATAGTATTCCCAGCTGCGTCTCCACCCGTTGAAACACCTGATCTAAAACTATATCTTCCACTATCAGAAACTGAAGATAAAGTATTAAATAAAACTGATTTTTGTGCTAATTGTTTTCCTGTAAATGCCCCAGTATTAGGTAAACCTATATCCCTTAATCTTTGTTCTCCTGTGCTAATTTCTTTATCAACCCATTCACCTTTTTTTTTATCATAAGTTGCCGCTGAATCATCAGATAAAACTCTTACAGAAGAAGCAAGTTTTAACCAAGCATTTGTATTGTTTAACATAAGGAGATCATTACTACTTCTGGATTTTTTACCCATGAGTAACTGCCTAATGTTTATTTGGTTGTCCACAAAGGGGTTAAATGTTTCTCCTATGATAGCCATTTATCTTATGTTGTTTAACTGGTTATAACTACTTTGTATACCACTGATATTTGATGGTATTCTAATTTGTACTCCTAAAGGAATATTATATGAATCTTGTGGTAAGAATGAATTTGCTGTTGATATTACCCACCATAAAGTAGAATCATCATAATACTCATTAGCTAATATGTCAAATCTATCCCCATCCTCAGCATAGACATATATGTCAGTTGGGTTAAGGGGAATTGATGGGTATTTTACACCCCTTTGGTATCTATTTCCTCTAGTCCCATTAGGGTTAGTAACCCTTAATATTTTATTATTTAGATATCTTGACATTGTTAAAGATTTAATTCAGGTGTTGTTGGTAACGTAAATGGAATTGGTTCAATACCAGATGGTTCTAACCTAGTTACAGGTTTTACCCTTTCCCTTCCTGGGATATAATTAAGATTGCCAGTACCACCTGAATAGTTATTTTTACCTCCTGTTGTTGCTAACCCAATATACTGCTGTTCTCCATACTTTCCAACAAATTGTCCACCTCCCTTTAAAGTTTGACCTCCTGCAAAGTCATTTTTCTGTACTTGTGGTACAAAGTCATGAATTGGTATAAAATTAAACCCAGTAACTTTAATTATCATAGGTAATTCTTTAATCGAGGGGTCGCTTTTTATTCCTGATCCATCTTGTGCCAAAGTAGGGTTAGCACCATCTGGTACAGCTATTTCCCAAGGTGAATCTGTTGGGATTTCTAAATTCAGTCCAGTCATTATACCAACTTGTTCAAAACACCAACCACCTATTGTTAATGATATTAAATTACCCCCCATATACCCATTTGTTGAATATGATGGTGCTGTAACAGAAGCTAAATAGTTTAGCTTTTGATGCATTGGTATTAATTCTTGTTTTGATTGAGCTGCTACTGTCCAAGATAGATTAATTTTTCTGTCAAACCCTTGATATTTGTAAAAGTTTTCACCTCTACCCATAAATTTTTGTGCATCCCAATCAGCACTAAAATTATCACTAAAATTATCAATGTGGGCCCTAAAATGGATATAAGTTTTTAAGTTTGGTTTTTCGTTATTTATTACTCCAATTCTAAATTTTACTAAATCATTTTTAACATTATTTGTAGTAGAGGCACCTGATTGGTATATAGGAAGAGCATTGATTTTATCTAAAGCATGTCTATAGGAAGAATTTAATGATACTGACCAATTTTCTCCTAGTTCTTGTCTACCAACAGTATAACTTTTTCTATTTGCTCTTTTACCTGGGTCTCCTAGATTAACTCTATTTTCAATTTTATTAGTTGAGACATAGTTTAAACTATTAGGAATAAATTCACTTCCTGTAGGAGCTATTCCTTTAATTTTAGTAAAATTTGTAATACTATCAGTTTTCCCAGTTTTAGAAAACGGTACTTTATCCTCTATATCTGCTTGGGTCCAAACTTGTCTGGATACACCACCTAGTACTCCACTACGTAATTTATTCTTATCTGTTTTTAATAAAGTTCCGGCTTCATAAACACTAGGATTACGAGTATCTAAATAATCTTCTCTAAAAATTTCCGATGCAAATACCGGGTCAAAACTAGAATATATTAATTGTGGGGCTATAAAACTTAATGAAAATGGTGGGTTATTAAACCCATCTTTACCTTTGAAGATGTTTTTATTAGAAATAAACTGTTGAGGTATAAATCTACTATTTTTAAGTCCTAGTTTTGCACTGTTGATACCCGTTCTTTGGTCATCTATCATATCAATGCGGGTTTTACCCACACCTAATATAGCGCCTGGACCCCCAGAGTATGTATATAAATTTAGATCTGTTTGTTTAGTGTCTACTTTATCAAGTAAACCAAATAGTCTACTTTTAGGACCATCCGCACTTGGGGTTGCTATTGTATTTAAATATGTAGGTAACCCTAAAACTGAATTACCATCTATTTTACCTACATCAGTTTTAAATTTAAATGGATTTAGCCCTTGTTTATTAGTATGGAGGCCTACTCCATTTCCTACTGCTTGAGCTAAAGTACCTAATGGGGTATAAATACCTTGGTTTAAAGCAATGTTATTTTTAATAAATGATCCTATTGACCCTAATATTCCTTTACCTTGAGATTCCTCATAAGGTTGGTAACCCGCTTCTGAATTAACATTAGTTAAGGATAAAACGTTTTGTTTTGCTATAAACAGAGGTCCTGATGGTGATTTAAAATCAAAGAACATTTGTGCTAGTCTAGAAACATCATTTACTACTATTTTAGGTAGTAATGCCCCACCACGTAATAAAAAATCTGGTCCTCCTGTTTTTCCTACTTTAGAAAAACTATTAGGGATTTTTTTTGTTACGTAAGGTTGGTTACTGTTTCCACCACCAACTCGGTCCTTGCCGTATCTTAAAGATTTAAGATCGGTTGTTAAATCAACTAAACCCATCTATTTATTGAGGTAAACGTTGTAAATAATTTTGTCTAGTTGATAGAGAACTTCCACGATCAAGTAAAGAAGGGGAAGGTAAAACACCATTATTAGGTGTTACACTCATAGCATTTGGATTTCCGTCAGTTGAATAATCTTTATGTAAAGTAGACTGTTGAAAATTTGGTATAGGAGGTGTTGCACCATCTAATCCGCTAAATTGAGATCCTTTTTGTTCTAATTTGTTTAATACACTCATAATTGTTTGTTTTTATTATAAATATTAAATTATTGTACTTCGTATAAACCTAATGGTGCCATTTCTGGGGTTTTCTTAACTAGTTGCGCTAATAGTTTATTTGTTGCACTCATATCTGTTTTACTTTCAACAACTGTGTTATTTTGTACTGTTTGAGTTTGACCTCCTTGCATCATTTTAGAGGCTCCGGGGGCAGCTATAAGATCATCGTTTGGTGATAATTCAAATAAACCTCCTTCTTTTGTAGATATTTGTGTTTTACCATCTGCGGGTGAATTAACATCACCAACTGATGTTGCAGCCGCTATACCACCTACTAATGCTCCTACCCCTGCAATTGCTAAAGGTATACCAAAAGGGCCTAAACTTGCAGAACCTGTAAAAATACTTGCTACTGCTGTAATTACGGACTTTACAGCCAAAAATGCTGCTTTTGCACCCATTACAGCTAACAATGCACCTAAACCACCTATAACACCAGAAATTACAATCATAGCGCCTTCGGACTGGGCTAACCAACCAGCAACAGACGCGAACGCATCTACTATAGGGGCAAACATAGACCCAATTGCGGTAAAAAACTCACTAATTTTACCCATTGAGGCTTCCATTTTTTCAGATGCCGTAGCCTGGTCTAACATAGCCTCCAAACCACCTTCTTGTGCTTCTTTTTGTGCTTGGGCTAAACCTACTTCTTTAATTCTAGCATTTAAGACTCTTTCTCTTCTTTCTGCTTCATCTCCACTAGCCCCCGCTATTGCTTCTTGAGTAAATAAAGTTTGTGCTAAGTCTTCCCTAGACATCCCAACAGCTTTAGCTAATGCTTCTTGCTGTATTCTATTCATAGCCGTAAATTCAGCTGCGGATCCTGCTTGTTTAGCAATTTCTTCTGCTACTGTGGCTAAATCATTATTTAACGCCGCTTGTCTTGCCTTTTCTAGATTAATATCTTTACCTAATAATAATTCAGCTTCTAACTCATTTGAAATAGAAGATTCAAAATCAAGTAAACTACCCGCTATTGCATCTATTTTACTCATCTCCATCCCTAAGGATTTTGCTATTGTAACTGCTTCTGCTAAGGCTGCAGGATTTTTACCTAATGATAGGGTAGTTGATGCTGATAATTTACTAACATCTTTTAATACTTCTTTACTATTAATAAATAAACCACTAGATTCATTTAAAGCGTTTACTTGGTTTATTAAACTATCTGCATTGTCATCAAAGGAAGCACCGTTAGCAAGGGATAATTTTTGTACCCCCATTAATTCTTCATTAGTTAACCCTGCAGTTTCCCTTAATTTAGTGAAAGTTGTTAATTGGTCATTTGAAAGTACAACCGATGTACCTAATGCATCATTTATTGATAATAAAGTTTCACCTAAGCCCTCACTAGATACGAATAAACTATCTGCTCCTAATGAAGCATCCATAAATCCACTAGCTACGCCTCTTGCTTCACTATTAGTAAGATTTAATCCTTTAGCTATATTACCTGTAGTAGTATCAAATCTTTTAAAACCATCAGCAATTTGGGTTACAATCATACTGAGGCCTTTCATAGCAATTGCTAACACTACCATAGGGTCAGCTAATGCTTTTTTGGCGGCATTACCCATGAGTTCAAAACTTTTACCCATGACCCTTTGTTTCTTTTCTGAATCGGAAAGTATTTCATCTCCATCTTCTAAACTCGCAGAGTATTCATCTAACTCTTTATTAATGGTACTAAACCCCATAGCACTAGATAAAGCACCTAGACCTATTTTGTCCATAAAACCTTCAGCACCTTTTAAAACGGCACCAGTAATACCTAAATTTTCATTTATCTTTTTTATTTTTTCAATTTCTTCTTCTCTTTTTTCATTTTGAGTAGTTAACGCTTCTATGTTTTGATTTGAGTATATAGCTTGTTGGGCACTAACTCCTAACCCTTTTGAAGCAGCATCAAGGGCACTTTCAGCCCCTGCTTGTTTCCTTTGGGATTGTTTAAGTGAATAGTCATCTAACACCCCAGTTTTTGAAGCAGTTTCAAGTATTTTTTCTTGAATTCCTTTTTCTTTAGCAATATTAGAAGCAATAGCATTAGCTATTTTTACCCTCTCTTTCTCTTTGCTAGTTAGGGCATCAGTTAAGGCGTTTTCGAGTTTTTTACCTTTTTGAATTAAGTCTGTATTTTTCGCAATTTGCTTTTGAATGCTACCTATATCAGATAAACCACTCTTTTGTCCTAAAATTTCACTTGAAATCTGTTTGTTAATTTTAAGTAAGTTTTGATCAAATGTGGAACGTTTTGTAGAAATACCTTGGACTTCTTTAATAGAGTCAACTAAGGATGAAGCTAAACCTACGGCATCAGCGTCTAAAGAATTTAGTTTTTGTTTAGTGTTTAACCTCTGTTCTTCTATAGCCGCTAGTTCTTTAGCTCTATTAATATCCTGTTCTGATGCTGCCATTTAGATGTTTTATTATAAATATGATTACTTATAACTTGTTTTACCTTTATATGGTTTAGAAGCAGCAGCAAAGTCCGGGGTGTTAATTTTCCCGTCGGGGTTAATCATATTTTTCTGCCCTTTGTTTCCACTAGCGGCATTTTCATTTGCTTTTTTCTCCTCAGCATAAAAAGATTTTATTTCTGAAAATGTGTATTTCCTTAACCATATGGGCATATTATATATAGTATTATAATCATACCCACCCTTACCATGAAATAATATTTGGTGGATTTGGGAAAATAAATTTAACCTTATTTGTGGGACATTATTAGATGTCAGGCCAAAAAAAGCTCATCCCAATTGGGATGCTTACCTCCTCCCCATCCTCTAGGATGTAATTTAAGTCTACGTCAGGTTGGTTTATTTTGATATGTTCTCTTAAGGCACGAGAATCCCTTGCTAGAAAATAATTATCTACATACTCTCTAACTTCTTTAGCTCCTGTTTCTCCATCAACTGATTTAATAATGTGTTTTAAACGTGTGGATAATTCAGGTGAAGAATCTTTATGGAGTCTTTTTAGACCTGCTAATTCTCTTTCAATTTTAACTTCATCATGTCCCGTTAAAATTTTATATGTAATTGGTATTGAAGTACTAGGTAAAGTAAAGTTAAATTCATTCTTACCCGCTTCATAATCTGAATCTATTAGTGGTTTATTTTCAAGTGTAGATAAATCTATAGTATGTTCTTCACCTTTAATTATTACTTTATAATCCTTACCATAACCTAGAACACGAGTTGCAATTAAAATAGCATTTTTATCACCAACTATTAAGTCTTTTATGTCTATTTTAGATATCATTACAGATTCTAATAACTTGTCTAAGACATTACCTTTTTTTATATAAGTTTGATTAGAAAGAATATCTTCCTCCTTTGCTGTCATATATTTGATTTCTACTTTACCACTAGATAAAGGGTGGTCTTTTGGATAGATTAATCCTTTAGATGGTAATTCTACTTCTTCGGTTGGGAATTTAAATTCACTCATATAAATTTTATTTAATTATAACTTTATTGTTCTAGTATACATATGTAATATAAAAAAAGCTTGGCACGAAGCCAAGCAATTTTCAAAAGGAAGGGTAAAAAAATTTAATTTTTAGAAATTTAATATACAATAATCAGGTTGAACTGTAATTTGTAATTCAACTGCTGCACTTTCGTTATCCCAATTGTAATCTCCAAAAGTAGCTTCTGTTATAAGTGCTCCTTTGATAATCCATTCAGATACGATATCACCTACAGGTCCTAATACGTTCATAGTTAAATCTTTCTTATAGAAATCACTATATCCGTCTCTACCTGTTACTGATTCATGGTGTAGTCTAACCCACTCCATTACGGCTTGTGCCCCACTTGGAGTAATTGGATCAAATAACGTCATTTGAATTGTATTCCAAGTTGTTTTACCTTTAACAAAACGCTGAACGTTAATATGGTTAAGGGCTACAGTTCCTTGAGTTAATGAAACAGCTCCCATACCTTTAATTTGGTATGAAGGGATCCCATCAACATACATGATAAATCTGTTCTGTTGTTTTGGCTCAAAAGCTGTATAAAATATTTCGTTCGGGTCTAATACTGCCATTTTATTGTTTTATTTTATTATAAATATTGTTATATTTTGTTTTTATTCAGGAAATGTTGCTCCAGTTGGTAAAACATTGAAATCCAAAATTACGAATTCAGCTGTTTTAGTTGGTTGTAAGTAAATTTGGCCTACTAGCTCATTTCTATCAATTACATCTGGTGTGTTATTTGTTTCATCCATTACTACTTGGAAAGCATACAAACCTTGTCTTTGTTGTACTGATTCTAGATATGGGTTAACTTGTGCTAAGAAATTATTTCTTGTAGCAATTGTATTTTGTTCAAATACTAAGTTATCCGATACTTGAGTAATGTAACTCTTAAGAGAAATTAACAATCTACGTACATTCACACGATCTAAAGCACTTGCTTTTTTCTGTAGTGTTTTCTGTCCAAATACTACAACTCCACTTCCTGGGAATGTTGCTATTGGATTTACGTTTGCTTCGTATAAAGTATCTCTATTACCTGATGTTAATTTTCTTTCAGCTCTAATTACACTTCCTAAAGCTCCTCTAATTAAACCTGCTGGTGCGAACCATGGGTCTGAAGATGCATCAGTAAATGCATATACTGCTGGAATATACGTTGAAGCTGGCGCCCAAACTGTTTGTCCAGTAGCTGAGTCGACTGTTTGTAACCATGGCCAATATGTTGCAGAATACGATGTATCATATCCTGATGCTTCGTTAGTTACTGTCCCAATAGTACTATTATAAGGTACTAAATCAATTACTGAAATACAATCTGTTCTACCTTGTGCTAATGCTACTAATGAATTAACTTGGGATGCGTGTAAGGTTCCTATTAGTCCAGGAGCTGATACTACATTAAATTGATAATCATCAGTGTTACTTAATAAACTAATTGTTTGATCATATCCTGCTGGTGCAATTCCTTGAACATCTGTTGCAGTTATAGCTTCATTAAATTTAGCAGTATTATTAGTAATGTTAATTCCTGTTGCTGATGCAAACGAACCTGAACCTACAGCTGGCATACTACCTGTATACTGTGGTTTTACTACTCCGTTATTATCAAAATATTGTGGGGTAGGTGTATTTACTTTACTAACATAAACATAAGCACTTCTGTTAACATAATTACCGTTAGATTTAACATAGTAATCAACTCCATCTTGTTCTACTGTTTGGTAAGTATCACCTATGGCCTTTGCTACATAATTAGGAGCAGTAGGATCCATTGATAAATTGTTATACGTTTCTAGTATAGCTTTTTGGTTTGATGTATCATTACCACGTCTAATAAATAACGAAAATTGACCTGAAGCTGTATTTACAGATCCAATTTCCCATCTAATATTATCTGATGAACCACTAGCTAATGTTCCACCATCAGCATCTGCGGCAGACCAGTTATTCATTATTACCCCTTCAGAAATTGTTGATAATTGGAATGCTGATTTAGCGTATCCTGCACTATCAGCAACTGAAAAATCTATAGTAGTTATTCCTGAGTTGTTTTTACCTGCTTCACTTCCTGAAGTAACTGCAGAAGTAAATGATCCTGATACTACTCGAGTAACTAAAAGAGATTCACCCCCTTGAGCAAAATAATTTCTTGCTGCAACTGAGTTTAAGTATGTGTAAAATTGAGATCCACTTTCTACGGACCCTCCAAAAATAGCTTCGTATTGAGAAAAAGAACCAACTGCTGTTGGGATATCAACTGGACCTTTCACTGCTGCTCCAATTATGGCCGCACCAAAGTTTATAGGACGAGCCCCAATGAATGATTGATCATTTTCTCTTGCTAATACACCTGGAGATATTAAAGTTTCTGCCATTGTTATATTTTGTTATTGTTTATTTTATTATAAATATTAAAAACCTCTTCAAGAAATTAAGCTGTTGGAGTAAATTCTCCTTTTTCTAAATCAATATCACCTTCTCCATACTTATTTTGTAATTCTTGGGCAGTTTTTATTTGATTTTTTTCTAATTCTTGAAATTCTTTAAATAATTTGTCTTTTGCTCTTTTTAAAGTATCTATTTGTAGATCTAATTTACCTAAATTTACTACTATACTATTAATTGTATCTTGATATTCCCTTAGAGTTTGTAACTCTGTGTCCAATAACTTTTTACTTTCCATTTGTAAATATTTAATTTATGATAAATATGTAAAGGGGGTGTTAAAGTTAATTTCTAGTGCGATTATCTGATGTTGGGTTTTGGGTTATTTCAATTGTATCCTGTAAGTTACTAACAGCCTCAGTTGTTATAGTAACTTTAGCTTTAGAATTATATACTTTAGTAGCATTTAACTCTTTTTGTATAGTATCAGGTATTATATATCCTCGTAATCTTAAGGTAAATTCACCTTTTACTAATCTATCTTGACCTGTTGTTAATTCTGTTGCTGTTGTAAATTGATCAATAAATGCTCTAAATTGGAATCTTTCAGGATTACCCCAATATGAATCTGATGCGTATTCACAAGCTTCAATTACTTTATTTAACTGCTCCATATAATATGTCTGGATTAGACAACTATATTCTAGTGTTACGTAATCAGGTTGTGCTACTACATGAAATTTTTCTACAGGTTTCCTATTATTTAAAGTTGAAAAGTTACTATAGAAATTTTTATTACTAAATTGTTTAGACCACGTACCATATAAGTTAGGCTGGTTAGCATCTAATTTATTAGCTACTGTTCTATCCTTTGAAATACTATTTCTTTTAATTACAATAATAGGTAACATTATAGCTCCCTTTTTATCTCTATAAGAACCATCTTTTTGATATTGATTCCATCTTTCAGAAGCTCCGTATAATACTGGGACATCTCTTCTAGTACCATTTTGGTATACAAAGGGTTTAATTACGTTTTGAAAATAATAAAACACAGATTCATCTAAATCCTGAATCCCAATAGAATATTGTTTTGTTTTATCATCCTTAAAACTCATCTTAGTAGATCTATTAAAAGGAACCCCAGTTGCTTGATAATTCGCAGGGCTGTTTACCAATTCGTTAACATTATTAGGATTAACCTGTCTTCCTCTATCCTCAATACCTTGGAATGGAGTTACCTTTTGGTTACTTAAAGTTAATTGGTTTTTTGGTTGTGGTTTTCTAGGTGCAGCCATTAAAATCTTTCTTTATAAGGTGAAATCGCAACTTTGTCAGCTGGGATATAATATGTCGATACTAATACTGATACACTTTCCCCAAATTTATCTAAGCCTGGGTTTAGTGGGTTAGGAGTACCATCAGTATCATTATTTGGATATGATGGGTCTTTTCCTCCCCAATATTGGTTGGCTACTGTGCTTTCTACGCCATAATATGATTCTTGAAATAAAATTATGTCCCCTACTTCAGGTATAATACTAGCTTGAACTAAATCATCTCTAAGAAAGAAAAAACCAATACTTTGGTTTACGTTAATAAGCTCAAAATTACCTCCGGGTTGTGTTCGGTCATCCCTATTTATTAACACGTTAAATAAGTAAGGACCATTATAGTATTTTTCTTCAGCTGCCTCACCATATAAATTTACTTTAGTTTCTTCTAATTTAAATTGGTATATAGCACATTGTTGGGTAATAATATTACCCATTAATTCCCTATTAAGATGTCTTAATAGAGAAACGTCTCGTGCTGATGTAAACATTGCCATATTATGCTATATAAATTGTGTATGGAACTTTTTGTAGTTCCTGCATTTTTGATTCTCCTTCTTGTGCTCTTCTTTCTAATGAAGCCATTCTAGAAGTTTCGTCAAAATATGCTCTTAATCTTTCTATTAATGCTGTTTTCTCTGATGTAGCTGCTGCTATTAAATCTGATTGGTTTAATGTAACATCCGAATTAGGGATTGGTATTGTTCCATATTTACCCCTTACGTATCCTAACATCTCTTTAGATAATGCTAATGCATATTCAAATATCCATTGTCTACCAACTGAATTAATAAAATCATAATTGGGGTTTTCAAAAGGAGCGTTGGAAACATTTGTTACCTTATCAGGCATTTGTTGTACGGATGTAGCAATTCTTTCATCCCTCAAAATATATTCAAACCATACTTTACGGGATTGTTCTATACTATAGTTACTAAAGTTAGGGATTGGAAATAATCTTAATTTATCGTTTTTAATTTCAAAACTATATTGGTTCCATCTAACTTGTTGGTTCATTTCGATAGATTGTATTACTTGCATATCATAACTCAATGGCATAGTTAAATACCCTTGACCTCCACCAAATCCTCCTACTCCTGCTATACCTGCTGCTACTGCACCTCCAAAACCCCATCCAGAGTAAGGATCAAGATATTGAGCTGAAGCTGGGACTGCTTCTTCATAAAATACTTTTTTAACTTCTATACCATTTTGGTACTCCGAACCAGTATATCCACTAGCTGTCATAAATGTAGAAAATGAATAATCTTGAATACTTGATGTTAGAGTAAACGAACCTGAGTAATAAGGTACATTTCCTCCTGAACCTGCTTCTTCACCATACATTTCAGTTAACCTAACTATAGGCTCAAATGTAGGGGATAGTAAAGCTTGGTTTAAAGAAGAACCTGTAGTTAAACCTTCTAAAGATAATTGATTATCTCTTATTTTATAAGCGTATAATTCATTACCATAAGTAGTAACTGCTTCTTCAAAAGCTGTAAATATTGATCCTGATTGTAATTCAACATCTACTAATGGGTAACCCAATCTTGAAGCTACAAATTTTGCAACTTTTACAGAGTCTGATGTGAAGTCAGTTTGGCCGTTATAAAACCCAAAAGGCACTGCCTCCGGGTTCCATATAGGACAACCATCATATATAGGAATGTTCATATGTTTATATTTTATTTATAAATATTAGATTATTTATTATTATTATAAATATAGGAACCAGATGTTGTAATTGATATCCCTTTATCAACTGCATCTTGGTAGTATTCTAATAAATCTTCAACTATTCCGTTTCTATGGTTTGTTTTTAATGTAATTGCTTCTAAATTTTTTATTTTTCTAGCAGCGGTATATAAAAACTTAAACCCGGAATCAGACTTTTTCTTTAAGTCTGTTTGTTGGGCATCACCACAAATAATCATTTTACTTCTTAATCCTAAACGAGATGTAATCATCTCCATTTGCCCATGAGTAATGTTTTGGGCTTCATCCACTATAATTATGGAATCTAAAAATGTTCTACCTCTCATAAATGCCAAAGGAACAATTTCTACTATACCATCTGTAATTAATTTTTCTACTTTTTCTTTATTATATAAGGAATAAAAGTTTTGATATATAGGTTGAACCCAAGGATCCATTTTTTCTCTTAAATCACCAGGTAAAAAACCTATTTCTTCTTTTGATACTGTAGGTCGAGTAATTATAACCTTTCCGTATTGTTTTCTAAAAATACCATCTAAAGCAACATTACATGCTAACAATGTCTTCCCGCTACCAGCACTCCCACCTAAAAGGGTAATAGTGTTTTCAAGGATAGATTTTTTAGCTTCTTTCTGTTCTTCATTAAGTTGGAGTTTGAACTTAATTGGGTTTTTTGGAATTCTCTTAGGTCGAAATACTTCGTCCGTATGGTGTTTACTTGCCATAAATTCTTTTGATTAAGGGTTGTGTTGTCAGTGAATATAACCGTAGTAAATACGTTAAAAAACCGTGGAATTTTAATATAGCTATATAATGAGATAAATATAGTTTTGATGTAACGCATTTTATTATAAATATGAAGAAGATAAAAAAACCCGGCCTAAGCCGGGTTTAATTATTAAGTAAGATTTAATCTCTTATTATAGAGAGTTTAATCCGTTTACTTGGATAGTACCATAAAATTCTGGTCTTACCATTTTCTTAGCATAACGAGTCAATAAACCTTTACGTGGTGTGAAGGTATTTGGATCGTATACTAATGGAGTCATAATTAATGGAATGTATGGAGCAAATACAGCACCCGTTTCCAAGAACTGAGAACCTCTAAATCCTAATAGGATTGTGTTTTCAGTCATGTATGGGTTTTTGTATACTTTGTAACGTCCGTTTAATTGACCTACTTTTTGTACACCAAATGCGTAGCTTGCTTTAGCAGCATCGCCATCAGTATCAGCAGCAAATCCTGGAATTGATTCTAGGATAGTTCCTACAGCTGGAGAACATACTAGGAAGTTTGCACCACCTCTTAATGTTTTCTGGTGAATGATGTTACTTAACTTTTGGATTTTAGTTCCTAAAGTTTGGAACCATTGTCCTTGAGAATTGTAAAATCCTAAGTTTGAAATAGTACCGTTAGCACCGTTGTCTACGATAGATCTGTTGTTAACTGCAGACCATACTTCGTTTCCAGCAGCTGCGTTTTCGATCAACATACTTAAGATCTCTAAGTCAATTTCTAATGAAATGTACTCACTTAAGATTGAAGTCAATTCAGCTTCAGCATCTAATGCATGGTATGCATTTAAATCCTGTGCGAATTCTGGCGTCCATACTGCTTTCAATTTTCTAGTTTTAGCAACGATTGCAGATGATTTCATCTCTACGTTGATTTCTGGAATTGTGATTGCTGGGCTGTTTAGTGCATTTGGTTCTGGGTTACCATCTTCAAAATCACCTCTAAACTGGTCAGTTGGTTGTAAGTTATATACAACAGTTTTATCACCTGCGTCAACATATCCACCTACTAAAGAAGCAGAAGGTACAATAAATACTACATTTTCACCATCAAATTTAGTGAATGCAGATAGTTGAGATCCTGCTACTCCGTCATTATAACTAGTATATGATCCTGAGAAGAACTGGAAAGACTGTACTGCTTCTTTATCCAAAAATGGTAAAGATGATGTTGGTACAGTAATTTTAGCTAACAATGATGTAGCTGCTGTTGCAGATGCAGAATAGTTTGAATCAAAATCTACATCACTCCAAGATGCTGAAGCAACAGTTCCTGTAGCTACAATAGATTGTGTGTTGTTGATTGAATATCCAAATCTTCCAGCACCGTAAAGACCACCTTCACTTGTGTTACCAAATGGTTTGTCTGAACTGTCAGCTGCTTGGTTTCCGTATAATGAAGCACCTTCCGCGAACGGAGATTTATCACTTCCGTATTGGAAATCTAGGAAAAATACTAGACCTGAAGGTAAGTTCATTGGTTGTACACTAACGAATTCTTTCGCTGCGATTTGACCAAATACTTTTCTTACCAATGGTAAAGCAACTCCGGCCCATTGTCCACCTACGTTTACAGCAGTTTGACTTGAGAATGTACCTGAAGATGCAGCACCTCCACCTGTTTGAGAAGATTCTACTACAAGTTGTTTAGCTTGGTTTTCAAGGATCATACCCATGTTGTTTTTGTGGGCACCACCTAGACCTTCTAAAAGACCTGTTTTTTCCCATTTGCTAGATAATCTAGCTGCATCAGACTGCATAGACTGATATGGGTTTGCGCTTTCTAATAATGAATTTAAGCTCATGTTTTTTAATTTTAAATTTTAATAATTGTTTTTAGATTAATCCCGCTAGCTTACGCATACGGTCAAAAACCTCATTTGATTCAAGAATAGGTTGCTTTGTAGCTTGAGGTGCTAGACCTTGTGCTTTTGAAGACGAACCTTTTTTAACTGATTCATTAATAGATGGTGTAGTTGATTTATTAACTAATCCTTCTGATAATGTTTCAAAAATTGTTTTTGCTTGTCTTACATCTACTGCTTTATCAAATGCTTTTAATACTTTAACCTTTTTATCTTCGGTTAGATTTTTTGCTTTAAAGATTTTGTTAGTATAAAGTAATTTGGCGTTTAAAAGATTAACTTCTTGTAATTCAACTTTAAGAGCATCGATTTCATCTAGTGCTTCTTTAAATCTCATTTTTTCAGTTTCAGCTTCGATTTTGTCGTCTTTTTTACGATCATCACCTTCGGCTTTTTCTTTTTTAGTCATTTTCTCGTCTAACTCTTCTTTTTTAGCTTCGTCGATTTCGATATCAACATCTACATCTTCAACGTCTTCAACGTCTTCAACTTCAACATCAACTTCGTCTTCTGCGAATTCATCGCCTGGCTCAATTTCTCCACCTGCGACCATGTCTTTAATAACGTCTTCGATAAATCCTTTTAAGTCATCTTCTGACATTTCTTCAAGGTCAATTTCCTCGTCGTCTTTGTCTTCAATGTCTTCTTTCTCGTCTTTTTCGCCATCTAAGTAGCCTTCTTCTTCAGCATCCGTACGTTCGTCCTCTTTCAAGTCCTCTTTTTCGTCCTTCATACCGTCCTTGTAGCCTTCTTCTTCAGCGTCTGTACGAGCGTTTTCATCAAGTTCGTCTTTTTCTAATTCTGCTAATAGTTCATCAAGATTAATTTCCTCTTCTACTTCATCTTCTTGAACCGTTGATTGTCCCACTTTACGTGGAGTAAGGTCCTTTAAAGAATCACCAGCAGGTGAATTTTTTCTTTCAAAACTAGGAGCATCTGCTTCTTCAACTTGGTCTACTTCTTCTTTTACGTCCTCATCATCTTTATCCATTTCTTCTAACTTTGCAGAAAGCATAGATTTTAGATGGGGTGTGAAAGCTTCTTCTAAAGCAAGTTTGGCATTTGCGATAGCTGTCTCTTTAACAGATTTAGCTTCAGCAATAGCACTTTTTAACAAATCTCTGTTTGCCATAATGTCCCAAAATTTAGTTTGTGAAATACGATTATTAAGAATCGTAATAGAAATATTTATTACTCGACACCATATAAGAGATGGTGTATTATGCTTATACGTATATGAATATTTTTTAAAAATACAAAAGACGCCAAAAAGGCGTCTAATGTTTTAAATCCGTCGGTAGCGTCCGAAGAAATACTCTTTATGTTATTGGACATGCTCCTTTTGAACAAAGGATTTCATGTATAATACTATTTACTTTTGTATAGTTAGGTCCAGAAATTTCTTTCCCTTCTCTAAGTGCATGCATAAATGAATCTGGGTTTGAAGGTGTTGAAACAAAATCCCAACATAGTAATTCAAAGTCATCTTGTACTTCCATCACACCACCTCTATCTTCTAATGAACCCATGCCACGAGATGATACACCTACGGTAACACCACTTTTAACTAGTTCTTTTAGAATTTGACCTGATGGAGTTGGTAGTATTTCTATTTTACCCATTACTTTATCTCCATCCCACCAATATTCATTTATAATGTGAGATACATTTTTTAAGTTTATAACAGTTGCTTCGGGATGGTCTAATTCACCCATTGCTCGTCTTTCTTTGATGAGTTCTGAGTATTTATTCATTTCACGTTCCCACAAATCCTTAGAATAATATCGACCATTACCGTTTTTAATTTCGGCTGTGGCTAATATACCTTCAACCATTAAATTACCATTGTCCTTATTAACATTTTCAGTTAATTGAACACGATTATAATTTAAATTGTGGGTTTCTACTAGGAGTTGTTTATTCATCTTCTGTTTGGATTTCGTCTACAATTTCCGCTCTTTGGTAAGACTTACCACATGATTTTTCATATACTTTTTCCATTTGAGATTTCTTCTTTTCTAAAAGCTTAATTTCTCTCTGCATTTCTTTCATTTTAGTTTTATCAATTAACTCACTAAGGTTTTCATCTTCTTGAATTGAACTAACTCTATCTACTTTTTCTTGTATATGGTCATGTAAAAACTCTAATTGAGCTTCCATTTTAACAATATCACTAGCTTTTCCAATTTCAGCTAATTTAAAATCAATTGATTCTTTTTTAGGCTTTTTAGCTTTTTTATCTTTTGCTGCTTTAGCCATTGGTTCTTTAGTATCGCCATCTCCATCTACATCTGGGTAGTCTGGTCTTGCTTCTTCATCCATTGGTAAATCCTTTTCTTTGTTTTCTTCAGTATACAATGAGCTATGGTATTGAGAACCTGCTTGTTGTTGCCACTCATCTTCAGCCATCATTTGTCTAATCATATTTCCTGATTGGGCTGCTAGTGAGTTTGGATTACCTGAAGTTACTACACCTCCTATTGATTCTTTAACCAATTTAGTAATTTTATTTTCTTTAACTGGGACCATATTTGCGTCACCTTCTTTTAATTTATCACTATATCCACTCCCACCATATGTTTCACCGGTATTTTCTTCAACTTTTTGTTCTGTATATCCTATACCTACTCCAAATTGACCTTCTTTTACATAATGTAGTTGGTCTTTAGCTAAATTTTTAATTACTTTTTCTTGAGCTTCTTCTAATGATAATTCTGGGTTTTCTTTAATTTCATAATAAACACCATTCATCATTTCCTGAGCATTAACATTGTTAATGTTATCTTCTTTTGGGGAATAATCGTAATTACGTTTATCAATATTTTCTACACCTTTAGATACTTTCTTTTCTTCAGCTTTAACTTTTTCATCTTCTTTTTCAGTATTGATTTTTTCGTCAATATCCTTATTAATAATAGGTTTTAAAGACTTTGCTTTTTCTTCAGCAATAAATGCTTCGTATTTACCTTCCCAAGCTTGTTTGTTTGGGTTAAAATCATCAGATGTTAATTTTACTAATGGTTGTAATGTAACTACACCACCTAATTGTTCACTCAAAATGCTTTTGCTTTTAAGGATACTTGCAGCGTCCGAAAAATTAGTAAGGTTTGAAATGAAATTTGGATAATTTCTTTTAACTTCTTTTAGAAATAAGGCTTTATCACCTTTTCCTTCTTGGATTAAATTGTATTTTTCTTGTAGTGTTTTCATTATTCGTTTGTTAATAGTGTTTTTATATCTTTTATGTAGTCTTTAATTAAATCTGTTCCAATTACTACGCCGTAACTGTCAGGGTTCTCCCTATATTGTTTTATTGTTGCTATTTTAGCCTGTCTTAAGGGTTTAATTAAAGTTTCTAATTCATTTTCGATTTCATTAAAGGCATTAATCCTTTCTTCTTGAAATTTAGATACTTTACTAGCTTCCTCATTTAATTTATACTTATACATATTAAACGTTTTTTACTTCTAAACCACTACCTTTTTGTACGTAATTTCCATTTTTGTCTTTAGGTACTAGTTTATATTTAAATTGTTTTATGTATGCATTATCATTAACCCCACTTTCTGTTGCTTTAGGTCCTGGACCTAAATCTTCACCTGGTTGTTCAGCAGATTCTTCTACTTCTTTATACCCTAATTCTTTATATGCCTTGATATTTGGTTTTGAACCTTTTAATCTAAAAGCATATGGTGTGTTATAAGCACCAGCACCTCCTGAAGTAGACATTTCTTCTACTTCTTCTTCATTCATTGCTTTTTTATATTCTTCTGGGTAGTTATTTCTAACGTGTGTTCTAATAGTATTTCTTAAAGATCTAGCTTGTTCGTATATATCTAAAAACTTTTTATCATCTTTTACTTTTTGATATACCCCTTTAGCTGTTTTTGTTAATTCATCAACATCTTCAACTAATTTAGTTAAATTTGGAACATAATCTATAGACCAAGATATAGCACCAGTATTAGGGTCTTTATCTGTAACTACAGATTTAACACCTCCAGTAACTTTTGTATCTCCTATCTCTATTTCCTTAACTTTATATTTGTGTGCCATTGGATACTTTGATTTCTTTAATTAATTCATAGTATTGTAACAAATCTACTAAATTGTCATCACTAACTTTAGATGTTTTATCTAATTCAGTTAACATTTTAGATACTTCTTGTATTTTAATTTTTGTTGCTTTGTCTTTAACATTATTAGATTCTTTAACTAATGAAGATTTTAATTCATTAATTTTAGAATTATAAAAATCTCTTAGACCTGGGGCCGAATCTACTGAATTAATATATTCTTTAAGTACTTGTTTTTGGTCGGAATTTAATGAATCATATTTCTCATTAAACTTTTCTTGTAGTATTCTATATGTTAATGATCTTAAATCTTTATCATATGTAGAGAATTCCTGTAGTACATTGCCTTTACCTTCAGTTGAGGACTGTTCCTTTTTAGTTAAGTGTTCTAATAGATTAATTTTATTAGTTATTAACTGTTTAGTATTAGGGGAAGATGTATTACTGCTTTCCATTAAAGTATAAATAGATGCCAATGTTTTGTAATCACTAATCTGGGAGCCAAAGAAAGTAACTAAATCATAATGTTTTTTTATTTCATTAATCAAGTTATACTTTTGTTTCTTTAGTATACTTCTGTTTAAGTACTTAGAATTTGATATAGTGGTTTCAATATATACATTAGCATGTGACTCACTTAAGTTTTTAGACTTTAAGATCGATTCATATAATCTGTATTCACGGCTTAACTCGCTTTTTATAAAGTATTCCTTTAAGATATCAATTGCTGGAGAGTCTCCACCTTTTAGGGTATCTGCGGTAATCTGCCTAACTAGTAATTCAAAAAGAATTCCAGTGTTTTTATATTTAGAATGTTTGATTTTCATTAAAAAATATATTTATTTATAAATATTAACCTTTTAGTTGAGATTCATCAAGGAGCGTACTGTCATCTTTATCTTGTTCAAAGATTAATGATTTTTCGCCCATCTTTTTGAAAGCATCTAAGTTTTTTAAGTAAGTTGTTCTAGCACCTTCTAGTTTTAACCCAGATTTATTAGTATCCGTTCTACTATCCCTAGAGTCATTTTTATCTGTATCTTTCATACGTTTAGTCCCTAGTGGGTCTTTACCAAAGTTACTATCTTGTGTGCCATGATTAGAAATAGATTTCTTAGGTCTTCCTAATTTAGGATCATCATCACCATATCCATCAGGTACATTTCCTGGGTCTGAATACATTCTTCCTTTACCATATAATGAAGCTAAATCATGTGGTGTTCCATAAGATTTACCAGTATCGACTGGGTCATTACCTTCTGCTTCTATTTGGGCATTTCTAAACTTACGTTTTGAATCTTCCCTAACCATGTCTCTATATTCATCATACTGGTCTTCACTAAAGTGATATACATTATGGTAAATCCAATCAGATGGTACTAAACCTTGTTCTAAAAGAGTACCTGCTAACTCAGATTTAGATTTTAATAACTCAATTCTCTCCTGATCATAAATGATAGAAGGGGTTGTCATTGACAGTTCAAAATTAGTTAGTGTTTCGTCTGTATATCCTTGTGTATACAAGTGTACTAATGCTATTTTATTTAGTTCAGATAACATTATTCTCTGTATTCTATCAATAGTACGAGCAAATCTAATATCTTGAGCTGCTAGTGTTGCTTTACCTTCTACACCTTCTTCATAACCCATAAAGGCTTTAGGAACTTTAAGAGCCGCAAATAATTTTTCTCTTAAATATTCTACATCAGCAATACCGTCATATGCTAAACCTGGTGTTGTATCAATTTTAGTAGCAGAATCATTACCCCTTACTGGTACGTAAAAATCCTCAAGCATATTCTGCATGTTATATTTTAAATTGTACTCACCTGTTTTTTCATCCATCATAGGTGTACGCTTCATGTTATTAATGGTTTTTTGCATAAATGCCTCTACTTCATTTGGAGGTATAGAACCAACATTTACATAAAATATTCTTTTTTCAGGTGCACGTGCAATTCTATGAATTAACATAGCATCCTCCATTAATGAATATTGTTTATATAATTTACGAGCTGGTTCAATATATGATCTACCGTAAGGTAAATAATTAGCATCACCCACCATTCTAAAATGAGCCATTTCATAATTTTCATATATAATTCCACCTTTATCATCTGGACCCCCATCTAGGTTTTGTCCTGGTACATTATAATAACCATAAGAACTACCAGCAAAACCATCAGGATTCCATTTAAATTTTATTTCAGCCGGGTTTTCAGGGTTTGCACCCTCTATTCTTTCAATATGGTAAGCAGTGTAAGGTATTACATTATATACACCAAACTTTTCTGCTATTTCTAATTTCAAGAAAAAGTCACCATATTTACACATTTGTCTAACCCACATCCAACCATTAAACTCAATGTTTAAAACGTCATAAAATAAGTTATATAATATTTTTTGTATATCCTCATTTGAACTTCTAATTTGGATTACTTCACCCATATCATTTTTTAACGTACACTCATCAGCTATAATATCTAAAGCAGAAGCAATAATTGCATCTTGGTCCATTACATCATATTCTGAATATAAAGTTGTTCTTAAATATTGGTAATTTAAGTTAAATTGGGCACCATATAATGATGTTGGCATTGTAGAATAAACTCTATTAAATCTATCTACTAATGCATTTGTTTCATATTCGCCACTTGATTGAATGTGCCCCGAGTCAACTGTTTTAACTTGGTTTCCCCCAACGTTACGTATTACTACGTCTGTAGAAAATAGTCTTTGTAATCTTGAAAATATACTTGTATTCGCCATTGTATTTAATTATTATTATAAATATTACTTAAAGAGCCAACTAATATCCTCTTTACCATGTTCTGTTTTTATTGAATATGGGTTGTCATATGGATTTGGTGCTCCATTACCATAACTGCCCATATAAGGTGTTCTATTAACTGATATATTGTTTAGTGTTTGCTTTGTTAAATCAATACCTCTTTGTCTAAATTTAAGTGCTGTATCTCTTACATATAATGCTATACCAAATGCCATAACTAAATCATCATTATATCCCGTTTGTGCTTCTGCTCTACCATTTTTCCAAATAAATACTTTCATTTCCTCTACTAGCCTCTTTGACTGTATCGTAACACTCCTATCACTAATATATTCTTGAAATTTACCTATTACCATAGGTCGTGTTTTTGACGACATTGTAAACCCAGCAACCATTTTTGAGTGATCTTGATATTTATCAAAATACGAATCAACTGTTGCTTCTCCACTCCGTTGTGAATAGTAAAGGTTAGCATATTGTCTATCAATGGCTACTTGTATAGTTGCCCAACCAATATTAGCATTTTCTATTACTAACATAGCATTATTATATTCAGTAGCTATACCTACTAACAAATGTCCAAATTCTTTTGTACCAATTTGTCCTTTATATTCAGCAACTTGTACACTATTTGCAATATCAATTACATGGAATGTAGAAAAATCTTTACCATCACCACGAGCAACATCAGCTACTACCATGTAGTCTCTACTATAATCTGCTGATTCCCATACCCATAAATTTTGATCTGCTCCTCTACGTTCTAGTGGGTCTTTAATATGTGTTTTTTCGTAGTATTCTAGATATTCATTATAAAATACTATATCACCCGAAGTACTAAAATCACAATCACATTCTTGTGCCGCTAGTCTAGGGTCACCTAATAAAGCATCTTGTGCATCTCTCCATGTTTGGTCCCTTTCTGGGTGTACATACCACGGTAGTTTTATGGGTAAAAAATCATTTTCTCCACTTTCGGCTTTAACCCATGTTTGGTGGAACCAATTACCAGTACCATAAGGAGTAGATAATACAATAGCACCCCCACCCGTTGCTAGGGTTTGTTGTGCAGAAGCCCATGTTTCAGCAATATTATCAATAAAGGCTGCTTCATCAATAATTAGTAAAGATACTGCTTCTGAACGTGCGGCATCGGCATTAGAAGATTTAGCTTGTATTTTTGAACCATTAATTAATCTTAATGATAATTTGTTATTTTCAGCAGAATCTACTTTAAGCCATGAGGGTAAATTTTCCCACATGAATTGAACTTTTGTTACTAAGTTTCTTGCTGTTGCTTGTGTAGTTGCTAATGCTAATACATTTCGATCTTTATGAAATGTCATTAACCATAATGAATAACCTGCTGCTAATGTAGAAATACCTAATTGTCTAGATTTTAATATAGCACTATAATCATTTTGTTGAAATAACGTTAATACCTTTTCTTGGAATGGGTATAAATTAAACTGTATGCGACCACGTTGTGGGTGCTGTATATAACAGTATTTACGCATAAAGTGTACAGGATCCTTAGCACATTTTAAATATTCCTGACGTATTACTATTCTTAAATCTGACATATAACTAGTTGATTAGTACTGC
>Ga0209092_10000782_pt1 | contig 31936 bp, 24 predicted proteins | sample FraStrMetagenome_FD_187446 | JGI IMG/M metagenome (GOLD analysis project Ga0209092, IMG submission 187446) | Marine eukaryotic phytoplankton communities from Arctic Ocean - Fram Strait ARC3M Metagenome (SPAdes) (version 2) | ecosystem: Environmental > Aquatic > Marine > Oceanic | place: Fram...
AAGGCCATTTGGTGATATCGTGAACTGGGAAATAGATTTTGGTATACCAAATATGATTTCGTAGATACCAAATTTGATTTTGAATGCCAGATAAAAATATTGGTCTAGGGGTTATGATTTCATACAGGTGATATTGTTCTTGGTAGACCAATTTGATTTTGGTACGTAAAATATATTTTGCTTTGGTGCTGCATGCTGTAAAATATATTTTGGTAGACCAATTTGATTTCGGTACGTAAAATATAATTTGTTTGGTGCTGCATGTTGTACAATATATTTTTGTACAAAAACCGGTTTTGAATACAAAATATTCCGTTTAGAGAGGTTGTCGTGGTGTTTGGGCATGGTATGTGTTAGTAAACCATTTTGTTCCGTATGCTTCTTGCCATGCTTTGTTTGCTTTTGTAAGGATGTTCTTGTGTCATTTTTTTTCATTGACAGGTTGATGAGTTCTTTGACTTCAGCAGAGGTGGTTCTGTTTTCATATTCATTTGGTGATACTTGAAATGTTGCATATTCATGTCCAAGAAGGAATTCCGAAGCTATTGGTCCTAACATTCCGTGGTGGTCGATGGTGAATGGGAGCATTCTGGAGTTTTTGGTAACAAGTTCTTGCGCTAATTGTTCTGATGTGGAGTTTGAAGAGGGGTGGTCTTTGATTTTGAATTTTTTGTATTCTTGGGATTGGTGATGTTTTTGCATTCTTTTTGCTGTTTCTAGAAAGGAAGTGTCAACGTGATGTGTGCGATATGGTGGTATTAAGGTGACATCGATGAGTGTTGTTTGGTGTGCTTCTGTTGTGGAATTGATAGGGTGTTTCAATACTACATCCCCAGGTCTTAATTGAGTAGCTTTGTCAAACATGTTAGGCAGTTCCAAGTGGACATTATCTTGTGTTGCATCTGTGATGAGGGGCATAATTTGTTTGCACACGGTGTATATGGAGTCTCTCATTCTGTAATGAAGTGCTGTTTTTGCATGGTGTTTGCATGTGAAAAAATGGTCGCCGAATTTATCAATTGGGTTTCCGCATGTGCAGGTTGTTGGCGGTGGGGGGAAGAGTGGTAGTCGGAGTTTTCGTTGTATAAAGATTCTGAATTCATCTGTGGAAAATCTATTTGTTGCATCCGAGCGAGTTGATTGCCCAAGAGGGATGGATGTGAATGTACTTAATGTGGATGGAAATTGTTTTTGTATTGGTTTTGGAAGTCTTTGTCATATATGTTTTAGGCGATTGGTGGATAATGTTTTCTTTATTTGTTTTGTTGAAGACCGGATTGGTGCTTGTAGAGTATATGTGTCTAGTGTATATGGTATGTGTGTGTCTGGTGTTACTGCTCCTTCGATGTACTGATTTGATAATTGTCTGTATTTTTGGAATACATTGAGTGAGGAGGTCCTCCAGCCTTTGAACGTTGAGGCGATGTGGGTAGGAAGTTTTATGAATGTGTCATTGATGAGTGTCGGATTTACATTTATGGTTTGTGGTTTCAGACCGAATTTCATAGCTCGTATTGACTGTGCAAGTGTTACAGTAAATGTTCGTATAGCTTTAGCCTCAATATCATGGAACCCGAGTCCACCTAGGCCGGGAGAAGTCGTTGCGATGTACCTGGCATGCTCTGGTAGAGGTTCATTGGGTTGTTGGGAGTTATTGTTTATGCAATATACAGTTAATAATCCGGCTAAATTAGTCTACGTTTAGACGTGTTCATCTAATTAAATCTGTAGCTGCGACTATAATAGTCAAATTAAAAAGATAGCAGCTATTTTAATAGTTATACATGAATACACATGTAGCGATTCATAGATGACTTTAAAATAAAAGAAATTAAAATCATCAAAGCCTTCCTCCTCACAGGGAAGCAGCTGCTGAAGCAAGCTTGCAGTTTTATCCATATGCATTGAGTAGCATCCAACAGCTGCCTGCCATCTGTGAATGACAGCTCTGTTGGACATATGGAATAAGAGACCAGCTGTCATCTGTCTGGCCCACAAGTGTCAGCTGCCCTCGTCGTGGAAACCGTGTGGTTTCCAATATGTGTTCAATATGTCCTGTATGTTAAATTGTGAGATAGTTCAGTTTTAGTTTAGTCAAAATAAAATAAGCTCATAATTATCATCCTTTCAACTTTTGTATTAGTTTATCTAATCCATTATCCGTGCATAAGGCATTTATGATTGCATTAATGAAGTGTTTGGTGAGAATGCTGTTGATTGTTTTGGTGAAGGTGGTGGAGCAGTGTTTCGAAGTCGTTGCATCATTGTGATGGTGGAGGATATCGGTGGGTAGAAGGTGGGTGACATAGTGTTGAAGAGAGAATTTAAAAAGAGTAATTGCAATATGAGGGTCGTGTACCAGATGGTGAATAGATTGGATGGCATTTCGGAGTTTTTGGATTTTTTTGTTCTGAAAATGTTCTGCGAATTGTTTGTTTCCAATAGGTGTGCCGAGGATTCTGGTTCCTGTTGTTATTTCACCAATTGTTTGACCGCCGCAGTACGTCTCTAAGCAATATAATAAATCTTGTTTGTGTTGGTTGTGCAATGTAGTGATTGGGGAGTATCCATTGGTAGAGGTCATGATTTGGCATTTTTGGGGCTTTAACGTACACCCTAAAGGTGCACCTAGTGTTTTAAACCTATCTAAAAAGAATTTTAAATCTTGGAAGCCTATACTTACTGTAGTGTCATCAATGTAGCTCATGATGATAGCACGTGTGCCTAGGCCGTCATCGGACACACAGTTAGAGTTTTTCCTTGCTGTTGCAAGTGCGTGAAGTTCGGTATCGATCTGTTTTATGATGTCATCTAAGACTAAGTAGGCTAAAAAGTCCGCAAACGGGCATCCTTGACTTGAGCCTTCTCTACGTAGGATATATGCACGTCTCCCATCTGGTTGTCTGTACCAGCATTTGGTGTCGTCGTAGTACAATATATCAAAAAGTGGTAGTAAATGGGGAAAATGGGAGTATATTATTTGACAGGACTTAACCATGCTAACTGAGTTGAACATGTTTTTAGGTCTAGAATTAGGATGGCGCGGGTGGGGGTCAATGTGTTGGGGGAGGGGGCGGGTGAGTTCAGTTCAGGGGCCGATGAGTTGTGGTTGGAGTTTTGTAGGTAGCGGGATACGTGGGTCTGCATGGTTTGTGTTATCATGTCCATTCCAGATGATAACCCAATTGCATATTGATTTGGGGAAAGGAAATCACAAGCCATGTCTTTGCTAGCTGACATGGCATGGGTTGCCGCTATTCTTCTTATAGCGGTCCCAATTCCGATGGGCCAGATGTTGTTGCGGTTGGTAAGATCTTTGTGGAATGACACACTTTCATTCGCACTAATATATTGCTTTACTTCTTTTGGTACTTTTCCTTCGTAAAGCAGGTGGAGCAGGTCTCTGAGGATGGTGATGTTGGGATAGCGTTCTTCATCTTGGGAGGGGAATTTCGATCGCACAAGGAAGGTATCTTTGAGGAGGTCAGTGCAATCGGGTAAGGGCTCAGAAGATTTGTCTCTCTTGAGACTCCGAAGTGTTGATATGAGCAGAGTTTCGTCCTTCAAGCGAGCTCACATTTTTTCGCTGCTTGAGTGGAAGGAATGTTGGTGGAGAGTTGGATTAGGACGGGCCATGGGGGTTGAGGGAGTATATGAAGTGGGTGGTGGATGTAGATCTTTAATTTTGGGAAGGAATTCCTCATCGTATGATACTGGAGGTAAGGGAGCTTGGAGGAGTTTGCTGGCCTTGCGCCAGTCATCATTGTTTGTAGCTTTCACTATCTGCTCCTTCCTTTTCTCTAGGCTTGGGGATTCGGTGTTGGGAGGGGAGAGTTTTTGAAGAGCTAACTTGTGTAGTAAGTCAAACCTGCCTTCTAAAACTTTTTCCATCCTATATTGGATTAGTATTTCATGTTTTTTGGTTCGGTGGGTGATGCAGGTGCTAGCATGGTACCCTCAAACACGAGAAATATTTTCCAGAAGGGAATAGAGGTGGTGAGTTGGTATGGATGTGGGGGCAATTGGATTCAATTAATGTTTGTACTAATTTGTGGAACATATTTTGTAATTGATGCCTAGTTTTAGCAAGTATTTTATAATAAGGGACTAGGTCTGTTCGGTGAATGTAGCGGAGGGTGGTTGACCAGTTGGTGGATACTTTCTGGGCATGGGCTGGATCGACTGGAAATTTATTGGTTACAAGTTCGACGTTGGAAAGCGATCTGGTGAATGTTGTATGTATGGATGACATATGGTTGGTAGGTGTTCTGTTTGATTTGTATAATTTGAGTTTAGGAGGAGGGCATAGAGGACATTTGAATATGGATGCCCGGGAGTAGAAGGAAGTTGGGATGCAGCATATCTCGTCAGTCGAGTGTGCAGTAACTAGGTGAGATTGGATTACTTGTGGTTTGTTGTGTGGGAGTATGAAAGGGCAGTCCGGGACTGGGCATGGGATGGTGGCATTGGTGGTATTGCAGGTACGTGTGTTGAAGTTGTTTGTCTTCTTGTTGTTGGCATTCTCAGATTAGAAAAGGATTCGATTCTTTCAAACTTTTCTTTTTCTTTTTCGAAGACCTAACTTTCGATTTCTTTTTTGCTCTCATTGCTCTGTATTCGGCTATCTTTGTTTCGGCAAAAAGTAGGAGGTCTTTTTTGGCTTGGTGAATGGCATCAGTGTGGTTGGAGGCTTCATAAACAGTAAGTGCTTTGCTTGTTATTTCGTCATCGTCAATGAATGGTTGTTTCGTCGAGGGTAGAGAGTGACGGAGTGTTGATGCTATCCCATCATTTCTGATGGAGTAAGAGTCGGATGGTTCTTGAGATTCATTGGGGGGAGCATTTCGGTGTCTTTGTCGGTATTGGGATTGTTTTTTGGAGAGTTTTCGTCGGAGGTATCGGTTGAATGAGTAGTAGGTCCAGTTTTGATGATTGGTGAAGGAGTTGATGAGGTGTTAGAGGTGATATAGCTTTGTGGTGATGGGGATCTGGTAGCTTGGCATTTTCGTGGGGTAATATGTGATGGTTTGTCAAGGTCGGTGATCAATGGTATTTGTGGTGAGTTGGTTGAGGTTGTGATTGGGCTTATGATGGGTGGTTACATGTTGACTGTCGGTATGAGTGGGATAGTTGGTGTTTGAGCTTGTTCAATGGTTGTTGTTGATGTTACATTTGTTGTTTGTTTGAATGTTGATGTTTTTTTTGTTGGATCATTGTTGTTGTGTTCCTTGCCTGCTTGTGTGATGGGTTGTTGATATCCAATAGCCTTTGCATAAAGGCTTATGGATGTCTCCAGGTTTTGCACAATAGAGTCAAGCATGGTGGAAGAGCGGGAGATTTGTGGGGGATGTTGTGTTGCTTTTGGAAAGAACAGCTTCGTATGGTCTGTTGGATTGAACCATGACCTGATAGTGTCATCTGTGTTTGATGCTATCGTGTCTGGGTTCTTGACATAGATGCGGGTATGGATTCCCTTGTGGATGGAATGGAGGATGGCATATGTGATTGTATGTTTGTTGTCTAAGATGATCTTGCATGTTGTACTCGCGGCTGGGTCCTTGAAAACGGGTGTGGTGATGAAGGGTAGGGTTTCGAGCATGGTTCTTTGTGTTTTAATTGTCGTGGCTATTGTAGTTATCGTTTGATAATACCTGGAAAGGGCTACCTTCGCTGTCTTGGGGGGGGGGCGGGTCGGTAGTGGGATGAACGTTACTGGGAGGTTGAGGATTGGAAGTTGTGGGTTTTCGTTGTCGAGGGATGGGAAGAGGATGTTTGTAAGGAGACGATGGTCAGCTGTGTTCGATACACATGCTACACATACGTCTTCTTGCAAGCCTTCCTTAAACGTATAGTTGCGGCGTACCTGGAGGCCAAATACCTGGAGGAAGTAGCAGTAGTTGTGAAGGCGGGATGATCCTGGGAGTAGGGGTTTGAGAAGCGTGTGGAGGTGAGAGATGATTATCTGGGTGTGGAAGGTTTTGCGGCCGAAAACCTGAGGGGGCAGTCCTGCTACGAAGGCGATGGGCTTATATTTTGGGTAGTTGCATGGTGGAAGGGTGAAGAAGATTCCGACAGGACGTCTTGGTAAGTTTCTACATCAAGTGCATCCTTTGTGTGCCAGCGTTCGAAGACGAAATCATGAATGTATGATTGGAGCTCATTGAATGTAGGAGTCCCATGTCGTGCATAGGTAGGGTTGTTGCCGGTGGTCTTGAGGAGCGTTCCGAAGGAGATCGAGTAGGTGGGAGTAAGGTTCCTCATGGACTCATATTTGATTTGCCTAATTCGGAGTTGAGAATGAAGGGTCGAGGTGGTGGGACGTGCGAGGAATGAAGCAGTGATGAGAGTTTCAAGGAAGCGGGGAGCAGAGCCGTCGTTATGAAGGCGGGCAAGTTCATTGTTGATGGTATCGTTATTTCCACGACGCAGTTGACACATCACGAAGAGTGTATCAGATGAGTATGTGATGGAAGAGGGAAGACCAGAGATGCTTTCTGCACAGCTGTGTTTGGAGGCTTCAATGGGGATGATATCGCGGATGGTAGTCTTCACTGGATTTGTGTTACTATCGAGAGTAAGACTTTCGCCGAGCGTGACGGGTTGTTCGGTTTGCCTATTATAGTTGTTTGAAATTGGAATGGACGTACAGGGGTAACGATTTGCAATTGCTGAGTTGAATGTATTTGTTCTTTCAAATGAAGGAGGTATGAATTTAAATGTGTCGTGTTCGTATGTTTTATTTAGACGTGATTGGTGCATATATTCTGAGTCATCGTATTTTTGAATGAAAATATTTAAAGGAAGTGTAGGTTGGTGCGATTGAAGTTGGTTTTAAGATACATGTGCTAAAAATTTATTTAGCTTAGCATTGAAGTTGTGTAAATTTTTCGTTGATTTTAAGTGGATGTTGATTTTGTTTAAGATATTTTGTATGTGTGAAGAGATAGGGTTTTTTGTTTGTTGAAAATTGTGAGGGCAACTCATGATGGTCGACAAACGGAATAGGTAAGCGGCGTTGCAATCTTTTTAATAATTTTGTTGTTTGGTGTTGCAAGCGGGGCAGAGAGAGAGGTTGGTTGCTTTGTGTTTTTATGAAACCATCGCTATAAAGAACGCTTTCTGCAATGTCGTACGCGATCTCTTTGGATCCGTTCGTCAGGATTAATGAGGCAACAAGTCACAAACGAGTTTGATGAATCGAAACATATCTTCGAGAATCATTGCAAACGCTAATGATCAAAGCTGCAAATGTTGTCTATCTTGAAGAAAAACGAGATAGATATACTGGTTTTCTCACTGTGACCACAAGGTATCTCATGGATCACCTTCTACAAACATATGGAAAAATCTCTGCATCAGACCTCATGTCCAATAAGCGCAAAATGGACGAACCATTTGATTCTGCAGTTCCTATTGATGTGTATTTCAAACACATTGGTGAATGTGTGCAGTTTGCTACGGATGCAGAAACTGCGTACACACCAGAACTAATTCTTCAAACAGCGTACTATGCAATCAGTTCTTCCAACTTATACATTGATGCGTGCAAAGAATGGAGGAGAAAACCACAAGAAGAGAAGACACGGGCTAACTTCAAAACATATTTTGCTACTGGTGAGTATCAAGAATTGAAAGAACAGGAGAAAACCACTGCAATGGGCCAGGGTTATCACTCTGCAAATTTGGTACAACAAGATCATACTGAAGATGAACTGCTCATTGAATCTTTGCAGTATTTGACATTAGCTACAACTACTGATACGCAAACCATTGCGCAATTGGTAGAGTCCAACTCCAAATTAACAGAAAATGTCAGCACATTAATTTTGTTCAGTTTCGACTGGTATCATATAGAGTGACTCTTCATCAGAGTTAAAAGACAATGAGCCAAAATTATCACCATAATGAGGTTTACCTCTGATACAAAGAGATTTACCTACGCTATTGTCAGAGTTCCAATGGACATTTCCTTGATTATTCATCTTCTTGAATGGATAATCACCCATACTATATCCGAGATAAATTAGATTGTAAAAAGCGGCGCGCCAGATATTACAATTACTATAAGCCCTGCTGTACAATAGAATACCAGATTCAACAGGATCTCTCCCATTTCAATTTGATGGCGCAATGGATTGAACAATGCCGAAGTAAGGAAGCCTATTGATCAATATCAATCAATAGTCTAATAATTATAACTATATTCATTACTAATATAAATATAAAGCTACTTAGGAAAAGAATTTAAGACTTTTTTCAATATCTAAAAAGTAAGATTCCACCGGCCATTTAATTTCAATCCCGTTAAGAGCAAATTTGAATGGCCAGGAACAAAGCCTAAAAACGGGGCATATAAACGGAACTCAGTTTGGACATGTAAAGGATGGAAACAAATATTTATTCAGCGAAGCTTGTAAATCGTTCCTGCTTCTTGGCTAAAATCTGTTTAGTTTAGTTTACTCAAAAAAATGATTTTTGTCTTCTCATTTCATGTTGTTTACGGTAGTTGAGAACTTTTAGACCACATACTCTACTGAATTATGAATTCTTCGATATGTGGATCATTTCTATGGTACGATAGTACTGCACTCAAAATCATCTGACATCTCTGGCGCCAATATCATAAAAAAATAATTGCGTTCATACTAGACCTGAAACTTGTAGGTAGATTTCTATTCGGTCGTAGATAGGGTTTGTCTACGTTGCCAAAAATCTTTCAGAAATTCTTATTATTGATGATCTATCAATGATGAGTGTTTTTGTATAACTTTTTGTTCAACTCTTTCGTAATACTGTATAATTGATCACGACAATCTGTTCACAAATTAGTGCAGCTGCTTCATTTTTAGAAACAAAAGTAAAAAATTGCAACTTGGCGAAATTTCAATTTGGTCTTATATAATTTTTTACATTCATAGGGTAGCAATAGGGAGAAGGAGATATGAATTTTTCCATTTCAATTCTTTATTCAGCTTTGTTATCAAGTCATTTTTTTCAAACGCGTGGGTTTCAGGTTCACTTTTTGCATACCTTTGACAGATGCATACTTAAACAAAATGGAAATAGCATGATCTGTAAGCATGGACTTCAAAAGGATATAGGGAATAAACATACTTTAACTTCTCTCCATTCTGTGAATCCCAATGACAATGAAACACCTGAAGAACGTTCTGCCCGTATGGAACTTGTTCGAAAGTTGCAAAAATCATTTTATCAACCTGATGATGCATTCAAAGATAGTCAAGACGAAGAATCTTCTACCATCCCTCAGCAAGGTCAACATCAAGATGAATTTAATCCCAACATCATACATCATCTTCCTCTATGGCGAGTGCAATGGACAGAATTACCTGGGTTTCAAAATGTCTTGAATGTACATGTCCCACACTACACACACATGTTTCGAACCATGTTTGGACAAAAACCAGAACCTCCGTGGTATTTTGGTCATTTGTATCTAGAAGATGGATCTGAAAATTTGAATAATCGTGATTACGCACTTGATCCTGATCCGGTGACAGGTGAAAGTCGAACTAAAGCTGAATTGGTAGGAACTTTGATGCAAGTGGTAGATTATAAAGAAAATGAAGAAGATGGAAGATTGATGTTAGTGGTACAAGGATTAGAAAAATTTAAAGTTGTGAATCCATCAGCCGTATCTACCCCAAATGATAATTGTGATACATCCTACGCGGAAAGTGATGAAATTGATGAAAATTGTGATCCATTTGAGATGCAAACTAAAGAAAAGTGGAATCATCCCTATGCGACAGCAACAGTAGAACTTATTCCAGATCAAGAATTAATTGAACATCACTACTTTCGATATAAGAGTGAATCCAAATACGACAAAATTTTATGGAACGAGGCTCATATTCTTGCCATGTCAGAAGCTTTTCATTGGCATTCTTTTGAATTCCGTAAAGTAAAGACTGAGGAATGTCTACAAGGTGGAGGTGGAATTTCACCTCTTACTAATTTTGATTCATTGAAAGCATCTTCATTAGAATCCTCTTCTGCTATAACTATACTGGATACTTTGAATTCATTTCAAGAACAAATGAAGAAACTGGATCCTGTCACAGAAGGAGGACCATTACTCCAGAATAATGTAGATCATAAACCATCTATTTCTGTCAATCTAGACATTCGTAATTCTGCTGTTCCAGATATGGAGTATCAAGTCTGGGTGGCCCTAGACAGGATGGTTCGTCTTTTGATTCAGGCTAATCCCTATAAAAACGTGAATGTACCTGTCCCAGCCCAAATGCTAAATCTCCTACCAACGAAACCACCTACCAATCGAATGGAAGTCAAAAAGTGGCCTGGATTCTTCCAATTACATAAGTTCGCCGAAACTCTTTCCATGAATGAAAATGCATTGATTGGTACAGCTACCAAAAGCCCCTTTGTACAAGTAGATTCATTGAATTTAACTTCCTATCCTGATTTACGTCGGGCGAGATTATTCAGCTATGTTGTTTGGTTCTTGCTGCATAGATTTATGTTGACGCTAGGAGACGATGATGCTGAATTGACAAGGCAGAAATTGTTGGAGACTGATAGCATATATGAACGATTGAAACTAGCAAAGCTCAAACTTGAATATATCAATGCAAAGTTGAAAAGTATGCTAAAAAATTAATTATTTTATTGAGTGTACTTTCGTCGCTTGAACAATTTTGCTTATATTGATAACATACTTTTTATAAAAGCTGTATTTGTGACTTTGCTTTCTCTTCTTTTCGCACTTTTTTTCAAATGATCCCTTATCTTCAACTGATTACAACAAGGTTGAGAAGTAGGCTTACATTCAATTGAATACAATATTCAGGACTCCTTTGCATCCATTTTCTTTTCATGAAATCTAATAAAATTGTTGATTTATGCTTTCTTATCAATTTGAGTGTTTTCGTCATTTTTAATGCTCTGGAACACTTTCAAAATTATCTTGTGAATACTTAAAGTTTAGCAATGATACTCTAAGGAAGAATCCAAAAGAAAAACATATGAATTACTCCACATGATGGAATTTCCATCATACATAACCAGTTAAGCTACTTAGATTGAAATCGAAATCGAACCAAATGAAATTGACTCCCTCGAAAGGTAAGCTTCAGATAGTTTTATCCGTGACAAATTATGAGAGCGAAACTCATAAAGAAAAACATTTATTATTACATTGGTTATGAATGCATAGGTATTCCCTTAATCGAAAGAAATCTGCAAGGAATTAACTCTACTCAATCACAGTATTTGGAGGAAAAACTGGGGTTGACTTTGCTTTCATTCTTCCGACCTCCAACATGGCATCAACGGCTTGAATTGTTGCTAGACCACCGTGTCCTTCTTCCAACCTTTTTTGTTCCCATATATTCTCTTTTTTCCTTGCCTTACCCGCGCTAAATAATGCTATAACAAAAACAGTCAAAAACACGAGAAGTATAATTCCACTAACTCGTAACCCATGTAAAGGTTTTATGACCACTTTCGCCATTGGTAAAGGCTTTTTGGGTTTATTTGAGAAAATACCAATTTCTTTCCCTAATATGGCAACATTTTTGACTCGATCATCTTTATTTTGTAAGCTTTCACCAAAAGTTCCTTCCTCTATACGATTGCCTGTTACTAACTGTGCTGTTTGCTCAATAATTTCAATAGGGCTCAAACGGTCTACACTTTGATGACTTAAAAGTAAGACTTGATCACTTCTTTCTAAAACCTCGTATTGTACACCAACCTCTAGCCACTCTATGTTGCTATCATCACTTGACATTACCCATTTTGCATCAGCTATGGCATCCAAAGTATCCACCAAAAGCTTTGTTCGTGATGCTTGAAGTTTACGATTTCTATTTTCATTATTTTCTTCAATTATACCGTTTTCTTCTTCTCTAACTCGTTTAAATGATTCACAAATATCACGGTTTTGGAGTGTCTTAGTGGCTATCATGAAAGTAGTATCTTCACAGAGGTATTGAGTCGTTGTTTGATATAGAGCTTCCGATAGCTTGTCGTCCGCTATTTACGTGGCGTATCATTGACATAAAATAAAGTGTGATGTTTGAATGTATTTTATTTCGATAATAGAAATTTTGTGTGTGTATTTCGAATATTTGAATCAGTTAGAAATAAATTCAGTAGCGAAAAAGCTAACAAAGAAATAATACCCATGTACAAAAATGAATCTTTCTTAGTTAGCAATGTGTAAAATAAAGAAGTCTTACCTTGACCTATTCGAAGATTGTCGCTTTCCATGGTGGAATTTGCACTTTCCAAAAGTTGCACACTAAAAGTAATGCTTATTATATCTTCCATTAAGTCAGCAGATTGAATTTTCCTTGATCCTGTATCAATTTCCTTAATATCGTTCTTTGATTCAACCCCATGTATTCGTAAGAAATTGTGCTCTATCATTACTGATGATTCTTTATCGTCTTTAATCCTTGAAAGTAAAGTGCACTCATAGCACTGAAAGAGTATGCTTAGAAACAATACGTTATATAATCTTCGATTCATTTACAACTGGCTTCGTTCAGACCAATTATCCTGAACCTTTCCTTTTTCCACTCCGTCTCCGCGGCCAATGTTTGTTTATTTGTTTCTTTTTCAACGTCGTTTACTTTGATGAATATGCAATGGCGAATGACTCTAATTTTGTGCTTATTTACATTACGAAACTTTCTAATTGTTTCTTCTTGATTTCCAAAATATACCAAAAAATTCGCTATTTAATTAAATCATACAAGTGATCAATGTATTTGTAAAGGTAAGCAATGCCAGGATACTCCATTTGACATGATTAAAGTGCTCGTTGAAAATTAAACGATACGAATCTGCATTCTAAATATATCGATTTTACATGTGTATAAAGTCTTGTATAAAGGTTTTTTCCAAGCATTGGCACGATTCTTGTATACTCCTCCTATACTCAATTTTTTTCAATTGTTGTTCTACAATGAAAACAGTCCACAGGAGACCAACATTTTATAAGAACCATGGTTTACACATTACTACCGAATTAGCATAAAATAATTAATATCGAAAACTACATTTTGCTTCACGCAAGTATCGACATTTTACAAAAATGAGAAGGGAAAAAAGAAAGTGAAACTTATTGAAAATTCGAGAAAAAAGAATATTTGAAATAGAAAGATACATGTTTATGATTTAGACTGCTGCTTTTGAAAACTTCCGAGAGCCACAAACTACAGAGAAGGTTTTTGACAAGCGTCAGATAACTAATGAAATTCAAATGTTATGTTTTGGATTTTTCAAAATGAGACTCCAACTAAGTGAAGGGAAAACTCAAGAATATCTTTAGAGAATTACACAATGCTTCTTGAATAAAAATAAACGTTCTTACGATTGAAACAGCAGAGAATGTTTTCTCTAGAGAGAGAAAGGCAGTTTGTGAGTTCGTTTCAGATCCTGGACTGTGACCTAAATTATTGCATTGCATACGAAATTACTTTCTATATTTTTTTCAATTTCGTTTAATTAAAAAAATAGCTTTTTCCTATATGCATGTGCTATTAGAGAGCAATTGTTCGATTCATCTTATGCTACTTTTATTATGCTACTTTTATAATGTTAAACGCATTGTCGGTTTTGAATGATTTGTACGCTAAAGTAAAGTACAATACGTATTCATCAGCCAACAAAATTATTTTGTGTATACCGTTCAATCTGAACGTTTATGTTAATTACTTAGATGTAAATGGCACCAAATTATGGTGCCTTGCCAGTAGAAATTCCGTTGTCCAGTTTCATATGGTAAGTTTAATCGTACAAAACTTACTTTGGACTCGTTTTCAACGGAACTACCTTCATATTCTTATTCTTTTACCGTTATAGTTTATTTAAATGAATTGTAAAATGAGGTCTCAAATTATAGACGTTCCAGAAGTTCAACGAATTTGGCTGAAGCTTTTAACAATAGATACTGAAGGTCACGTAGTTCATCGTATGTACTTGTCCATTTAATCAAATCATAACGAAGAAATCTTGCCTTTCTACTCTCACAAAACTAGAAGAAGAAAAAAGAAACAAGATCATTTTTCTAAACTGAAGTCAAACTGCCATCAATTGAAAATGACGCAAAATATCCCAAAAATTCAAATCGATCAAGCTAATCGAGATCCTTACAAGAGAAATGCACAGGTCTTGTCGGAAGAGGAAATTGAAGGGTATGTTGCATTCAACATATCTAGTGATTTTAACTTCAGTAAATTTACGATCCCTAGTTCCATACCTTCACAAGTTCCAAGTTCTTCTCCTACGGTACTTTCTACTTCTACACCATCTTTGGTATCTTCTTCAGAACCAAGCATTGTCGCATCATCATCACCAAGTGTCGTTGCTTCCATGGAGCCTACTGTAGTATCATCTTCTGCTCCAACTATTTTTTCATCAGGTAAGCCTTCTCTTGCTTCTTCTCCTAAGCCATCAATCTTTTCTTCTATGAAGCCTACTGTAGTAGCATCAACTGCTCCAAGTGTTACTACATCGTCTACACCTACCGTTGTGGCCTCAGCACAACCAACTCTTGTTGCTTCTTCAGAACCAACTCTTGTCGCTTCATTGCTTCCAACTGTAGTTGAATCTACAGAACCCACTTTTGTATCTTCCTCAAAACCATCTACACTTTCTTCTGTAGCGCCATCAATTGTGACCTCATCATTCCCCACTATCCTTGCATCTACAGATCCCACAATCGCTTCATCTGCACCACCAAGTGTCTTATCCTCGTCAGAGCCAACTGCAATTGCTTCTTCTATACCTTCAGTGAAAGCCAATTCTTGTGGTGATATCGAAAATATTGATCCTCCACCACAACAACTTACTGTTGCGTTTGATTATGAAGTAGTTGTTGATGCAAGTGTCACAAACACTACTGCCGTGGTAGAGACTTTGGAAGCTGCCTTCCTCAGAGATCTATCAAGTACGATTCTTGATTGCGATATCGATGGCAGGAGAGCACTGAGCTCTTTTCGAAGGTCGCTTCAATTAGAAAACACCACAGAAATTGTGGGAATTGAAAGTGACCCAACTGATAAACCAGATCCTGTTGGTAAGTTTTCTTATGCACCTTTGGATGTAGAGATTTTTTGACATTGTCATTAAAAAATTTTGTTTTTGGGATCTTAGGTCTTTGTGCTCAAGCAGGTGATATCGGAAGTGATGAAGGTTGCATACCAATTATTGGAGGAATGACCTATTACAGTACTTGCGAATCATGCCCAGCAGAAAAAAACTTCATATTGAGTACCATTCAGAGCGGTTGTGAAGATGATCTCTACGTAGATGGAACAAGTATAAAGAAAGTGCACTTTGTTGGGGTGCGCTTGGGAAGCCGTGCGATTGAAAACCCTGATAATATCGCAAGTGCAACTGGTGCACCTGGAGTTGTATCAAGCACTTCTCTTGTGTTTATTCTTGTTGCTGGAGTTGTTGCTGTTATAGCTGCAGTTCAACTTTACAGGAAGAAAAGGAGAGAAGATGACGACGCCTCCGCAGATGGAGAAAGCTTTTCAGACAGCGCATCTGCAGAGTCAGCATGAGTCAAATTTTTGTGTGAACTAGCAAAGCAACATACGCAAAGTTGTTTAAACTGAAGCTTTTGGGTGGTTTGGCTTAGAACAGATCTATTACCCTCAAATGGTCTATCCATTTTGTTCTGTTACATCGGTTATTTTGTTGTTTACAAGTGCATATTTTTCGTGAAAAAAAAGAATGATAGAGATTTTAAATGTGAAACATAATGAATAATAAAATTGTTTAATGTCAATTTGTAATTACGCTTTCTTTCAAAAAGAGTTCTTTTTGAAGATGAAGCAAAGTGGAAGTTATCCATGTACTTTTCCATAATCTCGCAAAGAATAGAATAATGCCTTGGAACTATCAAACGTGTTGTGAATACTATCTTTTCGAAGCGTTGCTTTTATGTAAGCAAATACGAATTATATGAAATTGTAATGTAACAATATTTGAAACTTATCGCGATATAATTTGGATAAAACATAAAGTAAGAAAGTTATCTATGATACTTGAAAAGGTTTATATATCTTCCAAACAAACAAGAAAACAAATAATACAATAATTCATCAAAGCCAGCACATAAGCAACTTTCTATGGGATTTTAAATCTATTTTAGTGCCTAAAATTCTGACAAATTTCAAATTGACAAAGTGGCTCCATTGAAAAAAGAGAATTCATTTTATGACCTTTAAATTAGAGTCAACAAAGATTAAAATATATGTTTTTATTTTGCATTCATTCAAATTCAGTTGTTTTCTACAAAATCTCTAAAGTGTCAATAATATAATATACTCTCAGATAATGAATGCAATTTTCTTTTGTGGCGCCAAAAATGTTTTTGAAAAGCTATATTGAGAGTTCATATCAGTGGCTACTCTTATTTATAGGCGAAATTAAAAGTTGGATCAATCATGCCTTTCCAATTGGATTCATGAATTGACTGCAGAAATTGAATGACTTTTTTTGTCCCTAAATAATCGGCTGTGCAACTTTGAATGTATACATTCAATCTCACCCATTTCAATTGAGTCAGGGCTTTCGCAGATTCAGATCACAAATTGATAAAATGGAGATTCCCGCCAAAAAAATCATCGAGATAATAAGTTAGTTAGTTAGTTTTCCTATCCCTCTTCCGGAATACATAAAATCTGTCAACCCCGCCCTATATAATTTTGTTAGGAACTGCCGCAGTGCATTGCTGACCACGACACCCAAAATATAGCATACCACCGACCAACCAACAGCCTGTAGTCACGTTTTGGCCATTGCCTCAATAGCTATTTCCTAATTATTTCATCAAAACAGGACTGATGGTTTATTTTGTAAGTTCTTACGGTAACATCTGTATCATAAATTCATAAGAAAGGCTTTCTATAGTTTCAAAACGTACTATCCGAAAAATTTACGTGGACTCGAATGCACGTAAGCAGTATTTTCCTTAAAGACCAAAGTTCAATTTCACAGATCAAATACATCATAAATTCCGCCTCTCATAAATTGATACTTTTATAACTTCGAACCTGAAAAAATGGCTCTTTCAATCGCAGCATCCACTATTCCTCCAACAGTTCAAGACTCTTTTAACATTGAACACATCGATATTTTTATAACAAATGAATGCATCCAAACGAGATGCTGGCCTTTACCCTTATCAAGAATTTTGGAAACAAAGACAATGAAAGTGAAACCTCAAGCCAAGAAAATACTAGATGAGGCCATCATTAATTTGATTCACGCACAGACAGATTTGGATGATAAACTTCTTTTATTGATGAAGAACGCTGTTTTGCAGAACCGACATGTTCTTGGATACAAGCGAGGAAACTCTATTATTTGTTTACCCAATGATGAAGATGCTGCAAGGTACTATATTCAGTGCACGAAGAGCGGAAAAGACGTAGATTTAATTGTTCAATACCCTCACGAAGTATCTCAAACAATGCTTCTTTTGAAGAACATGGAGGCAAAAATTATCAATTCCGTCGCTGGTCGTTACTTTAACGCACAATAAAATCACCAGAAGGCAAATAGCATTATATATCGATATTTAGAATATTAATCCTAAACAATTTTACCATATGTAAACAGAAAGAAGAAACGTAATAGAATGCCAGTGCAAATGATTGTTGATAAGTTGTTTGCTCAAAGTGTTTATTTTGTACAAAAAAGGCTCGAGATGTTCATTGCTTTACCCGCCTAAATAATTGTAAAATCTTTATTATTATTTTTTCCTCAAGAATGTCATAAATTTCATAGAAAATGATCTATGAAATAACGTTTGATTGACATCATCAATCTATTCGAAGGAATGTGGTGGTGGTGGTAGCATGATTTATTGGTTGTGTAGAAATTAGTTATGCACTACACACATATATTTTCGTTTTGTTTTGTTGATGGCACAAATGGAATTGTCCATAGAGCATGAAATTGACAACAGCGTATGTAAAATGATCCTTATATCCATGTGATCAGAAACAAAGAAATTAATCACTTAGAAAGAGAGAAAGACTACGTAGAGATACGAAAGCGCATTTTCATGATTTCAAAATGAATATTGGCATCCAACAAAATATTGTTTGAAAAGAAACAAAAATGGCGCCAAACCTGAATGGGTTCAGTTTTACTGTGAAGAAATAATTGTTGAGCATCCCGTTGAAGATTTAAAGTTTATCGTAAAAGGTTTCTAATAGTTCTATGGCCACATCTCCGCAAGACTGAAGAATCATTCAAGAAAAGACTTTGTAAGACTGACTTCCTTTTTGTTTTTCAAAATATGCATACTATCAAAGAAAATGATGAAATTATGAAGAAAAGACAGAGAATGTTTTAATGATTTAGGATGCGAGAGAGAATTCAAAAACTGAGTATGGAATCATTATTTTAAATGTTAGAAGTAATCAACAAAACTTATGGAACATGTGCAATCAAAAATCTGCACACATAAATCTAATTCTTCCAATAAACATCATCAAACCGTTATGAGATAATGAGGCTTATGCCAATATCCCAAATAGGTTGTCTTTTCAAGGTTTTTTTGGTTGTTGTGACATTGCTTCGGGAGAAGTACCATCAACTATCGTGATACCCTCAGTGTGGTGTCCTTGCATATAAGCATAGGCATAATCACAATTGATCGCATATTCAGAATCCATGTTTGTGTCCGTTGTGTATCTACGACACAATCCTGGAGCATTGGAAGGACCACCAGGTGAAATACCAGGTGATAAAGGAACGGGTTCAACCAAAATAGTTACAGATGCTGTGGAAGAAGCCCCTGAGCTATCAATAATAGTGTAGAAGAAAGTGTCAACGCCATGCCAATAACTATTTGGAGCATAAGTCATGGCACCATCAGTTGCGACGAAAACTGCTCCATTTTGTGGTTGACGGAAGGTAAGTACTTGCAATCCAAAACCGACATCATTGTCGAGGACACCGGGAGAATCAATTGTTAGTTCAGTGTATGCGGCTGTAGAATAGTTATCATTCACGGCTGTCAACTCGTCAGCAACAGTGATCGTAATAGTCGCTTTACCAAATCCACCATTTCCGTCGCTTACAATATACTCGAAGGAGTCAATTCCAACAAACCCATTGTTAGGTGTGTATAGAAACCCACCAATAAGCGGTCTAAGAACTACTCTTCCATTACTAGGTTTGGTGTTTGACTCAATCGCAAGAATATCTCCGTCAGGATCACTATCATTTCCAAGAACTTGCTCTTTGTTGATTGTAAGCGGTCTATTTGGGCGAGTTGAGAATGAATCTGCAACTACACTTGGAAGCCTATTAACGATAATGGTTACTTCTCCAGAAGAAGATTTTCCACTGTTATCAGTGACCGTATAGGCAAAAGTATCAGTTCCAGAAAATCCAGGATTGGGGGTGTAAATAAATGATCCATTGGGTCCTTCAGTAATAGATCCGTGTAGAGGTTGGAAAATTTCTTGAAGACGAACTTCGATGCCTAAATCATTTGAGAGAATGTCTGAGGGACTCAATTTAAGGGCAGTATCCAAATTTGTGATGAAAGAATCATTCTCAGTCTTCGGTGCACCAACATCATTTCCTCCAATACTTAGTTCTCCTAATCCGCCACCAGCTACTGGTTGAACAAGAATTGAACCATCTAGGAAGGATGTATTTCCATCACTATCTAGAACTGTGAATTGGAATGTATCAGTTCCAAGGAAGTCTGGATCAGGAGTGTAAAGAAGATTACCATCTTCACCCCAAGAAAGTGCTCCATTTATAGGTTGTACGACCTCATCAAGAGGAACCAAATCAATCAGACCATCACCAAGAATATCATTTGGGCTAATAGTAAGAGGAGTTGCTTGGGTTGTAATACCACTGATACCACTTGGATTACCAACTACAATAGAAGTGGTCCCAGTTCCAAAACCTCCGCTTTGATTACTGATTACGTAATCGAATAAATCGATTCCTTCGAAATCAGCATCCGGGGTATAAGTTAAAGTTCCATCGAAATTCTCAACAACCAAACCATTATTGGGCTGTTCAAAGCTCATGATACTTAGAGGTTCATTGTTTATATCGATATCATTGGCCACGGGATTAAAAGTTATGGGAGTTCCAACTTCCGTGAAAAAAGTATCACTTTGAGCAACTGGTTGAAAGACATCTGCTGCAACACAACCGCAAGTTTTGGAGTCCTCGTTGATAACGTCAGGCTCAATATCGTATGTTTCACCTTCTTCAAGAACGACTGGAATAAAATCTGGATTTACACTATTACAATAGCACGAGCAATCACATAGCTCATCATTTCCAATTTCGCCAACAGGTCCTCCAAAGCATGTGCATTGAGTGGCTGCAAATCCAACAAACATCATTGGAACAATCGGAACAAATGGTAACATCAATACACCGGCTAATCCATCACGACTATCAGTTCTCCAATAATGATGACCGTTTGAGTGTTTTTTACTGTGTAAGATACCATGACCGTGATATTTCTTGCTGTGATAAGCAACTAGATTCTATACAAAAACATAGAGTAATCAAAATGAGTATGAATTCGCGAAGTTTCAATATATGCAACTCTATCCTAGGAAAATGAACTTACTCTGTCTTGGTATTGCTTGGCCATTTTGCCGCCTCTGATATTTTTCTTTCTTTTAGTTTCTTGATCAATAGTTTTGAGGTTAAGATCAGCACTTGCGACAACGATAATGCTCGTTAATATGGCAACATATGGTATAGGCTTGATCATTGTAGTTTAATTATAACTTCAAAAAAAATGATGTAATGGTGAAGCTTAGAAATGCAAAAAGTGAGAAGTTGGAAGGATCGAGAGGCAATCCCTTTTTTCCGTTTTGTTTTTGTGATCAGTTTGTCAATTCTCAGATTAGATCCTCCTACAGAAGTTCCAATACTTTTCTACATGCTTAAGTTTCTTTAACTCTATTTTAGGTATACAAATTTATGCGCACTCTTTATTAAGGAATGGAATAAGGTTCCATTAGCTAAAAAGGCCATAAATATAATGTGTAAAGTATCTGTGTTATCTAAATTCAAAATTTTTTACCTATGTTATTTTTTCAAAAAACAAACCTAAACCACATTTTCATTGACATTAAGCATAAAAAATAGACTCATGTCACCTGTACAGTAGAATGTTAAGAATTTGCTACGAGTACATCAAGCTTCACATAGCAACGGTCAAAAATAATTTTTTATCCTAAGTCAGCAGCAGTAATCAAGGAATCATGAAATTATGAAAGATTCCAAAATCTAGTACGTGATCAAAGATAAATGTATCGAAATAGTTTCCGTTGTGAATCTGTTGAAAAATGATTAAGCAGGATTTCGTGACATTCATGTAGTTGGAACGGCTATATGTATTTTAATTAATAAGAATAAACTCAAAGTTCGTTGGCGATATTTTCAACAAAAAACTGCACGATCACTTGCCTTTCCAAAATCATTTGTGGAGGCATCCGTTCTGATTGGCATCGAATCTCACTCGGATAGGGCTAGGAAATCAATGAGGGAAGTGAAGGCGGGCTAGACAGCGTAGTGAAAATTCCCCAATGCAATACGTTATATTACAACATCACTTATATATTTACTTCAAATCACAGATATTTATTTGACAATACAAAAAATAAATACAAGCCAGCTACAAGTAAAATATTCATCACGTCTTTAGCATGGGTGCGTGATTAAATTCTTATTTGTCGTATTCTTGAAAGAGCATTGTTTGAGCAACATACCATCCTCACAGCTTTAATTGTGCAGATGACAACAACGGAGCTTTCCACATTCCCTTCATTCTGGAGCCAATACAATTACAGCTTTCATATGTTGATAAAATCCTGAAGCAGGATCCACTCGAAGCTCTCCAAAACTCTACTGTTGCCCTATTGAATTACGTCATTGATGAGGATCTTATTCATCACACCGAAAATACTACTGGGAATGCTTTCGAGTATTACAATCTGAGCATCATCATAGAAAATACAGATGCAAAACAAATCTTGCTAAAGGAAAAAAATATCAACATCAATGGTAATAAGACAACTTCAACAGCAGTCGTGATAGGTTTGCATTACGATGTCGTGTTTGATTTTATTGCCCCGATCAAAGATCATTCAAGGAAACATAACAAAGTTTATGAGTTTCCTTCACTTCCAACCCTGAAAGCTATAGAAAATGAAATGATTCGTGCTTTTCAAAATAGCACAAATATGGACCAGATTAGTGCTACGCTGATAACTCGATTCCAAGAAGAATTCAAATATCTAGAACAAATTGAATACCATGGATATGAAAGGGGATTCCCTAATTTATGGCAGACTGAGTCTCAATCAAATGGTCCATTCTCACTTACATTGATCACTCTTCGAAACATTATCTTCATTTTCAACGGGATTTTTTTATTTGGCTTTTTTTTGTATAGATTCAAATTGAGGAGATATAGAAATATAACAAGCAATCCGACATGTTGCGATTCCTAAATAATTAAAGCAGAATTGAAGTTCGAGGTTAGATGTAGTTTTTCTTCGGATCATAGGATCACTCTTGATTAATACTCATTCAGCAGGATGTTAAGACAAGACAGATGACATTGTATACATAAAACGTGATTTTCATGTGATAGGCAAACCTTTTTGTGTTTGTACAAAATTAGGTTGCCTTTCAGCATGATGAGTCCAATTCTTTATTTTTGATCCTAAAAATAAATATTCTGAAAATCCAGAGTAAATCATCTTTCTTTTTTTAAATAAGTTTGGCCTGATGATTTTTGATTGATATTAAAACATTTTCTGTTACAAAGAAACGAGTAGTGTTGTTTTGCACCAAAAAGGAAGTACTTGTAGACCGATGTGAAACTCTTGTGTGCTTACCAAACCTAAAATGTTTGCCTTTTCTTGGCATAAAAAAAGAGCACAAAGATTTATATTGGACAACTATTAACGTGTACAACTCCAATGGACTCACAATTTATGGCGAATGAAGATACATCACATCAACGTCTCTCCTTTTAATAGATCCGTGGACATCAAATATAACGCTATCGCCTAAAATTTGCTATATGTTTCAATAAGCTTGTTTGGCTTAATCTAGTCAGGATCTTGCCACAAAGCAATCTTCAGTTGAGTTTGCTGGCATAATGGAGCATTTTTTGCCAATCTCTATACATCGATTGCGTTTCGCATCAAGTACCTCATCTTAGTAACAGTTTCGCGATCTTCCGTTCATGCTTGACAATTTACTGTATCAAATGTGTCTTCAGCCTAAACAAATAGTTTTGTTTCACTCCCAGTACTCATTCGAGGATTCTACAGATAATTTAAATAATATAAGGCTTGTGTTTATTTCCTCCTCCAAATGAGCGATACCTTGACCACTCTACATTATGAAAAGAGTCCAAACTAAGTTCAACGGATGAATAAAAGAATTTATTTCTAATCAGTTCTCAATCAAATTAATTATTTTCAGTCACATTGATGATCATGTATGTTACTCATTAATTCGGCTTTATCATACACAAATACCAACTAAAAAAGGTTCTTTAACGTTTGGTTAGGAAACAATTATCAAAATGCAATTTGTAAAGTTTGCAAGCATCTACTGCAGATTGTATGCTTTCTTTATTAATACCCTCAACTAGATTCGGATGATTCAGGCCGGTTTCCAATTTCTCTAAAGTATATTTTAAGGCTCTTAAAAAGCATTCCAAAATAGCACCACTTTCACCCTTGTGATCAAATACATCAAAATTTCTCATTGTTCCTGAAAAATGTTCAATTTCCCTAAAGTTTGTATCTTGAATTGGATTCATCATTATGAGTTCATGAAAAATACCAACTTTAAATCCGTTTATTTCTTGTCCATAAAAGGGTGGATATGTATTTACATCGGAAAATGGGAACATTGGAATACAATCATGGACAATTTCATATGCAAATGAAGCCCCCTTAAAACTTCCTTTTAATGAATCGAAAACCTCTTTCCCAGGTAAAACTAATTCTCGTTTCATATTCTGCTCTAACTCAGAATCTTCGCTAAAAAAATGAATAATACAAGCAAAAATATTGTCTTCCCAGACAAACTCACAATATTTTTTTGCATCCTCCATTTTTTCTCTAAAATTGCCCCCATTAACCCTAACTCCGTTAATGCTACAAAACCTCGCATCATACTCTAATGATACATCGCAAACAAGAAGAGCTGCGACTTTCTCTTTTTTATTCTGAATACACCATCGTGGAGATGGAATCTGTATTCTCCCTTCTATCAATCCTTCCAAAAATTGCTGTAGAAATTTTCGGGCCGCATACAGAAAAAACCTTCCCTCCCAACTCCAGAGTAGGTCTTCGTGTATTTTTTTCGCACAGACTGTTTGGACTTTGACATTTTGCTCATTTTCAAAAAGTGATTTCGCTGCAATAAACTCTTCTTGATTTCCTTCTTCATATCGCAACCCTCTGTTGTAGCTAGAAAAAATAGGGTGAATAGGTCGATCTGTAATCGAAAAAAACATACGCTCAGGGGCACTCCCAACGCTATTGAGGGAATTCATGGAGGCGTCATCCTCTTCCATATCTGTCCTGTATTCAAATGATATTCATTTTACACTCAGAAGTAATTTTTGTAAAATCTCAGGGGATTTTTATGCGTAGCTAATTCCACTCCCGCAAGGCATTTCATATTTATTAGCATGGAAGGCAACGTAGTTTGATTTGTATAATTTCGTTCATGTTGATTGCTTTCGTTGATTAAATGTGAAAAATTCAAATCGATCGACAAACATTGTGTGTGTTTGTGTTTTAAGATTTATCCAAAGTGTATTGTTATAAAACTTATCTAATTCACAATATATTTTTGTGCACTAAAAAGAAAAATGAACCTACTCAATGTTATCATGCTGTGATTATTTTCTTTTCAAAATGTACAAAAGATCTCGGCAAAAGAAGATATCCAAATAATCACTTGTATAATTTTCATTTCAATCATATAATTCAAATATTCATAATTTATATTCATCTCATGGTGGCTCTTTCTCTACTCCAATTTCCTCTCCCCCGTCCTCTACCTCGTCCTCGTCCTCGCCCTCTACCTCTACCTCTACCTCGTCCAGCTCGCCCTCCCCTTCCTTCACCTCCTCCTCGACTTAGAGATTTTCCTCGCCTTGTTTTAGATCCCAATGAAGCCGCTTGATCTTTCTCCCAAAGCCAGATTGCGGCGTCTCTTATGATATCTGCAACTTCACAGTCATCCTCTTCTTCTTCCTCTAACTCGTCCTCATCAATTAAATCATCTTCGTCAGTATAACTATTTTCATCATAGCGACTCCCAGATTTGCTCAAGAAAGCTTTAGATTTGGCTTTGAGGACTTCTAACTTGGATTTTTCAACCCCTCGAGCTTCTGAATCTTCATCATCATGTAATCTGTCCCATAATTTTTTATAATACAACCTTTTCCATCCACTCTTTAGTTCGTTTTTTTGAGACAGTCTTTTATGAGATAAATATGATAGAGAAACTTTAATATCATCGGGAACAAGATCACATGAATTAATGTGCGCATGAATAGATAAAGTTGTATATTCAGCAAGCCCTTTTGCCGAATATGGAAAAAATCGACCAAAATTATTCTTATCAGCACAATGTATGCAGGCAAGGCCGGGATATCCAAGTTTTCTGTCTCTTCTATGCGACCCTGTACCTTTCCGAATGTCTGCTTTAGTAAATGTGCAACGCTTTACTTGTTGAAGCAGTAAAGCAATAAAGTCTGTCATTTGACCCTTATCTTTCGGTAAAATAATAGGTTTTTCTGTTGTTTCATTGCTAGTCAATTTTCCTCTGAAGAATCGACGCAACATGTCGGCAGGTGTTGAGACCTTAGGATTTTTCCAAAAAATTATTCCATGCTCATCGCTGTCCTCTAAACCCAGCTCCCTGGCTGAATCAATCCAATATCGTTTCACGTTGTCTTCTGATCTATAGCTATCTCCTTGCTTTAACAATTTCATCAAAGTCATACTATCATCAGATGATATTATATTACTAGATGAAAAATGCTTCGATATCAATTCTTTCGTCCCGTTATATATTTGTGACAGCGTACTTGGGTAAAATGCGTATCCGTTCGGACGATCAGGATACGCAAGCTTTGCGCTAGCAGAACAACGTATTCCTACTTGACCGACAAAAGCGTTTTCACACTCTTTACACTGTTCTTTATCTTCACTTGTTGTAGTAAATACTTCACATAGATGTTTTCTTACAAAGCATTCCAAGTCTGAAAGAATACATTTGTCATCAGATTTAGAAAGTGGAGCATACGCCACGATCATGTTTTTGGGTAATCGAGTTTTCAATAACTTTGGTTTTCTAGTACTATTCTCTTCGCTATTTTCTACTGAATTGAGAAAGTTACTGTCCGAATCTGTAGTATTTGTTGTTTTTGAGTCGGATGTATTACTTTTCTCGTCATCAGAGTCTTCGGATACACTGATATGATCTTTTTCTGCTTTGGATGAGCGTTTTCTCTTTCTAATTTTTAATTGCATCAATTTCTTTTTTTGGGGTGTTTTGAGAGCTTTTCTCATTTCTGCCTTTTCAGCTATGTAATCCACGATATCCTCTTCTCCATCAATTTCTATTCTCTGAATTCTACACCATAATCTATGAAAGAAAATTTTGCGCCCTCCATGCTTTGGCTTGAAAGAATGCCTACCATTCAGACCAAGTTTTGCACGTCTCATTAATTCTAAGGTTTCTCTTGTTTCGATTGGAACCCTTCGACAGTTTCTGACATGATTCATGATCGTCTGTGAAGTTGTGGTTTGTGATAGGGATGCCTCGGAGGCAGGAAAGTATCGTCCACAACCTGCTTGACCAACGCAATGTTTACATGCCTAAAAATTGTAAAAGAGGCTCTAAGTGAATTCGATATTCAGAAGTAACAAATATAAATGTGAAAAAATTAACTCCACCTACCAATCCAGGAAAACCAATTTGCCTACCCTTATAACAGCCGACCTTATCAGCTTCGGTTAAGTTACACGGCTGCATTTGCTCTAAGGTAATGTACAAATAATCTGAAATAAGAGTTTTATCTTCAGGAACAACCAATGGAAAAACTTGATCCTTTGGGAGGTATCCTAAAGCATTCAAATCAAGCTTTTTGTTTGGATCGTCGTGTGCCATTGACTCTGATTTAGAACCATCCATATAGTGATCATTTTCCAAACTATCAAAACTTGGAGCCAATGCATTTCTCTTCAATCTATTATCTTTGGGACACGCACCACTTGGTCCTCCTAATGCAGGCAATGGTCCGTATGGATCTCTAATAAAATGAATACCATCGGATGTATCCACCAACCCTAATCGTTTTGCGCTGTCCACCCAATATTGCTTTCTACCGCCTCGAGAAGAAGATGATTTTTTGAGGGATTCAATTTTATTTCTTACATCGATTGGTATTCCTAAGCAACAGTCAATATGTAATCGAAGCATCTGTTGTACTGAATTATAAATGCCAGATATGAGACTTGGATAACTGACGGCCTGTTGTCCTCTTTCAGAAATAGGATCATCTCGACAATGTATACATCGGATGCCCACCTGTCCAAGTGCAATCGGCTTATTACGTCCTAGCATGGGGGCTATGGGATAAAAATGGGTTAATAAAGATCATGTTTAGAATATATACCCAAGGACGGATATATGCGTCACTATTCTCTGGCATGTATCAAAAATGTAATATAATCGTACCTGAAATTTCCTTCTCTGTCGCTGCAAAAACCTCCGCAAAATTAGAACGTAAATAACAATGCAATTCAGAGATCCAATATTTATCCTCCTCTAAACCTAAGGGAACATTTCCAGAATACCATTTTTCAGGTCTAGGAGGAAGTGGTTCATCATCAATTTCAATCATGTCATCATTCATAAGATCAGAATTTAAGCCATATTTTAAAAATAATGATGAAATATCCTGTTTGCTTGCACGGCCTCTGCCTCTGCCTCTTCCACGACCCCTTCCTCTACCTCTACCTCTACCTCTGCCTCTTCCACTACTTCTACCACGACCTCTTCCACGCCCTTCAGAACTTCTTCCCCTTCCTCTACCTCTTCCACGTCCTCTACCTCTGCCACGTCCTGTTGTAGACATTGTAGAAGTCGCATGAATACCAGGACTAGGTTTCAAGTGAGATGGAATAGATCTATCACCATCCATACTATTATTTATTTTTTTTATTGCAGATTTCATAGCTGTGTAATGTTGTTGCGGTCCATCTTTAGCTATTAATTGAGGAGAATGTAAATCAGCTGGTGGTTCTACAGGTGGTACCTTCAATGGGAGCTCTTCTGTCAAATCCGTTATCTCGACTGGATTATTCATAGTCAAACTACGGGGCATATCCTGTGAACGTGATGTTGGCATCCTAGAGGTTAATTGCTCATCCATTGAAGCTGATCGTCTACGTATCTCATCTACAACTGATTGAGGGATCATGGAAGGCCCCGTTTCTATTCTCATCATGTTGGGCATTTGAGCAAATTGAAGAGGTGATTGACTCATAGAAGCATTGAATCTCTGTGAATACGTGGGTTGCAGTGCATTAAATATCGACGGAGAAGCTCTTATTGCTCTCAAACGATCTTCCAGCTCAAGATTGGCCCTCAATTGCGCATTTTGTGCAATTAAATTACTATAATCAATACTATTTCTGTGACTCGGTGCCAGGGCGACACCTGACATTGCGAGATGATGATATACAGGATCGGTGTTGGCTAGGCGTCGATTTAACTGATTTGCATCATTTTCACCATCGTCATCTAAATAAATTACTTCTCTTTCAGCTACTGATCCCATTGCTTGAGGTTGATGATAACCAATCCGTTGAACTACTCCCATATTGTTAGAAGCACGAGCATCACCCCGTCGCATATCGTAATCGTCAGGGTCATCAAATTGACCCATTAAGTGGGATTGATTCTGTTCCATATTATATTTTCAATCAAACTGATTCCGTTCTGTCCTCAACTGTTGCTTTCCTTCAGGCCTATTCCGTGAAGGGATTCAGGTGCTACAACTGCTGATATCTATATATAATATTCTGGAAAAAACTTTATTTAACCAGAAGTTTTTATATTAAAGTACTTTGTAGCTTTCTACGAGGTTTTCTTTGCTCACACAATCCCTCTATTCTAACTTTGACCTTTTTCCAATTTAAAACTGCCTACGTACATGTGGTACAGATTAAGCAGCAGCAGGTATTCATCGAATATTTATGTTTTATATTAATTACTCTCGTACGTAGCTACGATAATTAGTCTCCGTAAGAATATTAATAGAAGTCAGGGTTCTTGAACATGATTTCCGACAAGACAGTTTTATTTAGAAGTCCTAATTCGTAGACCTACGAAGACTTTTCGTGCTATCAAGCTTTTCAATTTTGACCCTTCGCAAATATAAAACACTCGTAACTATAAATAATATTCTTGCATGTGGATGTATATACGTAAAGCACGAACTTTCATTTCACATGGTGTTCATGTTGTCAAAGGATAAAGCTGTATTTTATGTTTGTGCTTTGGTGAAAGGTAATCCGAACACTCACATCAGATCCTTACAACCGTACTACAAAAATATGAGAACTTATGAAACCTATATGGTTTATATATAGTCCATCTTCATAATCCACAATTTCTATCTACGAAGAGAAATCACAATACTCTTCGGGGGAAAATGGCCACAGCGAAAATAATTTTGAACACTATTTTTCATTCCAAAATGCCAACTTCTTAATGCAGAAGAATCGTTGTCTTCTGTTGGCGTTGAACCAAATCAAATTGCATCTTTTAAGCATCTACTTTTTATGCAGGGATTGGGAACAAAAGTTTTAATATCTCGCTTTGCAAACATTAATTCAATAGCGTATTCACATCATGTCCCAAATTATACTATGAGACCGAAGTAATTTCATTTATTGTACAAGCCACCCGCAAGGAGGCGTTGTAAGACCTAATTGAGACAAATTTAATTAGTGAGGTAGTTAGTGAGGTAATTAGTTTGGTAGTTTGCAACGATACATGCCTTGGTGCATGATGTTTTTTGCATTCCAAAAACAGATTTTGTGAGTGACTAGTCGAACAAAATTTTTGTTTTATAAATTGAGCAAAGAGGAAAATAATGACGTACGCATGAACTTTGTGTGCTGTCACACAAAAAAGGATTTGATGTCACAAACAAATCTATGGCCAACGTAACTATAGTGACACAAACATATGTCATGAATTTGTATCAGCAGTGGTGTAGATAAATATGTGGTGGGGTAGGATTTGTATTTCTTATTTTGTTCTCCGATATAATTTTGAATCATAAAAGTAACTTGATACACGAAAGGCCCAAGAGATAGTCATCACATTGCGAAAGTGCACAGAAGAAAAGACATGAGGAGAATTAAAGGGTTACTTTACACTAGTTTTCTTGTTGTAGATTGCTCATATTTCGTTTGGAGCTTCGCAACACCAAATTTGACACCCCTTTGCCAACCAGAGCTTGTACATAAAAACAATATAGCACTTTACGCCACTCCACCAAATCAAAGTAGTGGCAAAGATGCGAATTCACGAAGAACATTTGTCAATCAATTAGGCTCTATTGCTTCTTTATCATTTGTTGGGGTTGGATTCCAATCCAAAATTGTCAATGCAATAAGTGAGGAAAAGCCAAAAGAATTCGTCGATTTGGGAACTCAGGCCCCAGCTCCCGATGGGCAATCAGAATTTGTGGAGTTACAAAATGGAGTGAAGGTCAAAGATTTCAAGAGTGGCACAGGAAGTGAAACAATTCAATCAAACTCATCTGTCCAAATTCAATGTAGTGGAAAGCTACTTAATTTGAATGGAGTCTCTTTTTACAATACGAAAAATAATAATCCTGATGGTTTTGGTGCAGTTCCATTATCCATTCGTTTAGGTACAGGCCAAGCAATTCCTGGATTAGAAAGTGGTATTGTAGGCATGCGAAAAGGAGGCATTCGTAGAATTATTATTCCTGCTGATTTGGCCTACTCTAAGTTTCCCGACTTGGAACCCAAACCTCTGAATGCTAATGATCAGAGAACTTTAGATAGTGTAGTCAAGAATTCTAGGAGAGACGCAACCATTTTATTTGACGTATCGGTGGAAAGATTCAAATAAATAACGTCCATTTCGCAGTTGAAAATGTTCGAGTTCTACTAAATGTAATATGTTACTGCTATAATCAATTTCCAATATCCTACGATCCACAATTTCTTAAATGACATTCTTCATTGCAATAGTTCTTGACTCCCTTCTTTGAGCAAAAAATATAGATATCACTTTGTACAAGAGTAGATGACACAAAGTACATAATCATCTGAAACAACATTGTTTAAGTTTATATTCATCTCTCCATTTCTTCTTCATCGAAACCATAGGTTTGCTTAAATTCCCCATCGATCTGCTCCTTTTCAGATTCCAACTCCTTCTCGATTCTTTCCATCTCTTCCGCCTTTTCAACTTTATGAGCAATACGCAAAGCTTTACTTTTCTTTCCACCCCTCTTATCAATATCCTGTTTCTCCAAATGAAGACGTCCAATAGTTTCACCAAATAAGTTTGTTTTGTGATTCTTGACTTTCTTAACTTTATTCTGTTTAGGCTGCTTCATGGCTAGTTTCCAAATGTCGGGTGTTGCAAATCGAGTTCTTCTCAACTGCATTCGTGTATTTCCATATTTTTTGTGGTTTGTGTAAGAACGTGAGGACATTATAAGTGATAATTGCATTCATTAAGTTATACAAACAATCGTATTTGCTTACCTTGAAATCCATATCAGGTCCACAGGGTATCAAAAATGGAACAGGTGTTGGTTCCCCTT
>Ga0209092_10000783_pt1 | contig 31925 bp, 21 predicted proteins | sample FraStrMetagenome_FD_187446 | JGI IMG/M metagenome (GOLD analysis project Ga0209092, IMG submission 187446) | Marine eukaryotic phytoplankton communities from Arctic Ocean - Fram Strait ARC3M Metagenome (SPAdes) (version 2) | ecosystem: Environmental > Aquatic > Marine > Oceanic | place: Fram...
CTTTGAGAGTTCGCTTATCTTCGTACAATTTCTACGAAGACACCGGGATCCCGGGATCTCGTACCGGCGAGGTCAATTCCCGCCGGGATGTCCCGGAAGCCGCCGGGACGGGAAGGGACACAAGTCTAAAAAATATGGATGTACGTGTATTGATGTGAATGATCTCCCATTCTCAAGATTCGTCTGAAATTTTTAGAAAATTTCGCTAGAAACGAAGTTTTATAACTCTAAGCAGACATTATTTTCACCGATGTCCAAATCGCATGCGGTAGATTGCCGTATTAGTTGAAGGTGAGTTGTCGATGTCAAATATAACATACATACCGGAATTCGATAAGATTTATTTCGACGAAAACGAGCAGTAATTAGTCTTCCGCCGTAAGTAAATACGTAAAGACATGCACTGTCATCAGAAAATATTCTTTCTTGCTATTACTTTCTTAGACGAATCAGTGATTTAAAATTTCACTTAAGGTAATCTTTTTCGTCGAGATGTCAATCACAAGAGATTAAAATTAGGATCCATAGGTACATTTATTGATTATAAAACAGACGGGTTCTCTTACTGTCATCATCACGAGGGCTTTCTGCGACTAAAATTGTACACACACATGTACAATATAAAAACCCCACAGGTATGTAGGTTTCACGTTCACAACCCAGCCCCGCCTTTCTTCGCATGGAGGCAATCGGGAAGATCCAAAAGAGAGAGAGAGAGAGAGTTCGAACAAGAAATCAGCACACACGTAAGCCATCATCACCCAAGAACATATTGACAGCGCCCGAAGTAACTCGCCGCATCACTATACACCAACTAACTATTAATTACAACGAGACTGTACGTTTCATCCGGTGGCAGATCATTTTAAAGCTTAACTTTCACAGCGTCTGTGCATAGCATTCAAGTTAGCCATGAGAGGAGGAAGGGGGATGATGCGCCCAGGGCGCAACAAATCCGCCAAAAACGTTATGATTCGCAGTTTTCGCAGCAAACTCAGCAGGAACTTGGAGGACAAGTACCTCATTGACTGGAATTGTGCCCTCGGGGAGGGAGCCTATGGGAAGGTTTACCTTGCTAAGAATAAAACGACGAAGGAGGAGGCTGCGCTAAAAAAGATTGACAAGCGTTACACAGACACTGCGGTGTTCAAAACTGAAACAGCTGCGCTTTTGAGGATCCATGGCAATGGAGGGCACCCGAATATTTGTGGATTAAGGGATATGTATGAGAGTCCTGATTTCTACTACTTGGTTTTTGATTTAGTGCCTGGAGGTGAAATGTTTGAGCATTTGATTAATTATGGAGCTTACAGTGAAGCTGATGCCAGTCGTCTAATGCGCGAGGTTGCGAGTGCATTAGCCTTTTTGGTATGCCGTATGAATATTTTGTTGTATTCTATTTTTTGTTTCCTTACTTTTCTCATGTTCTCTTTTGTAGCATGGTGTGAACGTAGTTCATGCTGATCTTAAACCAGAGAACGTTATGTTGAGTAGTGACATGACCAGCGATGGAACAATTAAGATTGTTGATTTTGGAAGTGCTGTGTGTTTGACCGAGGAGGAAAGAAGAAGGATTGCAGAACGTAAAAGTTTTGTCGCAAAAGCAAATGGTACTACTGCGTATTGGTCTCCTGAACGTTTTCAGCTGAATGTAGACGCTGAAGCCCCTGTGGATATGTGGGGTGTTGGTGTAGTTCTTTTTATCATGCTTGCCGGCGTACATCCGTACGATCTTGAATGTTGTGCGACTGATGAAGATATTGCAGAAACTTTGTTGTGCAAACCTGAACCTCCTATGGAGCATTTGGAGGATATTTCTGAATCCGCGCGTGATTTGATAGAGAGACTACTCACGCCAAATCCGAGAGAACGTTTGACAGCAGATGGCATGATGAAACATCCTTGGGTTATGGGTACAACAGCAAGTGAGATAAAGATTACTAACTCAGGAAGAAACCTTTATCGGTACGAAAATCTTAGGTCTGAGATTGAAGCTGGAATTTTTCAAGCCCTTCTTTCTCCAGTTGATCGTCTATCCAGTGGAGGAGTAGATATTATTAAAAAAGCATTTGATGTCTTTGATGAAGAAGGAAAAGGTTTTGTCAGTAACATTGATGTCGGGCGTATCGTCGAGGAGAATACAGGGGAGGAAGTCATGGCTCAGGATGGCGAAAGCCTTGGATTTTCAGAATTTAGCTCCATCGCTCTTAAAGACTTGCGGTATAAACATTTTTCGAAGGGAGAATGCTTATCTCGTGCAGGCGAGATAGGGGAAACGATGTACTTTATTAGGTCTGGGGTGGTCGAGTTGGTCACTGAATCAGGTGCAATCGTGTATGTGTTACGTGCTGGAGAGTTTTTTGGGGAAGAATGTATTTTGAACGAAGGAAAGTTGCGCACACTTACATCACTTTGCAACACTCCTGTTGATGTGATCGAAATTACTAGGGACGATTTTGATAGGTGAGTTGTATTTTGCATAACTTGCTAGGATGACATCGAAACAGTTGAGCTCATTTCAAGTTTAGATTTTCTTCGTCTAGCACAGGGAGCAAGGTCATGCTGGAGACAGCTTTCAGTGCAAAAACTCTTGGAAATACTAAATCTTTAATTCGTTGTTGCAACAATATCAAAAGACATAAATTAAAGGAGGGAACAATAGTATACAAAGAAAATGACAAAGGCTATTCGATGTTTTTGCTTGATGAGGGTAAAATTGACATGACGAAAGATGGAAGACGTCTGTTTAGTATCACACCTGGCGAAGTGTTTGGAGAAAGTGCTCTCCTCTCGATGACACCCCGCGAAAGTACAGCTATCTCTAAAGAAGATTGTATAATAAGTGAAATAAAAGGAAGCGACTTTCTTCCAATACTCGAATCCTCTCCCGAAACAGCTGACGCACTGCGTGATATCAATAGAAAGCGAATGTTTAAGATGGCTGCGTCAAATGTAGCAAACCGAAGTTTTTCTTTGCCAAACTTGCGAAGAGTTTTTGATGAAGTTGATGAAGACGGTAATGGTGAATTAAATTATGATGAAATTAAGACGGTGATTAGAAAGCTTGATCCCAATTATCCAGAAGAAGAGATCGAAGATTTAATGAGTTCAATTGACATGAATGCTGATAACGGAATTTCTTTCAAGGAATTTGAGAACATTTTCAAATGGTGTATGTAATGTAGATCAGTAGGCATTCATTTATAGAGCATTTTTTACTTGAACTTCTTGGTTTCTACTTTACTACATGCTGAGATTTTGATGCTTGTGCTAGAAACAGGTTCTAATTGACTGTCGTGGTGGATTTGGTATCAAATTCTAGGTTGTTAAGCTGGATAAAGGAAGTAAATAAAGACTGAGGAAGTGATTTTAATGGTAGGGATGTTCAATTACCCCAGAAGCCGATTTCTCGTCAGTATTTTTTCTGCCGAAAGCCGGCTTTGAGAAACCAGGAATGTGCACGCTTTCTAGAGACGATCGGTCACATTCTTTGCGTCGGCCGGAGTCTACCGACAGGTCCGAACCCAACCGATTTTTATTAAGCAACGCATCAAACTTTTCAATAAGAAGTAAAGTTTGAGAATACGTAGTCTTGCATAGCTACGTCTTCATTTTTAAGGGATAGTGGTAAATCCAAGAACGGTATCGTAGTGACGGAAGTTCGACTCCCGGGCAGCACACTCACAGCCTATCTTTGAAGTCATGTACTTCCTTAATTTTCAACCGTGGAATCTTCAAAATATCAATTCGAATACAATGGCGAAGGACTACGAAAGACGGATCGTTGATCTAGAATCGAGGTATCCTCCCGAAACAATTAATCATGAGTGCTCATTTACTGGATTTCAAAAGCATGAGCCAACGAATGTCACCACGGTTCCTGCTGATTGTTTTTCATTGTGGGCTCAACATAAGAGTTCTTTCAATGGAAGCAATCAAATGTTACAACTGACGCAGCAATTCGAGCAATCAAATGTTACAACTGACGCAGCAATTCGGAAATCGGAACTCTAAACTTTCAAGAACGTGGCTGTGTATAGTTCCCAGCTACTTCAGGCGCTACTATCTTTTCAATTGTGGAAAGTTTTTGCTCTGTATTTGGGCCTACCATTGTCTTTCTCGGAAACTTTTAAGTGAACATACTTTTTCAGCTACGAGTAAGAAGGTTGATGTATAGGGTCTTTTGAAAAAAAAATCCTACTTCTTAAGAAACTCATACAAAATGTAGGTTGATGATCGCAATTCTCCAAAATGGAGAAAACATTCATCTTCATCACCATTCGACAATGGATTTTTGAGAAAATCATCAGGGGAAAGAATATTTTTGACACATCTAAATCCCTCTTTCTTCATACCTTTTATAAATTCGGGCAAGCCATCACGTCCTGAATCTGGGGCAACGTAGAGGAACGATTTCGGGCCAGTTTTCTTTCCGAGAAGACCTTTCACTGTCTGAGTCAACAAAGGAACAATTTCTTTGTGATATATTAGATCCGATCCGATTACATAGTCTACGTCATCTTCGCCCGTGGGCCATGTCTTCTCATCGCTCCAATCCATTGTCTTCGCCAAAACAGATGATGTCCACTCTTCAACGCTTCTGCCTGGGCATCTACTACCGTTCAATTCAATATTAAATTGAAGATTTTTCAATGTTGCTTTATTCAAATCAGTGATGTATACCTTTCTGGGAGGTTCGAACCCACGAGAAGATGCATAGTATGTGCAAGCAAGGCTTGGGACACCACACCCAGCACCTAATTCACATAGGACTTTGCCACCAAATCGAAGGCACATTTCTTCACTCGCTAACCATCGTGCCATTACCAAAGATGCGCACCAAATACCTAATCCAGTTGTGTCATCAGCCGGATTATCACTGGTCCCAAAAGGGTTATCTGCGTGTGCGATCGGAAGTTCCCTTACAAGCAAAGTCGCTGACAAATTAGCCAAGTCAAGTTCATGAGTAATCCCATTTTTTGATGGGTCGATATCCTCTTCATTTTGAACCGAGTCCCCAATCAATCGATCTTCGCTTGCAGTATTATGTTCCAGTAGTGCACCAACAGTTTTTGTTTTTTCATCGTTGTCTCCAACGTTCCCTGCGCCAAAACCTTCTGTCAATGCACTCTTACCAAATTTATTTTTTTGTAACACATCAATGCTCGAATATTCCTCAAGCAAAAGTTTAACAATGGTAGTATGGCTAGAGCCACTTGCCCAATGCAGTGGCGTGTTTCCACTTTTATTACTCAAGTGTTTCGCCTTGTATTTTATGAGTAATTTTACGGTCTCTAAATGACCATTACATGCCGCCTTATGAAGCGCTGTCGAACCAGATGCATCTGTACTATCAACAAAAGCCTCTGCCGTTGTACTTTTATCATGAAAATGTCTTAGTAAGCAATCTACTTCAGCATTTTCGCCATACCGAGCACACTCTAAAATTTCTTCTCTTGCTTCTTCGATTGTGAGAGATGCAACATTCGCTTCTAACTCTTCATCTATTTGGTTTTGTATCGAAGTACCAGACATTTTTGATCTTGTCCTGATATTTGTTTACCTTTCTTTCTGGTCTGAGAAAATTTAAATTCTTAATAATTCTGTACTGATGGTCGCATTCGGGTCCAAAGGAGATTCTTCTGGAATCATTTGTTTCAGCATTACAATTCAAATGGACATAGTTAAAAATTCTAAGATTGTTTGTTTGATAGAGAATCGAGATTAGTGTGAAAGATGAATGGTGGACATTAGATTAGAGAGAGAAAAAAACCCTCACACATTCGAGCATGCAACTCAAGATCGCTACGATTTAGCTATCGTCTCGGAAGGCGTAGAAAAGAATTTTTTTTAAACTGTATGCTTTTATTTTATTAACTGTTGTCCATTTCTTCTAACTTACACTTTTTTGTTAATACTTTCGCTACTTATTTTGTTCTTTCACTTCTTTGAATGGGAACTGAGAATTCATATGCTGTCTACTTGAACTGGCAATGTTTCGACGTCACGGAACGCAACAGCACACTCTAACTTGAATCTGGAGATACGGTAGGAAATTTATAGTGGAAAAGACATTATCGAAGTTCAATGTGATATGGGGAGGACCGACATCGAAATGAATTTCACAACACACTTCAAACCGAAGCGTTGAAAGTGACAGTTCTATCTTGACATATCTTTGCATCATTTGAGTTAGTCATGCAGTTTGATTTAATGGAGTTACGTATCTTGTCGAAGGATATAGAGAATCTATTTGACGATATTTTCTCGTCCATTGAATCTTTTCGGCACTGCTCAAATGTTTAATTGTTTGATATTTTTATATCTGCGCAACTATCTTTACTTACAAGGAAATGTTCTGCAGACGACATTTTTCCGGAAGCGCATTCGATAAAGAACAGAGAAAGCGCAGATATTACACGCGTTGTACAGGGTTCAATATTTCGCATAAGTTGATGCCCCACCGGTTCGACCCTGCTTTTTAAGAAGAAAAACTTGACGTTTTTCCTCGTAAACCTAACCTGTGATAAAGCTTCGAAGTATATTCGCGCAGGAAATCTATATTTGTCTTTGAATCGGAAAACTTCTGAAAGTGCTGGAGCCGCAGACAAACCAAAATACATCAAAAACAGTGCAATTTGGAACAAAAAGATAACGAAATGAATGATGTACGAGAAAAATATATAATGGACAAAAATAGTCGTGAATAAAAACGTTGCCACGGTGAAAAGTAAAATTCCAAGCATCAGTTGCATAAAATCATATTCCATTGTATCGGAGCGCAAACGTAGGATATTTTTTTTCTTGCCACCGAAGAGCTTCAGTAATGAATTTGATATCGATGCGTAGAAGGACCAAACAATTCGAAAGAAGTTGCCCGTTAACCTCAAATGAGCTGTCATGAGACTGTACAAATCCATGATAAGAGCGATTAACGAAGATCCACCCATCACGATTGCGATAATAGCAAGAATTTTTATTAAGATGAGACGCTCGTTTTGGGTTAAAAGGCCAAGTGACATTCTCTGCAGCATCAATAGACGGGTGCTTTCTCTATTTATCATATTCGTCAAAGGCACATTCAGCTTGAATCCAAACGGAAACTCATTCAAAAATACCACACTTGAATTCAATACCTTATAAATATGAGAAGTGTATGATTCTAATAAGCGTAAAACAAATTTGGTGTGAAATAGAAATATTAAGCCAATCAAAATACCGAAAATGGCATCCAAAAACGCCACAACCATCATAGACGATTCCCGCAGGTCAACTCTTGATGTCTTTCGCTTGCTCGGAAAGCCTTTCTGCATTTTTCTTTTTTTCCAAATCATTTGCTGAAACCTCCACAAAGGATAAAATGGTTTCACGTAAATAAAGCACCGTGTAAAGAAGCCCCTACCACAACCGAAATATATTTGTTCCGAACCGACAAAATATTCCATGCTCACGATATGCGAAAAGAAGAAAGAATATTTGGAAAGCTCTATAGCGGTTGCAGATAATACTTTCGAAGTCCGGCCTGATTTTGATGGAGGCGCATGCGTAGCATTCTTTCGTGGCGTAGGACATTCCGCACTTTCTTTTGGTCGATTCATGTCTCTACTCTTCAAGCTTTGCTTTATTTGAACTTTGTCATTAGCTAACTGCGACAGAAAATGCATAAAGCTTTCAGAAGAATTAATGCGATCAAGCACAAAATGCAATTCTCTTGATGTGCTTTCTTCGTGGTGATAATAAGCATGCCCATACATATATTCATAAAGTACTACGGTACCACATGAATCTCGTATAACATCATCCGACCACCAGCGCCCTATTATTTTGGGCAACGACGAATCACCGGACGACGTTGAAACATCCTTTTCACTATCAAACCATCGCGCAATAACTTTCGGATAAATCAATGCTTCTTCATTCTCCACACTCAATACTTCCTCAGTTTTATCGAAACAAAATAAATTGAAAGAATTCCAATCGACTATAAGTTCCGCCTGCCGATCAGAAATGACACCACAGCAAACGTGTATCCTATCTACGCTTGAACATCCTTCCCTCCTTACATTATAGCCATTGTTGCTGCTGCCGCAGTCATAATTGATATCCTCATCTCGATCGTATATAAGGTTATCATAATCCGATATATCCCAACCGATGACGTAACCTGACTTTTCAGGATTTGAAAATCGCCTATGTGCGTTATCAGGCCAGTAAAGTACAGATTTCGTACCCTTCATATCCAATGTAACAGTGACCTTTGTCCGATGATGATTCTTCAAGCTGTTGTGTTGTTTTACAATCACAATTCTTTTTCACAACATGTCAAGTCATCTTGGCTCGACCTTGGCTCGACCTTGGCTTTCTTTGAGTCTTCCGGTTCCAAATGTGTATATGTTTAACGGTCATATTAATATTTAGCTATATGACACGGTATGCAAATCTCCATCCACCCAAAAACCCAAATCATTTTTTTCGTATCCAACACACCTACGCCCACACAAAAACACGTTGATGTTTTACAAAGAACAAAATTTCCTAATTTTCATATGAACCAACTTAGGTCACCATGCATAATCCATCAATTGCTGCTTCAAGAGGAATCATATTATGCGTTGCGATCCTGATTGTTGAATCGTTGGGTTTCCCATGGTCTACAACGGATGTAAGCCATCATCATCAAGGACGACGGTCGTCATCATCGCCTTCGTGTTCTTCTACAAGATTTATTGCCGATCTACGGAACGTAAGAAGAACAAAAAACGTTCGATTTGTGACGGAATTAAGATCAAGTGTTTTTAATGAGGATGATGAAAATTTATTACGGAAAGTGAGTCGTAGTGTGTTGCAAGACATCGCAAAGCAACAAGGTTTATCGTCGAGTGGCACGAAGGCAGACATACTGGCGAGACTTCGTGCGTACGTTGCAGATGAAGCGGCAAAGGATGATTCCTCGTCGGATGATGGAGGCGGGGATGGTTATTTTTATTACACTACTCCGGATCCTGTCGTTAATGCGACGACAAATAAGGGTGGTCGTTATGAAAAAAATAATGGGCTTGCTCTTCGCAGTGATGACGAAGTAAATATTAAGGACGGTCCACTCGTAGGAAATTTGCCAATCACCGACAATATGTTTGTAAATGAAAACGGTGAGCGTGTCGTGACGGTTTTTAGTACGACGGAAGAGGCAGATCTGACAAAAACTGGGCCACATTCAAGGCCGGGAGGTATGGATGCTGCGGCAGCAAACTTTGCGGATGTCTCCAGTATTCAAGGAACAGCCGGCCTAACAGCAGCAGATACTATTCGATCAAGTGATCGAATGGAGCAAGATGTCGTCACTTCTCGAAAAAGTAAAGAGGAAATAGAAAATGCAAAATCGAAATGCAAAGAACTTTTGAATTTACTTCTTGATGGAACGGCGCCTGGCTTCAGTGATCCAACTAATACCATGGATGACTTATCGTTTACCACTGAAATATTTAAGCCCTTTAATCCGAGTACTGTTAAATCTGAATTGTTGTCAAAGTATTCTTCCTTTCTGAGAATAGAAAAAGGTCAGGTTCTTCACGAGGTTTTGAGAGAAATTGAGATTGAGGCCGTTGGTCATGATGGCATGGCCGCAGATGATACAAGCAAGGGAGGTGGACATTACCGTCAAGTTCAACGAGTTGGTACTTTTTTGAAAGGATATCGCATTGCAGAGTCACGAAGAGTCGCTCGGGATACTGCTTCCTTTCTTCTCAATACCGTGGCTGGCGAAGGAGCGAAGGGTTTGGACTTTGCTTTTGGTACAATGCAAAGAGGTGATTCCGATGGTGAACTTAATGACGATTTGATCGAATATCTTGAAGAAGCAGTTGCAGCTCAAAAGAGAGTTGTGATGAAACAAGAGGCTTCACGAGGTGCCGACCATTATCAACTGAAACGACATGGTGAAGTCTTAAATGGAAATATCAATACCGAATATGGCGACGATTCAACCACTGTTTTACAAGATATGGGTGTAGAAACAATTGATATTAACAACAAACAAACAAGGGATGCAATTTTGGAGCTTGATGCGATTTCTTCACGCGAAAAAGCACAAATGCAAGAACTGAATCCTTCGGAAAAATTGTTGCTCTTGTTGCAAAGTCTTCTTGATCGAGTGAAGGCCGAAGCTGCGTTCAGAGCGGACGAACACGGTAAAAACTTGCGCTTATTAGCAGCTTGTCTCAAAACTAAGAATGGCAGCGAGAGGTTTCAAATACTTGAAGCTGATTTATCGGGCTCTCTTACTCGAGCAGATGAGTTTGCTGAACTTATAGGAGACGCAATTACTTATGCAGAAAGCACATCAACTAAGATAACACCTGGTAAAGAAGAATTGAATTTGTCAGACCTTCAGGATATTCAAAGAGAAGTGGCCAACATAAAAGCGCTTCAAGCGATGAAAGCATCTGGGCTAAAGCAAGGTTCGAATCTGTCTCCGTTTCAATAGTGATAGTTTATTTAAGACTTAGTGATGTAATTTTGCGCGCAGCAGGTTGGATAACATCTTTGAAAGACGTGCCTAATTTTCGCCATCTATCTGAAGTGATGCCTCTGACATATGGAGAGTTTCGATACAAAATTATTTGAAAGCTGCACACCTTTATACACTGATCTTTTTGTCTCGCAATTCATGTTTTTAAACTAAAGTTTCGACGAGAAGAGTCAAGGCATGTTCGAGAAACTAATGGAAGAAATCCTTAAAATCTCTTTTTATTTTTCCTTCGATGATATCGATTGCTAGATTGTTGCTCCAAGTGAAGAAAAGTAGAAGATATGGCAATAACAAGGTGATTTCTTCCAGGTAAGAAATTAAGAAGTTATGTTGTCGTAACGTGAAGTTTTGAATTTCAGATGGTGATTTTGCATATTATATAATTTCTATCATAGGATTCGATCGGATGACAAAGGCATATTTATTCGTCGTCGAAGTGTGGTGATTTACCCAACTTTTAATCTCGCAACTCGTTATACATTGTTGTATTTTGATAATGATACTTTGTGACAACTCCTGGGGTTCCTCTCAAAGAAAGATGAAAGCGAAGCCATTCAAGGCGAAAACCATCGGCCATCGGGGTTCAAGTTTTCACAAGAGTAGTGTACCGGGGTACAAAAGTAAAATAAGTGTCTAGGTGAACTCGAATGAGGTACGAGTATCTTCGGGTCATAATGTCATAATAGAGTACCGGTATGACCCCCGCTTCAACCCGAACTTCTAGAGAGAATCATAATACGAATTTTCAGATTTCTGCTCAAGAATTCGAAATAGGAAGAGCAAAACCTAAAGATGGGATCTCATAAGTAATGTTTGAAGTATACATTACCTTTTCATTCCCAATATTGGACCCTTTTACTCCCTACGAATCATCTCCGTGGCTAACTACATGTACATTTGTGTGTAATATTGTGTGTAATATTTATTCTCACTATGTTGTAGCGGTGCTTGAAACCACATGTACTCCTATCGGGGATATGTACGAGTGCGAGTAGCGAGTAGCGAGCACCGGTTACCGGTACCGGTACCGGTACTCGTGCTACCGGTAGAGAGCTCTAAAGTGTGCGTATAAAATAGCAGCAACAGGCAACGACAATGGCTTTGGGCAGTGTCGATGCTGCACCCATCACTCAATATTATTCACAACACCGCAAATACGCCGTTACGACAGCAGAGTAGACAGCATTCACTTACGGCGGAGCAGCAACTATACTTACTTCTCGAGCAGCAGCGGCAGCAAGGACGGGACGCTGAGACGGCGTACGTGCAATTCCTGGTGAGTACTTTAAGCTATCTAATTTAGTCAGGGGATGATGTTCTGAATGGGATTGTTGTTTTCCCTTCATTTTCAATACAAATTAAAAAAGGGGGCACAAGCTAGCGAACGGGGAACGGAATCTACAACTACGAGTACAACCGTCTGTTTGGAAGAACTCTTGAAACTTTCACCCAAGTCCGTAGTCCCTGCGCTTATCGAGTCAAGGAAGTTCGAGCTGCTGGATCAGTGGATCGCGCGTCAATTAGCGCAGGGCTCGCATTTGATCGCTATTGGAGAGGCAGCTTATACGACAAACCAGTCGTTTGAAGGCCGTAATAGGCGTCCCTCCGAGAGAATTGCCCTGGGTGTTTGTATACACGAATATCTTACGAGCTCTTCCGCCGCGAAATACTGTCTCAGCAGCAACAGCAAAAGTAATAACAACGAACCTTTCTTATCCCTTCAGGTGGCTTTGAAACAAAACGACTGGTCTAGTAGTGAAATTTGTGACGAAGTTCATCCCAATATACAGCAGAAGTTACTATCTATATTGATTGAATTGGATAATCGAACTTGGGAAGATTTACGGACTGAGCTGGAACGTACTTTGTTTTCTTGCAATTCTGGATCGACGTCGACTTCCATATCTACATTAAATATGCCCATGCTTTCTTCATTTTTGGCAGATGTTGGGCCTCAGTGTACTCGAAATGTGACAACCTTGGCTGATACCATTGCCCAGTGTTGCAACTTTAATGAGAGCCAGGCAGCTGAACTTATTATATTCATGATGATACAGGCACTTAATAATGCCACGTGGGGAATGGAAGATGACCTTGCCAAATCTTTACTAAGCAGTATCAGTAGAGATAATTCTTCAGGGTCAAATCAAAGTCAATGGGATGTACAGACAGTGGTGAAGTTTCTTTCCTCTCAAAGGAAACGGTTGGACTGGCTGAACGTGGCACATCATTTAAGCATCTCTTCATACCCACCATTGAAAAGTAAAGAACAGTGTCAGACTCTGTTTGATCTATTTCCTGTTGACTTCCCACGAGAAGTTTTGTTTGAAAGAACGTGGGAAAATGTAGATGGGCAGCTAAGTATCTTTCAACATATGTTGGAATTGACTTCTTCCGTGAACAAAGGTGTTACTATCAATATAAATCTTAATCAGGATGAGAACGAAACTCGCGCTGTCGCACATTCTCCATCCATGCCTTCTGTAGGCGTGCAATGCTGGTCGAACACGTCATTTTTTGCGCGACTTTTGCACCTTACAGAAACGCACCAGCGCCAAGTTAATGATATTTTTGTGTTGGGATTACTAAACTTTTCCGAAATTGTCATGTGCACTCTCGTAAGGCTGAAGAGCACGCCTGTTCCTCTTTCAGATGCCGCCAAGAAGCTTCAAAATGATTTATATATGGAAGTTTTGAAGAAATTTTTTGTTTATAAGCCTGAGACTATGTCAAATTTATCTCGATACCAAGGAGCTTATGCCCGAGTTTGGGCTATAAGCCCGCAAGGACTAGCAGCATCTATATGTGAAGGCTATCGGTCTAATCCATGTTACGTGCAAGCTAAGTTTTCTGCTATTGTTTTAAATTTTGCGCCGAATCAAAAAGCAAGGGAAATAGTTCTGAATTCTGGAGATACCGAGTGCTCCCTTCAGATTGGTCTGGTAGCATCTGATCTAGGTATCCTTGATTTGAGTTCTTGGTAAGTTTCAGTAAGAATTTTTTTGTGTCAGCCTAATGCATTCTAATAAATGATCTTGAATAATTTAGGATTAAAAATCATTTCGACGTCAACAACAAACCAAACATGAAAGTTCAGGCACGATATTTATTTTTTCTATTGAGGCAACTAAACCTAGCACTTCAGAGTAATGAAATTGCGGCCCGGAACAATGATGCAAAAGCAGTCACTGGACCCATGGTTTCGCTAGAGAACGCATCGAACATTGTATGTGCACTTCAATCCAATATATCGCCTGAATTGCAACGCCTGCTGATTCACGATCCAGAAAATTTTGGTGGCAATGCAGGTGAAGGAATCCCTGCTCAAAATGCAATAACATCTCTACTTACTGCCTTATTTAGTAAATATCCAGTCTTAGATAACAAGACGAAAGAGAGCAATAGAGACGAAGTTGAAGAAATTGCAAATAGTTACTTCAGTCGCATATACACAAGCGAACAAAGTATTACAGAAGTTATTGCAATGCTTAAGCAATTTAAATCAAGTGGTAATCAGCGTGAAAATGACATTTTTGCGTGTATGATTACAAATTTATTCGACGAGTATCGTTTTTTCGCGAAGTATCCGGAAAAAGAATTACGCATAACTGGTATTTTGTTTGGACAACTGATTCAGCATGAGCTTGTCACATCAATTACTTTGGGTATTGCACTTCGTTATGTGCTTGAAGCGTTGCGAAAGAGTCCCGGACCCGGTATGTAGAATGGAATTTGAAAAGTCATGACTTTCTGTTCAGCGCTAATTTAATTTAATGTTTCTTAGGTACGGCTGCTAGTGGAGGTGGAAGTCAGGGTAAAATGTTCCGTTTCGGAATGTTTGCCTTAGAACAATTTAAAACTGTAAGTTTACTACGCTTTCCGACATATTTTGATCGTTGTATGATACCCATTTACATTTTTCGTGCCATTATCTTTATTCAGAGACTTCACGAGTGGCCGCAGTATTGTTCGCATATTGTACAAATTCCACACTTGAAGGATCACTACGCTGACTTGGTTACTGAAATTGAGGTATGTCGTAGCAAACGATAGATTTTCTGTAACTGCGTATTTCTAAAGAATTGGGTTTTTAATAGGCGACCAAGAAAGAAAATGATGCGATTATTAGTTCCAGGAAGAAAGGTGGTGCTACTTCTACAGGGCTGGCCCCTAACAACGAACCCAAAACATCCCCTTCTGTTGAAAAGAAGGCAGTATTTGGACCCAATTTGGGACGGGCTGTAAACTGTATTATAACTGAAAACGATGATAGTTTGCGTATGCCTCCAGAAACTCTACTTGACGAAGTGACCCGCTTGATCAATAATTTGTCACCGGCTAATTGTGAGGCTAAGGCGACAGAATTAAAAACTCTACTGGGAAGTAGTCAAGAATACTTCGAGTGGCTAGCACAATATCTTGTTCAAAAGCGAATCAGCACACAACCAAATTTTCATTCTCTGTATCTCCAATTCATTGACCACTTGGGTGAATGGGGTTCAACTCTCGTTGCAGCAATATTAGCATCCGTTTACATCAATATTGGACGGTATCTTAGAAGCTCTAAAATTACAACCAGCACAAGCGAACGCAGTCTTTTGAAAAATTTAGGGTAAGTGCAATGATAAAAAATTTATGCTTTATCCTATTTTTTTTTAATCTGTATGCTTTTATTTTGTTAACTTCTACTTGTGCGCTAACTGGAACCCTGGGTAATGACTGGAACTTAGGTCATGGCTCGGTAACATCACTCTTGCGCGTAATAAGCCTATCTTTCAGGTTCAGCTTGACTGCAAGGAGCTCCTCTTTCAAGGATATGAAACTGGTATGCTTATTGCCGTCACGCCTTTTGTCGCAAAGATTATGGAAGGGGCGAAGCATAGTATTGGTATGTATTCGACCTTTTTCGATACTGAAGTAAAGTTATGCTAATCTTCTTTCTTTCTTTCTTTCTTTAGTTTTCAAACCTCCTAACCCTTGGGTAATGGGATTACTCAAAATATTTAAGGCGTTGTACTCTATACCGGACTTAAAAATGAATATTAAGTTTGAAGTCGAGGTGCTTTGTAAAAATTTATCTGTTCGTTTGGAAGATATTGACTCCTCTATCACCCTCATTGATTTGAAGAGGAGAATAAGTCCTGTGAAGTTACGCAACCCAGACTTTAACTTGAAAGCTGTGAATGCTGCGAAACAGCAGCAACAACCTCCAGCAGAATCTAGCACTTCCACAAAAGAAACAAAACAACAACCGGTCTCTTCGAGCACTCCGATGCCGATTCCTCCAACATCCACAACGCCTAATCCCCCACAGCAGCCTTCCTCATTAACAGCAACTGCGATACCGAATCTATCGCAGTACGTCAAAATTAACGCAAACATTCCCATTTCGGATGCAAAGACAATTGTTCCGTTAGCATTAGATAGGGCCATCCGTGAGGTGATTACGCCAGTTATCGATAGGAGTGTGACCATTGGTTGCATTACAACAAAGGAACTTGTAAGCAAAGATTTCTCCTATGAAAGTGATGAGGCAAAGCTAAGGAAGGCATCGCATTTGATGGTATCCAATTTAGCAGGAAGTCTCGCATTGGTGACATGTCGTGAACCTCTTCGCACTGCATTGATGAATCATTTAAAGAGCGCAATTACAGCAAGCAAAGCAAATCTTTCTGTAGCTCAAACCGATTCTGCAGTGCAAACGTACACGGCAGATAACATCGATTTGGGATGCATGCTTATCGAAAAAGCTGCGACGGAAAAGTCCCTCAGTGCTATGAACGAAAGTTTGGCACAAAGTTATGCATTGCGAAAGAAACAGCGTGAAAATGGTAGTAATAGAGTATTTCGCGATGTTAGCACTTCTCTGGCACTTTCAAGCAGTGTCAATTCGCGTTATCCGGCTGCACTTCCAGATATTCTGAAACCTCAGCCAGTCGCGTCTCTTCGCCCGGAGCAATTGCTCGTTTATGAAGCTTTCGAAAGAAGTTCACGCAATCTATACCAGTCCAATGTCGGGGCAAATTCTACCAGTGGAGTTCAGCCTCCAAGCCAAAGGAATCCAGCTGGAATGCAGGGTTCGATTTCAGGGAAATCGAAGAATCAGCTTATCGAAGCACTTGTGGTTATTACGACGAAACTTGATGGTCTAGTTGCCAATGTTCTCCAGCAGCAGCAGCAGGTCACCCTCTCGATGCTTCCGGCCGACCATGAAATTCCCCGTCATCTCGTTGCCGCACGTCGAACATGTTCAAGCATGCCCCCTTCTAACGATCAGGAAACAAATCAAGTACTTGGCTATTGTCAAAACATTTTCAAACGCCTCTATGATTTGAATACTAACGAAGGAATTTTTCGATTGGAAGTCCTTGTTGAACTTTTGAGGCAAATTCATGAGGGCGGTATTTCGTTGTTGAAGAGCAACTTGAATAGTTGGATCACATTTGCCCCTGTCGAAACGAATCTTCAAGTCAAGGTTCATCGCAGGATTGTAATTCTTTTGCTTCGTAGGAAGCTCGTCAGTTTGAGTGCTGTAGATTCGTATTTGGCGCGAAGCTTAACTTCCAATGTAAATGACAAGGCCCAACACGAAAAGTGGCTTGACTTCGCTGGATGGTCGGTGAAGACTGCTGTAATGGAACGTATCTGTACTGCGACAGAACTACCGCTGACTATTGAATATTTTCAAAGGCTCGTAATGATCCCGAATACTCTAACGAGTAATATTGGGGTGGCAGTTAAACACTTATTGGATGAATTGCATGTCAATCTAAAAGACAATATGGGCAGCTTGTCAGAAAAGGCAGCTGTTCCTCCCAGTGTGCCCAGTAAACCGATTGCTTCCACGTTGAGCAGCGATTTGGCAGGAGCAACGCAAAAAGCTTTGCAAGCAACCAACCATATATCTAAGAATGATCCAGCTACCATACGAGAACAAGTGACATTTCTTCTCGAGAGTTGGCTACGTGTTTACAAAGAAACCAGTGGTAACGAAAAGACTATGCCAACAATTCAATACCTACAGTTGTTGCAACAGCATGGTATAGGAAAAAGCGAAGAACAGACTGAAAGATTTTTCCGCTACAGCACTGAATTAGTCGTAGAGTCGTGTTTGAAGAGTGGCGCTAAAGATAGCAATAGTGGAAATCTGTTGGGGTCGCTCAACTATCACGTTTTGGATGTTTATGGAAAGCTAGTGATGTTACTCATTCATCACATGAACTCTGGCGGGTCAATTGAGCAGATTTCGGCGCAGCGAATCAACTTGTTGAACAAGATTCTCGGCATTACCATGCGTACGCTTATGTCGAATTACGAACGTGTTAAACATGAGGCAGGGCACCATTGGGATCAAAGGCCTTGGTTTCGTCTTTTGCTGAACTTGATCCAGGACCTTGGGGCACCAAGTGCAGTAATGGATCCTATCCGTCCAAGTATCTTAAGCGTTTTTGGAAGTGCATTTCATGTAGTCCAACCGTGTGTTGTTCCAGGATTTGCGTTTGCGTGGCTTGAGCTTATTTCTCATCGAATGTTTATTTCGAACTTAATGCTCGTGGAAAACAATAAAGGTTGGGCGTTAGCGCATCAACTTCTCATTGACATGCTCATATTCCTTGAGCCTCATTTGCGCAGTGCCGATATGACTGATGCAATCAAGCATCTTTACAACGGTACTATGCGAGTTTTCTTGGTTCTTGTTCATGATTTCCCGAGTTTTTTGTCCGGTTACCACTTGTCTTTTTGTAATGTTATTCCTGAAAACTGTATTCAGCTTCGGAACCTCATTTTGTCGGCTAGTCCAAAGGGATTAGTTATGCCTGATCCGTTCACTCCGAACTTGAAGATTGACCATCTGTCTGAAATCACACGTAGTCCTATTATTCTCTCAAATGTTCTTGGTCCAATCATTTCGATTAAGGGTGATCTTGACTTATATTTGGAATCCCGACAGCCTCACCACTTTCTGCAAACATTGCTCCCACGCTTGATGAAAGAAGGAGAAGATGATGTCGACATTCCTCGTGTAAATTCTCTCGTACTTTACGTCGGTATGAAAGCAATCGCTCGTCTTCAGCACGGATTTCAACATCTTCAAATTGCACAAACTCCAGAAATGGAAGTTCTGCAAAAGCTTATGGATTTTGATGAACGTGGCCGTTATATTGTGCTCAATGCGATAGCAAATCAACTTCGTTATCCGTCAAGTCATTCGCATTACTTCTCTTGCGTTATGCTATTCTTGTTCAGCGAAACAGATAACGAAGGAGTCAAGGAACAGGTTACAAGAGTCTTGCTGGAAAGGTTGATATCACATCGTCCCCATCCATGGGCCCTCATTATCACGTTTGTCGAACTTTTGAAAAACCAGCGCTACCGCTTTTGGAGCCACTCTTTCATTCGCTGTGCAACAGAAATTGAGAAGGTGTTCGAAAACGTTGCCCGCTCATGCATTACGCCTCCATCACAGCCACAAACACAGCGCGCCGTTACTGCTGGGGGAGGCACGGAAAATCGCTAAATGGATCACCTTCGTCATGCGGCATTGTTTTATCCTTCGTCACCGCCACAGATCCTTGAATGCCTTATTGAAATTTTTATTATTTAATTACGATTGCCCGTAGTTCTTGAAGGACATAAATGATTGGCAGTGTAACTAAATTTGTAACATTTTCCGCATACAAATGTATATAGATAATTATTAAGAAGAAATTAGAGAACGTATATGTTGCTTTCTACTTGGAATCGTTTTATCTCGAAGAAGGACTCTGCATGACGATACGTTGCAGAGGAATATCTGTTTATGTTTCCACTCATGGTTGAGAGCTTTGGTAATTTATCGTCTGCAGAAAATGGATGATAAAAAATGTATTCGTGAATATGAAGCAATACTGTAAAAATTCATCACAGAACTCATGACGTCACTAGTCACTAGACCTGGTATGACCTTTCGACATAACATCCAGAATGCGCACGAACTAGAATAATGAAAGTAGAATGTATGGTGCATTATTCAGTTGGCCGAGATGAGTGTATTCTTTTCATGTTAAAACGAAACGATGTAACGCAGCCTTGAACAGAAAGGGTTCGCATTCGGAGTGCAAAGTACTTATTCTGAGTTGCTATTAAAAAAAGAAAATTATATGAACATGATCAATATCATTACTATGTACCAGTAATTAAAAATGCAGCAAGTCATCGGGAAACGAGTTTGTTGTCGCTGAGAACGTGCAAATTATTTCAACGCAACCACGCGCAACAATTTATTTAACGCAGCTATTCGCAACATTCCATTCCAAACTTGGAAGCAACATTTTGTCATGTCGTAATCAGGTCAAGATTACAAGATTCTTGAAATACTTCAAATTGTTCCTAACAAATCTACACTTGAAATGCATCAGCTATAATGATTCTTTTGATATCAAAATCGCAAACATATGTCTTCATTGTGACGCGATGACTCGTGAAAATTAATCTATTATCAAAACAAGATTAATGAAGCAGGATAACATTATTCATTTTCATTATTCACATGTTTTGTCTTTCCATTGTTTTTAACCTTCAAATCGGCTGCCCTTCCTTTCTTTTGGCGGTGCTTCGAATTTCTTTTCGTTCGTTGAATGGCGTCGATGACATCATCTACAGGTTCTCCGGCAAAAATACTATCAAAGACGCTTTGAACATTCTTAAGGCCATCACGACCCGTTATCGTATACTCCATAGCTGTACCTGATGAGTCTACAGTAGCTTTCTTTTTACTTTTACCAGCTTGAAAGTCATTAGTTGTACCACCTTCTGGCGATTTACTCTCGTTAGTCGATTCTTCGCCAAAACCAGATTCTTTTTGGTTTAGTTCAGTTATCACAACAGCGGGAGAGACTCGTTTACGACGAATGATCGTAGATGTCTTCCTTCCAATTTGACGTAATTGGGCAAGAGATGGGACGGTAGCATTCAGCGGTGAGATAATAACGAGGGACTCGCTAAAGTTTCTGGCTTTATTATTGTTTGGTGAGGATCCATTGGCATCAATTGGTGTATCATCGGTCGCAGTGCGGTTCGCAACCTTCTTCTTACTTCCGCTTTTAGGCGGCTTTACTGTGTTTGCCGTACCCTTATCAGTTAATACAGATTTGTTGATGTGATGATTGTTTGACGAAGATGTTCTCCCATTGCCTAAAAGATTTGGCGAGGATTCCTGAACTCGTTGCGAAAGAGGCTTTGATTTTTGGTGTTGTAATGGAACACCCTGACGATTAAATTGACTAAGCGAATTGCCCAAAGGAACGTAAACGGGAGGTACCGCATTTCCGTCTATTTTTCCAGAAAAATACCTAGCATTTGAATCAAGCAAAGTTTCCACGTTATCTAGCTCACCCTCAAGCTGGACGTTAGGTAAGCTCGGATCTCGTTGCTGTGACTGATGCAAATCACCACCATTACCATGATGATATCCATTCGTAGTCACACTTCCATGAGCACCTTCTGCGTGCTGATTATAAATTACCGCATTCTTATGGGGCACATGTATGCGAACGTTGTGATCCGCACTCAGCGCAGCAATTGTCGCACCTCGCTTGCCTACCACAGCCCCGTGCTGTTTGTATCGATTCAACGGAACATCAAGCACCACATCCGAATCAAAAAGCTCGTATTCATCTTCATCATGGTCTTGCTTATTGCTCATAATATTGTTATTATTCCTCACCAACAGCTGAACGACCAGTCTAGCAGCCACAAAGGCACCAACCGCATCCCCTCTAATGAGCACACGCGACCAACCATCTTCTTCTTCATCATCTCCTAATCCTTCTAAATCCTCAGCACCTATCGGATCCTCCTCACGAGCTGTATGATGTCGATCCTTGTTTGAATCGGCCACTAATCCATTACTACCACTATGTTCCAAATGTTGACCATCATCTTTCCCACCTTTGAAAGAATTATGATGATGACTGTGATGATTTTTCTGATGGTTGTTATACTGCTCACTCGTTTCGAATATTTTAACCCAAACGCTCTTATTCAACGACGCCCTCGACGCTTCTCGCTGAATATTCACAATCGTCCGACCCGCTCGACCGATGAGAGTTCCAATACACTGCGGAGCCACGAACACGGATAACGTTAAATTAGCATACGGCGTAGCAGAATGAGGTGGATTGGGAATGATGCCCTGAAGCGATGCCAGGCTTAACTCGTCGTCGTGTTGGGAATGCTGCTGCTGCTGCTTGAATGCAGAGGAACGTGCTGGCATGATGTGCTTGCCCGTTCCTCTGGATTGGACAGGGATGGGTACTCGTCCGGTACGATGTGTATGTGTGTTTGTGTGTAAGTGTTTGTGTTTGTTTGTATGTGCCCTCGAGTAATTTTATATCGGCAGAGTAGGAGTAGGAGTAGAGTCTAGGATTGAAGGTTAGGTGGAGTAGATTTATTGGAGTGTAGGAATATGAATTACTTCTTCTATATAATATAATATACTCGTAGGTGTATACTGTTATAATGATATATTCATGTCGTAGTCGTAGAGTGTTAGAGAGTATTTCATCGAAGACCTGTTGTGAGTTGTGAACGGGTCTGGTCTTTCAACATATATATTAGAGAGAGTACCGGCAGCAGCGCAGCGCGTGCTTTCTCATCATGGTTTTGTGTGCTTTGTGCTTTGTGTGGCAGTGCAGAGCTCCTTATTCTAATTGAGTATAGTACGGTTAATGGATAAGAGTGGAGGGTCAAGAGTCAATTTGGCCTCCAGGACGTTGAAGAACTTCGCACAAATGTTACCTTTGAATATTTTTCAATTTTCAACGCTGTCTTTCATGTCAATACCATCTACTCTTGTAATAGTTATATTATTCCATAGATAAAACTCGTCCTTTTCATAAGTTACTAATCGTTGAGTAAGTGAAACTTGCAACTGAGAATAGAACTATAGAATTATAGAACTATAGAATTATAGAACTATAGAACTATAGAACTATAGAACTATAGAACTATAGAACTACATGTATAGAACTATAGAACTAATTGATGTGATAAGATTTAAAAAAAAGATGGATGTGAAAGCGTAACACGTAATTTGTGAGGACTAATCGTGTATTTGTACCAAAGTACACCTATCACGCAAATATAATATGTATAACATAAAGTAATTCGTGACATGGAGACTTGACCTCAATAGCAACAATTGCGCAAAATTGCGCAAAGATAGATCGTTTCAAGACTCGACATCTCAAGCTATCACTCATTAAGCAAATTTTTGATGACTGTGGATAAACTTGTACATGACGTGTCGATCTCGGTCTACGAAGATAGTTAAATCACCTAAAAAATCGTTCAAAATTTGATCTAATTTCTCTTTAAAGATTTTACCTACCGGTAGACCTTCATCGTGGATAACCTCTAGAATATCTCAACTTTTCCTTAATGATAAATTCAAAGACACCAAAAGACTTGGTAAACGTACTTAGTTTAGAGTGTGCATTTTTTTTCAACATAAATATTTAGTTGTTAGGTATTAAGCTAATTTTCGTCTCGCTATGTATTTGGAATAGTGGATATTAAGCTGCTGGAAGTGAAGTACACGCCGGGTACATGTACGAGTATTGGGTATTACAACAACATTTGGTAATATTTTAACAGTTCCGATGTGCAGGAGGTAGGACAAACCGAACACATCTCGACACTACCGGTAGACAGCAGACAGCAACCAGCTGCTTGCTGGGATTTATTCATAGTATTTTTTGGTGGTTTTTGATAGGAGATAGGAGGAGGACAAAATACAGAATATCTTATTCACCGCACTATGTGACATTAACATCAAATACGCACTATACAATATACCTCAGACTAGTGCCCTTATCGCTCAAATCGCCATCTCATAATCTCATAATGAGCAAAAAGAGTTCGCATTCTATACTTTCACGTGGACAACCACGCAATCGCGGCATGTCAGCGAAATAAGCGTAAACGCAAATCCAAAACATAGATTGACCCTCCCTGTATACCCTGTACCCCCCCTCTCAGACCAACAACAACGCATACATTCATAGTCCTCGGATGCATCCGATAAAACCCAACCGATCCATGTACCAGACGAGCCTCGTCGTGGCGGCAGTAGCTTTAACTTTGCCATCTGGCGGCATGGCATTCGTACCGCCTTTTGCGTTCGATGATTCTCATTCCATGACGCGGACTGCTGCTGCCGCTACATTCGTCTGTCCTTCTGTTCCTTCCACTTTCATTCCTTCTTCACGTTGGTATCGTTCATGGAGGTTATCTATGATAGATGACGATGATAATTTGGATGATTTTGACGATTTGGGTACGGATTGTGTATTTTTCTTATGGAAATTCTGCATTCTTTGCGAAAAATAGAAATTAACAGTCTTGATTTGTAAAAATTAATTTATTTTCCATAGATGATGAGAGTGAACTATTATTTGAATTTCCAGTATTTGAAGATGACGGTGAAAATTCTTGGGTTTCGATGAAGGGCACGGAAAGTGAATTTTTTGATTTGGATGAGTTGCACGATCGCATTATTGAAATTGTCGAAACGAAAGATACGGATTCAATGGATGTTGCCGAATTTATTAAGATACAAGCTGCTGAAAATATGAAGCAACGAACAGAACCACGTCCAAAGGATGTCCATATAGTACTTTTTTATCCGGATACAGATGACGAGGGAGTACATACCGTGGAGATTCCTGCAGGATCTCATCGTCATGTAATTTTGGCGTTTGAATCAGCGCAAGAATGTAAAAATTTTTCTGAAGTTTTGCGATCTCAGGATTTCTTTGATCCGACGCCTGAACAAATGGATTTAGAAGCTTTGGAAGAATATTGTGGAGTTCTGGGCGTAAAAGTACAAGTAGTCCCAGAAGGGACGAATTTGAAGCCTCCGAAATTAAACGCGAAGGAGCTTCATCATAATCCAGAAATGAGCGCCAATCGTGCTAAGTTGGAACGTCTTTACGAGAAAGCAGACGAGACAAGCGAGTTCACATCAGGAGCTTGGGAGTAATGGATACGGGTGGAGATATCGGAATAATTTATCTCTCAAGGCGCAGTCGCTTACCTTACATGTATAGTAGCGAAACATGAAATATTTTGTACGATTATAAGCGTGAAATTCTAGCCAATGTAATAATACCCGATGAAAGTTTAACTTTTAATTTTTTAATTAGATTTAAATTATGTTGAGGTATTATGTAGGGCGACGTCATTCTGTTAAATAATCTCAACTCTTCCGATGTACGATTATATTATATTGTATTCATTGTCAGTAATCTTAAGCAAACGACATTCCTAAGGCCTCAGCTTTTAATCATTTGAAGTAATTAATGGGTACTGTTCGCGAGTTTGAAATTGTACACTGGTAGTTGTCTGCAACACAAACCTTGGCAAGGCTATCGTTATGAGCGTCGAAACAGGTTTCAAAGAAGGTTTCAGTATCGGTAGAATGGGAAGGTGGAGAAGATGCTTAGGTAGGCAATATAAACGTTTGTAAATAGAATAAGTGTAGGTGTCCATTGAGGATCAGAGGCTATCTTTGTTGTGAATAAAAGTCAATAGGATGGCTTTAAAACTCTTTGTCTCAAAGTCTACATATGCGTTTCAGAGGAATACATCTGATACTGCATCCTGAAAAGTTTCGATACTGATTTTGATCATCCAAAGTCAACTTCAACGGAACAGCATCTAGCACAGCGTTCCACATACTGTCAGAAGGATTTGACAAGGCGACACAATGACTCTCATGGGTTAACAAAAAGCCGTCGTATACAGGTGCAATATTATTTTTTGAGTAAACAGCGGTTAGCCAAGATACAGATCGACGAATATCGAATATGTGTTCGATGTAGCAAACGTTGGCCCCGGTCCCATTCTACCAGGCGCATTTATTTTAAATATCGCATTTATTGCAATCATGAAAAGTTATTATGGTTATCTTGCGTTGATGGAAACTACTTTTCACGAAGCTGCATAGTCAACGAGTTTCAGAGTTTATGAAACATTTTTTCCAAGACATAGATAAAAATTATCAAAGTAGAGATACGTAGTTAGCTCTATAGTATACACTTAAAAGACTAGACAACAGGAAAAGTGCCCGCGCGGCTAAACGAATGTCGTATATCCTTAAGCGTTAGATTCCGTTGTTTTAAGATAGGATTGATTGAGCCAGGATTAAAATCTGATGAAGGATCTTTAATCGAAGGATCCATAAACGTGAAGTAAAAAAGTCGCCTTCGTCTGTTTGACTCATTCGCCCCTCCAGCGTGAAGTATCATTGGATTGTATAAGCTACAGTCTCCAATACCTAAAGTTGATAAACAAGACGGAACTGATTTCAACATCTCTGATGACGTATTATCATCCCCATTTATGCATTTGTGATGGTATTGAGTAGCTGTATCCGGAATAAATATTGTTGGTCCCATAGTAGAGTCGATGTCCTGAAGTGAAACAAAACAAGAAATCAATGGGATATGATTAGGTTGAAAGACAATATCTGGGTGAATTTCCTGTCGATTTGAACCAGGATCGCTGATCAAACATGCTAAGGAAACAAATGAAAATGAGTCTTCGTAGTGCCTTGCTTGACAATAGCAACTGTAAACACTTACCAAGCTCGTAAAGAACGGCATCTTCACCCAACACATTTTCCAATATTTGACCAAGTTTTCCATTTTCTCCCAATAGCTCGTTCATTGCTTGTAGCATAATTTTTGAGTTCTCACAGCACGCTGTGCTTTCATGAACAGGATCGTCGTCGAACGGAAGTAGCAAATCCCATCGATTTCCCTTTTCGAGGACATTTGCAAACCGAAAAGCGCGAGGAACTTTGTATGTGTCAACTTCTTCTATCGAAGATTTCAAGGTTTCATCAACGAATAGGCATAAGTCCTTTGCAGTTTCCTGTGAGAGACCATTGTTCACCCTAACTACACCCCGCGAGACCAAAGTTTGTGCATACGGCATGGAGAGATCCTCTACCAAATGAGATTGATTCGGTAACAGATACGTAGCTTCTTGCTCTGCTCTAGAAATGTGCTGATCTGATTCGAGGACGAATGAGAACACTTTCGTTCTTGTACATTGGTCGTCGATAGAATAGCACCTCCTCAACGAAGTTGAATAGAAATGATTATGCTGCTTGAGCAAGGCGTCGGATAAAGTAAAAAGAAAAACCACCACCTCGAAAATATACATTACTCTTGACATTTTGTGATAATAGACATAAATAATGTTGGTTGGAGAGTTGACTCATATATAGAGAGGCATTACTTCCTCAATTTTGTTGTTATGAAAGAACTTTTGTCCAAGTCTTTCTCATTTTTTCGTTTCGTTTCCCCCGTTTGTGATACGTACTCGCGTTTCGGGTAGATCTACATAAATACCTATGTTGAGTCTACATTTGTACTCGCCATCGGATTCTTATCTCACTTTAAAATTCGCTCATGATTCTTGTTATATTGAAGTTTTAAACACGTGGAAGAATATCGTTTTGACAAGCATCGACTTCAACTTCGAACGTTATCATCATGCATCACTTGTGTACTCTCTTCTGTGTCTTTTTTTCATCCCCCATCCCCCATCGTCCATAGTCATAGTATTTGAATATCGGTTCCTGTGGAGTTAGCCTATAATAATCAAAGATACATATTGAGTTTGAAAGTTAAGAGATGACGTCTTCTGGAAGCGAAGACTCCGTTCCCATGTATTTGCTGCCAATTGCGGCCATTTCTGGAATGTTCACGTTGTACTATTCCTTGATGCTCTTAGGCAGGGCGATAGGCTTTGTTCGAAGCAAACTTTCATCATCACCTCCCAGTTCCAGGACAGCATTAAAGCAAAATAAAGAAAGGCCGTCCGTTGTTCTTCAAATTGTGAAGCTTATCATTGCTGCACTAATTTATGCGTACGTTGTTGCAAGAGTAGAGGAGGCCAATTTTGAAGTGTTCGATCCGTATGAGATCCTTGGTTTGGATTCTGGTGCAGAGTTGGCTGTTGTAAAGAAAGCATATAGAGCACTTTCCCTTTTGCATCATCCAGATAAAGGTGGTGATTCGAAAGTGTTCAACAAAATTGTGCTTGCGTACAAGGCACTATCGGATATGGAATCAAGGGAAAATTATGAGCGTTACGGTCATCCTGACGGACCACAAACTTCCACGCTATCGTTTGCGCTTCCCGAGTGGTTAATCTATCCCACTGGATCAACTGCTATTATAATTGTGTTGATGTACGTTGCCTCATTTATTGCCCTCATATGGTATGTAATTCAATGCATGACGAAGTTAGATAGTGCTGAAGTGAACGCTGCATCTGGCATCTCAGTTAGTAAAGAGGATGTCGATTTTTTGAAGAAGAATTTACCGAAAACAACTTCACCCACAGATGTGCTATTTTACGTGACTACGACTCCTGTTAGCCTGGAAATTTCTCGTAAGCAAATTGAGCAATACAACAAATTATGCACTGATCGAAAGAAACAATTAGCAGAAGAAGCTGAAAAGCAGAAGAGAGCTTCGAATAAACAAATGGATATTGACGATCTACTCAGTGGCTCAGGTTGGGCAGATGATAATGACAATGAGTCCACTAAGAAACATGAAGAGGAGCAAAAGCAACGTGTAGCTTTGTTGAAGAAAGCATCCGGGAAAGATCCATTAAAAGAGGTAGTGCTCGAAGATATTGACGTAGGTGCAATCGGATGGAAATGGGTTGAAAAGACGCTTGCTGAGGAAAAAGCGTGGCCCCCAAAATATGATGCTATGGGCTCGACTGGTCTTAGTCTCACCGATAGTTCAGTGAGAAGAAATCTCGCGTTACTAACCGGACGCTTGAATTCGATGATCCTAAACAATCATCCTCAGCTATGTAAGTTTAATTTGTTTCTTGAACGAGATAAAGTTCGAAATTTATCACTCTAATATCGTATATTTCTATATGCATAAATGAAATTTTGTCAGTACATGGAGCAGCATCGCGTCTTTTAGATACTAAATATTTTGGTGATAGCTTAATTTACCGACAGAGATCTGTTTTACTTTTGGAACTTTGCATTAAAATTGCCGTCGAAAATAGGAATGCGGATCTTTTGAAGAAAATTATTGAAGCAACGACAATGTTCAAAATTGGTTGCCCCGTAGTTGATAAAGAAAAATGTGAATGGTTTCAAGGAGTTCTTAAGAAATCTTATGGTAGCGACAATGCTGTTCCTAAGTTAAATATTCTTGAGAAAAGTATTGTAACTGCAGGTGAAGAAGAAGTAGCTACGGATGATTTATTGACAATTTCATTAAAAATTGATCGACCTCACGCCGAAAGTGTGGTGCAATATAAGATAGCGCAATGTCAAAAGACTGGTATGGATCCGAGACTAGCCCTTCAGGGTTATAGAGAGGTTTGGTGGATCATAGTCACCTCTGTTCAAAAAAGTAGCAAAATTGCGGACGAAAACTTTGTTGGTGCCACTCCAATGATAGTTATTAACCCAGCTCAAAAGGAATGCACATTTCCAATGAAATTTAAGGCACCTAGTTCTCCAGGAAAATATTCGTACAAAATCACCATCAAGGCATTGGAGTATCTTGGCGCCGATCAAAATTTTGATATTGATGTGAATGTTTTAGATAAAATGTCAATCACAGACGAAGATATTGAAGAGGAAGACGATAAAAAGGAGAAATAAATCTAAACAAATTTAATTGCCGTTGAATATTTCCTTCTAGTCTTTGTATGACAGAGAATTTTCAATATAGTATTAAAGTACCTATATTCGTACAACAAAATCACACTTGAAGAAATAACTGCTGATAAGCCTTTTGCAGTAAAATGCGCAAGATTTTGATAGATAACTGAAGGAAGAAGATAGTGAAAAATATACGTCTTTACGGCTAACATTGATTTGAAGGTAATATAACGAAAGTTAGAAGTCGACCTCTACTTATTGTGATTATATATTCTGTTAGCTGCTAAAGGTTAAGTTGTCCAAGCGCTGCACCTAAATCTCAAAGTTCTTCTCTATTCGTATTCATTTTAGTAACGATCTTCAAGTTTGATTGAGCAACAATCAATCTATCTGCGCTCATCTCCTTTTCTATTGTGTCAATTGGTTTTTTGGATTTGTAGTTTAATATTGCCGACTCATAAAGTTTAGTGGCGTTCGCATAGTCAGCTAATCGAAAGTAAGCTACTCCAAGAGAATTTAGAGTATCTCCAAAACGATGATACTCATCGATAAGTTGCCAAAGTTCCGCACTCTTTGACCAGATCTCAATTGATACATCATTTTGCCCTAGCCCTAGATAGCTCTCACCAATAAAGTCCATACTTTCAGCTACTCTGAATGTATCATCACTTTCCAGAACACGTACAGAATCGACAAGTACCGTTATTGCTTCCTCGTACATTTTTCCTTCAAGAAAAGCAATTCCGATACTAAAGAGCATATCAGAGATGTCCAAGTTGTCAAGCTGATCACGAAATGTATCTAGAACATCAAAAAGAAAAGCTGCGGCTCCTGTGAAATCTTCTCGACTCTTCATCTGTTCGGCTTCTCTAATTGCAATTTCAATCTGAGAAAATATCTCGCTTTTAGAAAATCCTAGTCTCTCATAAGTAGATGATTTGTTATGAGCTTTCTCTTCATGAGAGATCAAAGCGTTGTGACCCAAATCGATGAAACTCCGACCATCATGAAGCAGGGTGGAATCATCCGGGGGCAGAATATCAACATCTATAGAAGACCAGGTTTGTGCCAAAGCTGAGAAGAAAATAGATATAATTTGGAATTGAGCAATACTTAATCTCATTTTACTGTTAGTGCGATGCTAGTATTGAGTTGGGGTGTACGTGTACGTAGGGTTGGGAAGATAACGAAGAACTTTGTGTATTTTGTATCTTGTATTTTGTGACTTTAAGTTCCAAGAAGAAAGGTATCTTTTGAAAAATTCTTCGAGTTTCGCCAAATTTTTATAACTTATATATATTATCATGATTATGGCGATAGTAACACATGCGCATATATTTTCTTTGATTACCGAAGTCAATTGAATAAAAGACAAGTTTATAGACACATAAAAGACTATAATTGAGTGAAATCTGATAAAAATCATCCTGGTACACACGTAATCTGAAATTTCAAATTTCCATTTAGAAAAAGTTTCTCTACAAATGTACTCTCTTTTTTATATCGGTACATATATTTAATATGAGTTGTGCTTCATACATTGATATGACATGATACATGATCACTCAAAAAAAATCAAGGCTACCATCGAACGACGAACCCAACTCATTCGACCTAATGTTGATGATGTATAAAACATATGACATAAACTGACCTTCGGTACATTGAGCATAACAGTTGACTTTTCCAATGAATGATTTTGTGACAACGTCTAGCACATGAAAGCTTACCACAGACTTGAAAGGGTTGCACCCGATTCTATCCATTTGCTTACTCTTGTTTTCGCATGTATCTGTCGGATGGTGACAGCCTTTGTCGGATTCTTCGAGCTGTTTCCGAACGTTGCACCCGAGATCAACTCTGAGCAATCGGACCTCGTAAATTCAGAAGATAGAGGCAGACCGGTTGGGAACAACGTGAAGCCCCGATCAATTTGAATGCGTTTGTCTACTCTCGCTGGGCATGCACAAGAATAGAGACAAGAGATCGAACGCTTGTAACAAACGGCAATAAATAGGAAATATGAGACACTATTGCGGCTAAAGATAGAGGAGTCTCCGGAAAATCCTCCAAAGTTTTGGCTAAAGAAGGAGAAACTTCCGGTGAACTGCAATGATGTTCTTGAGTTTGATAGGAGTAACACGAAAACGCGACCAAGGAGGTGGTTGATTTATCATTACCTTGAACCAAGTGGATGATGCACCAAATTTGAGACTGATCGAAACAGAGTCGTAGATTTCCACTCCAGGAGTTACTTCACTGTTGACATCATTATAAATAGAAGCTATGCAAAAATGTATTGAACGTACTATCAAAATATTCACCAAAATGAAGGTGAAAAAGAAGGAATTGACAATCATTTTTTTTTGCATCGACATGAAATATAATTCAGGCTTACGACTGCTCACAAGTATCAATACGCTTCTTTCCTCTTTGTTTTCGTAATTTTTTCGGAAGTCGCGCTTTTCTCGGTGATCGATTTAGACAGAACGATTCTCTTTGTCTGTAATATTTCAATATGGCCGACGTTTTATTTATGCACCAATTTGGAATTGAGGTGACTATCACGAAAAAATCGATATGGGAATGGCACAGGAGAGTGCAGTAGGAGTTCTCGACAGCTTAGGCGACCAACGTCGTTAACATCGCCATCGGCGAGTTCGGACGATGATTTAAAGAAGTTGGCTCTCGTGACGAGTT
>Ga0209092_10000785_pt1 | contig 31916 bp, 27 predicted proteins | sample FraStrMetagenome_FD_187446 | JGI IMG/M metagenome (GOLD analysis project Ga0209092, IMG submission 187446) | Marine eukaryotic phytoplankton communities from Arctic Ocean - Fram Strait ARC3M Metagenome (SPAdes) (version 2) | ecosystem: Environmental > Aquatic > Marine > Oceanic | place: Fram...
CTCAGCAGCACCACCCTCAAGGTTTTCCCCGTCGTCAGCATCAGTATAAGCCATGTCAATATAACCATAGGCGCTCAGATCATCAGTGAGTGGAATCTCTGCATTCGCAACAGATCCGAAAAGTGCAACACTCGTAAGTGATGCTAGCAGTTCTTTTTTCATCTTCATAATATTATTTGTTTGTTTGTTGTTTTTCGCTGCATGGTTGCAGCGCATCACTATTAGCTTCCTGCATGCCAATTTTTCATTTGTGCGGCTCTTTTTTCAAAAAAAAGACTCACTATAATTTATGATAAAAATAAACAGACTAATAAATTTGAGAGATTTAACGCACGCATTATCCTTCAAATAACGTATTCATTTATCAATTACAATAAGCCTGGTGTGAGATAAAAAACTCCGCCCAACCCTTCATACATCACGATTGCAGCGCAGACGCCGACGCACCCCACCCATACTTATTAAAACAACAATACTTAGACAAAGCCCCGCCATCAGCTACAACTTCCAACGTCACTTAGGTAAGTGCACTTCGCGCCCGCACCCCCAAAGGCCACGCACGCCAAAGTTCGCAACAGACTTATATTTGACATCTAAATCGAGAAAAATTCTTCTAAATTGACCACTATAGATAAAAAAGACCCACCCGATTAGTTCGCTAAAGCAGCCAACTCACCGCTTACTTTCGAGCCGCGAAGCCGATTCAAAAACACCAAAAAGGTAGCGCTGATAAAATAAATGGGCGACGCTGCGCACACTGAAGATACGGCACGAGCCTAAAGCGGGCGGCCGCAATGACTGCTCCACTCTCAACGGCTTGCGCGCTCGGTACATCGCGGGCATCGAAATGCGCAATATATTTAAGCAATGGCAAGTCGCCCAAACCCCTCAATGACAGCCAACAGAAAGTGTAGCGCATGAAATAAAATCGGCACCTTCGCGCTCTAACGAGTATGACTCACCAAAATACAAATTGTTCGACAGGTGGTTGCGGCAGCAAGGGGCTATGCCCTGGAGTCGCGCTGCTACTCGCCTATCTAGCCGGCTTCGGCCTCGCCGAATTAACTGGCAGCACACTGCTCGGCTTCCTAGTCGGCCTACCTTTATTCATCGTGCTGGTTTTAGGCCTGCCACGAAAGCGTGCCGCCACGAGTGTACAGACAAACGACTAAGCAAATATTCAAAGTCTAGCACATGAGAACGTGGCGTGTCCGCTTGTCGGACGCCTTCGCCAGAGTTGTTCACAAGCCAGGCCACACCCTGGCTCGCACTCAAGGGCATAGTAACCAGCGCGCACAGCACTTTCAAAGTTCCGCAACTACTGCTCCACTCTCGGCGGCTTGCGCGCGCGTTGCACATCGCGAGCATCGAAATGTAGGATATATTTCTGCTCAAAATAAGGATCCGTAAACGTCTCTTCTAAATTGATCACCTTGCGCGGGCGAATACCAAGCACTTCCAACTCGTCATTCATTTCGCCGCCCTTCCAATACAGCACACCATTCGGGATCGTGTTCTTTTCGCCGCGACGCACGTTGTTCTTAATCCACATGAAAAATTCGGGCAGGTTTTTCACTGCACGGCCGGTCACGAAATCGAACTGCTTTTTAACCTCCTCCGCGCGAATCTGCTTAGCTTCAACATTTTTCAAACCAAGCTGGGCGATCAAATCCTGCACCACCGTGATCTTCTTCCCAATCGAATCGATCAAGGTGAAATGCGCCTGCGGATAGCAGATCGCCATGATGATCCCAGGAAAGCCACCGCCCGTGCCGACGTCCATGATTCGGGTGCCATTCATTAACTTCAGATGATTGGTAATCGCGAGACAATGCGAGAGGTGGCGATCCTCCAGATGCTCGATATCCTTACGCGAAATCAGGTTAATCTTTCCATTCCACTCACGCAGCAGCACCGCCCAGCGCTCCAGCACGGGCCAGGACGCTTCAGAAATATTAGGAAATTTCGCTTTTAATTGTTCTACACTCATCACTTAACTAAGGCCTAGGTCGAGGCGGTTCCGTTGATGGACCCACTCTTTAAAATATGGATTATCATACGCATAGCCCGGAGCCGATTCGATACCGTAAAGCACCCCTCGCTCAAGCAGCGCCTTCAAGGTATTCGAGACACTACCGCTTGCTGGCAAACTAAATCTCCGGCGCACCGATTCACTCCCCAACTTCATCTCCCCCTCTGCCATCGCTCGCAGAATATTCTGCTGATGCTGCGTGAACTGCTGCCAGTCGCTCTGAAAATACGCCTGATCCTCTGCAATAATCGCTCGATATGCACGATCTACCATCGGTTCAGTCAACTCCCCACTCGCTGCTGCCAGTGGAAAACTCATCGCTGCCAGACGCAGACGATCCACGGTGCAAGTCTCAGCGAGTTCCAACAGGCGGTCGAGCGCATCTAGTTGTGAAACACCACTCGCCTTAAATTTACCAACCAACCAATTCCGCATCTCCTGCAACGGCACTGGCTCAAAATTGATCGCACTGAACATCTTATAAAACGCACGATCGCTCGACATCAGCATATTAATCAAATGCACACGCGACCCCGTAAATACATAGCTCATATTCGAGTGGTGCTGAATGACGGCACGCAAATTCCACAAAGTCGCCTCATCTTCAAAGCGCGCCAGCTCTTGAAACTCATCAATGACCAATCCGAAATGGCGCCCTTGCTGCTTCGCAAGTTCATTCGCACGGTCTAAAATCCCAACAAACGTCGCACGCTGCTCATCAATCGGCGCCGTTCGAGCGACCGGCTTCAGCCGCACCTTAATCGCACCAGTCAGCGGGTCGGCTTCAGTCTCCAACTGCAAGGTCAACGCTCGCATCAAATCCCCCAAATAATCCTGCCAATTCTTGCCACTGGCAGTGGTGATCTGCTGTAACAGTGCATTCGATAAATCTGCCAGTTGCGTCGCAGTCGAAAAATCAACCATCATCACAGCCAAACCTTCAGCTTTAAGCTCTTCAACGACTGACTTACACAGTGTCGTCTTTCCCATCCGCCGACGGCCATGAATCAGCAGTCGCCGCCCAGGCTCACTGAGCGCCTCACGCAATCGCTGACGATCCGACACCCGATTGATCACCTCAGGACGGGCATCGATCGTCTCATAACGAAAGGGATTTGTAGGCAATTCACTCATAACATAGGCGGCTTTTAAACAACACAGACAAAACCTTTATCGCGCCGAACTTCACCTGAGTAAAGCTTTTTTAGTTCACTTGAATGAACTTCAGCAATACACACAACTATGCTTGACCAGACCAGAAGTACCGCAGAAACGGCTCCGACTTCGATCCTATCAGGCACTCAACTTAAACAACGGCGCCATCACCTCACTCGTTTCGCGCTTTGATCCGGCGATCCGCTTCCAGAATAATTGCCTCGCAACCCTTAAATTTGTGGTCGTCGAGGCAAAGGCGCTTCTGCTTGCCGTCGACCTCATAGATCGCGTAGGCGATGCCCTTTTTCTGCCACTGCTTACGGTCGATCTTCACGATCGAGTCTAACTCCACGCGTTGCCCAGACGTGCCAATCACGACATCGCCCTCCGCCCGCACGCTCAACTTGTGGTTCCACAGCACCCACAACCCAAAAAACACCGAGCCAGTCATCATCACCCAGCCGATCATCCGCTGCTCACGAATCGACGCATCGGTGCGCTCCTTCGGCATGTCGCGCTTGTAGCCAGCCTGCTTCGCATGACGCTCCCACGCAATGCGCAGGTATTCATTCACCTCAGCACCGTGCGCCTGATGCTCCACGGCTTCAATCTTACCAGACGCAACCATCGCTGCCTCAATTTCGACAAATTCCGCATGCCGCTCCGCCCCATTCGGCCAAGTCACATAACCGTCCCACAGGAACCAAGCCGAAATCGTGGAAACCATAAAAAGCATAAACAGCATCCGGCGACGCCATTCCTTTGAAATTCGTGCATCAACATCCATGCATCCATCAGTGAACAGTTCTTGCACCAACGCCAATCCCTATTTGAGGCCAACTTGACATAAGGCGATCAGCTGACATTATGTATTCTATGAAGACCACTTTAAATATTCCTGAAAAACGCATGAAGGCCTTACTAAAGGCCACAAAAGCGAAGACCAAGACGGAAGCGATCAACACCGCGATCGAAGACTACATTTACCAAGAGAACGTCAAGAAGGTCATGGCTCTCGCTGGAACTGGTGGCTTCATGACACGCGAAGAACTCAGTAAAATGCGCGAAATGGAACTCAACGAAGCTGAACCCATCACTCCGCCCAAATGATGCATTTGATTGATAGCTCGATCTGGCTCGATTTCCTCAACAAAAAGAGCGACATCGAATTAACTCAACGCGTGCAGGAGTTAATGAAGAACAAGCAAGCCGCATGGTGCCCGATGATTCAGCTGGAACTGGAGCGCTCGGGCAAAGAACGCGCATCGGCACTCGCGCTACTAAACGAAGTCCTCCCGAGCCTCGAAATCAACCAGGCAGTATGGCAACTCGCGCATCAACTCGCCCAAGCCTGTTCTCGCAAAGGCAAACCAGTTCCCAACACCGACATCCTCATCTACGCAACCGCCCAACACCACGGCTGCCAGATTTTCCACAACGACCAACACTTCGACTGGCTCGCTGAAATCGCAGCTAAGTAATACCAGATTCAAAGCTTGCCACAACATATCAATATATAATGATACGTTGATATTTAAATTCTATGAGCCAGAATACTTCCAACAAACCACTGACCGCCAAAGGTCAGCTCCTCGCCGACCTCTTCGCAGAGCGTATCGTCTTTCTTGACGGCGCGATGGGCACCATGATCCAGCAATACAAGCTAGAGGAGCAGGATTTCCGCAATGCCTCGTTCGACAACGACAAAGGCGATCTCAAAGGCAACAACGACCTGCTCAGCATCACCCGCCCGGACATCATCGAGACGATCCACCGCCAGTTCCTCGAAGCCGGCGCGGACATAATCGAGACCAACACTTTCTCGGGCACCACCATCGCACAAGCCGACTACGGCCTCGAGCACCGCGTACGTGACATCAACATCGAATCCGCCAAGCTTGCCCGCCGTGTCGCCGATGCCGTCTCCGAAGAACAAGGCCGCCCAACATTCGTCGCCGGCGCCATCGGACCAACCAACCGCACCTGCTCACTCTCGCCCGACGTCAACCGTCCGGAATACCGCGCCACCAGTTACGACGAATTGTATCAAGCCTACTACGAGCAAGTTGAAGACCTCGTCGCAGGCGGCGTGGATCTGCTCCTGCCAGAAACCGTTTTTGATACGCTCAACCTCAAGGCCTGCCTGCACGCGATCGAAGATTTCTTCGACACACAGGAAGCGCGTCTACCGGTGATCATTTCGGTCACCATCACCGACCTCTCCGGCCGCACACTTTCTGGGCAGACTGTCGAAGCCTGCTGGAACTCGATTCGCCATGCCAAGCCACTGTGCGTCGGCCTAAACTGTGCCCTCGGTGCGGACCTTATGCGTCCGTTCCTCGCCGACCTTTCCCGCGTGGCCGACACCTACGTACACGTGTATCCAAATGCCGGCCTGCCGAATCCGTTGGCCGCCACTGGTTATGACGAAACACCGGCCCACACTGGCGGCGCCGTCGGCGGTTTTGCCAAGGACAGCCTAGTTAACATGGTCGGCGGTTGCTGCGGCACCACGCCCGATCACATCGCAGCGATCATCCAGGAAGTCAGCCAATATGCACCACGCACGATCCCCACTGCGGTGCCTGCACAGCGCTTGAGCGGTCTCGAAGCCTTCAACATCATCATGGGCGAAACCTCGTTCGTGAATGTTGGCGAACGCTCGAACGTGACCGGCTCACCGCGCTTTAAGAAGCTGATTAAGAACGACGACTTCACCGGCGCCCTCGCCATCGTGCTCTCGCAAGTCGAGAAAGGCGCGCAGATTATCGATATCAATTTCGACGAAGGCATGCTCGACGGCGAAGCCTGCATGACCCGCTTCCTCAACCTCGTCGCCTCCGAGCCAGACATTTGCAAGGTGCCGATCATGATCGACAGCTCCAAGTGGTCGGTCATCGAAGCAGGCCTCAAGTGCGTGCAAGGTAAGTGCATCGTCAACTCCATCAGCCTCAAGGGCGGTGAAGACGAGTTCCGCGCACAGGCCAAAAAGATCATGCGCTATGGTGCGTCGACCATCGTCATGGCTTTCGACGAAAAGGGCCAAGCTGCGACGCGCGACGACAAGGTCGCCATCGCCGAGCGCTCCTACAAGATCCTCACCGAAGAGGTGGGCATGGATCCGCAGGACATCATTTTTGATCTTAACATGCTCACCGTCGCCACCGGCATGGAGGAGCACAACAACTACGCCGTCGATTTCATCGAAGCGGTGGAGGAAGTCAAAAAACGCTGCCCAGGCGCCCGCACCAGCGGCGGTCTCTCCAATGTATCTTTCAGCTTCCGTGGTAACAATCCGGTGCGCGAAGCCATGCACGCCGCGTTCCTGCATCACGGCATCGCCAAGGGCCTCGACATGGCCATCGTCAACCCCGGCATGTTGATGGACTACGACAAGATAGACCCGGCCTTCAAGGTGTTGGTCGAAGACGTGCTGCTAAACCGCAACGACGACGCCACCGAGAAACTCATCGATTTCGCCGAAGCCATTAAGGCTGGCACCGTCACCCTCGGCACCGGCACAGCAGAGGAACGCATCAACGCCGCCATGCTCGAAGGCATGAACGTGTTGCGCGCCCTGTTCGAACGCGCCACCGCTGAGAAGAATCCAGAGATCCTCGAAACTTTTCTCAAATCTGGTAGCGGTGCAGTGCCTGCTGCCGCGGAAAAAAAAACGGCTGAACTAAAGGACGCCTGGCGCAACGGCAGCGTTGAAGAACGCCTGTCCCACGCATTGGTTAAAGGGATCGTCGCGCACATCGACGCCGACACCGAAGAAGCGCGTCTCCAATACCCGCGACCACTGCACGTGATCGAAGGCCCGTTGATGGCCGGCATGAAGGTCGTCGGAAAACTGTTCGGCGATGGCGACATGTTCCTCCCACAAGTCGTGAAGAGCGCGCGCGTGATGAAGCGTGCCGTCGCTCACCTGCTGCCATTCATGGAAGCCGAAAAGGGCGATTCCACCGAGAGCTCCTCTGCGGGTAAATTTCTAATCGCGACCGTAAAGGGCGACGTGCACGACATCGGCAAAAACATCGTCGGCGTAGTGCTAGCGTGTAACAATTACGAAGTTAAAGACCTCGGCGTCATGGTCTCCTGCGACGCAATTCTGAAAGAAGCGCAAGAATGGGGCGCCGACATTATCGGTCTGTCTGGCCTGATTACACCCTCACTCGATGAGATGATTTTCAACGCCGGCGAAATGAAAAAGCGCGGCTTCACCCAGCCACTCCTCATCGGCGGCGCCACAACCAGCAAGGCGCACACCGCAATCAAGATCGCTCCGCACTACAACCAACCCGTGGTGCGCGTCGGTGATGCGTCCCTCGTGACTGAGGTCTGCAACAATCTACTCAACCCTGAGAAACGCGAAGCCTACGCCGCCGAAGTCAGCGCGGATCAAGAAAAACAGCGTATTCGCTTTGCTGCCAACAATAAGGCAACTGACTTCCTGCCACTCGCGGCGGCACAAGCCAAACGCTTCACTTGCGACTGGGCCAATGCGCAGCTCAAGGCACCCAACGCTCCAGGCATCACAGTTGCCGACCATGTCGACCTCCAGGACCTCAGCCAATACTTCGACTACTCGCCACTCTTCTGGACCTGGGAGCTCAAAGGCGTGTATCCAAAAATTCTTGAGCATAAAAAATACGGCGAACAAGCCCGCGTCATCCTTGCCGATGCTCAGGCCTTACTCAAACGTATCATCGACGAAAAGCGCTTCCGTGCCCGCAGCGTGGTCGGCCTGTTTCCTGCCAACTCCGTGGGCGACGATGTCGAACTCTATGATGACGCCGGCCAAACCATCGGCACCTTCTACACTTTGCGCCAACAAAAGAAGAAAGTAAAAAGTGACACCTATTACGCGCTCGCCGACTTCGTCGCACCGAAAGAATCTGGCCAAATCGATACCTTTGGTGCGTTCGCATGCTGCATTGAAGGTGTGGATACATTTGCGCAAGAGTTCGAAGACGCACAGGACGACTACAACTCAATCATGGTCAAAGCCATTGGCGACCGATTTGCCGAAGCACTCGCTGAATACACTCACGCCAAAGTGCGTAAGGAGCTCTGGGGCTATGCGCCCAGCGAAACACTCAGCAACGAGCAACTCATCAAAGAAGAATACCGCGGCATCCGCCCAGCAGCCGGCTACCCGAGCCAGCCCGACCACACCGAAAAGGAGATGATTTGGAAGCTACTCGAAGCCGAAGCCAACACCGGCGCAAGCCTCACTGAAAGCTTCGCCATGAATCCCGGCAGCGCCGTCAGCGGCCTCTACTTTGGCCACCCCGAAGCCAAATACTTCCAAGTCGGGCCGATGGCCAAAGACCAGTTCGAAGACTACGCACAGCGCAAAGGTTTCGATCTGGAGAAGACCGAAAAGTGGCTTTCGCCGAATCGCGGCTATTAGGATTCCCCTGTCGGTCATCGCCAGTGGAGCATCTAAGGCGACTCCGCAGAAAATCGAAAGTAGCCATTAGCTCCAATCCTCAATCACGAGATTGGGGATTTTTAAAAAGTCCTTGGTATTGAGGGTCGCCACTTTCAGGTTGTTAGCGAGTGCAGTCGCTCCGATCAACAAGTCGAATTCGCCAATGCTCAGGCCAGCCCTCAAGGTCCCGGCCTTGATACGTGCGTAGGTTTCGATCACCTTGCGATCAAGCGGAAGAACCACCAATTGGTTTTTCAAATAGTGCTCATACTCTGCCCAGAGACGGACCGACGCCTTTTTTTCCAAACCAAAGAGCACCTCCGCTTCGCAAATGCTTGAGATGGCCAGCGAGGCATTGCCCAACTCCGACCAGCGCTGAACCGTCCTCTGATGCGGATGGCGTCGCAAGCGCTGAGAGTAAATCGAAGTATCGAGTAAGTGTGTGATCATTGTTAATCCAGCGGATCTTCACGCTGCAGCTCCGAGCGCTGCGGCAAAATAAAATCAACGTCCAATGCTCCGTAGCGGGCTCGTGCCTCTTCAACGGTATCCCATACGGAAGTCGAGGCGCACTCTTCTTCGATCGGCACCAATTTGACCACAGGTTTACCGCGACGGCTAATTACACAGGGTTGCCCAGTCTCTGACACCTGATTGCAGATCTCAGAGAGGCGATTCTTTGCGTCGTAAAGGGGAACCATTTCCATCTCTATAAGATCTAGCTATCTAGCTATATTGTCAAGTCGATCGTTGATACAAACAACGCAGAGCCCGAAGTAATACAGGCCACGCCCGGCCCGTCGCGATCGCTCAAACAATATCGCGAGTTATACTTGTTCGCAGACAGGACTCAGAATCTCCACGGTCTGCGACAAATACAGGCCCTACAATCTAGACCCAAAAAACCCCCGTCCTAAAACGGGGGCTTTTGAAATTTGCAGCGATTCGCTACCAACGATTCACCGTTACGGCACGACCGTTCTTATTGGGAGCAACAGCCGCCTTGATCGTCGCCTTTTGGCTCTTCAGAGCTGCAGCATTCGCCTTCAGCTTTTGGCTCGTCATTGCAGCAACCGCCTTCTTTGTCTTCACCGCCGCCACCGCAGCATCCACCACCCTGCTGAATTTGGCCGTGTGCGATCTCTTCTTCAGTCGCCGCGCGAACTTCTTGGATCGTCACGTTGAAGTTAAGGTGCTTGCCCGCGAGCGGGTGATTGCCGTCGACAGTGACATCGTCGTCTTCGACTTTAATCACACGAACCGAGACCGGGCCTTGATCGGTGTTGGCTTGAAACTGCATGCCCGCCTGAAGATCTTCGACGCCTTGAAAACGCTCCTTCGGCACGACTTGCTCCAATGCTGGATTGACCTCGCCATAGCCATTTTCTGGATCGACGCGCACTTCTGCAGTCTCACCAACGAGCTTACCTGCGAGGGCAGCCTCGAGGCCTGGAATGATGTTACGATGACCGTGAAGATAGACCATTGGTTGTCCCGGTTGGGACTGATCAATCATAGTTCCTTCATCATCTTTAAGGGCGTAGTCGATTGCGACTACTGTGCCATCTGCGATTTGCATAATCTGTAATATTTGTGGTTTCTGCGCGATTGCGAAGCAGAACGAGTAGTCAATATCCGCGTGCCGTCAAAAAGAAAGGGACATATTTTCGCCAAACGATTGACCGATCTGACTGATTTCAAGTGCTTCAGCGCGCAAACTCACTTGACGGATGCGCCAAAAATGGGGTTTCTATCCAGACGCACGCACCACACTTTTGACGCCTTCCTGCTTTTTCGGCCTATGCCCATTCAAGACAATCCTCTATTCCGACGCCTACATAAGCATGCGCAAAAGCGTCTGGTGTTTGATCCCGGTGTCTCGCGAAGCAAGCAGCTACCCGCCTACAAACGCTACATCGAGCTAGAGAGCGAAATGCTCAAGCGTTACCACCAAAAAGGTGACCCTGGCCTGGAGGTCTGCCAAGCGCGCGCCGCGATGGTGGATGTGGTGATTGAGAATCTATTCCTCGCAGCCCTCGATCTATATGCCACCGAGCATGGCCCACTACCCTGCAAGATGGCAGTACTCGCCACTGGCGGCTACGGGCGCCAAGAGCTCAACCCACACAGCGACATCGACATCATGTTTCTCTACCCCGAGAAGATTTCGGGGAAGCACTTTGCCAAGTTTCAGGAAGTGCTCGCCGAAGAGATCCTCTACCCGCTCTGGGACTTAGGCTGGAAAGTCGGGCACGCCTCGCGCAACGCCAAAGAAGCCATCGAAGAGGCGAAGAGCGAAATTCAGTCGAAAAACGCGATCCTCGAATCACGCATCATCTGCGGCTCCGACCCACTCTATCTCGACATGCAGAAACGCTTCGCCAGCTACTGTAAAAAGGAAAACTCCAAGGCCTACATTCAGCAACGCCTCGCCGACGAACGCGGCCGCCATTCGAAGTTTGGCAACACAGTCTATCTGCAAGAGCCCGACATCAAAAATGGCGTCGGTGGCCTGCGCGATTATCAAAACATCCTGTGGATGGCCAATATCAAGTTTGGCTATGGCTCGTTTCGAGAGATCAACAAAGCCAAACTATTACGCCAGCACCTGCGCGACGAAATGGAAGCCGCCTACGATTTCCTGCTGCGCACACGGACCGAACTGCACCTGCAGAATCGACGTCCGACGGACAAGCTCGACCTCGAGCAGCAACCCACTATCGCCGCGGGCCTCGGCTATCCGCAGGAAGATATGTTCGAGCGTGTTGAGGCGTTCATGAAAGACTACTACACCGCCGCGCGCACGATCTACCATACCAGCGAGCTGCTCAAAGAACGACTCGCTCTCTCCAGCGAAGATGACGCACGCAGCTCGGGCGGCATCACCTTCCGCGAAGCCCTGCGCGCGCATCAACATCTACCACTCAAACGCGTCGATGGCTTCATCTTACAGGACAAGGTGCTTTCTCCAGAGCAAAAATCTGTCTTCACCGAAGACCCCTTACGCCTGATCCGAGTCTTTCACTTAATGCAACAGTTCGGGGCCAAGCTACACCCCGACCTGAAGTTTCGCATCTCTCGCTCACTGCCATTGATTGACCATGAGATGATCAATCACCCTTCAGCGGCAAAGAGCTTTTGCTCCATCCTGAGGAATCCTGGTGAAGTCTATCCGATCCTGAAACTGATGCATGAACTTGGCGTGCTCGGACGCTATTTGCCCGAGTTTGGCCAGCTCACTTGCATGGTTCAGCATGAATACTACCACCGCTATACTGCGGATGAGCACGTCTTGCGCACGATCAAACATCTCGATGCTGTCTTCCAAAAAAACACTCCCGTCGACACTACCTACGAGACCGCACTACGTAAAAATGACGACCCGCTGCTGCTCTATCTGATTCTTCTACTACACGATATCGGCAAGGCCGAAGGCGTTAAAGGGCACGATGTTAACGGCGTCCGCATCGCTCAGCCAATCCTCACACGCTTCGACGTCAGCGACGAGCAGCAGGAGCAAATTCTATTTATCATCCGCCATCACTTGGCCATGTCCCGCATCTGGCAGCGTTTTGATCTCGATGATCCAAAGACCGCACACGCTTTTGCCGAGTTCATCGAAGACCCTGAGAAACTCCGCTTTCTCTATGTTCATACCTACTGCGATGCCCGCGGCACCGCGCCGACTCTCTGGAACGACTACAAAGACACCATGCATCGGACTTTGTATCAGCGGACTCTAGAGCAATTCGAGAGCAAGGAAGTCATCGAACGGAAGCGTAAAGAGCGTAAGGAGATGCGCCATCAACAGATGCTCGAACGCAAGATCGAAGGAGTGGCTAAGGACGAGATCGAAGCGCACTTCGACCGTTTACCGGAGCGCTACTTCACCAACACTAAGCCCAACGAAATCGAGCTCCACCTGCGCATGGTCAACCAGTTGTTCGCTCAAATCCAACAAGCAGATTCGACTGGCACACTGGCCCCCATTATAGATTGGAGCAACGACATCGACCTCAATATGACCGTCGTCAATATCGTCACTTGGGACCGCGCAGGCCTCTTCTACAAACTCGCAGGCGCCCTCACGCTGGCTGGTGTCAACATCGTCAGCACCAAAGCCATCTCCCGCTCCGACAACATCTCCATCGACACCTTCTACATCATGGACCCAGAGGGCGGTGCCGTCTCCAACGAAAAAGCGCACAGTATCTTCAAGACACACATCGAAGATGCCCTCATGCATGGCCGACGTCTCACCAGCGAAATCGAGCGCATGGAAGCCAAGGTAAAAAGTCAGAAGAAGAAGCTGCGCGGCATTCTGCCTGCTCCGATTCCACCAACGCTCAACATTTACCATGAGCCTGCGCTCAACCACACCATTATCGAGGTGCAGACAGAAGACAGGATCGGCCTCCTGTACGGGCTCGCTCGGCATATTTATTCGAGAGGGTTCGACATTGGCTTCGCACGAATTGCCACAGAGCGTGGCCTCGCGATCGACACCTTCTATATCGATAAGATTAGTCGCCAAGAGCCGATCAGCGCCAAAAATCTATCGGAATTACGCGTCAAACTAAATGTAATCATCAACGAATAGACATTCGCGACTGTCGAACCAACCAATACGATGAAAGCCAATAAGACCGAGCGCACGGCAATCGATTCACTCTACCGAATCAGTAGCCTAGTATCTGATACCGAAGAGCCCAAAGAAGCCCTCACCCTGATCCTCCAAGAGATCATCAACGTTCTGCAACCCAGCAGTGCCTCGATCGCGTTGATCAACCCCGACACCCATCGACTCGAATTGGAAGTCTCGCATGGGCTCGCCGAAGACTGGAGCGATCTGGACCTCGCCCTCGGCCAAGGCATCACTGGATGGTGCGCACTGCACGGTCGTTCCATCATCGTTCCTGATGTCAGTCAAGAGCCACGCTATATCTCTGTACGCTCAAGCGTCCGCTCCGAAATGGCGGTACCAATGCAAGACCACGGAGTCGTGATCGGAGTGGTCAACATCGACAGTGAACAACTCAGTGCCTTCGACGACCAATCGCTTAAAATCCTTACCCTCTTGACCAACGAAGCCAGCCGTGTGATCTCCAGGCTCTGGCTGATTCAGCAGCTCCGTGCCAAAGCACATCAGCTCGAGTCACTCATCAATATGGGGCAAGGCCTCGTCGGAGAACTCGAACAAGACGAAGTGCTCCGTGGCCTCGCCCGCGAGGGTCGCCAACTGATGCACTGCCACAGTTGCGCGCTATTCTTACTCACGCCAGACCGTAAGCACCTTAAGCTCCACTCCATGGCTGGTCCCTTAGGCGAGATCGAGGCGCAAGTCAGCTTCCCTATCGAGGAAAGCTCCTTGGGTGCCGCTATCCATCGACACAAGCAAGTCGAGGTCGCTGACCTGCCCTTCACCGTCGAGAACGATTTCATCCACCTGGTGCAAAGCGAAGGCCTCGTCTCCATGCTCGCCACGCCGATCATCTTTAACAACGAAGTGATCGGACTGCTCAACGCCTACACCACCCACCAGCACCGCTTCAACAACGACGAGAAAAAAGTCTTCGCCACTCTTGCGCGACTCGGCGCCATCGCGATCCAAAACGCCCGCCTGTATTCACGCATTTTCAGCTCCGAAGAATCGCTGCGCCAAAACGAAAAGCTCACCACACTCGGCATGCTCGCCGCCGAGATCGCCCACGAAATTCGTAATCCGCTGACAGTGATCAAACTGCTGTTCGATTCGCTCAACCTACAGTTCGAAGCAGACGACGACCGCCAAACCGACATCACCGTGATCGGCGACAAGATCAATCAGCTCGAAGCAATCGTCAGTCGCGTGCTCGACTTTGGCCGCAACCGGCAGGACACGCACGCCCGCTGTGACCTCAACGACTTGATCGAAGACACCCTGCGACTGGTGCGCCTCAAGCTGCATCAGAGTAAAATCGAGATTGGCTACAAGCCAGATGCGCAGGCCTTGTTTGTCGAGGTCAACAAGGGGCAAATCCAACAGGTCATGCTCAACCTCATCCTCAATGCCACCCAAGTGATGCCCAAAGGCGGACGTATCCATATTTCAAGCACAGAAGACACCCAACAAGTAGCCTTCACCATCCGCGATAACGGCCCCGGCATTCCAGAAAGCATACAGTCCGACATCTTCGAATCCTTCTTGACGAACCGCCCCGGCGGCACAGGCCTCGGCCTCTCTATCAGTAAGCGCATCCTCCGAGACCACCATGGCGATATCGAGCTCGTCGAATCCTCCCCCGCGGGCAGCACCTTTCGCTTCTGGCTACCGACACATTAATTTGAAAGTAGAACGTCACAGCCTTTGGCCTGTTGCACTCGCGCTAACCATTTTCATGGTTTCCGGCACCAAAGATCTGACCACGCCCGACCTCGGCTTCGATTTCTCTTACGACAAGCTCGCACACCTGCTGGTCTTCGGTCTACTCGCCACAGCCGTGCTACGCATCCCTCGCTTTTTCAATAGCGGTTGGCAAGGCGTCTGCATCACCATCGCGCTGATCTCACTTTTCGGTGCGCTCGATGAATACCGGCAATCCTTCACCGCTGGGCGCTACGTCGAACTGGACGACTGGATCGCCGACAGCCTCGGTGCGATCATCGCCAGCGTCGTGTATTACAAATGGCACTGCTATCGACGCACCTTGGAGTGGATCTGCTTCAGGCGTAAAACAAACATTGCTGATAACGCGTGAGATGGTGTCTTTTACGCGACACCATCTTAGCTAGAACTCCGACCTATTTGTTCGCCAGAATGCTCCAGCTTGGACTCTCAAGTTCTTCAATCAATACTTCACCCCACAGCCATACGGCGTGGTGGTTGATTTTTCAATCGGGTCGCCGGCAGTTGCACTAGCATACGCGACCTTCACATAATTGGTCGCCCTTGCAATGTCCTCGGCCTTGGCTGACTTGATACTATCTATCGCGCCTTGATAAATCACGATGCCCTCAGGGTTGATCAAAAACATATGCGGCGTGGTGCGGGCGCCATAGGCACGGCCGACGTTGCCATCCACATCCAGCAATAACGCAGTCGAGTGCGTCTGAGTCGCGTTGCGCACCGCCTCGGCTTGGGCAGCCGTTAAATAACCAGTCTTGCCCGGCGCAGACGACGCAATTTGCAGCCAGACCGCACCCGTATCCGTCAGCTCTTTTTGCAGCGCCTGCATATCCCCGCGCTGATAATACTTCTCCACGAATGGACAATTGTGCCGCGTCCATTCCAGTACGACATACTGCCCCTTAAAATCAGACAAGCTGCGCCCGACTTCGGTGCTGTCCGATAAAGTAAACACCGGTGCCGTGCCCCCGGTCTCGACTGCGCCTTGCAGTGTACTAAAGAACACGAGCGACGTAACCGTAAGATATATGAGCAATTTCATGATGCTCTCAAAAAACCCTCATTTCAGCGCTTTTTCAACTGCTTCACGCACTATTCCATTGGTCAAACTCTGCGGCAGCACCGTCACTTCACCGTCCGGCGCATACAGCACATACAGCGGCACACCCGACCGACCGAAGCGCTCCAGCTCCGTAGTGATTGCTGAATCATAGCGCGTCCAATCCGCCTCAAGCGCGACCACGCCATATTCCTCAAACAAGGCTTCAGTCGCTTGCGTATGCGTCGCCACTTTTTTGTTCACCTGACAAATCAAGCACCAGCTCGCAGTGAAATCGATAAACACCGGCTTACCTGCGGCCAACTCTGTCTCGACCCGTTCACTCGACCACGGCTGCCACTGCCCATTCTTCGAAACAGATGAACCGGTCTCAAAATTCTCATACGCAGCTTTGGTTTCGCTGATTGCATAATAACTCGCAACCACGAGCAGCGCCAAACTAATCACCTGCGCGATCCGCTGCGTGCGCTTCGGCTTCACGGGCACCGACCAACGCCCATAGATCCACGCCGCCAGACCAGCGACCAGCAAGGCGATCAGCAACGCGATCACCGCATCCACTCCACCGAGACGTCCAGCCACCAGCGCGAGAAAGACCACCGCCGCCATCAACAGAAAGCCCATGAACTGCTTCACCGATTCCATCCATACCCCTGGCTTCGGCAAGTAAGCGACCAGCTTCGGGAAGACCGACAAAAACAAAAACGGCGACGCGAGCCCAAGGCCCATTACACCAAAAATCAACAAGCCTGTAGCCGCATTAGTCTGCACTGCGATGCCACTGACCGAAGCCACCAGCGGTCCCATGCACGGCGCACCGACCACAGCAGCCAGCACACCCATGCCAAACGAGCCCAGCGCATCGTTGCGCTTCGACACCTTGGTATCCGCACCCACGAGACTCGTGCCTACCTCAAATACACCCATCAAATTCAGCGCAAACAGGAAGAAAACCACCGTCAGCACCACCACGAAGTTCGGGCTCTGCAATTGAAACCCCCAACCGATGCGTTCGCCCACCGCGCGCAGCGCCAACAACACAGCAGCCAGCGCCAAGAAACTCGCCACCACGCCCGCCGTATACGCACCGCCATGCAGCAAGGCCTGCGCACGCGACTGCCCCGAATGCTTCAACAAGGAAAACACTTTAAGCGACAGCACCGGTAATACGCAGGGCATCACATTCAGAATCAGCCCACCGAGAAACGCCAACAGCAACCAACCCGGCAGCCCGAGGTTGAGTAACACTCCCTCAAAGCCAGTGGCAGCAGGCACTTGGCCCGCCAACGACTCGGTTGCAGCGCCAGCGGCGTCCGCCCCAATTCTTAGGTTGATCGACCAGTTGCCCGACTGCGATTGCAGCACACCCGCAACAGCAGCACTCGGCTCCTGCAACTGTGCCACGTCCAACTCCGCCCGCAATTGCACCTGCCCCTCACCGACCGAACTTAAGGCCTGCAGGGCGCTCGGCTCAATCACGCCCTCCTTATCCGCATAAAAATACAAATCACTTGGAATCGCCAAGCCGTCCACCTGTTCGATCGTCAACACCAAGTCCTGCCCTTCAATCACCGCAGTCACCCCCCACGGCGCAATCGGAGCCGGCAAACGCGCACGCGCCGCCTCAAACGCTGGCGCCTCGCCGCTCTTCACCGCTTCAGCTCCAGCAGTTAGCGCCAAGCTCAGGCTCGCATCGCCCGGCATACAAAACTCCTCACAGGCCAACCACGACACCTCTGCCTTTATCGGCACTGCAGATCCCAACTCAAAATCCTGCGTAGCCTCGATCGGCACAATCAGTGTGACCGCGTCTTCATAGCCATAGTTCATCAGCCCCCCCAACTCGATTCGCTCAGGCGCCGGCCACTGAATCTCGCCGGCACTCAAGCCTGCGGGCAGCTGCCATTCGACCTCCACTGGCAGACCGCTTGCGCCCGGATTTTTCCAGTAAAGATGCCAATGCGGCTCCAACCTAAAATCCAATGCGACATTAAAGCGTTCGCCCGGTACCACCACCGTCGTCTCGGCGATTAACTCCACCGTGACAGCCCCGACGACCTCAGGCGCCGCGCGCAACAGACTTGGAGCAGTGATTAACAAAGCCAGGAGAACAACAGGTGTTTTTATAAAGCGTAACAGCATAACTATCCAATCAGATATGCCAGACTCCGAACTTATTCCAATCACTGTTTTATTCTCCGAGCACTAATTCTACGCGGGGGCGAGCTTTGGCACGCCCGCCGAAGCCCAGCACACAACCCAACAGACTCGCGGGCGCGGCAAGCCGAGCCCCTACAGTTTTTACCTTTGCACCTTCCTACCTGCGCACTTTTATTCCCACATCATGACTGACCAAGACCTCGGCCCAACTGGCGAAATATGTTTCGACCTCCCCTCTCCGTATGCAGCGCACCCCTGCGGACTGCTCTACTTACCGCGCTTTATTGCCAAATGCCATAAGCACCTCGCTGGTGAATTGCCTAAGTCCTATCAGAAAAATTTCTGCCGCGGCTTTGACCGGTTTTTGTCCATGCACTTAGATATCGATCCGAAACAGGTGCTGGCCGCAGTCGAAGCCGCCGGTGACGACGAAATCGAACTCGATTGCCTGCTGGGGGAAATCTTTCCTGACGACCTCAAGGCCGTCGAGTGGAACCGCGAAGTCACCCATAAGGGACAAACTAAAATGGGCCGCGAATTCCTCGCCGAATCGCTGACCAACATGGGCCACCCTGAAATGATCGGCGTAGTCGACAGCGTGATGGACATGATCGACTTCGACGAAGGTCGTATCTCGGGCTTTTCGGATGAGCGTCGTACGGCATGGGAATCGGCGCTTGCCAAACAAATACCTCAGTAATCTCAGAGTTGATTCTTTTGGGGTTGACGCTATCGAAAGTAACTTTCATTAAAGGCCCCAATCATGAGCGGACTTAATGAACAGTGCAAATCACACGGATGGGCAGACAAAATTGCGATTAGTATGGCTACTGTATGCGCGATCCACTGCCTGCTCACGCCTATCATTATCGTCTTGCTGCCGATTGTTGCGACTTCCTTTTTAGTGCATCAAAATTTCCATTTATGGATGCTGTATTTGGTCATTCCGACAACGAGTTTTGCGATCTTCATGGGTTGCCGTCAGCACAAAGATAAGTGGGTGTTTATTATCAGTGCCATTGGTCTATGCATACTCATTGCAGCCTTGATCTATGAACGCGGGCATACGCCTGCCGATGAGTTGCTTGCGGGCGCACATTGCCAGCACTGCGTACGTGAGATTGGAGAGGATGCACAACCGTTGAGCATTGCGGCATGGATCAATACCCTTGGTGGCCTATTCCTCGCAAGTGCCCACGTTCGTAATTATCGACTGTGTCGTCGCAGCGCATGTGCTCATTAGCACAGCGCTTGAGGATATTGCTGAGACCCGCCGGCTACAGCTAACATGCAGCCCGGGCGCAGGCCCCGCACACTCCATAAACCTCTAGCAAATGAGTCACTCCAGTGTACCCTCGAGTGCTTGCCTGATCTTCGACTTCAGCCCCAACGCATATGTCAAGCCGCTCTGCTTGGTGACAGACTCGGCAGATCAAATGGTGGTAATGCGCACCCGGCTCCGTAAGCTCAAATAACTGCGCGCCGCTTTCCATCGGGATACGTTGCAATACTTGGATCGCTTCAAACGCCTCCAAATTTCGATACACGGTCACTAAGTCACTAGTAGGCAGCCCGGCCTGCTGGCGAATCTCTTCTGCCGAGACTGGCCGGCTGAATGACCCGATCGCTGTTAGGATTTGGGCGCGCTTTTTAGTCATACGGGCCCCACTCTTCTTCAGTGCCTCAGTTATGCGCGTAAGTATGCTCGGATTTAACACAGCATCAATCCAATGCATCGATCGCTATCGATCAATAGTGAAACATCGCCCGTATCAAATCACCAAAAAACGCGGGGCCCTCTCGGAACCCCGCGTTGCTAAATCAACAGAATTGAATCGTTTGCTTAGAACTCCACGCGAGCACCAATGGTGAAATTGCGGCCCGGCAGTGCCGCTTCCTCTTTAACGAAGGAAGTGTGATGACGAATCTCTTCGTCGAGCAGATTCTCAGCACGTGCGAAAAGCACTGCAGTGATCCCATTCCCTAGGTCCAACCGGTAATTCACATCTAAGTTTAATTTCAAGTAATCGTCCGTCGATGTTTCTTCCGGTCCAGTATTATCCTGCTCGAAAGCATAACGCAGCTCGACGCCGGAGTCCCAGTTGCCTGTGGCCCAGCTGAGGCGCGAGCCAATGCGCATCGGTGGCATCCGAGCCAGATCATCGCCCGTATCTTCGTTGGTCGCATGCACCCAATCGCCCATCAGGCTCAGCAACACACGATTGCTCTCGCTCTCAATTAGTGTATAATCCAGCTGCGCCTCAATTCCGTAGAACTGGGCATCGATGGCATCGAAATCATAGACGTGCAGCTCATCAATCTCCTCACCTTCACGCTCCTCAGAAAAGATATAATCATCGAAGTAGGTGTAGAACAGTGAGACTTCTGCTTGCCAGTTTTCATGTGTAGTACGGTAGGTTAGGTCCACGCCATACGCAGTTTCCTGCTTCAAGTCGGCATCACCGAATTCATATTGGCTGGTGGCAAAATGCGGGCCCTCGGCATACAGCTCGGTCGAAGTCGGGTTGCGCTGAGAGCGTTGCAGCACCAATGACAGCGAGTTCGCCTCATCAATGTGCCAGGTTGCTCCGGCTGCGAGGCTGATCGCTAGCTCGTCGTAGTCACGCTGTTCTTTATCTTCGCTAATGTCCGTGCGCTCGATACGTCCACCAAACTCATAGTGCAAGACATCGCCGTGGATATGTTCGCTGACGAAGAGCGCCTGCGTCTTGGTTGTAGATGCGGGGGTGAAGCTTTCGGAGCCTAAAGCAGAGAAGTCCACATCTGAAAATTGGACGCCAACCACACCTTCGTCGATCACCCACCATGGAGTATGCGCAGCCTCTGCGCGCAGCTCCCAACCTTCACGTTCAAACACAGTATCGCCTTCGGAGTGCTCATAATCAGTGTAGCCTAGGCGCAAGCGGAGGGCTTCGATCCAATCGTTCACGTCGACCAGCTCCAGCTCCATGTCGTAGCGCTTGCGCTCAAGGTCGATGGCCACTGACTCTTCATCGTGCTCCTCTTCCTCTTCCTCCTCACCCTCATGATGCCCATGGCCCGGCACACCGTAGCGAGTTTCGTAGTTCGAAAAGCTGAAGCCGATACGATTCTCTTCGCTGAAGAACCAGCTGGCACCGACTGAGTACTGCTCCGTTTCGACGAAACTGTTTTCGAGTGTATCGCCTTCTGCATCGTCCTCCTGCGCGTCGCCAGGAATCTCGTAATCATCCGCATCACGATCTACAGCGGTAATAGTCAGTGCCCAATCATCGTCGCCAACGGTGGCATAACCCGCAAGCGTGTCGCCACCTGAAACCGTATCGCGGCGCGCCTCAAGCGCACCTTCGTAGCCCTTCGGGTCGACTCGTTGGCGCGGCATTTCTTTACCGATGACATTCACTGCGCCGCCGATCGCGGAGCTGCCATACAGCAATGTACTTGGGCCACGCAGGACTTCTACACGCTCGGTCAGCAGCGGCTCAAGCGTCACTGCATGGTCTGGGCTGGTATCGGAAACATCCATTGCCTCGAGACCCGCATCCAAAATACGGACGCGCGGGCCATCAAAGCCACGTAAGATCGGGCGGCTCGCGCCGGCACCGAAGGAAGAGCTGCTCACCCCAGGTTGCCAGTCGAGCACGGCACCCAGGCTGCTGCCACTTTGGCGGGTAAGTTCTTGCGCAGTCACGACATTGACTGGTGCAGCGTAATCCCGGATTGAGCGCAGGTTGGGACCTGCGGAGACGATGTAATCGTCGAGTTGATAGACCGTCTCTTCGGACGATTCTGCGTTAATAATATGGGCTGAGCCCAGTGCGATGCATACGAGTGCACCGCTTTTAAGAAAAAAGTGATTCATTGAATTGATTGAAAATGTTATTGTTTTGGACGTGAGCGAACAGCGCACACGCATAACGAGACCGGCAATTACCAGCACTCGGAGTATTATCTAAACAATCGTTTCAATCGGGGGAGCACGGCTACAACGTCGTATCAGTGCTTGTCCGCACCAGACGATTTCCGCAGACTGCGGTACAATCGCAATAATCACATCAGTACGTTCTGGCAACTCGACCAAGGGCTGCAACGGCATCGCACCTTGACCAAACAATGCCACGGCACAGGAGTGGTCGCAATCATTCGCAGGCACCTCATGCGGGTGCTCACTGCAAGCATGCGATTGATCTGCGGAATCTGTATGCAACGCTTGGTGAACCTGCGGGCTGACCAATGCAATGTTCAAGAACAAGACCAATAGCGCAAGGCCAGCCGATATATATCGGGTCAGTGCGCTACGAGACTGTTGATTCTTAAACATTAGCTGTGGAAAGGGCCACATGGCTTAATGCAAGTCAAGTGCGTTATCGATTGTTTTAGAATCCGCACCAGTCTGAATTAACATCTCACACCGACTGAATCCGCCCGAGCTGTGCGCGCACCAGCTCGGCGATCTGCTGCAGACTCGCCACTGGAGGCAGGTCCGTGAAGGGCGCCACCGCGGCGGTCGCCTTGCTCAGCTCGGCCTCAAAAGTTGCGACCACCTCGTCAAAAATAGGAAAGTCGTACAAGCGCTTGGTAAAGTCAGCCGACACCGTCTTGTCGCCCGCCTTGAAGCGCGCCATCAAACGGTCGCGCTCTTCCTCGGGCAACTTCTCCAGCAACAGCAGCAGCGGCAGGGTAAACTTACCTTTGTCCAGATCGGTGCCAAGCGTCTTACCGATCATCGACTCATCGGCATACAAATCCACCAAGTCATCAAAAATCTGATAGGCGATCCCGACATGGCGCCCGAACAAGCCCGCCGCCTCACTAAAGGCTTCCGGGTAACCCGCGATTTTTGCACCCAGGCGGCAGGAGACTTCGAACAGCTCGGCCGTCTTGAGCTGAATCACGCGGAAGTAAAACTCGCGACTGTAGTTCACCTCACCGCGCTGATAGGTTTGCGCAATCTCACCAGCACAGACACGCGCAGTCGCTTGCGCCACTGAGCGGCAGACCTCGTTGGTATCAAAATCAGAGGCCAACTTGAGCGCGTGCGAAAACAACACATCGCCAATCAATACCGCCGCTGCCGGACCGTATTTCTTGGCGGCGGTCTCCTGCCGGTGACGTGTGTCCGCCTCATCTAAAATATCGTCGTGCACTAGGGTTGCGAGATGCACCAGCTCGATCACCGACCCCAGCATCACCAGATCCTCGGCACAGTTTTCCGCTGGCCCCTGCCAGCCGCTGTATGCCACCAACATCGGCCGCAGACGCTTGCCGCTATGGCCAAACACATAGCGCACATGCTCCTGCACCTCCGGCTCCAGCTCCTGAACCTGCGACTGCAGGAAGATATCGAGATCATCCAGGTAGGATTTTACCGGTTGGTAAACTTCGGAAAAACCGGCTGCGGAGACTGAATCGGCCTCGGACTGTGAGCGGATGATCATGATTGCGTGTATGAAAGTCAGAAGGTAGGAAGGTGCAAAGGTAAAGCTCAGTTAGTTGGAACTTTCCTACCGCCATCGCGTAGCCATGAGACATCACCATGAAGGCCGTTGCAAGCAACGACGCCACGCCCGCTGCGAGTTGTTAGTCGAGCTACTTAGGTTCGACGGCAGGCTTAGGCCGGTTCGACTTCGCGGTTTTGATGCTGCCGCTGCCTTGCAACCACTTGTTCAGCGCATCTAAGAAACCCTTACGGTCATCGACATGCACATTGTGCCCCGCCTTGGGGATACTGGCTTGTTTAATATTCGGCAGCCATTCGCGCATTGCTTTGGCGTCGCCGTCTTTAACAAAATCGGACTTCCCTCCAGTGATGAGCAGCGTCGGCCCCTTGAAGTTATCGAACCCGCTGAGCGAATTCTGACGCAGCACCTGCAAGCTCGAATGCAGCACTTCGAGGTTGCACTGCCATTTTAAACCGAACTCTCCGCGCACCAGATTCGTCATCACAAATTGACGCATGCCCCAATCTGGGATCAGCGGCTTCAACAGCTCTTCCGCTTCGCGGCGGTTCTCGATCGCGCCTGCAGGCACGCGCTTCATCGCGCGAAACTCGGCATCGTGATACGGCGGATACTTTTTCGCTGCGATATCGACGATGATCAGCTTCGCGACCACGGCAGAATAGTCGCAGGCAAACCGCATCGCAATCTTGCCGCCGAGGCTATGTCCCATCAGCGTGACGTTTTTCAGGTCATGCAGCCGAAGATAAGCCGACAGATCCGCGTTGAGCTCCGACCAACGCATCGACTCCGCATGCGGCGAGCTGCCGTGGTTACGCAGGTCCACGATATGAACATCAAAGCGATCTTTCAGCGCTTTACCGATCGTCTGCCAGTTGCGCGACGCCCCAAGGAGGCCATGCAGGATGACTAATGCGGGTGCTTTAGGATTTTCGAACCGAAGAGAATTGAGCTTTATGGCTGCCATATGTCTCGCATTTGCCCATGAATGGCATGAATTGTCACGAATCATTTCCGTTAAAGAACGCGCAAGAGGATAAAAAGGGCCGAAATCTATCAGTTTTCTCTACTATGCATTATTTTTGATTCGCGTTCATTCGCGTAATTAATGGGCTCTTTCCTTTCAAACTATGTCCGCCGAGAAGCCCAAAAAAGTAACCCCAATGATGCAGCAATGGCACGAGATTCGTGGCCAGCTCGCGGATGATACCTTGTTGATGTTCCGCTTGGGGGACTTCTACGAAATCTTCCTACAAGATGCCGAACGCGGTGCGCAACTGCTCGGCATCACACTGACCCACCGCCACGGCATGCCGATGGCTGGCATTCCTTTTCACGCCTCCGAGACCTACATTCAGAAGCTCCTCGATCAAGGCGTCAAAGTCGCCATCGTCGATCAAGTCGAGACGCCGCAGCCCGGCAAACTGGTCAAGCGCGCCCTCACTCGTATCATCACACCGGGCACTCGCCTCGCCGACACGCAAATCGACGCCCAGCGTAACCACTTCCTACTGGCGCTCTCCCTAGAGAAGAAAAAGCTGCACGCCTCTTGGCTCGATTTAACCACGGGCGAATTCTTCGTCGCCTCCGACGCACGCCCCGAGAACTTGTTCGCCGCCTTCGAGGGCATCGACCCACGCGAAATCATCGTGCCAGAAAACGCCTCCTCGAATTGGCGCAACAATCCGGACGCCGCCAAGTTCAACGAACTTTACACGTATCTGTGCGACGGTCGCGCCGTGACTAAAATCCCCGACTACCACTTTGACGAAGTCGCCGGTGCGCAATCCGTGATGGAAACCCTCGGCGTGCTCAACCTCGAAGGCTTCGGCATCGATCGCGACCACTCCGCGCTCGGCGCAGCGGGCGCACTGGTGCATTACTCGACCGAAACGCTCTGCGCCAAACCGGAGAATCTCCGTAAACTCAGCGAATACAGCACTGAGAAGACCCTACTGCTCGATCCCGCGACCCTGCGTAATCTGGAAATATTCAAATCTGCCGCCAATACACGCCATGGCTCACTGCTCTCCGCGATGGACGGCAGCGTCACCGCCCCCGGCGCACGCTTGCTCGAACGCTGGCTGTGCGCGCCCGAGCTCAACCTGATCGAAGTGCACCGCCGGCAAGACTGCGTGGCCGAATTCGTCGCAGGCCCTGGGCTTTCTACCGAATTGCAGAAGCACCTTAAAGGCATTCGCGACATCGAGCGCATCCTTGGACGCCTGCAAAACCGGTTGCGCAACCCGCGCGAACTGGGTGGCGTGCGCGACACCCTCACGGCACTGCCAGCGATCTCCGCCACACTGCTGGAGTTTCCCGACACACCGGTGGCTGCCATCGCAGAGCGCATCCACGACTTCGAGCCACTGTCTGAGCTCCTCAACCGCGGCCTTTCCGATGAGCTACCGGGCAAGATTAACGACGGCGGCACGATTCGCGACGGCTTCGACCCCGAACTTGACCGCATCCGTGGCCTCACCCGCGACAGCCAGCAATGGCTCAGCGAATTCGAACTCGCCGAGCAAGCACGCACCGGCATCAAGAACCTGCGCATTCGTTTCAACGGCGCCTTTGGCTACTTCATCGAAGTGACCAAGAGCAACGTGGCACTCGTGCCCGACGACTACGTGCGCAAGCAGACCATGAAAAACGCCGAGCGCTACACCACCAGTGTGTTGAAAGAGCGCGAACGCGAGATTCTGAATGCCGAAGAGAAATCCCTCAGCTGCGAGGAAGGGCTATTTAATGGCCTGATCAAATCGATCCTCGAACACGCGAATGCACTCAAAGAGACCGCCGAAGCGCTCGCAGAAATCGATGTGCTGATCGGTTGGGGCGCACTCGCCCGCGAGTGGGACTACTGCAAGCCACAGCTCGACCACTCCGACCAGCTACGCATCGACCAAGGCCGCCACCCCGTGGTCGAGCAAATGCTGCGGGCCGAACGCCTCGGCCTAGCCGGCGCACATGCCTTCGTGCCGAACGACACCAGCCTCTCCAGCTCGGGAGTCGATGCCGACACCCCACAAATCGCGCTGATCACTGGGCCCAACATGGCCGGTAAATCGACTTACATCCGCCAGATCGCGCTAATCGTACTGATGGCACAAACCGGCGCATGGGTGCCCGCGAAGAGCTGCCAGATCGGCCTCGTCGATCGTATCTTCTCCCGTGTCGGCGCCAGCGACGAACTCGCTCGCGGCAACTCGACCTTCATGGTCGAGATGAATGAGACGGCCAACATTCTCAACAACGCCACCCCGCGCAGCCTCGTCATTCTCGACGAGATCGGCCGCGGCACCAGCACCTACGACGGCCTCTCCATCGCATGGGCGGTGATCGAGCACCTACACCCGAAGGACGCCGACGGCCCGCGCACACTGTTTGCCACGCACTATCACGAGCTCACACAATTAGCCAAGACGCAGGCCCGGCTAGAGAACTACTCGGTGGCGGTAAAGGAGTGGAACGACGAAATCATCTTCGTGCGCCAAGTGATCAAAGGCGCCGCCGACCGTTCCTATGGTATCCAAGTCGCGAGACTCGCGGGTCTACCCGCCACCGTCATCGACCGCGCCAAGACCATCCTCGAACGCCTCGAAGCCGACGACTCCTCGCACAATTTGCTACGCAAACGCATGAAAAAGGAGCAATCCGGCGCAAACACCGACCGCGAAGACGATCAACTGGCGTTGTTTTAGAGAGCACAGGAGTGAGGGCGATGCGCCCTCGTATAGATCAGATCAACGTGGGCGGGTCGCCCACGCTCCTATCCGAATTGTAGTGGCACGAGCTTCCCGCAGGGAGCTTGTTAACGGCAGCCCAAGCACGCTCCACAACACTGAGCGGGAAGCATAGTAGAAGCGGCTTCCAGCCGCTTTGCTTAAGTTGAGAAAGGGACGGGAAGCTACTGCTCCTGCTCACTCGGCTTGCCGATCACACCGATAAAGAAATAGGCCAATGGGATCAGCGCGAAAGCGGCTAACACCCACCAGAAACCGGACCAACTACTGAGCTCATCCGTCACTTGACGTTGGTAAACCGTTTCGCAAAAGAAACTGCCGACGATGCCGGCCACACTGCCGACCAACAACTGGTAGAGCGCTTGAGCCTGACCGCGCATCGTGTCTGGCACGCGCTTATCCAGGAAGATCCGCCCGGCCACCATCGTGAAAGTATAAATCGGTCCGTGCAGGGCGATCCCCAGCCAAATCACCGCCAGCAGGCCCAAGTCTCCTGCCAAGGCAAACAGTGCAAACCGCGTGATCCCCAACACCATCCCGACGATCAAGAACCAGCGTATACGAAAACGCCCGGCCACTAGGCTAAGAAAAAGCATCGAGCCGATTTCAACCACCTGGCCCAGCGTCATTTGAGCGGTCGGATGCAGGCTGCCGAACTCCATCAACATTGTTGGCACCAACATATAAAAAGACACACAGGGAATCGCAAATAAGGCTGAAGCTAGGTAAAACACTCGCAGCTCGCGTACTTTGAGCAGCTTAAACGCAGTCAATCCCAAGGCCGCCCGCCAGCCCCGGCTCACATGGTCCGTCGGCGGCGTGGCTGGCAGTAAGAAACAGAGGAAGCCCATGAAGAGTCGAATATAGGCCGCCCATTGCCCCGTGTCTGCTGACTGATCCAGCGCGAACCAACTGACAATCCAGCCGCCCGACATCCAACCGATCGTCCCACCCATCGCATACAGCGGAAAGCTCTTGGCCGCATTCGGCAGATTCACCAGCTTAATCTTAGTGATCAGCGCAAACATTGGCCCCGAGATCAGCGCATTACAGCCTTGAAAGAACAGATACCAACCCGGGTGCCAGCCTTGCTCCAATGCGAAAAAACCCAGCCACAAAAAGAACGCCCCAAAGATCGCCAAAGCCCCCAACAGCTTCTCCGCATTCATCTTCCGATCAGACAGCGCACCAAACACCAATGCCGAGAGCATCGCACACAGGGGCGTCAATGCCATTGCATACGGCAACAGCCAGCGTAGGCCCTGCGCCTGCAGAATATTTGGCAATGACGGCACCCACATCCCCGGCGGGATGAACATCAAGAACATCACCACCCACATCATGTAGCGGCGGCGATTCGCGGTCATTTGCATAAGTGCTGGGAATTGCTAGCCAAGCGCCCTCAAAGCGCAAGCGGTAAAGCTAATATGGTAGAAGCGACACTCCTGTCGCTTGAGCTCAGTCTTCAATCCATTTGTAAAAAGCGACCAGAGTGTCGCTGCCAGCATAGTTTACACTTCCAATTAATAGTGAACATAATTACACCTAAAATAATGAGCCTGCGCTACTTATTTATCGATTTCGACAGCTTCTATGCCTCCGTCGAACAACAGTTTCAACCCCATCTGCGCGGCAAACCCGTCGGAATCGTACCCTCGCTGGGCGTCGAAACCACTTGCTGCATCGCCGCCAGCTACGAAGCCAAAGCACGCGGCGTCAAAACAGGCACGCCGGTGCGCGAAGCCCGTTATCTCTGCCCCGGCATTCGATTTGTACAGGCCAACAACAGCCGCTACATCAAGACCCACAAACAGATACACCAGATCATCCACGAGATCATTTATGTCGATGCCGTGCTCTCGATTGACGAAATGTTTGGCCGCCTACCGCCTCACTGGCAACCGCCCGCGGTCGCGCGCGCCAAAGCTCTCGAAATCAAAGCCGCATTGAAAGCCCAAATCGGCCCCTACATCGGCGCCTCGATCGGCCTCGCACCCAACCGCTTCCTCGCCAAACTCGCCAGCAAGCTCGAAAAGCCCGACGGCCTCACCACCCTCGATTTCGACGAATTACCCGACAAGCTTTACCGCTTCGAGCTCGAAGACATCACTGGCATCGGTCGACGTATGCAAGAGCGGCTGCGCATCGCGCGCATTACCAGCATGGAGCAACTGTGCAATGCCCCGCGGCACAGATTGCACCGGATCTGGAAATCGGTCGAAGGCGACCGCATGTGGTATGCGCTGCGCGGCATCGAAATGGCGCGGCCAGCAACCACCACCCGCCAAACCATCGGCCACTCCCACGTGCTCCCGCCACGACTGCGCAGCTTTCAGGGTGCCCACGCAACGCTGCATCGTATGCTGCAAAAAGTTGTCCGCCGCCTGCGCAGAATGGACACTTTTACCGGTCACCTCGACCTACAGGTCACTTTCGGCTTCGAGATTCACTGGCACGGCGCAGCACAGTGCTTCCCCACGCAAGACAATGTCACTCTAGGGAGACTTTTAAACAATCTCTGGTCACAACACCCTCACGATCTGCCGGAGCCGACTAAAGTCAGCATCACCTGCACCCATTTAACCCACGTCAACAGCCACACGCCGTCGCTCTTCCCCGAAGACAACCACCCGCGCCGCATGCAGCTACAACAGGCCATGGACGCGGTTAACCAACAGCACGGTGGTCGCAGCCTTTACTACGCCGACGCCCATCAAGCACAGCGCTGCAGCGAAGCCGCCCCGATGCGCATTGCCTTCAGCCACATCCCCGATCTGGAGCTGGAAGACGGGTAGAAGCGACACTCCTGTCGCTTTATTCTGTCCCTACGTCGATCTGTAAAGCGACAAGAGTGTCGCTTCTACACTCGCCCATAGATCTGTTTCACCGCAGGCCGCGCGAGCACGACAATCGTAAAGACACCGAGGATCGTGCCGAAAGGGAAACACACGCAAGCGAGGCAGGCCAAGATGAACGAGAACAAGTAATACTTCCGCTGCTTAAAAAAGCGCGCCGGTAGGATCAACGCGATGGACAGCGCTTGGCCCAAGAGGAAAAATGCGAGTCCCGCAGCTACAAAGAACCAGCCAAAGATCTCCGGTGACGGCCCACCCTTAGACTGCGCCTGCATGCTCTCAGCCATATTGCCGGCATCAAAGGCAACCGTCCGACATGCAGCGACGGGAAGCAGGCAAAAAGCACCATCAACCCGCCCAGCACATAATGAGCAATGGCGAGGCTATCGAGATGTGAGTCGTCTTGGTTCATAAGTTCTTGCTCTATTTTAGACCATCACACGTTTTAAAAACTCGCCGAATAGAGGCACAGTAAACGCTAGCTTTCCATAGGTGGGACTGTAAATCATTCCTTTCTTAATCAGCTTGGCGCGGCGCGGGCTTAGGCTGCCGACTGTAACCTTCATCTGGTCGGCGATATCGCCGATGCGATACGGGCCAGCGCCCAGTTCGGCCATCGCTCGAAGGAAGGCTTTCTCGCCATTGCTCAGGCGCTCAAAGCGGACGTGAAAGAAATTGGAGTCCAGTCGAGCCAAGGTCAGTTCACTGGTTTGTTCGATGACTGATGCAGTAATCGGCGAGCTTTCGGCTCCGTTCCATGCCTGGTAGCCCCACTCTTGAATGAAGTATGGGTAGCCTTGAGTCATTGCGACGATGGCGTCCACTGCTGCGGGCTCAATTGAAGCACCCTCCGCCTCGATGGGGCCGACGATGGCTCGGGCGGCATCGATAGGCTCCAGTGCTCCAATCTGCGGAAAACTAAATAGACGCTCGGCATACGATTTGGAATCGCCCGCCAAACGAGGAAGGATTGGCAAGCCCGCACCAATCAGAACCAATGGCAACTGTCGCTGTTGCATCCGGTGCATCGCCATGATTAAAGCGCTCAACTCCTTCTCCGAGAAATACTGAAGCTCGTCGATCAACAGCGCGACGGCTGTCCCTCGTTCGGCAGCAGCCTGTGCGACGACCGCCAATAGGTCGGGCAAATCCAATTCTAAATCGCCTGTATCCGCGGTGCCTTGCTCCGGGTCGATGTCTAAGCCGATCGGCATGTCGTCGAACGTCAATTTGACATTGCTGATAAAACTCTTGAGCACCGCCAAGCCACGGCGGATCTGCTGCTTAGCACCCTCCATTCGATCCAGCTTGTAGAGCAGGTTGCGCAATTGCGGTGCGAGCAATACAGGGAGTGACTTATCCTCATGCGCTTCAATCAAAATGGTATGATAGTCCGCAGCCTCTGCCTGATCGCGCATCTTGGTCAGTAAGACCGTCTTGCCGACGCCACGTAAGCCAGTGAGCAACAGACTCTTTTCCGACTTCCCTAGCTGCACCCGCGCCAAAAGGATCCGCACTTGCTCCAGAACTGCCTCGCGCCCCACCAATTCAGGCGGCGGCGAACCGGCACCTGGGGAGAAGGGGTTACGTATCGGATCCATTCGCTCTACTTAGATCTACCAACTTA
>Ga0209092_10000787_pt1 | contig 31887 bp, 32 predicted proteins | sample FraStrMetagenome_FD_187446 | JGI IMG/M metagenome (GOLD analysis project Ga0209092, IMG submission 187446) | Marine eukaryotic phytoplankton communities from Arctic Ocean - Fram Strait ARC3M Metagenome (SPAdes) (version 2) | ecosystem: Environmental > Aquatic > Marine > Oceanic | place: Fram...
AAGCCTTGCCTGTGACTCAGCGCTAAGTACTTCATTAATAAGGCGCATAGCATTTTCTACGTTTGGCGCACCTTTTGGTACAAGCAAACAGTCTATGTCCATAGTACCACCATCAAAAGCATAGGCAACATCTATTCCTGATGCGATTACACTTTCAACACGGTTATGACCCATGTGAATAACATCTACCTCACCATCACGCAGTAATTGTGCAGATTGTGATCCACCACGATACCATACTGTAACTTCTGGAGCTATTTCTCCTAATTTAGCCCACGCTCGTTTAACTCCCGCATCCGTAGCGAGTGTATCGTAAACATCTTTCATCGGCACACCATCAGCCATCAGAGCTGCTTCAAGATTATAATTGACCTTACCATGCATTCCCCGTTTACCTGGAAAATTTTCCAAATCCCAGAAATCTGCCCAATTTGAAGGACCATTATCCCCAAAAACAGCTTTATTATAAGCGATTACCTTAGTAAAATTGATAAAACCAATATAATTTTCATGTATCAATTCTTTAGGAATGCCCGTTGTGTCAACAATAGAGTAATCAATTGGTTCCAGACTACCTTCTCGACTGAGTGTCTCACATGAAGGTAAATCCTGCTCGGTCACATCCCAAGCAACAGCACCAGCTGTAATCTGAGCGCGCACATCTTGAATACCATTAGTTGTATCTTCTTTTACTGTAATATTTAACGCTTTAGCCGCAGGTTCAAGCATAGATGAACGCAATGCATCCTGAAATGAACCTCCCCAAGACGCAAAAACCACTTCACCGTCTGCGAAAGCAGGCGCCGTTAATACAAGACTGCTGGCAACAATACTGGCAGCGAGCGACAGGCTTCTCTTTTCTTTATTCATTTAAGTTTCTCCCTTTAATTCCCAATTTGGCAAATATTCACCTTTGTGACTATCAACTTTTTTTGTAATATTTCGTTCACCGAAACGTCGTTTCATTTCTATAATATTGATGCTATATTTAGTCAATGCTTAATTTTATTCTTGTAGTTCAAAATCGCAAAGTTATATGCCCAATAACTAGAAATTTCATTTCGTATTCGTTGAATTAAAATGTTCAGGAGCTTTAAAAATTGGAAAAATTGATATTGAAAAATGACGACATTGTATAAAACACTTAATGAAGTATATCTCACCCTTCACTTTTGATATCTGGGCTCTCCAAAACCCACCCTCGCCAAATGTGCGTCTGAGTAAAGGCTATAGAATCGGTGATATCAAGGCCTCAGCCCATGCATCACACAAAACGCACGCCTATATCTCGCTGAAACAACGCAGTAATTCACACAATTATGGGCTAGTTTGCAATCTGGGGAAGCAGATGGCGGTGTCGCCTGACTAAGTAGATCAAGCATCAGATTTTGCAAATGGACGAAGACGCAACTAATGGGACATCAAGTTTGTCTGACAGTGCCATATTTGACACTTGCGCCCAAAGTAACCATTGGCTTCTTGTATATCTATGTTTCATGACCAATCAACGCTAAGGACCGGAAGTAGACCTTAGTGTTGCAGGAAAATTCGTGCTAATTCTCGCGTTCGATTAATAAATCTCTCATTACGTGCCATTGAACCATCTTCGTTCATGCGAGCTCTATTCCACCCGACATATGTGGCTGATCTGAGTGTAATGAAAAGATCAAGAGCGGCAAGATCTATGATCCGAACAGAGATGTAACCTTTGATCAAGGCGTCTCGTAGGAATGGGTAATCGTGCTCGGTTTGAATCTTTAGCAACGTAGTCGCTAGGTCGAAAAGTCGATAACCAAATCCGCCATCATCAAAATCGATAAGTTGTAGTTGATCACCATCAACCAAGACATTTTCAAGCACCAGATCGGCGTGGATCAACCCATAATCTAGATCGTTTTCTATAAGTTTAAGATCGATGGTTGCTTTTGCACGCAAATGTTTAAACAATTCGCAATCCTGAGGCGATAATGCTGGATTATCCCAAAAACGATCCCAGAGTGGCGCATCTCCCAACAAACCGTCTCTGTTCCACTGGCAGCGCACAAAGCCCTTCGGCGTACTCCATTTATCTGAAGCCATATGAAGCTGTGCCATCTGTTGCCCAACTTTGTAAAATAGGTTGTTGCGGTTAGATGCACCCATAACCTCTGACATTGAAGTTCCAAAAAGCCATGTCAGAACATCGACCTGTATGCCGTCCACAATATGTAAAGTATCACCAGACATTGATACTATGGGTGCCGGGACGGCGATGCCTACTTTTGCAACAGCATCCATCCATTGCAATTCGGATAACAGTTCTGCCGCAGTGCGATAATTCTTGCGGTGCAGGCGCAGCGCGAAAGTCTTTTCATTGGTCGTAACCTTAAATACTTGATTTTCACGCGTAGCGACTAGATGGTAGTCGGCGCCTGTCATACCCCACAGCTCCAGTGCCTGATTTACGGTTTTGTTCATGGAGCCAATGGTGTCTTCGCCAAGACATCGTCTAGAGTATCGAATAATAGATCTGCATTTTCGATTGTGAAGGGCATAGGTGGGCGAATTTTCAACATATTTTTATGGCGACCCAATTTGGAGTGGATAATGCCACGATGACGCATTGCGTTGATTATGCGATCTGTAAATGCAATGGCAGGTTCCCTGCTCTCGCGATTTAGTACCATCTCTGCCCCGAACACTAACCCTGACCCGCGGACATTCCCGATACATTCATGTTTATTTTGCAACCGTTGCATCCGCCCTAGGGCATACTCACCGACTATTCTAGCATTTTCCAATAGGCTCTCATCTTCAATCTCTTCCAGCACAGCCATTGCAGCTGCGCACGAAACTGGGTTACCACCAAACGTATTGAAGTACCGATACCCCGAGCGAAAACGACTAAGGATACCCATCTTGGTCACCACCCCACCAACAGGATGTCCGTTCGCCATTGGTTTCCCTAATGTCATGACATCAGGGACCACACCCATTTTTTCATGCGCCCACATGTGGGTACCTGTGCGGCCAAATCCTGATTGAACTTCATCACAAATCAACAATCCGCCAGCCTTCCGTACCACATCCGCGGTTGGCTTAAGCCATCCATCAGGATTGTCAGGGAAACCCTCGTTCAAGAAAAACGGACACACCACGAAGGCTGCAAACCCAACTCCCGATTTTTCGTGTGCTTCAATCTGTCCTGCAATAGACTGTGCAAACTTCTTCCCATCTGGATCGGGGTTGCGGTAACTGTCTGGTGCTTCGACAAACCTAAAGTACTGATCCAATCCAAATCCAACGCTGGGAATATTCGATTGGCTTAGCTGACTTACCAACGAAGTGTTGCCATGATAGGTCGCGTCCGTAGCAATGATGCCCCGTTTACCTGTCACCTCCTCAGCCATCCGCAAGGCGATGTCGTTTGCTTCTGAACCTGTGCAGGTCATTATGGCAGTATTCAAAGATGCGTGCATCGTTGCCGTCAACTTTTCAATATAATCGAGAACCCCGTCATGCAGATAGCGTGTATGAGTATTCAGTGTACTTGCTTGACGATAAATCGCTTCTACCACACGTGGGTTGCAATGCCCCACATGTGGCACGTTGTTGTAGCAATCAAGATACTTTCGGCCATCAGTATCCCACAGCCATACGCCCTCACCTTTGACCATATTGATGGGATCGTCATAAAAAGTCGAGACATTTGGCCCCATTAATCTCGCTCTATCAGCAACGAGTTCGGTTATGCTGCGCGTCATAGGACACTCTCCTTATCAATTTTTAAGATATCGACCCTTTGCAGTGCCACGGTAGTAATCGGCAGCAACATCTGGAACTTCATTATCGTCGTAAACCCCCAGCATAATACCTACTCCGCCATCCATTTCTGACATTACTTCGATCGTTTTGTCGTCAATCGTTGTCCGCTGCGACATACGTCGTCCCCAAGCAGCCAATCGATCATACATCATATCGATAACCTCTTGATGTGTGCCTTTGCCACCCAGATCGTTAAATTCCTCCGGGTCTTTTTCGAGGTCAAACAGCATAGGGCGAAACCCACCTTCTGCATGCATGAATTTCCAACGCTTATCCGCAATCATGAATAGACGCGCATCCCTAACGCTGACACCCAATGTTTTAGCCATTTGTTGCTGAGAGTAGTCATATTCAGATATAACGAATTCACGCGGTTGCTCAGTCGTTTGTCCATGAATAATTGGCCACAGCGATTTACCTTCTAGGATATGATCGGGGACATCGCCCACCGCGTGCTCCACGAAGCTAGCAGTCAAATCAATTGCTTCTACCAACGCATCGCTAACGGTTCCGCGCGTCGCATCTGCGTCGCTGGATGGATCATAGATGATCAAGGGTACCTTTACGGATGGCGCATGGAACAGGTCTTTTTCTCCCAACCAGTGATCTCCCAGATAATCACCATGATCAGAGGTTAGTACGATGATGGTATTCTCCATCTTCCTTGAATCCTCTAGATACTTGAACAAGCGCCCCATTTGATCATCACATTGTTTAATCAAACCCATATAGGCTGGGATAACAGTATCACGGACTTCGTCGCGTGAGAACGCCTGACCGATAGAGTTTTCCATGAAAGCTTTGTAAACGGGATGCGGGTCATCGCGTTCCTCTTCAGACCTGATGGCGTCAGGGACATCCGCTGCTGTATACATGTCGTTGTAGGGTGCGGGCACTATATAGGGCCAATGTGGTTTGATATAGCTTAGATGGCATAGCCACGGCTTATCACCCTGTGTCTCGATGAACTTCATCGCCTCTGATGTCAGCCAAGGTGTTTCACTGTCTTCCTCGCGAATATTTGCTGCCCTTTGAGCATATTTCATAAACCAACCAGACGTCATCTGATCGTCGTCGTCGATGCCAGCATTAGCAAAGTCAGCCCAAGGGTTTTCCCCCTCATACCCCTGTGATTTTAGGTAATTATTATATGGCGACTCCTTGTTGTCATAAAACCCATCAGGTCCATAAGCCCATAATCCATCATCGCGCAACCAGACGTCGAAACCAGCTTCTGACACGCGTGCGCCGACCACGCTATCAGGTGCCAAACCTAGACGCTCCATTCCTTCAGCATCCACTTCCATATGGGTCTTACCTATCAACCAACAGTCCATACCTGCCTTGCGTAAGTGATCGCCCAATGTGATTTCACCTACCTTCAGCGGTACATTATTCCACGCGGCTCCGTGTGAACCGACATAACGTCCTGTATAAGTCGACATACGCGATGCACCACAAACTGGTGATTGAACATAGCAGTTAGAAAACCGAACCCCCATCGATGCCAGGCGATCTATATTTGGCGTCTCCAACGTTTTGTGGCCGGCACAAGAAAGATAATCAAACCGCAGTTGGTCGAACATAATGAACAAAATATTCTTGGTCATAGTTTTATAATTCCTTTGGCACACCAGTCGTCAAATTTTGCTAATACTGCATCCGTGAACAACCTATCATTGATATGGCAATCCAACAAATCTGTTGAAATATTTGGTGCGATATGTGTTTTTGCCGAAGTATTAAACGCCTTCAAGCCATCTGGGTTATAACATGGGTTTCCAACACGATCCCACTCTTCAACTCCCTGCAAAGGCAAGAACATATGCACAGGGCCAGTTGCGGCTTGAAGTCGGTCACTGATTTCTTTTGCTAAGTCTGCGCGTTCCTCCGGCGAGGCCAACACACTGTCGATTAGGCGGTTGTGTGCGTGATGTTCTCGATCTGCCAGATGAGGCGGCGGTCCTGAGGCGGCCAAAAAATCAATAATGTCTGTAGCGCCCGGCGCAATCAACTGCGGAGTTCCGTTAATCCCTGCGTTAGTCAATCGATCATCACCAGAACCAACTGCAGACCCGTTCACACCGTTGATGAATTCTTGCAAACAGAAATCCATAACGCAAACAAAGCGTCCCTGCGCCACCAGCGTTTCAAACGCGCGCCCTCCAAGACCAGTAGAATGAAACACCGCAACCTCGAACCCGCGTTTTTCCAACTCGGGCAAAAGGTGCACCATGTATCTCAACGTGGTTTTCCCAAGGCTCGTCATGCCTATCATTGGCTTAGATGCATCAAGCTTACCAACGGCTTTTGCCGCACCATGCACCGCACCCGCTGCTTGTAGTAATGTAGATTTACAAAGAGAGTTAAGGCCGTACAGTCCCCCCGCCCATAAGATCATTTGAACATCAGGCGCGATCCGTTCGGTAGGGATTAGTGGAGAAAAAGCCACCGTAGACACTATGTATTTCGGTACGCCCATTGGCAGCGCATTTACCACGTCTAGCGCCAGATCAGTTCCCATTGTACCTCCAAGAACAATAACACCGTCAATCGTGCCAACTTCGTTCAGATTTGCAGTCAACGTCGACGCACCTAACGCCATCTGTTGAAAGGCTAGGTTTTCATCCTCAAGTGCAATGATAGCAGTGATAGTCGTGTTGGCCGCAGCAGCTATTTCATGCTTCGTGACATTCACGGAAACCGCAGTGTCACCTAGGACAGAAACATCCATAAGATGGGTGCGCGCACCTTGTTCGTGCAATGCATCGGCAAGGAACGACAGCTCGTCTTCTTTCGTGTCATACGTGCCAATAATCAGAATGGTTTTTTGTTCCATCACAACTTGATCCATGCAGTTTTTAGAACTGAATACTTCTCCAATGCGTGCAACGATTTATCCGCACCATTGCCTGATTGTTTAATCCCACCCAGAGGAACTGCATTATTAGCGCCACCATAAGTGTTTACATGCACGACCCCTGCTCGCAGATTGTCGATCATGCGATGCGCGCGCGAAAGATTGCTTGTCCATACTGCGGACGCGAGACCTAGTTCGCTGTCGTTCGCTAAACTCACCGCCTCTTCTTCGCTATCGAAAGGTGTGATTGTCAAAACGGGACCAAACACTTCCTTCTGGAAAATTTCCATATCTGGAGTTACGTCTGTGAACACGGTTGGTTGCATGTAATAACCACCAGTATTCTCTAGGATTCGATGTCCCCCTGAAGCCAAGGTCGCACCTTGCTTTGCAGCGGAGCTTGCAAACGACATGTCCCTAGCAAGTTGTTGTTCACAAGCCACCGCGCCGATATCGTTTTTCATATCCAGCGGATCACCAATTTTCAATCTGATCGACTCTGCAATCATGGCGTCAGTAAATTTGGATAAAACCGAGCGTTCGACCAGCAACCGTGACCCTGCAATGCATACCTGACCAGAATTTCGAAAAATCCCTGCCGCAGATACTTTTGCAGCACCTTGCAAATCCTCGGTATCGGAGAAAATCACATTAGGTGATTTTCCCCCAAGTTCTAAAAATAATCGTTTCATGTTCGAGGCAGCCGCGGCCTGCATCAATGCACGACCTGTTCGGCCTGACCCTGTGAACCCAAGCGCATCAATATCCATGTGATATGCCATTGCTGACCCCGTCTCGGTCCCGTCACCCGTGATGATGTTAAGAACACCATCTGGCAAACCTGCCTCTTGGGCAATAGCGCCAAGTCGCAGTAGGCTGAGTGATGCAATCTCACTAGGTTTTAGAACGATCGAATTACCTACCGCCAATGCAGAGGCAATTTTCCATGCACCAATCATCAACGGGAAGTTCCAAGGCAAAATAGCACCAACAACACCAATGGGCTCGCGTAGGATCATTCCCAAAAAGCCCGGATCACTTGGCGAAACCTCACCATATAATTTATCGATGGCCTCGGCATAGTATCGAAATGTTCCAGCCGCAGATCCAGGCTCTGCCTTTACTGCCATCCCAATTTCAGTACCGTTGTCACGAGCTCCAAGAACCGCCAGCTCCAATGCATGTTCCTGCAGCAGGTCGGCGATCTTTAACATTACCTTTTTACGAAACCCTAATGGAGATCGCGACCAAATACCGCTGTCGAAACTAATACGTGCGGCCTGCACTGCATCGTCAACATCTTGGCTGTTAGCAGTTGAAATTAACGCAAGCTTATGGCCGTTGATCGGTGATGTCGTTACGAACGGTTTTCCACATCCCTCGACCCATTTACCATTGATAAACAGCTTTTGCGCAGGAACTTCTAGGGTCCTGAACTGATCGACATCACTTTGCTGCATGTTTGCTCTTCTCTATTTTATATTCATTCCAAAGGGTTCTTAGATGAAGCAGAATAACCAAAACGATGATACCAACCAGGATCATCGCAATCGGACGTCCATCGACAAAATCATATGGGGTTTTCACCCGCGCCATTGCTGAACGCAATTTAACGTCCATGATGTTACCCAAAACCATTCCCAAAATTATTGGAACAATTGGCAAATTCAGGCGCTTCAGTATCAATCCGAAAACTCCAAATCCAGCGGCCATACCGCAATCGACGAATGAGTTCCTAAGCGAATATACGCCAACAAGACTGAGGATTAAAATCATGACGCCTAACAAGCGTGTTGGGATTTGGATGGCCTTGATCAAAAGGTTTGTAGAAAACAACAAGAAAACAAAAACTATGACATTGATTATGATCAATGCGAGATACAACGCTAATACAAAATCCATCTTGTTTTGGAACAATTGTGGACCCGGTATCACGTTATGCACATAGAACACCGATAACATCATCGCCGTCAACGCTTCGCCAGGAATGCCAAGTGCCAGCAACGGGATCATCGCCGCAGCTGGCACGGCGTTATTTGCACTTTCAGACGCAATCAAACCTTCTGGTGATCCTTTACCGAACTCATCTGGTTTCTTTGAATTTGCGCGAGCGTGAGAGTAGGAAAAGAACTGTGCGGTAAATTCGCCTACACCAGGGATAACGCCCATCAGCACGCCAAACCCTGCGCCAACAGTTGCTACACGTTTGTAAAGCCAGCTTTCCTTCATACCATCAAACAGGCTGCCTGAAATTAGTTCAGAATCGGGCGATTTGTTCTTTTCGGTCAGCAGTAAAAAAGCTTGCGACAAAGCAAACAATCCCAATACGACAACAATCAAGTTCACACCGCCGCGCAACCACGATTGACCAAAGGTAAAGCGTTCAGAGTAGGTAACGGATTCAAAGCCAACTGAGTTTAAAAGAATACCAAACATCGCCAACATACCCGCAGCAAAGATTTGACCACGATGTGCTAACACCACCAATAAGATACCCAAGAATGCCGCAAAGAATATTTCTCGGCTGCCAAAGTATGGCGCAACTTTTGCCAAAACAGGTGCCATTAAAATCAAGCATATAATCGACAAGATCGCGCCAAAGAAAGAGGCCGAATAGGCCAGGGATAAAGCACGGCGCCCCTCTCCACGCTTTGTCATCGGATAGCCGTCATATGTAGTCAACGCATTCACTGCCGTGCCCGGTGTGTTGATCAAGATTGCGGGAATAGACCCCCCATACATTGACGATCCATAGATGCCCAACAACATCGTCAATCCAACAATGGGCTCAAACGAAAAGGTGGCGGGTAGCAAAATCGCGATCGCAATTGCCGGACCTACGCCCGGAATGGCACCAATGATGGCACCTCCAATTGATCCGACAAGCAAAGCGAAAAAGACTTTCCAATCAGCCAGTAGCGTGAATGCAGATAGAAAATCTTCCACGAGAAACCCCCAAGTATTAAAGATATGTCAGCGCGAAACTGCGAACAGCGCCAGGCAAATAGTCATACAGCGCGCCACCAGGTATATTAACCTGCAGCATTGATTTGAAAACCACTACTACTACGACCGCAAATAAGATCAGCATCATCACACTGCGCCAACTTCTAAACCCAACCCGTATGCCAAGAACAACCGCCAGAACGATTGTCATAGGCAGATAGCCATAGTATTTAACGCCATAAATATAGGCCATGAACCAAATCACGTATTCACAGGACTTTGCCCAAAAAGTCATCTCGGCCAATCGGCCATAGATGCGTGGTGACAAGGCAGAGCTGAGCCAGTGTAAGAAAGCAAGACAGGTCATGCCAATCACTGCAATTGTTGGCCACAGTGCTGGCTGTTTTCCAAGTATCAGACCGTCTTTCCAAACTAATTGTGATTTAAGGTTTAACAGCAAGAATAGACTGAACGCCAAAAAGACCAGTGCAAAAACGACATCGCCAGGTCGACGATATCGTTTAAACATTTCTTGCAGTGTCATAAGACGGGTCATAGGTAATTGCGCGACCAGACAGTCGCGCACCTTTTTATTTTAAGATTTCACCAATAGCGCCCATAGTCGCGATGTCTTTGGTAATCTGTGCTTTTACATCGTCTGCGTTCTGCCAGTAAACCAGCGCACCCGTATCAGCGGCAAGTTTCTTTGCAGCATCAGATGCCATTACCTTTTGTGCAACGGCAATGATCTTATCACGTGCATCTTGTGGTACACCTTTTTTCACGAACAAGCCGTTCCAAAGTGCCACATCAAGTTCTGATGCAAGTTCTCCAACAGTTGGTGTGTTTGGTGTCAGCCCGATACGCTCGCCACCTATTGATGCCAAAACCTTGACGCTGTCCAAACAAGGTAAAATCAACTGCAATGTTGTGTTGATGACGTCAACATCACCAGATGCAAGTGTATTACAATCTAGTGCGTCAAATGCTGCATCTGAACCAAAGTTAAAGCCTTTTTCTTTCGCCAGCGCAAAAGTCACTTGTGTTGGAACAAGTGGTGCTCCAAAGTGACCCAAAGCAACGTCATTTGTTTGCGCGTGCTTAGCCAATCCATCAATGTCATCATACGGGGCGTTTTCACCTGCTGCGATAACAAACGGATATGTTAGGAAGTTACCTAAAGGTTCAAAGGGATCAGGGCTTAGTTCTTCAATGCCGATATTTGGGCCTACCACTGGTACTGCGATGATGAATGAACCAATTGTGTAGCCATCAGCCGGAGCATTAGCCACCTCTATAGCACCAGGGAATGGACCGCCGCCGCCGCCTGGTTTATTAACCACCGCCGCTGGTACGCCGTATGTTTTTTGGAATTCGTCCGCGATCATGCGCGTTAGCACGTCTTCCAGGTCACCTGGAGGCCACGGAACAACAAATTCAACTGGCTTCTCTGGATAATCGGCCATCACTGGTGACGCGATTGCTGTAAGCGCTGCAATTACCGCTGCTTTCTTAAAATTCATTATACTCTCCCTATTTTACAATTTTGTTATTTTATAGTTGCATTGGAAAAAAATATGAGTCTTTTGTTATTTTATAGTTGCATTGGAAAAAAATATGAGTCAAGAAAAAAAATTAACATGTTAAGTAGAATGAAATATGAGCAAAGCACTAGTTCTTGATTTTGGTGGCGTCGTAACACGCACACTTTTTGAAACGCACCGTGAAACGGAAGCGGCATTAGGGCTGCCTAAAGGATCGCTGAACTGGCGCGGGCCATTTGCGCCAGACACAGATGAACTATGGCATAGAATGATCAACAACGAGATTTCAGAACGGGACTATTGGCTAACACGATCCAAAGAAATTGGTGCGATGATCGGGTGCGATTGGACGAGTATGCAAGAGTTTGTGATTGCAGCACGCTCGGAAAGGCCAATAGAGATCATACGACCAGAGTTTTTGGAAACACTGAACTATGCCAAGCAAAATGGCATTCGTTTGGGGATACTGTCCAACGAACTCGATCTATTTTACGGTGCAGACTTTCGGGAAAGACTGCCTTTTTTGGCAGATTTTGAACAGATTATCGATGCGACTTATACAAAAATTCTAAAACCCGACCCGCGTGCCTATGGCATGATATGTGATGCACTCGATCTATCAGCAGACAAATTTGTATTTGTTGATGATCAGTATCGCAATATAAAAGGCGCCATAGATTTTGGAATGCAAACCGTACATTTTGACGTGCGCAATCCAAGAGACAGTTACGCAGAAGCTATCCAGAAATTAGGAGAATAAGCCATGGTTGATAACAATTTTTTAAAAGAAAATAATGCCAGCCATATGTGGCATCCGATGTCGCATCCTGCGGATAGCTTGGCCAACCGCCCTACGATTATCAAATCGGCAAGGGGCGTGCGTATAACCGACATCGACGGACACGAAGTTATCGACGCTGTTGGTGGCTTGTGGAACATTAACCTAGGGTTTTCTTGCCAGCCTATTAAGGATGCGATTTCTGCGCAGTTAGATCTGTTGCCGTATTATTCAACATTCCGTGGAACGACAAACGACGCAGCCATCGAGTTATCATACGAGCTTCGCCAGTTTTTTGAACCCGATGGGCTGTCACGTGCCTTCTTCACATCTGGTGGGTCGGATAGTGTCGAAATTTCCCTTAGACTGGCCAGGCAATATCATAAAATTCGTGGTGAAAGTGGGCGTACGAAATTCTTAAGCCTGAAAAAGGGTTACCATGGAACACATATTGGTGGTGCATCAGTAAACGGAAACGCAAATTTTCGCACGCAGTACGAACCATTGTTGCCTGGATGCTTTCACATCCCTGCCCCGTACACATACCGCAATCCGTTCAACGAAACCGACCCAGCGCGTTTGGCCCAGCTGTGCACAGCAGCATTAGAGGACGAGATCAAGTTCCAAGGCGCTGAAACAATCGCTGCAATGATAATGGAACCAATCTTGGGTGCTGGCGGTGTTATACCGCCGCATGAAAGCTTTATGCCAATGGTCCGTGAAATTTGTACCAAGAACGGTATCTTGCTAATTGCAGACGAGGTGATCACCGCCTTTGGTCGTGCAGGATCATGGTCAGGCTCGCGACACTGGGGTGTGAAGCCAGACTTTATGGCGACAGCTAAAGCCATCACGAATGGGTACTTCCCGTTTGGCGCGGTTATGATCGCCGACCAAGTGGCTGATGTGTTCGAAAATGACACGTCGGGGAAAGCAGCTATTGGTAGTGGTTACACCTATTCAGGTCATCCCGTCGGTGCTGCTGCAGCATTGGCTTGTTTGGCCGAGATGCGCAAACAGAACGTACACCAAAACGCTGCCAAACAAGGCATTAGCTTGTTTGCAGGCCTACAAAAACTTGGTGAGAAATATGATGTAATCGGTGACGTTCGCGGTGGGCATGGATTGATGTGCGCGCTGGAGCTAGTTTCTGATCAGTCCACCAAAGCTACAGTAGATAAGGCCACCATAAAAACCATTCAAGAGGCAACTTATCAGGCGGGTGTTATGGTGCGTGTATCGGGTCCAAACATTATTCTTTCACCACCGCTGATTTTATCAGATGATGAAACTACTAGAATCATAAGTGCGTTGGATGAAGGTCTGTCAACGGCCTAGGCTTTGTCACGGTCTTTGCGTTCGGCATTTATGTCGTCGCGTATGTCGCACAACACCTTAACCAGAGATTCCCACCGTTCTTCGCCAACAATACCGCGCAGATCGCCAAACAGTTCTTGGCTTTCTGGGGCAACTTTGTTCAGGAAAACTGTACCGCTTTTAGTTAAGCGCATCAACGTACGACGACCGTCTTTTTTGTCTTTTAGAACCTCTACATGCCCTTTGGCAGTCAAGGTTCGCAAAATCCTGGTCAGGCTGGGTGCCAGTAGACAAGCTTTGTGCGCAACCGTAGTTGCGTCTGTTGCGCCTTCTTCTGAAATCACCCGCAGTACACGCCACTGTTGTTCTGTGATATCATGGCGCGCCAACATTGGACGAACAGCTTCCATCAATAATTCGCGCACACGCAATAAAGAGATCGGAAGCGATTGGCGCGTTGGCGTGAATTTTGGTGTGTTGGCAGGTTTCATACTGAATAAGTGAAGGTTTTTGGTTTGAAATTCAAGGGGTTTGTAAATCCGACTTGACAGGACGCAATCAATTTAACATGTTAACAAAAAAGGACTTACTATTTGCCACACATGCAAATCCAATATTCGAAGAATTGTGAAGAACATTTCGACATGAATTTATTTTGCCGTACAATCGCGGACGAAATACTGTCATCTGGTCTATACCCATGCGGTGGGTTGCGTGTTCGCGCAACAGCGCAGGATCACGTTGTCATTGCAGATGCGCATCCCCACAATAAATTTATCGACATGGTTTTTCGAATTGGCAAAGGGCGCAGCGATACAGATAAGAAAAAAACGGGTGGGGCCATTCAAGCCACCGCGGAAAAGTTCTTGGGTGAGTTTCTTACTGACGGGCACTTTATGCTGTCGTTAGAAATTGTAGAAATCGATAGTAGCCTGTCTTGGAAAACCAACAGCATCCACAAACGACTTAAAAAACAAGAGGACCAGATATGAGCCTATCTGAAAATATCAAAAAAGCCGAAGGATATTTGGCGCGTTTCAAAAATGATGGGGTTAAAAACCACATTAATGGCAAGGATGTTGCGTCTGCTGAAACCTTTATAACCATTTCGCCGATTGATCTGAAACAATTGGCCAATGTTGGTCGTGGAACGGTCGCGGATATTGATGCTGCTACGAAAGCGGCAAGTACTGCTTTTTCACCATGGTCAGCTATGGACGGCCAAGAGCGTCGTAAAATCTTACACAAAATTGCTGATGGTATTATTGAGCGTGCCGAAGAAATTGCATTCGTCGAGGCAGTTGACACCGGGCAAACCATTCGCTTCATGGCAAAAGCAGCTATTCGCGGTGCTGAAAATTTCCGTTTCTTCGCCGACAAGGCACCGACTGCACGCGACGGGCAAAGCCTGTTTTGCAATGGACAAATGAATGTTACCAGTCGCAAACCGATTGGCCCAGTTGGTGTGATCACACCATGGAATACACCCTTCATGCTTTCCACATGGAAAATCGCTCCGGCCTTAGCGGCTGGCTGTACCATCGTTCACAAACCTGCCGAATTATCGCCGTTGACCGCAAGTATTCTTATGGAGATTGCCAAGAACGCTGGGCTACCTGACGGTGTGTGGAACTCGGTTAATGGATTTGGGGAAGATGTCGGTAAAGCCTTGACCGAACATCCAGATATCAAAGCCATCGCGTTTGTAGGCGAAAGCTCGACTGGGTCTCTGATCCAGAAACAAGGTGCAGATACCTTGAAGCGTTCGCACTTGGAACTTGGCGGCAAAAACCCAGTGATTGTGTTTAAAAATTCTGATCTTGAGCGTGCTGCCGACGCAGCTGTGTTTATGATCTACTCACTTAACGGCGAACGTTGTACATCCTCGTCACGTCTTTTGGTGGAAGAGAATATATACGATGAGTTTACAGCAATTGTTGCAAAGAAAGCAGCTAGCATCAAAGTTGGACATCCTCTCGATCCTGACAGCACGATTGGCCCCCTGATTCATCCAGAGCATTTTGATAAAGTCTGCTCGTACTTCGATATCGCGAAGTCCGAAGGTGCAACTGTTGCAACGGGCGGCGCACCGTTTGATGGACCTGGTGGTGGATGTTACGTACAACCAACACTGTTCACAAACGCAAATAATCAAATGCGTATAGCACAAGAGGAAATCTTTGGCCCAGTACTGACCGCCATTCCCTTCAAAAACGAAGCTGATGCCATCGCCATCGCCAACGATGTTCAATATGGTCTGGCTGGATATCTATGGACAGATGACATCAAACAGGCCATGCGTATATCCGATGCGATGGAGGCTGGCATGATCTGGGTCAACTCTGAGAACACCCGTCACTTGCCCGCCCCATTCGGCGGTGTAAAACAATCCGGTATCGGACGTGATGGTGGCGATTGGAGCTTTGATTTTTACATGGAAACCAAGAACATTGCCTTTGCCACTACCGATCACCGCATTCCAAAACTAGGAGGATAAAGATGCCCCTTCCAGCACCAAACCTATACCCCGATTTCGATACCATCCGTCTAAGCCATGTGAACATGTCTGTGACCGATCTTGCGGCTTCGCGGAAGTTTTACACCGACATTCTGGGACTTCAAATCACGGATGAGGACAATAATCATATCTATTTACGCGCGATGGAAGAACGCGGTCATCATTGTGTAATTCTGCAAAAAGACACCGAGGCAAAGGTCAATATTTTTGGCTTCAAAACCTTTGACGAAAACGACTTGGACAAAGCACACGCATACTTCAGCGGACTTGGCCGCCCAGTTGAATGGGTCGAGCGTGCCTATCAAGGGCGCACATTAATGACATCTGATTGTCACGGCATCCCGATCGAGTTCTATCACAAAATGGATCGCCTTGCGCCGATCCACCAAAAATACAAATTGTACAAAGGTGTGAAACCTTTGCGCATCGATCATTTCAATATGTTCTCACCAAATGTTGATGAAAGCGTTGCGTTCTGGGGCGACTTTGGTTTTCGCACAACCGAATACACCGAAGACGAAGAGACTGGTAAAATTTGGGCAGCTTGGACCCACCGTAAAGGTGGTGTTCATGATATCGCGTTTACAAACGGTCTTGGCCCACGCATGCACCATGTCGCGTTTTGGGTGCCTACTCCGCTGAACATCATTGACTTGTTAGATTTGATGTCGACAACGGGTTATGTATCTAACATTGAACGCGGGCCAGGTCGTCACGGAATATCCAACGCATTCTTCTTATATATCACTGATCCAGATGGTCACCGTATCGAGATTTACTGCTCTGACTACCAAACAGTTGATCCTGACTTGGAACCGATCAAATGGGACTTAACCGATCCTCAGCGACAAACCTTGTGGGGCGCAGCGGCGCCGCGATCTTGGTTTGAAGAAGGATCAGTTTTAGATGGCGTAGAGGCGCGCGACAGCGACCTAAAAGCCAGCCCAATCATTGCACATTAAAGGATAAACTATGACACACATTGCTACGTATAAAGCAGGGAACAATACCTTTTATGGTGCTGTTACAGATGAGGGTATGATTGCACTGTCGCCTGATTTCCCACAGTGGAAAACCATGCGCGATGTCATTGCAGCTGATGGATTAAATGAGTTGATCTCTACGACAGCAGGTCGCGATGTGACACATAAAGATTTCACCTATCTGATCCCCGTGCCTAACCCAGAGAAAATCATCTGTGTTGGCGTCAATTTCCCGGATCGTAATGCCGAATATAAAGATGGCCAAGAAGCCCCACCACATATGTCACTTTTCCCACGTTTTCCTCGGTCTTTCACTGGACACGGCACTTCGTTGGTACGCCCCCCAGAAAGTGAAAAGTTGGACTATGAGGGTGAAATGGTTGTCATCATTGGCAAAGGTGGCCGCCGCATATCAGCAGATGATGCACCAAATCACATCGCCGCATTATCTATCTGTAACGAAGGCACCATCCGCGATTGGGTGCGACATGCAAAGTTCAATGTGACCCAAGGCAAAAACTGGGACAATTCAGGCGCTATCGGCCCATGGCTGGTACCATTCACGGGCGTAGCACAAATTGAAACAGCAGAGCTTACAACGCGCGTAAATGGTGAAGTGCGCCAAAGCGATAACACTTCGCGTATGATGTTCCCAATCCGTGAACAAATCGCCTATATCTCAACTTTCACCACCTTGGTGCCAGGCGATATCATCGTCACGGGAACGCCCACGGGCGCAGGTGCGCGGTTTGATCCACCAAAGTTCCTTAAGCCTGGCGACAAGATAGAAGTTGAAGTCTCTGGCGTGGGTATCCTGAGTAATACAGTTAGAGACGAATTATGATAGTCGATGCTGACATACGAGCAGTAGGAAAAGCATTATTTCAGGCCGAAAATACGGGGCAACAAATCCCTCTGATTTCACAACAGTTCCCTGATATGACAATGGACGACGCGTATCGTATTCAAGATGCCTATTGCCAATTGAAGTCAAATGCGGGGCAATCACGGGTTGGTTGGAAAATTGGCCTAACCTCTAAAACCATGCAACGTGCCTTGAACATCAATATCCCCGACTCTGGGTTATTGTTTGACAGTATGATCTTCCAATCAGGATCAAACGTTCCCGCAGGTCGATTCATTGAGCCACGTGTAGAGGCTGAAATTGCATTTGTGATGAAGCATGATATAGAAGATGCCAGCATAGACAGCATTCGCGCAGCTACCGATTATGTAACACCATCGATAGAAATACTCGATACACGCGTCGCTCGGGTTGATCCCAAATCAGGCCAACCACGAGTTGTTTTCGATACGATTTCTGATAATGCCGCAAATGCTGGTATTGTTCTTGGTACCGAAAAACATAAGCTTGATAATTTCGACTTGCGATGGGTCGGCGCGATCTTAAAGCGAAACGGCGAGGTCGAGGAAACGGGTCTGGGCGCAGCTGTTTTAGACGACCCTTTACTATCGATGAGCTGGTTGGTCGAAAGATTAATGAAGTACGGGCAAAAAGTTTGCGCAGGTGATATCGTGCTCTCAGGCTCTTTTGTAAAAATCGTCGAAGCACCACCTGGCAGTAAGATCAACGCAGATTTTGGTTCATTCGGAAATGTCTCTGTAAACTTTGAATAGGATAAACATGCCAGCCCCAATCAACAACTTCAAAAAAGCAATCCAATCGGGCAAAGTCCAAATCGGATGTTGGGCAGGCATGGCCGATGCCTACGCCACCGAAATGCTTGGCACCGCTGGGTTTGATTGGATTTTAATCGACGGCGAACATGCTCCAAATGATGTGCGTTCTGTACTGTCCCAACTCCATGCACTCAATGCATCATCCTCCGAAGCCGTTGTTCGTCTACCAGTCGGCAACGAAGCCCTTGTAAAACAGTATTTGGACATCGGCGTGCAAACATTGTTAATCCCAATCGTAGAAAGTGCAGAACAAGCACGCAAAATGGTACTTGCCACAAAATACCCCCCACACGGCAGACGCGGCGTAGGCGCGGCTTTGGCCCGTGCATCTCAATTTTCAGGCATCTCCGATTATGTGAAAACAGCAGACGAACAAGTATGTTTATTACTACAAGTTGAAAACATGGCTGGCATGGACGCATTGGACGAAATCCTCGCAGTTGTTGGCGTCGATGGTGTCTTTATCGGCCCAGCTGATCTGGCTGCTGACATGGGACACCCTGGGCAAACAGCACACCCCATAGTGCGCACAAAGGTATTAGAGGCAATTGCCAAGATCAAAGCTGCAGGCGTTCCTGCTGGTATTTTGTCGACCGAAGACACGTTCAGCAAACAATGCATTGACCTTGGTGTTGAATTCACAGCTGTTGGAATTGATGTTCTGCAATATGTAAATGCTCTTAGAAATTTGGCAGCTACGTTTAAAAAATAATAAGGTTAGACATTTAGTGTGGCGAAAATTTCTGTGATATCGTCCACATCCGTCATCGGGTTTACAACACAAATTCGTAAATGCTTTTAGCGATGCCACTCTGTTGGCATACATAAAATTGTAACATTATCGCGGTGCGTGTTCGACCACTCGTCGATCTCAGTATCACTAATTCGGTTTGGTCGAAACAAGACGATCGCCAATTTCAAACAGATCAACACATCGATATAATCCTGCGCCTATAACCAATCTAATATCTTATTTGCCATATCCAAACAGCGCGCGATCGCATCTCCATATGAATTCTACCTGATCCTGCCTCCCATGTTCCACCAAAAATCTAAGCACTGCCAAGCCCGGTATTGAATGCAAGCGCAGCAGGTGAAGGTGATGCTGGCACATATGCTAAATTGGTTGGATGGCATTGCGTGCGAATCGTCGGAATTATATCTTCAATGAAGATTCTCAAACTCTCCTCACCGCCAACACCATCTGGTGTGATTGCGTGGCCAAACAATACTTCAAATTCTTATGCTGATTTAGTACCAAACGCTGTTCTTGACATCGCCGCAATAATCTCTGTCGTCCACACCAAAAGCTTAGCGGTTAAATCCGCGTCATGTGAGAATGGATTATCCATTAGATAGACTTTCATGCCGAGAAAAATCTTAGTCAGCGGGAACATTCAGAACCAATCCATCCAGGTCAGCATTTGCGATGATCTGGCATGAAAGTCTGCTGGTTTCGTTCCGCTCTACTTCGGTTGCGTCCAGCATCGCGTCTTCGAAATCACCAAGCTCGCCAATTTTGGATGCCCAACTTTGATCTACAAAAACATGGCAGGTTGCACAAGATAAATTGCCACCACATTCACCTACAATGCCTATGACGTTGTTGGCGACTGCTGCCTCCATCATATTGATGCCGTCTTGTACATCTGCTGAAACTTCTGTGCCATCAGGCGATTTCCAAGTTATGTTCGTCATAATTTTTCCTTAGATGTAGTGAATGTAGTAATCGCGTTTAGCCTCTGCACTTTCGCAGGCCGCAACTTCTTCGATTTCCGCGCGTTTGATAAATACGTGGTTGTCGATCAAGCCTTGGCTGATCGCTTCGGACAACGCAGTATCAGCTTCTAGATGGTTCAATGCCTCTCCTAAATTAGCGCCTACGCCGACCTTGGATGATACTTCTTCAAATCCATCACCTGTTTCCATCAAGGGCAAATCGTACCCATTGACCACACCAAGGCGTGCTGCTTGCAAGACTGCCGCAGTTGTCGTGTAGGGGTTCGCGCTGGCATCAGCCATTCGGTGTTCTATTCGGGCTTTCTTGCCACCCTCAGAAGAAACACGTGTCGTGACGGAACGATGATCACCCCCCCAGTTTTGCCAATAACCAGACATACTGGCAGGTTGTAGGCGTTCAAACGAACCCACACTCGGTGCCAGAATACCTGCCAATGCTTGGTGATGTTTAATTAACCCAGCGACACAACCTTTTGAAAGATCAGTCATATTCTCTGGGCCACCGCCTGTGCCATTCATTATAGAGTTTTCTCCCATTGCATCTGCAAATGAAAAATTAACATGAACCCCGTTGCCCCCACGTTCCGCAACTGGTTTAGGCATAAACGTCAGGACTACATCATACTCTAACGCAACTTCGCGCGCTAATTGTTTGAACAAGAATACATTATCGACGGCCTCTAGCGCGTCGCCAAATGTCAGTACAAATTCAAACTGGGACTCATCATATTCTGTAGTGATCAATTCCAAAGGAAACCCAGAAACTTGCGCTGCTGCCCAAATACCATCGGTAAACCCAATCGGATCATTGTGTGGCCCAGTGCCATAGACAAATGAACCCGGCGTTTCAAAGGGTTGAAGATCGCCATTCTCGTCATAGACGAATGCATAGGCTTCCAGTTCTATTCCAATCTTAGGGCTTTGCCCCATCGTTTCCCAATCACTGATTGCTCGTTTTAACGCCGACCGTCCACATTGCGACAGCGGTCCACCGTCAGTCGAATGAAATTCACCAACCACAATTTTCTCATCCGGCACCCAGCTATCCCGAATGCATTTTGGATCCCATCGCAATTCCATGTCGGCTAAGCCTTCTAACATCAAAGATCCAGGCGCAGGCAACAGATCGCGATTGTAAGTAACTGCAAACACCCCTTGAGACATGCGCGTTACGCCACTATCCGCCTTCGAAATTGCCATGTATTTACCACGCGCCAAGTTCAGATGGTCACATGCCATCACCCGTAATCGTTCCATCATGATCCCTCATGTAAGGTTACTTTGATAGGCAGTTTTTTCAATCCACCAATGAAATTGGACCGTAGGAATTCTACGTCTCCGTCAACTTCAATTTTCTTTACGCGCTTTGCGGTTTCTTCAAACAATATCTGAATTTCAAGCCGTGCCAGCCACATTCCCAAACACACATGTGGGCCGCCCTGACCGAATGCCATGTGACGATTAGGTGTTCGCGCCATATCCAATACATATGGATTATCAAACGAACGTTCGTCACGATTTGCGGACACGAACCACAATAGAACTTTATCACCCTTGCGCATGGTTTTACCGTGCATTTCGTAATCTTCGGTTAGAGTACGACGGAAATACATTGTTGGGCTTGCCCATCGAATAACTTCGTCAGCCATTGTCGAAAATATGTCACCACCCTGTTGAAGTTTTTCCAACAAACCAGGTTGTTCAGCTAATGCATGTAATCCTGCAGCGATAGAAAATCGCGTGGTGTCATTGCCCGCTGCAACTAATAAGCAAAAGAAGTTTCCAAATTCGTTCTCTGAAATCTGCTTGCCGTCTTTGTTTGGCGCCAAGATCATATCTAAGATACCTGGTTCGGCACCTTGTGCTGCACGCTTTTCCATCAACTCGCGCGCATACACATACAGGTCTGCCCCCGCAGGTGAGTTAAACGGCATTAGACGGAATTCATCAGTCGTCATTTTATCTAATACGTGTTGAGTATATTCAGGGTCAGTGTTCGATATCAGCTCGTCGCCCTTTGAAACCAACCATTCCAAATCCTCGTTTGGCAAACCAGCAACCTGCCCCAGCATGCGCATCGGCAATTGACGTGCAATTTCTTTGGTAGCGTCAAAGTTACCCATTGGCAAAACACGATCTAACAATTCAACGCAGATTTCACGGATTTGATCTGAAAACTTTTCCATCACAGGTTTCGAAAATGCCTTGGCAACCTTCATGCGGATCTGCGTGTGATCTGGCGCGTCAGTTTCTTGGAATGTGCGGCGTGCTAGGTATTCTTCATAACTTTGGTCTTCCATCCGAATACCTTGTGCAGACGAAAATATCTTAGGAATTTTATTAACCTCTTGGATATCTGCGTAACGTGTGATCGACCAAAATCCTTTGCCGCCCGACCAACCAGTCCAGTGACACGGGTCCTCGTCGCGTAATCGTTTAAACGTGTTAAAAGGTACTCCGTTGGTAAAAGTATCATGGCTTGAAATATCTGCAAAACCGTTATCGTTTGGGTTCCAACTTGTCATTTCGCTATCCAATCTCTGAGGTTGAAAATATTATTAAACATGTTAAATAATACTTTCAAGACAATTTGGAGAAAAAAATGAAAATTGCTATTCTACTAACCAGCAATGACACCTCTGATTTCGCCAAGCGGTTCATCACCGATGATCAAAAGTACATTAATTTATTGAAGCCGCTTCGTCCTGATTGGAAGTTCGATTGTTTCACCGTTTGGCAAGACGATTTTCCTGCTGATAGCTCCGAGTATGATGGTATAATTGTAACTGGCAGCCCAGCTTCAGTAAACAGTGACGAGGCCTGGATAACAAAACTGTTGGACTTGATCCGCGTTATGCACAAGGCCGAGACAAAGATGTTCGGTGGATGTTTTGGACACCAAGCTATCGCAGCCGCATTGGGTGGTAAGGTTGGGTTGAATGAAAAAGGCCGCTGGAGTGTAGGTAAAGAGACTACACATTTCTCACATACACCTGATCACCTAGGCGATGTTCCAAGTGAAATCGAGATGTACTCAATACATAAAGAAGAAGTCACAGTTTTGCCTGATGGTGCAGAACCGATAGGCCGAAACCATTTTTGTAAATATGCGGCCTTCGTCGTGGGCAACCATATTTTAACATCTCAGTATCACCCCGAAATGACAACAAATTTTCTTTTAGGTTTAGTAGATGAAATGCGAGGCGAACTGGACGACTGCCTATTAGATTCTGCCCTATCAGACTTCAAAACGCCGCATGAAGGCAATGAGTTTGCAAAAGTGATTGTGCGATTTTTTGAATAACCAATTGTGAAATCAGTGTTTTCAGACAACAGAGATTAGGTATCAGCTTACTTAATATTATTTCTTTTAAGAAAGAAGCGATTATATGAAGGCGAACCAAGTGTTAATCAATCGAGACTGCCTGAAGAGTTAGATTACAAATTAAAATTTAGTATGCAAAACAGATAATTTTTCCACTTTTTTATTAAATTCTTTTTAAGTTTTTATTTAAACCGTCAAAATTAAACCGTCTGGGTGTAAGTGGTGGTGTTGTCAGACAAAGCCAAACACGTCTCAAAGTGCCGCGCTCATGCAAGATATGTTCAACTTGGCGAAAACTCAGCGGGTAACGCACGTAATACATAACCGCTAAGCGGATAATTTTAGGAGACGTTTTGAAGTACTTAAATGGGTTTTTTGATGTCATTCATAAAAGTTAGGGACCAACCAATGGGACGTCAAGTTTGTCTGACAATGCCCTATAGAGGCCTTAAGGTGCTCAGAATTACGTTTGCTCTTCTTAGTTGTTACATTGAGTATTGCATTCGCGCCGATCTTATCCTAAGAGAATTTAGAATTAAATTGGTTCGCCCACAAAAAATAGCGCGCCAGTCACAACATAATCCGTCGGGGAGCCCATTTGGGCTGAGAGGTGCATGCACCGACCCGTCGAACCTGATCCGGGTCATACCGGCGTAGGGAACGGGTAAAATCTGCGACACTGATCGCGCATGGCTCATTCTCACGTTGGTATACCCACACTTTGGAGACGTGCCTGTGAGGAAAAAGACCCCAATTGTCCTGACCATTGCTGGATCCGATAGTGCCGGCGGTGCCGGCATACAAGCCGATCTTAAAGCTATTTCCGCAAACAGTGTGTATGGGGCAAGTGTCATCACCGCTGTGACTGCCCAAAACACCACTGCTGTGATTGCGGTGCACGAGGTTCCAGCCGACGTCGTTGCCGCGCAAATCGATGCAGTCTTATCGGACCTCGATGTTGATGTGATCAAACTGGGGATGCTTTTCTCTGTATCAATCATTAAGGCGACTTCCAAACGTCTGATCACGTTTGATGGCCCTGTTGTTGTCGACCCAGTGATGATCGCAAAATCGGGTGACGCACTTTTGCAAGACGTCGCAGTAGACGCGCTTATCAGGCACATCCTACCGCACGCGAACCTTCTCACACCGAATTTACCCGAAGCCGCGAGGTTATTGAACAGCTCTGAGGCGACAACCCCAGAAGAGATGGTAGCACAGGGGCGACAGTTGATCGAGCTGGGGCCAAAGGCGGTTTTGATGAAGGGTGGTCATGCAGTTGGCGGTATCTGCACCGACGTGCTGGTGAATGCAAACGGCGTCATTGCCACATACGCCGCACCGCGGATCCACACCCGCAACACCCATGGCACTGGATGCACCTATTCCTCTGCCATTGCCGCGCAACTTGCAAATGGGCTTGATCTAAAGAATGCCGTTACAGTGGCGCACGGATATCTCCAAGCAGCGATCAAAGCTGCGGACAATTTACACATCGGCAAAGGCCACGGCCCTGTTCATCATTTCCACGGTCAATGGTGATGGTAGAGGCTACTATCATCGGTGCAGGTGTGGCGGGATTATGCATCGCTCGCGAACTATTGGATCGTGGCGCTGACGTCATGCTCGTCGATAGGCATACGAAATCTGGCGCACATGCATGTTCATGGTGGGCGGGCGGCATGCTTGCCCCGCTTTGTGAAGGCGAAAGCGCCGAAGAACCAGTTGTCCGTCTGGGACGCGAAGCAGCCGATTGGTGGGAGGCTAAAACCGAAGCTGTCCACCGATGCGGATCGCTTGTTGTATCCCCCGCCCACGACAAGTCTGATCTCGTGCAGTTCGCTCGCCGAACAACCGGTTTCCGCGAAGTTACGGGATCTGAGATTTCAAATCTTGAACCTGATCTAGGGAACCGTTTCTCGAAAGGACTGTTTTTTGAGAGCGAAGCCCATCTTGCGCCACGCACAGCCCTCGACCAACTACGGGACAGCCTTGTGGCTGATGGGGGCCAGTTTGCACAAGACGATGCGGATCCTGCCAAATATGCACAGCGTGGTTTGACCATCGATTGCAGGGGCTACCAGGCCAAAGATAGACACAAAGATTTGCGCGGCGTCAAAGGTGAAATGTTGATTTTATCTTGTCCAGATGTCGCCTTAACACGACCGATCAGAATGCTTCACCCGCGTATACCACTGTACATTGTACCACGAGGGGAAGGTATCTTTATGCTCGGGGCGACAATGGTTGAAGGCCACGCAGGCAAGCACGTCACTGCACGTGCGTTGCTGGAATTATTGAGTGCTGCTTATGCCTTGAACCCGGCGTTTGGAGAGGCCGAGGTGATTGAGACCGGCGTCGACAGCCGTCCTGCCTTTCCCGACAACTTGCCACGTATCAGACGCGATGGAAACTTGATCAGTGCCAATGGCCTGTTCCGGCACGGGTTCCTTTTGGCTCCGGCCCTCGCACGAATGGTGGCTGATTTAATCTTTGATAACAAAAATCCCGAGGTGATGGATGAAACTGCTGCTTAATGGTGCATCAATCGATGCGCAGGTCACTACACTGGCCGACCTAATTGTGATCGAAGGCTTTGGTGGTGCGAAAATCGCAACTGCAGTAAATGGCACGTTTGTCCCTGCCCTCGCGCGTGTTGATCACATTCTCAGGGCCGGTGACGCCGTCGAAGTCCTTGCCCCGATGCAGGGAGGATAGGGCATGCGCGATTTTTACGGCACGGCATTGTCTAACGGTTTGATGCTGGGGACGGCACAATATCCGTCGCCTGCGATTCTGGCGGACGCATTCAAACGCAGTGGCGCTAGCGTTGCAACGGTGTCTTTGCGCCGCGAAAGCGGGCAAGATCTTGCAGGGCAGGATTTCTGGCAACTAATTCGTGATCTCGGCGTGCATATTCTACCGAATACCGCAGGATGTCACAGCGTCAAAGAAGCCGTAACGACGGCGCATATGGCACGCGAGGTTTTCGATACCATGTGGATAAAACTTGAAGTCATTGGTGAAGAAGACACGCTGCAACCTGATATCTTTGGGTTGGTCGACGCCGCTCGTATTCTGACCGAAGAAGGGTTTCAGGTGTTCCCATACACGACCGAAGATTTGGTTGTAGCTGACAAATTATTGCATGCTGGATGCGAGGTCTTGATGCCCTGGGGCGCGCCCATTGGGTCAGGTCTTGGGTTGAACAACATATTTGGATTGCGGGCCATGCGCGCCCACTTTCCTGATGTGCCTTTGGTGATTGATGCGGGCCTTGGCTTGCCATCACAAGCGGCGGCGGCAATAGAAATGGGCTTTGATGCGGTTTTGTTAAACACCGCTGTGGCCAAGGCAGGTGATCCGGCCGCTATGGCCGAGGCGTTCGCCTCAGCAGTTAAAGCAGGTCAATTGGCCAACGCAGCTGATCCAATGGAGCCACGCGACATGGCGGTTCCCTCAACACCTGTAATCGGAAAGGCATTTTTGACATGACATTAGATCGATTTTACCCAATTTTCGACAGTGCAGATTGGATTGAACGGCTCGTCCCGCTTGGGATTAAGCTGGTGCAGTTGCGAATCAAAGACGCCCCCTTGGCCGTCGTTCGCGATCATATACGACGTGCAAAATCGGTTTGTGACACATATAATTGCACGTTGATTATCAACGATTACTGGTTGGCCGCGATTGATGAGGGGTGCGATTACATTCACCTCGGACAAGAAGATCTTGATGATGCTGACATCAAAGCCATTCGCGCGGCAGGATTACATTTTGGGATCAGTACCCACGACAAAACAGAGCTGACCCGTGCAATTGCGTTGCACCCTAACTACGTCGCGCTAGGACCGATCTATCCAACAATTTTGAAGAAAATGAAATGGCATGAACAAGGTGTTTCTAAGCTGACAACATGGCGTGGTTTGATTGGTGATATACCCCTGATCGCAATTGGTGGCATGTCGATTGATCGCGCAGTGGGTGCACTCCAGGCGGGTGCCGATGTGGTGGCGGCAGTCACAGACATCACGTTAAATGAAAACCCAGAGCGCCGTGTTCACGCATGGTTGGCCGCAACCCGATGAATAGGTACGCACGCCAAATATGCATGTCTGAAATTGGGGAAAAAGGCCAAGCAGCCATCCGTGCTGCACATGTGTTGGTTGTTGGGGTTGGCGGGCTTGGCGCGCCGGTGTTGCAGTACCTGGTCGGGGCTGGTGTTGGTCGGTTGACGCTGGTGGATGGTGATCGTGTGACGTTGTCAAACTTGCACCGACAAACCTTGTTTCGTGAAACAGATGTAGGCACATCCAAAGCCCAGGCTGCGGCTCTCACACTTCGAACATTGAACAATGATTGCGTGATCGACATTTATGATGCCCGGCTTGACCCAGAAAATGTGCACGCGTTGGTCGGCCAAAGCACCCTTGTGCTGGATTGTGCCGACAGTTTTGCCACAAGTTATACGCTGTCCGATACGTGCCGTGTGCTTCAAGTACCATTGATAAGCGCATCAGTCTTGGGGTTTTCAGGCTATGTTGGCGGTTTTTGTGGTACGGCACCGTCGCTGCGTGCAGTGTTTCCTGACCTGCCAGATCGCGCAGCCTCATGTGCGACAGCGGGGGTCATGGGCCCTGTTGTCGGCATGATTGGGGCAGCGCAGGCGCAGATGGCATTAGGGTGTTTGACCAGACAAAGCCCCTCACCACTAGGCCAGTTGATCAGCTTTGATATGCAGACATTTCGCACAGCGGGCTTTCGGTTCGACGCAGCACCGGACCCGACGCCAGACCTGACTTTCATTGCTGCCACACAGATTACAACGTCTGATTTTGTCGTGGAACTGCGTGACGCAGATGAAATCTTGACTCCGATTACCGCGTCGGCCCACCGATTAAGCGTCGTAGAATTTACAAATCAACACCCTGCTCCAGCTACGGCTCAACGCGCCGTATTTGCCTGTAGATCAGGGTTGCGCGCATGGCAGGCAGCGACACATCTCAGGTCCTACTGGGATGGAGAAATTACTTTACTTGCAATGGGTGATACACCCCCTAATGAAAGACAAACATCATGAAAATCACCACACTAACGGCAGTTTTATCCCTTGCCGCTTCGCCGCTTATGGCTGATGACAAAATGACCGTGCTGTTGGATTGGTTCATCAACCCTGACCATGGCCCAATCATTGTCGCCCAAGAAAAAGGCTACTTTTCTGAGCAGGATCTAGAGGTCGAGATCATCGCACCCGCAGACCCGTCTGATCCACCTAAACTGGTGGCAGCGGGACATGCAGATCTTGCGATCTCGTATCAACCACAACTGCATCTGCAAATCCACGAAGGTCTTCCGCTGAAACGGGTGGGCACTTTGGTTGCGACGCCGCTGAATTGCCTTTTGGCCTTAGCTGATGGTCCAATCAAAACACCGGCTGATCTGGCAGGTAAAAAAGTAGGCTTTTCGGTCGGCGGCGTAGAAGAAGCAGTTTTAGGTTCAATCCTGCGTCATCACGGATTGTCACTGGATGATATTGAGCTGATCAATGTGAACTGGTCGCTGTCCCCCTCGTTGATGTCGGGTCAGGTGGATGCAGTCATCGGCGCGTACCGAAATTTTGAGCTGAATCAGATGGAAATAGAAGGTGTTGAAGGTAAATGCTTTTTTGTTGAGGAAGAAGGCCTGCCATCTTATGACGAGCTGATTTATGTCGCCAACCCTGTGACGATGGACAAGGACATGATCGCCCGTTTCTTGGCCGCGACCGAGAAAGCGACGCAATACATCGTGAATCACCCTCAAGACAGCTGGGAGATTTTCTCGGGTACCTCTGCTGAGTTGCAGGACGAGCTGAATGCCAAGGCTTGGGTCGATACAGTGCCGCGCTTTGCATTGCGCCCGACGGCCATGGATCAAGGTCGTTATGCTGCATTCGAGGCGTTCTTGTATGAGGCCGGTCTGATCCCCAGCCAGAACCCAGTGTCCAAAATCGCTATCGATGTGACGGCGAACTGATGGGCCCTGATTATGGCAAAACCTTCGCGCTATGGCGCGAAGGGGCAGCGGGGCTGTGGCGCGATTATACCCATCATGCCTTTGTCGAAGGGTTGCGGGATGGAACATTACCGCGCGCGGAGTTCTTGCATTATCTAATCCAAGACTATGTGTTTCTGGTTCACTTTTCGCGGGCTTGGTCTTTAGCTGTGGTCAAATCCGAAACGCTAGAAGAAATGAAGGTCTGCGCGGGTACCGTCGATGCCCTCGTTAATCAAGAGATGTCGTTACATGTCAAAACCTGTGCAGCAGAAGGTATTGATGAGGTAACATTGTTTAATGCATCTGAATCTGTCGAAAACCTCGCCTACACGCGATATGTGATGGACGCGGGAATGCAGGGCGATTTTTTGGACATGATGGCAGCATTAGCTCCCTGTGTCATGGGGTATGGTGAAATTGGTTTACGGCTGGCAGCCGACAAAGTTGACAACACACCCTACGCGGAATGGATTGCCACATATGCGGACCCGGAGTATCAGGCTGTTTGTACCAACATTGGGGCAATGATCGACAATGCCGTCACCCAAAGGATTGGTGATTTATCCACCTCACCACGTACTTCGGTTTTGCAAAATCGCTTTAGCATGGCAACACAGCTTGAGGTTGGGTTTTGGAAAATGGGTTTGAAAGGCCTATGACCAAATCACCAGGAATTTTGTTAAAAGGTAGACATTGCATCGACGGCATAGCTTTGTTTGATGCAAACCTGCATATTTCCAGTGAACAATGGACCTGTTTATTGGGCCGCTCCGGTGTGGGGAAATCTACGATCCTTCGGTTGATCCTTGGGCTTGAAACAGGTGGGCACTTCACCGGCAGCTTTACGGCGTCGGATGACATGCCGTTGGCAGGTCGCATTAGTTATATGGCTCAATCTGATTTACTTCTTCCATGGTTGTCCGTTCTTGACAATGTTTGTATTGGTGCACATTTGCGTGGCGAAAAACCAGATATAGGTTTTGCCAATGACCTCATTGGTCGTGTAGGACTGTTCGAGCATATTGATCAAAAACCAAACACGCTTTCGGGTGGTATGCGTCAACGGGCAGCACTGGCACGTACGTTATTTGAAGATCGACCTATTGTGTTTTTGGATGAACCTTTCTCGTCATTGGATGCAGGTACTCGCGCAGATATGCAGGAATTGGCCACTAGGGTTTTGAAAGATCGCACCGTTTTGCTAGTAACCCATGATCCAGCTGAAGCTGCACGGATTGGACATCAGATCATCGTCATGTCAGCCCAAGAAACCCATAACTGGCCTGTTCCCCCAACACCAGTTCTGCGTGAAATCAATGATCCACAAACGCTTGTGTGTCAGGCCAAACTTCTCGATTATTTGCGGGGTATTGCAGCATGAGATTTTGGGACATTTTTTTGGCCTTTCTGGTTGGACTTGGATTGTGGCAATCGATTGTGGTCCTCACTGAGGCCCCTCATTATATCCTACCCTCACCTTGGCGGGTGGCACAGGCAGCCTATGAAAGCCGTGTAATTATCGCAGAAAATGCATGGGTGACTGCAGTAGAGGTCGTACTTGGCCTTGCCATCGGAACGCTTCTGGGGGTGGCGACGGCAATCCAGCTTGCGCTTTCTAAGACTGCCGAACGGCTGATGCTACCAATTCTGGTCTTCACCCAAGCAGTGCCAGTTTTTGCACTTGCCCCATTGCTGACCCTTTGGTTCGGGTATGGCATGGGCTCAAAAATCGTGATGACGGTTTTGATCATTTACTTTCCGGTGACGTCTGCATTCCATGACGGGTTGACCCAAATTGATCGTGGTTATCGGGATCTCTCACTTTCGATGGGTGCTGGAAAACTGAACTTCATGCGCCACATTCAGATCCCCAATGCATTGCCCAGCCTCGGCACAGGTCTACGGCTTGCCGCGGTCTATGCCCCAATTGGGGCCGTCATTGGCGAATGGGTTGGAGCATCTAAAGGTCTTGGGTATCTGATGTTACTTGCCAACGGGCGTGCGAAAATTGACCTGATGTTCGCAAGCCTGATCGTCCTTGCCTGTCTGACTGTTGTCCTGCATATCGCGGTTGGGGTGCTGGCGGCGCAACTGACCCGTTATGCCCAAGGTAATTCCTTCAAATAGAAAGTATTAATATGCGCGCCACCGATTACCTTAAGCAGTCTGTCCAAAGTGAATGGAAGGTGTTCTAAGACATGCTAGATAAGACATGGACGCGCTTCACTTTGAATATCTGGGCTCGCCAAAACCCACCCTCGCCAAATGAGCGTCTGAGTAAAGGCTATAGAATCGGTGATATCAAGGCCTCAGCCCATGCATCACACAAAACGCA
>Ga0209092_10000788_pt1 | contig 31885 bp, 19 predicted proteins | sample FraStrMetagenome_FD_187446 | JGI IMG/M metagenome (GOLD analysis project Ga0209092, IMG submission 187446) | Marine eukaryotic phytoplankton communities from Arctic Ocean - Fram Strait ARC3M Metagenome (SPAdes) (version 2) | ecosystem: Environmental > Aquatic > Marine > Oceanic | place: Fram...
CTAGAGAGAGAGAACGAGAAAGAGAAGCAATAAGAAGAGAAAGATGTGGTTAATTAATTAAATATTGGTCTCACTTCTTACAAATTCGTATGCATTTCCTAAGTACGGTAGTATTAATCTTTAAACGAAGTTTATTCAAATGGCAATTGTGTAGTAAGCATAGAAAATAAGATATTTTTTTATCAATTCGTCGCAACGTGGTTGAAAGAGCTTATGATGTGTCACCGTTTGGACAAAGCTTACGTAGACAAAAAAACCAATGGTGTCAGTTTTGTGTCCATTCAACATGGTTTTGTAAATTTGTATTCGAAAATACTTAAGAGAAAAACCCTTTGTAGATAAATTATCAAGAATAAGACAAACCGCGTTTGCAAATGCAAATGATGAATTTAAGAATGTCTGTTTATGATATTTCCTTCAGTAACAATTGATTTGAGTGCAGAATAATGATGAACAAATTAACTTTCATAGATTTAAGAGCCATTATTTATGTTTTCATAGGAATTCTTTTTTTCAGTACATGCATCTTTTGCTGTCAAAGCCCAAATGTATGTTCATAATGATGTGGCATAATTAAATAAATCTGTGTTGTTGGCAAACGAATGGTTCTCCTGCAGCCTTAAGAAAGACGTGTTCAATTTTGAACTTCTCTGTTGCCAAGAGCGTGTTGACGAACTTTCTGTTTCAAGCAAAGAATTCGAAAGATTCAAGGAGCCATGCACCAAGAAATAAAGTTATGTGTGAGGTACATTCTTTCATCTAAAATTATCCTTTATTTATGAACAAATAAAAAAATAAGTTTAGCACATACTATAAGCGATTTCTTTTTTATAAGAAGAGAATGTGCCAACACAAACGTTTTGGTATAGTAAAGAAAAAAATATGATGGCATTTTCATGTTGGCTTAAGTGCGTCATAAATGTTCTTTAGAACTATGAAAACTCCAAATTCTAAAACCTTACATGTAGTTGTAATGATTGCATGTTTTTATTTTTGTTTATCTTTTAATGTAAAAGAAAGTTGAGAATCACTAATGATGCCACTATTATAAGCTTTGTTTCCTTTCGTCATTCCGTAATGAATACAGGCATAGGTATCGGTACAGAAATATATATTGTACTTGAAACAGCACTCATGTATTTTCTATGCTTCTAATATTTTCGTATCAAACTTCCGATCACATACATTATCAAAACCTCATTTTGTACTCGACGTCACTATCGACGTTTCAATTGCCGATTAGTATGCTTAGAATCGTTTAACAAAAGCATATTCTTTCTTCACGATATTTTTTGAGCTTGTCGGTACCGTGCATTCTTAGTTTTACCAGTACCACATGCTTTTTTATTTTTCTAGGAGATTTTTTCTAATAAATCAGCCTCACCGCAAACAATCATAAAATCCAAGCAATTGTAGACTAGATAATAGCAAAAATTTGAACGTTTCATTAAGAATTCTTGAGAGGGACGGTTCGATTTAGATTTTTCGAAACCGGAATGAGTGGCCTCTTTCAAATTTCTTGGAGAATTTGTTTGATTCATCGGAACCAAACACACCTCATTCTTTAAATTTTAATTACTCATGTGAAAATCTTTTCATTTACATAGCAAAAATCCTCTCATGAAGACCAACTTCATTTTTCTTTGGTTCTATGTAGTTAAAATAAATAATGGATTATTCGAAAGAAATGTTGAATCCTAAAAAATTAATGCTAAAATAAAATTGGTGAGAAGAGTTTATAATATACCTTAATCACTTTTATGATGGATGAGTTGTTGGTAGCTTTGGTTTTTTCATGCACCATATCAAAATATTTCTATTTTCATGAGGTAAATTATTTAAAATAATTACCTAGAGCAATTTCTAAATACTTAGGAAGGCATTTTGGAAAAAGAATCGAACTTTTAAATAGCCCTGATAATAATTAATTCTAATGACTCAAAGGTTGAAGTCATTTAGCCAAAGTTGAATCATAAGTAAATTCGCGTATCTTATCTACTCATAAACAGTATCATCCACACGGTACTGACCCTTTTTCAAAAGAAAGAATGCAACTTAGAAAATGAATTGATTACGTGACGTATTGCAACAATAATTTGAGAAGTGCGATGGTTTTGAGTAGGAGCATATTATGAATTATCCCGCTTTCACGTCATATTCTACACATCTAAAGAAATGTCTACCCAAAATGGGTCCAATACAAGAATCATAAGTAGGAAAAATGACTTCCAATCAATTAAGCTCATCACGCAACCTGCGGTGGAGAATAGCTGCGCATGCCGTGTTCCACAATGACTTCCTTTTTATAAGCATTAAGGGCCTATTTCATTTCATTTTGTTGCAGCCACATTTATTAATCCTGAGATAAACTAAAATTGTGGATTCTATTCTTTGCGATACTGACAATACAATGATTGTGCTGAATGGAAAGTTTTGCACAACAGCAGAACTTCTCCATTTAAATTTGAAAGAAAAAGGCCTCGACAAAACAGAACACTCGGAGCTTTGACCTGCAGTACTGGAGTATTCCTAATTTAGAAGTTTTATGTTCATTCGAGATTTCTGGAGGGTCTTGGATAAAATCTTCAATTAGCGTGTTAAAGAGAATATATTTGCGATTAAGAAATATTCTTCACTTCAAAATTTGAACTGTCCATGTCGAATTTAAGTGTATTTAGGTATGGAATATAATATGTGATTAAAAAGTTTTTTTATTAGGATACCTGATCTATATTTTGTTTAGATTAAAATATTAGAATTAGATTCGATATTTCTTCATCGAATTCAATTAGGTCTACCGATCTTTAATTGTGACATTAGAATTGCTACATATATGAAAATACGGTTAATATCTATGCAAATTATGTAGGGAAAAATTTCAGGGCGCAATTGTCGCTATCAGTTGTCACCTGTTTTGGTACAGATTCATGCACAATTATTATTTAGGCGTGTCCAAATTCTGAAATGGTGATGTCGCCTGATCGCTTCTCCATTGTAAAATACTTAGACCGAACAAATCATTTCATAGTTTAGCATTTTATCTGTCTTAGGACAGCAATTCATTCGATAGCTTCAACCATTATCGGGGAAGCTGTCTAGTTTTGCAATTTTATTCTCTCTATTTCTCATCAAAATATTGACACATGAAGCCATTTGAAAAATATCCTTATTTATCAGATGTGTTGCTTCAATACTTCTTGCAAATGATGTTGAGGACAGCGAAGTTTAAAAAAGTTCAAGCTGAAATTCATCTTTTTGGATCAATTAAATTTGAATCAATGGTTTCAAAATAGACCGATCTTAGTATTCTTTCATGTATACATATTCTATTTAGATTATTATATTTCTGAAGAAAAAATTGATTCATATTATTTTTAATATATATGAATTGACTTATATCATTATTGAGAGAGTAAAAGCCTATCAACAAAACCATGTTCGCTACGGAGAAATGTATACGATATCTTCTCTATCTTTCCTATTGTCCAAGAATATCGAACTCTCTTACTTAGAAAATATGAAAGCTTTCTTTAAATTGCACTAAATTTTGAAACGGATACGTACGTTGGAAATCTGAATACTTTTATTTAGACAACAAATGCTTGTCTAAATGTTTTAAATTGAATCGTCTATGATTATGAATTTGGGTAGGCATGCTGCACTATGCATGATAGTAATCGTCTGATTTAATATCATCTAAAGTCTGTATTTTATGAACAAGTTTGCGCAGATAATTACTTACGTTTACCATAAAGAGTGTGGTATCATTTCATGTAGGCCTTCTATAATAACGATATGAACAACGATTCAGTGAATTTTGTACTGACTCTACCAAAATTGAAATTGTTTTCGTAAAATTGGTAGAAACAGTATATTAGACTTGACTTCAGGTAACGATATATGAAAAGTAAAATGAAAATAACATGAAAACATACTAGATACCCTAGAAATTCTATTGGAATGGCATAAATGCTTACCATTTATGTTCATTTCTCTCACAATTTAATAAGTTAACACCATTTATATCAACTGCAACCATGATGCAAATATATAATATCATCCAACTTTCGTTCAGTAATTACATGGCCAATCAGGTCTCATCTAAGCCAGGTGTACACTGTGCCATCATCCTTTTCTTTGCCTATCAGCTCGCTTACAACGTTGGATACAAAGTTGATTTCCCCTTGGCAATCGCATTACAATTGATCTCTTATTTCGTGAACTCTCAATCAAAGCTAGAATGCAATAAGACCTTTTCGAGAAAAACGCTTCTTTGTTTCGTACCCTTTACTAAACTCGACACTCCAATTGAAACATCCTTCATTACTAACCTCGCCCTTGGTGGAAGTCTTTTGTCACTTCTCACTCTTTACGAAGTTTATCAACGAAAAGAATTCATTCTTTCTTGCATAAGAGATCTCTACAATACATTTGCACCTTCCTTTGATGTGTCTTCGGTTTGGTCAAGAATAAACTTTTGTACTCGACCTGCAACTTTCGAAAGCCTATATACTGTGGATGCAAAGCTTGGAGAAGGGGCTTTCTCTACTGTGCATAAAGCTATTTGTAAGAGAAGTAAAGAATCGTATGCTGTGAAGATAATAAAGAAATCTAAATTGCTTGAGGAAGAAGAGACACGATTACAGCAAGAGATCGAATTAATGAAAGAACTCAAAGAATGCGACGAAATTTTGAGTATTCAATCAGTCTTCGAGGACTCCAAAAACTTCTTGCTTGTTACAGATATCATGAAAGGAGGCGACCTTCTAGAACGCCTCGCAGATGTGTCTTCTTTCAGTGAGCAGCAGGCACGGCATCTAATCAAATCAATACATAAGGCCGTTGGGTACATGCATTCAAAGGGAGTTGCGCATCGTGACATTAAGCTTGAAAACATATTATTGACTTCTACTAAAAAGGACTGCCTTGATGTCAAACTTTCCGATTTCGGCTTTGCGAAAAAGGTCACCGCACCAAATTCGTTAACCACCATGTGCGGCTCGCCTGCGTACGTAGCACCAGAAATTTTACAAAATTTGGCCTATGGTGTAGAGGTAGATATTTGGAGTCTTGGAGTTGTTGCTTACAATTTACTCTCTGGTTATCAACCATTTCGAGGAGAAAATGAAATGGATGTGAAAGAGGCAATCAAAACATGCAACTTCCAATTTGAAAATGAATACTGGAATAAGATCACAGACGATGCAAAATCATTCATTAAATCACTCCTTCAAATCGATCCAAAGAAAAGACCGACTGCTAATGATGCAGTAACCCATACATGGTTTTCGAAAAACATTAATCAAATAGGAGAAGAGAAAAATGAAGATGTCGAAGATACTTCGAAAGTTTTTTTCATGATCGGCTCTCAAAGATCAGGATCAAACTGGCTTCGTACAATGCTTGGAGAACGAGAGGATTTGGCTGGACCCCACCCACCACACATTATGCGTGACATGTTGCCAATAATAGAAAAATTCGGCAACCTTAGCGATGATGAAAATTATTTAGTACTTGCTGATCACGTTTGTACATTTGTTGAAAATAATCAAGTGCCTTGGACTGATAACAACGGAAACAAAGTTCACTTCAATAGACGGCAAATATTCAATAAGGCCAAATCATCATGCGAAAGACTCCTCAGAAAAAGAATAGAAGATAATGGTCCACTGAAACCCAGCTTGTATCTTTTGGCCATTTTTGACGCAATTATGTTTGCATTTGCAAAAGCAAATAAAAAATCTTTATGGATATGCAAAAGTATGGGAATGAGCGCTTTCCATAGAGAGTTGATCGAATTTTATGGAGAGAGTAGATTAAGATATATTTACCTTGTACGGGATCCACGTGACGTTGCAATGTCATTTATGAAAACTCCAGTTGGTGACTGTCATTATCATAGCATTGTTTCAAAATGGACTAAACTTCAACACAAAGCACTTCACATTATGGAAACAAATCCCGATATTGTACATAAAATTCATTATGAATCTATACTTGCAAATAAAACCGAGACGGTGAAAGGAGTTTACAAATTCATTGGTGAAAGAAGATTCGGTGGTGTTCAAAAACAAGCCAGTGTTCTTTTCATGACACCTGACGAAGATTTAATTGGTGGTGCGAAGAATGGAACGGAGGCACAAATAGCGAATAAACTGTCAACACAATTTAGGAATCTAGGACGTGGTAATTCATTTGCTATCAATCAACTTGCTAAGTGGCGCCATCCAACTACTGGTCTTGAGGATGAAAATATTCTAATAATAGAGTCTGTTTCCCATGAAGTAATGCAAGGTCTTGGATATGAAACACATCTTGTCGGAAAGAGTCGTAAACCGTTACAATTTTCAAAGCAAGATTTGTTAGATATTGCTGAATTGAATAGAAAAGCAATTGAATCCATGAATGCAAGCTTGAGAAAAGAAAATCCAGAAGATCTTGCTCGGCGTATCAAACAGGCAAAAGTACTCACATTACCTCCTAACCTTCTTAGTAATTGTGACGAGGAGATTGAAGAAGATGATGAAAGTTCTGTCGATGCAGAAAAGTTGAAGTCAAAACCATTAATTGAATCAAAGAGAACGTTCAAATTAAATGGAAGAGGAATGATCAACTGTGCAATGGCAACACATCGCGGCTTCTACCCAGATAAATTGGACAAACCAAATCAGGATTCGGCGTTCTTAAAGCCTATCCTTGAAGATGAAGTAATGATGTTCTCAGTTTATGATGGTCACGGTCCAGATGGTCATAAGTGCTCACAATACGCCAGGAAAAATGTTCCTGAACTTTTTGAGAAAGCTCTTGCAACTACCGGTGATATGAAATCGGCGTTAGACATTGCCCATGTTCAGGCTCACAAAGATATGCTTAAAGACAGCAGCATCGATGATAAATTTTCAGGAACAACTGCAAGCACTGTTTTACTTCATGATAACAAGCTTATTGTCAGTAATGTTGGAGATTCCGCTTGCATGTTAGGTCGACGTGGAAACAATCCAGACACAGCTTTGTGTACAGAGCATACACCAATGCGCCAAGATGAACTTCAACGTATCAAAGATTCTGGAGGTGTTGTGATGACCTTAGCTCAGCACGATGGAAAAGCACCAATGCATGAAAAGTGGGACGGAAAGAAAGAAATTCCCCGTGTGTGGTCAAATGATAAAGAAAAGTATCCTGGTTGTGGCTTCACTCGATCTCTTGGAGATTCTGTTGCTCATAATTTTGGTGTTTCAGAAAGACCTGAATTTTTCGAGCACACATTTGGCTCGGATGATCAAATTCTCATTGTCGCAAGTGATGGTATCACAGAATTCATGGACATTCCAACGTGTATTAACTTCGTAAGGCACTTCTCTGATCCCGCCGAGGCAGCGGCAGCTTTGGTGAAGAAGGCAAGGGACCGTTGGATCGCAGAAAATGATTATATCGACGATATCACCGCTATCGTAATCTTTTTGGATGTCAATAATAAGGATGAGAAAAAAGACCATGATAGTCTGAAATGGAGAGAGCAATTGAATCTAAAAGACTCGGCTATCAAAGAATTGACTAACATGAAAGCTAACGTCTCCCTCTATATTCAAAATGCGCGATGCATAGCTTCTGGAATTTTCTCAGATCTTGCTGAAGTGTCTTCGATGTCTGATCTAAATTCCTTGTTCCCTTTCATCTCTGAGTTTACAAATGCGATCGAGACAACACAACACTTCTGGAACACTATGGCTGAATTTTCGAGACAAGAAATGCGTGTCATTGTCAGGTAAATGCTAGATGACCCCAGTCGAGTGAAAGATCAGAGACCTTGCGATCAATCTAGCAAACCTTTGTGTGTAAACCGCTTCAGCCTCTACCGTCTTCAACTTGAACTTCAAGTTCACCTCCCAAACAAGCTTCTCTGCTGAAGAAAGCAAACAAGCTATTCATATTTGTATAATTAAACCCGGATCATTAAAGTTCGGACTGGAAAAAGAGATCTCTTCAGATGCTAGTGAAAGAGACCTTCATTTCTTTATTTTCATCACGCTCATTTTCACGGAACCTAAAAATTTTGTTCAATTGCCGTGGAATGCGTGAGAGTAATTTTTGATGTATGTCATAGAATATATATTGGCGAAAAAAGCCTTAAGAATTAGAACAAATATTTTCAAACAAAACTCTCAATAAGTAAATTGTATCACATCGATAATAATAGTTTCGTACCTTTCTGGTTGTCAGGATCTCTTCCCGGCAGATCACATCTCATCAACTTTCTCGATATGATCTATGTCCAATCTAGTTTGTCCATTGTGACTTGAACAAAAGAACCAGTTTCGCAAATCAATTTAAGAAAGGATAATGGCAGTTTTAAACTCTCATTACTTTGATATGGATCTTACCTTCTAATATTATAGAAGTGCGTTGTTCTTGAGAACTATGACTGTTCAAAGCTGGAATCCAAGGAGATGCAGAAAATCAATAATGAAACTCAATTGGAATCTACTCGTTGAAGTCTTTACTCTGTCATGGGCCATCATAGTTGATCTCATTCCTCAGTAATAAATGAAAAACTCAAGGATGACTGCAGCTCTCATTTCAGACTTGCAGCCTTCACATATGTTATCCGCATTTTGTCTATTATGTTTGACAAATAAGTAAAGAAATCATCCGCGTCTCAAAAAAAAACCCTACAGTACTTGCGAAACGCAATAAAAAATACTCCCTTTTCCTTTAGAAAGACTGAAAGATGGACATTAGTTTATTGATGTAAAAAATATCACCTTTCCACCTAGCGGGGCCGGAAAAAGTAGAGAAGCCACAATATATATTTACGAACAAAATACGGTTACTCATAACCAGACTTTTGAGTGTTGAAGCGGGGCAAATAAATGAAACAAAAAACTTCATAAAATACAGTAGGGATGATACATTGTTTAGTACAATCAAGTAATGTCGTATAAGTCAATAGTTGCACAGAGTCATCGTATTCAAAAACCATTATTTTGGTTAATTTGGTCATCGTACCAATTTTCCACAGAATAATCTACAAAGAATAATAGACAAAAGACTAATTTGATGAAAAGACCGTTGAGACGTTATTATATCTTTTCCATACTTTAGATGGTTTATTGTTAAGTGTTAAATGACCGAACAAAGTCATCAAAATTAATGCTACATTCGTGACACAAACTGCACCAAATTGCATGTGAAAAAATATAATTCACAAATTCATTATTTTATTTAAGGTTGTAATAAACAAAACCTTTAAATAAAATAATTTCCTTGATTATTTTACTCTTTAGATTCACATACGTCAATTTTGTTCGTGCAAATGTTCTTAAGTATAATTTGAACTTCTTGTTTCAAATCTCACCTGGCGGAAATAATATCATCCTTATGAGCTACTTTAGTTCTTTATAGGAATTAAATACAGATTTGAAAAGAATCTTAACAAATTCTACAAGGCCTTTCTGTGGAATTATAAATGACCCTTATTTGCTTGAAGAAAAAATTTAGCGAGAGTAGTGTCAATATATCTTTTTTCTATTAAATAATATTGGTGAAGACAAAAGACCTTCGGGTAGACCAACTAAGAGACTCCAAGAGACATCTATCTACTTAAGTTACTTTAGCAGTTTTGAATGACTCTTCGAGATTCTTTCTATTTCCTATCCTTTTTGTTTTGCCGATTCGTGATTCAAATATTTTGATGCATTCTTCTTCTTTTATGTGTATACTCATTTACTAAGTCTATGTAAACTATACGTATTCATTTCTCTGATCTATAAAATATAAATCTATGTTGCGTAAACTGTTCTCATGTCTTGATGAATTCTTTTGGATCAAATATCTCTCGAGAGAAAAGAAATGATGCATAATAATCATTTTCAAATTGAAATACATTATAGATTCTTTCTCTCTCTCTAGAAGGACAGAGAGCGAGGAATTTGCAATAACTTTGTACATTGAGAGTGAAATAAAATAGATGCCTTTAAAAATAATCACTTTTTTTGTGTGTTTCATTTTTTAGTTTATAGCTAGAGATATACATTCGATCTTTACGGGGGAGGAGTCTCTTTTTCTTTAAAGTTGGCCATAAGAATCGTTGAACAAAATAGTTAAAATATGAATATCATAATTCACGATAGACCTGGAGGCTGATCTATGATTAAGCCCTGCAATCGCAAATTTACATAAAAAAATAGTTGTGTACATGACGCAAAGATTGGACAGGAAAGATTTCGTTACTAATTTAGCAAATTAATCCACTATTATGGTATAGTACAAGGGAATAGAGTATTCATAAATATTCTTTTTCAACCATGTCATGAATTTGTGCCAATGCGGACGTTTCTATTTTTTGAAAAAAATTCTTGTAAACAAATTACTACTGCCGGTCATGCGTGTTTTCTAAAGATTGGCGAAATTTATGTCTAATTTATCGTGATGAATCAAACTGTGAGATTCATGTAAATGTTATAGCATTAAAAGCGACTGGAACTAAGTGCTGTACAATTTGGAAATGTTAATGAGTCTCGAACTAAGTAATCGAACTGATTACCAGAAAGAATCTCAATATACTTTAAAGGATACATCTATCGCAAGATTCCCAAGAGATTTTGTAATGAAAATTTATCATGATCTCACTCTCTTCTAATTGTTTACAATTTCCATTTTATTTTGCTAGTCAATTGCATGGCTAGAAACTTCATTTCGGTAAGAGAGGAATCCATCCCAAAAAATAGAAACAGCATGAACAAGCACTGACTGGTAAACAATAGGCACAAAACGGAAATTCCAAAGTTGAACAGCTGACCAAAACCCTACAGAAGTAATGTATGTTTGAGGTAATTCATGTTTGAGCTTGTGCACGAATATATCCCAAGATCCTCCACGAATACAGTTCATGTATCCAAAAAATATTGTGAGGAAAGGAATGTCAAAGACTGCTATCTCAACCAAAAGTTTGGCGATTGGTTCCGACATTTTTCTGGGGGGTATGAGAATTTTTAAGTTTGAGTTCATTATAGGCGAGTTGATCAGTCGGTCGTGAAACTTTTGAGCATTCATAAATTTAACTTTTCTATCTAGCCATGGATACCATTTAGCCAGGACAGGTCCGTTTATTAGAACACCGAATGATGCTATATTGAAGGTTCTCCTTGTATTCCATTCAAATGGTTGCTTTGAACCATCGTTGTTATTATTCCAATAATTATGCTCCAGTTTTTGTGCAGCTACATCTCCCAACGACCATGATCCTAAGCAAAATAGGCTGTTGCTCAAAATTGGTTTTGTAGAGAAAAAACGTGTTACTTTTGAATAAAAGAACGAGTTATGTGACATTTGTTGTTGCCACTTTTAAGTCAATTATTGTGTTACAACTGCAGCAGCAGCAGAAAACAAAATCATTTTACTACTCAGTAAAAGAAAAAATATGTACGATTCTTGCATACCATGTATACGTAGACAACTTCATCGCACTTTTTTTTCCTCCCGGTATTTGAAATCGAATTCTTTTGAATTTCCCGCCATCAAAATTCGTAAAGAAGTGTCAGATCCCATCTGTTATGTCTTATCTTGTTAAGCTAGATCTTCTTTATGGTTTCTAACTTAGCAGCGAATGTTATTTTGTTAAAATATTTCCATTTGATCATGATTTTGTAAAAGAGTTTGAAGGGAAGACTATGTATGTGTAGATTACATGATAAATTTAATAAAAGTTGTATAAAACATGAATGGAAGTATGGACGTAAATTGGGAACTTTTCCATAAGACATGGATCATGTAGCTAAAACGCTCAGAAGTAAACAATTTCCACAAAAAGGAAAAAAGTTTAGATCAGATAGGGAATCCAACAAACATAGAGATCAATATTTCAGACGAAGTCTGCATTAACTGCAAGACACACATTAGCCCTGGAAAAGCTTGCACAAATAATCTAAAACAAAATAAGTGATTATGGAAACAGAAAGTTTAGGGTTTAGCGCAACTAATAATTAAGTACGATCTCTTCAAATCTCAACTGCCAGAAATTGGGACCTATCTTGGGAATCAAAAAGCCATGTGATTATGAATTATAGGTAAACTATATTGGGAATGAAATCTCCGAGAACACATATTTTCTAAAGAATTATACGGATACATTTTGACACTTTTCCAATCAATCTATGAATTAAAATTTCTAGGAAAGATAAAGAGAATAAAAACTACTGTTCTCAATACCATGGTGCATAAAAGCTCCAATAAAAAGTGATAACATATTAAAATAGGAATGATTTCGGAAAATGAGATAAGATCAACCGATTCGTTTTAGTGAGGAACTTTCATTGAAGGTGTTCAAGAAACCTTGACGCACCAGCACTTGGTTGAATATATGCGTAACGAAATAAGCAATGTTCACTTCATTGAAATCATTTACAAGACCTGACCAAAAATTGATAGTGATGGGACCCTTCAAAATTCAAGAAAATGAACATAAATGAGAACAAGACCGAAGTTCGTAGAAAATTCTTGAGTTTCTTCTCAATAATATCAGCAGGAATAACAAATGCTTATGTGACGAAATTGTGCCAGTTATTTTTGATGTAGCAAATGAGGATTGCAGATGGTTTTACCTCATCAATAAATGCTCATGAAAATAAATATCAAGGAACTGAAGCTAGAGTCAGATATTTGGTATACCTACAGATTCTATCTAGAACTTTTAAAATTGCAAAAATTTAACTTTTTAGTTCTCAAAACGAATTATCACGTATTTATTGCAAGAAATATGTCTCTCTACTTGCAGCTGATTCAACTACCAATATCTAAAAATTGAAAACAATGGATACCCAAACATAGTAGTAGTTTGTATCACGTGTAGAAGATGTAATTCATTTTTGCAAGCACAAAAACACATAAATTGAATTACAAAATCACGATAAAGATAACATGCTTGAAGTAAAACCAATGCCCCTCCTTCCTTTTATGACTGAAGACACATTGGACTTGTGCGCCAACCTGCAACTTCGAGAACATGATATTTTCATCTGTTCCTATCCAAAGAGCGGAACAACCTGGACCCAGCATATCATTATATCGATTCTCCTTCAGAATAGATTAAACCTGAATAAGTGCGAAATTGGTGACTCACAATCTTCCATTGTCCAGGAAGTCATTCCATATACTCATGTTTCTCAATTTGCACCTTTTTACGAGGTTGAGAAGCATTGGGACAAACCTTCCAAAAATCTTAATTCAGAAATACAACTTAATCAATCCTGGTTGGGGTGGCGAGTATTCAATACACATCTACGATGGGATATGCTCCCGAAGTCATCGAAAATCTATTCTGGGGATTTAAAATCTTGCCGTAGGCCAAAATTTATCTACATCACACGATCACCTTTAGATGCGTGTGTTAGTTTTTTTCATCACTTATCAAATCAGAACGAGGGTGGATTTGTTGGCACGTTCGACGATTTCTTCACAAAATGGACTAAAGGGGAAATTGCTTTCGGTTCGTACTCGGATCATATACTATCCTTTTCAAACGCTTTTGAAGTGGGTGAAGAAGATATTTTCCTGCTTTCTTATGAGGAAATGGTGTCTAATCTTCCGCATGCTGTAGACAAATTAATCGATTTTTTGGAGCTTGACAATAGCATCACTCTAGAACAAAGAGAAAAGCTGCTACCAACCTTCAAATTCAGCAGCATGGCAAAAAAACTTGATAAATTTCAGCCAAAAAGTGTTACTTGGAAAAACGATTTTCAATTTCTTCGAAAAGGTAGAACAGGAGACGCTAAACATATGATGAGCCAGAAGCAAATTGATTTGTATCGAGAATTGATAAAAGAGGATAGAGTACTTGAGAAAATAAATTCATGTGAGATTGACAATAAAGAAAAGAACATTTTTCTATCTTTGTTTGAATAAACGACGAGAAAAATGCTTTAAATGTGTTAGATAAAATTATTAATTTAGGTTTTTAGTTACTCAAATTGAATCCTTTTCATTTCTTCTCTGGAAAAAGTGCAAGTCTATATTAAATCCGAGAATAGATCATCTTGGTCTTCAAACTTTGATTTTAATGCCTTTAGTTCACTATTCTTTACTTGTAGTTGTGTCTTCATCTTTGTCACTTCATTCTTCAAAGTTTCGTTTTCAGCTTCTAATTCATATTGGCGAGCTTCGACGTCAGATAGTACTTTGGCTACATCATTTAACAATCTTAAAATAAAGAAATAGAAGTCTGTATTAGTATACAAATTGGGTGAATGTAGAAGCTTGAGCAAATTTGGGTCTTACCGTTCTTTTTCTGCGAGTTGACCTTCAAGAAAAGAGCTGTCTGCTTTTCGCATAGAAGTCGCCATTTCCTGTTTCTTTAATCGCAATCTCAATGATTCCATTTCTTTATCCCTTTCTGGTGACATAAAATCAGTAGGGTCTTCAGGTTTTACTTCATTATTTGTAGGAATAGAGGAAGGTGTTGATGCATTTTTTGATTTTTGGGACTTGTTCAGGACTGATCCCAATAAATTTTGTATTCTATGAAGCTCCCGGAATAAAGCAGAGTTTTTCTTTTCTCTGTTTGGTGACTTGTTCTTTTTCTTCTTCAGAGATTTTCCTTTTTTGTCTAAGAACAATATTTTCTTTGTTGCTGTTAGGTCATCACTATCCACGGATATAGCTGTCCTGGAGTCATCAAGTAATGATTCCTCGTCATCAATGCTCTCGGCACCACGACTATCAGTATCCTGCAATGAAACTTCATCTAAAACAACTGGTGAATCAATACTTTTACCCTGAGACAAAATCAAGGTTTCTAGATTTTTAATTGCTTTCACCAATGTTTTTGCATCAACATCAGAATTCGTTTCTATTTTTGGTTCCGATTCTTTCTTTACTTCATGTGCTTCCTTCAATTGTTTCTTAAGGAATTCAATTTCTTCTCTATAATTTTGTAATAATGTACGATCATCCGTCACTTCATTCACTGTTGCAACTTGTTTAATTCGTTTAGCTCTTGATGCGAATTTCAGTGTGTTGTGAGTCTCTTCAATGTTTCGTAATGACGGTGAAATGTTACAAATTATGCATATTTGCGCATTCCCTGAGAGACTGGTTTGCATCAATCTTGTGAGTTTAGAGTCCCTATATGGAATGTGCTGGTAGAATGTTCCAACTTTGCTTTGGTTAGATCCTTCTGCTCTTTCTGACAATTTGAATATAACATGACCCAAGGTCATGAGTGATTTATTGATATATTGCCCCTCCTTCAAACGTTGTCCGCTAGTTCCAGTAGCTTTGACACTTTCACTTCCTGCCAGATCCACCAAACTCAAAGATGAAACACGAACGGGTTTGTTTAATTCTGAACCTGCGCTGGAAAGGCTTTCGATATCATTATTTTTGTCATTGTTTTTTGAATTGAGTGTTTTGGTGACATGTTTGGTTCTGCTTTCGATGATGATTCTAAAGATAGAATGACTTCTGCTGGAATGCTTATTTAGATTTGTGGAACCAGTATGTCTATTTGCCTCTCCCGTAGCTATGAGCTGATAAACTTGCTGTGGGTTTGTCACAACTTCCTCCTTTAACCCACGGATGACAACACCATCATTTTTATTCTCAAATATTCTTACTTGTGAGACATAAGGTTGTGTACCTAAACGTCTGTGTTTCACATGTGAAGTATTTGTAGGAGCTGCCAAAAGATCATTTATTTGTTCATTATAAATCTCCATGTAAGATACTCTCAATAAAAATTCTCGATTTGAATTGGTATCCGCATTTCTACTTGTTATGTATCTAAATATGTCTTCTACCGCGAGTGGCACAACACCAAGCTCTTGTTTTGTACCATGCATAGTATACGTTTTTCCAGTGGAAGTCTGGCCGTAAGCAAAAACTGACCCATGATATCCATCAACTGTAGCGTGAACAATTGGTCGAATAGAAGACTCATAAATTGATGATGTAGCCGAGGAAGGGGAAAATACCTTATCAAATGCGTAAGAACTCTTCCGAGATGGATCGGGATTCGTCCATTCAGCTTGTTGGATACTATTGGAGTTGGAGGGAACTTCCCAAGCATAATCATTTTGATTATTATTCTTACTTGACGAATTCCCACTTGGTTTTGGCAGTTTACTTCGAGAGGATGCTGTAGGCTTTTGGAATCTACTTGCTCGTAAGATGCTTTTGCTTTTTTTTAAGGATCTCAGATTATTCATAATAGGTGTTTTTATGCCAGACGAAGAAGATGATGGCACAACAAGTAGTGGCCTCATACGCACGCAAACTTGGATGTTGGTTTCAAGTGAGTTTGTTGGATTTGAAGATATATTGTTTTTGACTGAATTTTGAGTTCCGGACACATTTTCAGCATTGTTTGGTATTACTAACTCTACTGGAGGGGGGTTTGCTTGAGGGGTATTTTCATTTTGTTTCATTGTCCCCCTCATAATTAGTCTCGATGTTACCATTTAACAAATCTTTACTTGACATGAAGTTATTCAGACTAGCTCTAACTTGATTGTACTTCGTTTTCAGTTTCAAATTATTCAAGTTTCTATACCTTTAGAGAGTATAGATGCGAAAACTTCGAAACAGCAGAGTGGAAATAATCTTGTACGGTAGATTATATCAGAAAGTCTACGACAAAACTTCAATTTTTGGGAGTTCACTGATCCAAAAACTCAAATTCAAACTGCTGCTCAAACGGCGGTCATCAAAACAAGATTAACAATTCTTACGTACTTTAATTTTAGAGGAAACAATTTGTTTTGCTAAAGAGTCTGCGGTCACGAAAACAGATTTCTTGAAATTGCATTATTACGGTATCCATATTTATTATTGTTCCACTATTTTTGACTCTTTCATTGCAAATTATTATGGAATTCAAAGAACCGTACAAAAACAAAATAAGAATCGAAAGAAACAACAATCACTCGCAAAAAAAGATTCAAGGTGAGACTTGACGAAGATGCTGTACGATTTATTTGCAATTTTCCACAGATACAAAAAAAGTTTCGTCTTACTCCGATACTTTTAAAAATAATGCACAGATGATGATGAAATATTTTTGCAAAAACAGTCAATTATGTACTATAGAAATGAAAGAAAGTTCTAAATTTCTAGTTGAGCTAAAGCCAGACCGCTTGTCACCGCATACAGGAAATATTTTATCTGTAAAACACGCATCGAGAAATTATAGTTTAGTACCTGAGGAAGTAAGAATGACGTCTGATCCAGTTGTAGTCAGGCAACTCATGGATACCTCCAACAGCAGCAAGGGCATGATCTTCGTCATTGATAAATTTGGCGGCCGTTGCCTTAATATCAGACACAGTTACAGAATCAATTCGGCTGAAAATCTCAGCAGGTGTCATCCTCCTTCCATAAGTCAAAAGCTGTCTTCCGATATCTTCAGCGACGTTGGAATGTCCATCAAGTCCCATGAGCATAGTTGCTTTCAAATTTGTCTTCGCACGTTCTACTTCTTCCTCAGAGGGGTTGTGTACCATACGTACCAGGTTAGCCATAACGTACCACATAAGGTCGTCCAGTTTGTTATCAGGAGCAACAGCGTAAATACCAAACAATCCAGTATCTTTGTAGCAAGTGTTGAATGTGGAGATAGAATGGGCTAGTTCATGCTCAGCAACCTCTTGGCACATCTTGGATGCAACATTCTTACCCATACCAGAGGCACGATCGTACGATCCAAGCATAGTTTGCAAAAGCATTAAGGGGAAGGCATACTCAGAAGTCCAAGATGCACCTTCGAAAGCAAGTGCTACATGAGCAGTATTATCAGAATCAAATTTGACACTGATTTCACCAAGGATTTATCATAATCATCATATAAGATTAGCGTCTCATTCATTTCAAGAAGTGTGCTTCAATATATCCATTCATCAATTATCACAAAAATAGAAAAACTCACCGGACATCACTTCCAGTAAAACGAGCTGGTTCCATAGCAACCTCAACACCTCCTGCAGGAGCAGCGGGTAATCCACCAAAACTCTCAGATGCCATAGAACACAATTCAGTATGATCAATGGCACCAGCTCCAGCAATCACCATACGAGGAGCAGTGTAATGAGTAGAAATGTAAGAACTCAAATCGTTTCTGGTCAAAGAACGGATGTTTTCCTCAGGTCCAAGAATGGTGCGTCCAAGTCCAGTTCCTTGGAAAGCTGTTCCATGCAAATGATCCAACACGAGTTCTTCTTGTTGCTTGTTCACTTCTGACATTTCACGAAGAATAACATCACGTTCTCTTTCTATGGCACTTTCCTCAAGGTTGGAGTTGAGAAGTATATCCGAGAGAATTTCAACTGCCCGTCCTACATCTCCTTTAAACACTTTGGCAAAGTACACGGTCTGTTCACGAGAAGTGTATGCGTTACTGTATGTATCATGATGTCAAATAATTTCAAACCATGGTTTAGTTTGATTTCATTTTCTCTTATAAATGCTAATAATTCAAAAAAAAAACACTCACAGATGTCCACCCATATTTTCGATCTCAACCTCAAGTTGTTGTTGAGTCCTCTTTTGAGTTCCTTTGAAAGCCATGTGTTCCAAGAAATGAGCGGCACCGTTATTGGCGGCAGTCTCATACCTAGATCCAGCATCAATCCATACACCTACGGTAGCGGTTTCACTGCCCATAACTGTCTCAGAAGCTACACGCAAACCCGAGTCCAAGGTGGTAATGTCAGTGGAAGGAGCACGAAGGACATAAGAAGGGAAATCAGCAGTGGCTGGAGCAGAGAAGCATCGTGCTCCAGCATTTTTAAGACGTAGGCTAGTGGCCTATTTTTATATTAGTGAACAAAATTATGCAGTAAAAGAAATCTTGAGTTTTTATTGTCTGTAATAGAATGAGAGAGCGATTTCTTTAACAATACAGGAATCGAAATGGATGAAAATATTCTCCCCTTGATGATAGTTTCATCTCATCCAAGTTACGTATCCAAGTAAATCTACGTTAACTTGTAGGACGCTTAACAGCAATGATGCTGAACCAAGAGTTTCCAGGGCATTCATCGAGATCTGATTATGACCATTGAAATGTCTTCATTCTTTACAATACCGTCAAATCAGATCCTTCCTGAAATGAAGCTCTTGTTAATCCAAGAAAAATGAATCTTTTTCATGTTTCTTACCTTCGCGAGGGCCGATCGAAGCGCCATCCTGCTGTGTATTGGTTAGTTTTGCTAACTAACTTTGACCCTTGGGTGTTCGTAACTTTTCAACTTCAGTATCCGATATTGCGTACTAATTACAGTAAGGAATTTCATACATGTATGCATGAACTTGCAAAACAATCATTTTAGTCTCTAAGTACAGTAAGTTGTCGACGTCACGAACAATTTTTATACGTTATGTTTGGTCAGACTGCTCCTGGATTCATTCATGGAGTTACAAAATCACAGTGTATACTAATTCATAGTTTTTGTGCATTCATGATTGCCAAGTTGAAATGACATTGATAGAAAGAAAATGGTTTAGGCAAATGTAGTACATCACTTATTGTAAGATAAAAAAAGGTGGATTTACTATTCAACTCTTGGTGTTAATTGTGCTCATTGTCTACAAAGGAATAGTGAATTAATTGAGTCATTCTTTTACTTCGACAAGAGAAAACAATGGGATGAGCGTATACAACCTTAATCTTTGAATCCATAGAATTCTTGAGCATTTTTGTATGATCTTTCTAAAACTTCGTCTATTGATATATTCAATGCATCTGCAATTAATTTTGCTCCAGAACATAAATCATCATAAACCCTTGTACCATCTTCTAAATCTGTTTCCAAAAGTATTCTGTCCATCCCGACAGCTTTAATGACTTCATTGACTCTATATGATCTAAAATTTATGCAAGGGGCAAACCCGAAAAATATTTTTGTTTTTGGGCTATTTCCACAAGCCTTTATGACTTGATTTACAACCATTGGTTTCCCTCCAAACGCATGTAAATACATTTTGGACGGAAGTCCTTCACATTTTTTACTCTGCTTAACTTTTTTGATAGAGTTAAAAAAGGGACCCCATGCATGAACTACATGTATACTTACAGGCCTATCATAGTTGGAAGCCATTTGTAGCTGTAATTCAAATATAGACTGCTGGTCTTCCATTGGTGTACTTAATTCTCGTGTCTCTGGATTTGTCCATCGAGCCCCATCAAGACCAATTTCACCCACACATGAATTTTGATTTTGATTCAAAAGATTTTCCATTTCTGATATCCATACTGGGACCTCACTTTCAATTGGATTATTCCTTTCTGGTTTTGCAAGACTATTGCTGGAAGTCATCTCATGAATAAACCACGGGTGTACACCAAAACAAGGAATTGCATGCATTTTGTGGGTTTTGGATAAGGTTGAACAAGAAGATTCGACTATTTCAAAATCTCGGGGATGTGTCGACATTATTGCCATCCCACCTAGTGGAATTGGAAGTGGTGGTTCAGGCAAAAGGTTGGTTAGCTTGGATGGTCCCAAGTGGACATGATTATGTGCATCGAATAGCATTGGTAAGATTGTGAAGTTTTGTAGCTTATTGAATTTCCCTGGTACAGTGCGTAGCAATATTGATGACTATTCGCTATTGATTGCACCACTTTAGACCTAGATTTGAACACTGAAGCATTAGCTGCAATCTCAGCAGTCTTTCATCATTGCAAAAAGAAAATGAATAGGAATATCATAGATATTTGTAGACTTATACCATAAATTATGTTGCATATAAAACTTACTTACGATTTGTTAGATGACTGAGATCGCTTATGTCAAAAATAATAACCTAATCACTCTTCGAAACCCATCATTTCACGTTGGAACAATTTCATCTTATGCACGTATATTTTATTAGCTACTATAATATATGTTGGTCAGCAACTCAATTTCGTTCCATTGAAATATAATTAGAAATCCAACCGCAGTCCTATGTTACGAAAGGTTTTTCCGGGAAAACTTCATGGATTTCAATTCTTCTGCTGTGGCCTTTTGAAGCCAATGAATCTTGGTTCGATCAAGGTTGTATCTTGGTTTGACAAATGTGTAGGCCATTTTCAAATACAACTGCGTTGAAAACATGAGGATGACATAAATTAGTGCCATATGTCAGTTCTAAGGCCTGTATACAAAAAATCTTAAGCGATTGACATCAAATGACTCTAAATATTGAATTTTTTGAATCTAAACACATATTTTTCGTTTTTGAATCATGAGGACTTAAGAACCCTAAATAAGATACTTGGGACAATTTTAGATTGCAGAGAATACTTTTTCATCTTTTGCCACCAAATTTACGTTGGTGATAGTCTTAAAAACTGCATACCGTTCTTGCATTGTCAAACATTTCGCTCTTCTTCAAGACTGAATCTAAATTGAGATTGTCCGAATATTTTACCATAAATTCGACTCTTTCAAGGAAATTTTCATCATATTCGAACTGAATAACAGAGACACAAAAGCGTAAACGAAGCTGACGATTGGAATGGCTTTACTGAGAATATCTTTCACTGTTTTATTTTCCACTTTGATATTGAGTATATCAAGTCGTCTAATAAATCCTTTTCATGATCTAGATAAAAATTTCAACGAAAGAAATGGACGACGTTTGCAAGTGCTTCCGTCTATATTTCCCCTAGACATAAAAGGGCCATCAATGGAAATTCCTTATCTCTCAGATTTGGCCAACCAATTACCAGATTTTATCGTGAATTTTATAGCAAATTTGCCAGCTGTGGCTGATTTTCTTCAAAGCCCAAACGTAGCTTTTAATTGCCCTGAACCCGGTGGGGATCCTGTGGAAGTCCCATACAAAAGAAGTGTCGTCTTCAATAGATCCACGGAAGGAAATCTTTGTATGCTAGTTCTAAGAACCACCAGAACTCCTGGTTTCGATTTAAATATCTTCGGTATTCAAATTTATGAGGAAGGTGAAAAAACTGAATGGATCACTCCTGTTGCGCGTTCCTATGATGGAAATAGATGGGAAGCATCTGCTGGACCATTTGTTGATTCACAATCCTTCCTCTGCGATGCTAATTTTTGTCAGACATGTACCCAGCGAAGACCAAACATGCGTATTTTTCCCTTTGTGACCTCAAAATATGAACTCATTTCTTTTTCAGACGAAAGGCAACACACAGAATCCGACGTGATCGCGAGATTTTTAGATCAAGCCACATTTGGTGTGAAAATGGATGAAGTTAATTCATGGAGATCCTTCGATATATCTGACCCAGTTTCATACGACAAAACGTTTGCTGAATGGATTGAGGATCAAATTGGAACTATCCCAGCTACATCTCATCGCAAATTTTTTAGAGAACGAGCTAATACTCGTATTCGGTCAACCAAGAACCTAGGTGTACCCCAACACGCTTGTGATGTAGACACTATGTGGCATAGTTACTCGTTTCGCATTAAAGATGTGTCCTCTGCTTTTGTAGATAGGTTTGTCACAGTTGATACAGTAGATGATGGGAATGATGGGACATTATTTTTATTTTCAACGAATAATAATTCAAGAACAGAAGTTGCGAACTTTACATTTGATGATTTCGAGTTTGAGTATAATGTAACGACTGATTTCCCAATGACTCTTGAAGTTTGTGAAGCTGTAGAGGAAATTGGTGGTTTACTTGAACTCAGAATTGAAGGTTCATGTCAAAGTTTTACCGGTGGGAATCCCCCAATCAGCTTCTCATCAGTGGATGGAATCAAGCCAGATTTGATTATTACTCAAAGTTCCAGTGATTTTTCTGATTTCAACAATGTGGTACCTGGAAGATCAACACCAGACACATACTTTAATGTAAATGGAATAAGTAACAGCATTTGCAACTTCATACACGTCGGAGCTTATCCAGTTTTTGCGGATTTTGGAGATGGAACTGATCCGCAATGGTTATCATTTGATCCTCATTCAATTATATTGGAGAACACTCTTGACAATCCTATTTCGGATGGTGGAGGAAGTCAAGAACTACTTGGATCATTATGTTCAAATGTCAGAAGAAATTACTTCAATGCTGACACATGTATTCTCTCAGATGACCAACAGGCATGCACTACGGGCTTCGATTTTCCAGACGCAGAAATAAGTCTAACTGAGGATAATCTCCGAAAAATATATGAAATGACAAATAATTATGTTTACGCAGTGACTAACTTAAGAGTACAGGATAGTGCATGTGAAGTTGATTCAGTTTCTCGTTGGCATAAAACAGCTTACAACTTGACTGAATGTGGAAACTTCACAAATGTGACTGATTCGAGTACTATAGCAACACTGACCAATCTTTTAGAAAATGCAGATCCTGACCGCACTATCTTTTCTGCAGACTCCGGTCATCTTCGTGATGTTACCTATCAGAGCGCCAATGGAACTTGCAGTATAGATGATACCACACCTGATCCTAACCTTGTAGATTCATCTCTGGACTCGTTTATTCTTATTCCTGCAGATGGAGAATGTTGGGAATTGGTACATCCAGATCTTTATAATGTTTACGATATGTCGCCCTGGGTAACAAGACATCCCGGAGGATCTACTCCTATTACGCAGTTTGCTGCTAATGATGCATTTATAATAAATTTTCCTCAATGGCATACTATGGACCGTTGGGAGCTTAATAAGGTATGTAAATTCCAATTTCAAATTTTTTTCATGGTTTCTAAGAATCTAATAAATTTCTGATTACCGTAAAAGGCTCTGTTCCCGTTCATTGGACGTTTTATGGACGATGTTTTCTTTCAAGATTTGCCGCCTGCTCTGCAGCAGAATGATGTTGGGGTAGAATTCGGAGCCATCGCAGATAACGGCGCAGATGGATCAGTCATTGTTTGCGGATCAGAAAATGAAGTTGCAAATGACCTTTCACTAGGAAATACTGGTTTTAGTTTCTTTCTCAACGACGACACAGATGATGTTGAAGCTAGAGATTTGACAGAGCAAAAAGGGCAGGTATGGGTAAACAGGGTAATTTCTGTGGATGACCAACTAAGGCAGAGAATGGCATGGGCTCTCAATCAGTTGTTCGCAATAAATCCGGAAGATGTAGGTGCAAGGGAACATACGGAAGGGTATCTAAACTATTATGATATTTTTGTTAAGAACGCTTTTGGAAATTATTTTGATATCCTTAAGGCAATTTCCTACAGGTGGGTATTTTCAACTTATTTCACCTACTCTTTTGTTTCCGTTACTAACCTTCTTATCTTTAATTCAAAAATGAAGTCCTTTCATGGCCGAGGTGAGTTTAAAAGCTTGTGTAAATTTTCAAATACCCAAATGCTTTTATGAAATGCATTTTAAACTAATTCTTTGTATTAATTAATATTCTCTTCACAACAGATGCTCACATTTATTAGGTCAAAGTCACCAGCCTACATTCTAGAAACAACGGGATATGTCTCTTTCGCAGACGAAAATTATGCCCGTGAGGTATGTAGATTCTTCTTCCATCCCTTTTTAACTATCTTCCTCTCAAGTTCACATGGTTGTACTTTGTATTGATGTAAATATATAGATTATGCAACTTTTTTCGATTGGAACAATCATGCTAAATATGAATGGAACAGCTATGTTAGATCCAGATACAGGAGAAGAAATTGAGACATACACAAATGAACAGATCATTTCATTTGCAAGGGCTTGGACTGGTTTTACTATGCAAGCATCCCGAGGAAACGTTGAAACTCCCAACGGTTTCTTAAACAGGATTGATCCTATGTACATTATTCCAGCGTGGCGTGATATTTTTCCCAAAGTGAATATGTTCGACGGTTTCATTGGAGATAGATATCCACTCTGTGAAGACTTGCCAGAAAGATCTTTCTTGAGAAAAGGGGCTGTGTATAGACTACTGGGCTCTAAATCCACCCTCGAACTAGCGACTAATCCACCAAGTACCGTGGATTCGACATTGATCAAATTCACACTCTCTTCGTCATCCGAACTTTATGACAAATTATGTAATCCAAGCTCCACTGGTGGAACAGATTGTGATTTTGAAAGCTTGATAACTTTAGACGAAAATCTTGAATGCACTGATGAAGAATGCGATGTCGATACCGTACGTCAGGTGGAAGTTTTAGATGATATTTACTATGAATATGTGCGCTTGTCCTGTGTAGAATTGGGATATTACAATGAAGCGAAATCCATCAAAATTGGCTCAGGTTCTAGCTCAATATGTGCAAATCCTAATACCGCTGTTGCAGGAGAAGCCTGTTGTGATAGTGACCGTACTAACACTGATCGATCATGTGAATACGTAAACGAAAGAGTTACGTTCGCAACAGCCAGTCAACGTTGTTCAAATATTGCGAAAGAAATTTGCGATGAACCGAATTTTCTTTGTTCATCTGCTTGTTGTGATTATGTCGATTATTACTTTTGGCAATCACATTCATGTATGTTGTATGCAAAAGTGGTAGCAGAATCCGGTGAGATCGCAATTGTGCACGATTTTATTGATGACTCAAACAGGGTAGATTCATACTTCAGTCAAGACACTGCCAATTTTTTTGAGGTTTACTGGGAAGGTGGAAATTATCCTAGCCCATCTAATAATTGCGGCGGTGGGTCATGTATAGAATTTGATGAATATTGTCTATGCAACGTCACAGTTGACAATGAAGCAGTTTTTCCAGAAGAGCCAACGGTAGAAGAAATACAAAATGAGCTTTTCATTGGCAGTGTGAGTCCGGACACTTTCGATGATGACGTTTACAGTGATCCAACGAACGGTAATGTCAAAATTCATTTTAGCACGGAAACTCTAGATTACGATATGAACACGATTTTTGAATTATCAGAAAATAATAAAGTAAAATACTTCAAGAATATGAAATCCACCGTGCGAGTTGGCGAACACTCTTTCAGAAATCCTCCCCATTTTATGAATTTCGCTGACGCCGATGCTCGAGATGCTCACCACGAAACAGATGCTGTACTTGAACAATATTTAGAGCATCCAAACGTGCCTCCATTCCTTAGTAAGCATTTTCTGTTACGATTTGGAATTTCGAATCCTACTCCACGACAGGTCGAGGTTGTAGCAAACGCATTCAAAACTGGAACGTATGTGTTTGTGGTCGATGCAAATGAGAGTATTACGTTTGGGTCAGGAGACTTCGGAGATCTATCTGCTATGATAGCTGCTATTTTACTGGATCGCGAAACGCGTTTACTTCTTCTTGATTATGACCCAGCACATGGCGGGTTGAAAGAACCGCTTCTAAAAGTAATTGGTTTGATGCGTTCTATGGAATACAATATGTTTTCTGAATTTTCGGGAACTAATACTTTGTTCAAGAGTATGACCTCTAAGATAGACCAAATGGCGTATAATTTCGCATCTGTATTTTCCTTTTTCCGAAGTGATTTTTCTCCTGCTGGGCCTGTCTCTCAAGCTTCTCTTGTCGCACCGGAAGGTCAAAGATATTTAGCTCCATATGTTATTGGTCTAATGAATGGGCTTTTGTCTATGGTACGGTTCGGTCTAAGTGATTGCGATCAAGGCTTTGGAGCTGGTGGGGCTGGATCTTGTCGAGATGGTGGTTATGAAGCTGGCCAAGGTAATTTAACATTCATTCCAAGTGACCCTAGTGATGCTAAAACCGTAGTAGATGAACTTGCTATAGTTCTGACTGGTGGGCGATTAAACAGCCAGAGTCGTGAAATCATTCAACAAGAATTTGAGAATGCCGAAAGCGATGAAAAAGGATTGAAGATTGCTGAGCAACTTATTATAAGCACTCCTGAGTTTCATTCAACAAGTTTAACAGAATTCAATGGCAAAGTTCGTCCTGAACTGGACGAGGTAGAAGAATCTGACCGGGAATACAAAGCACTAATTTATTTGCACTTTCATGGAGGATTGGATTCCTATAATATGATAGTGCCTCATTCTGGCTGCATTGAAAAGAATTTGTACGACGAGTACGCTGAAATTAGGGGAAATATTGCACTAGATAATGAAACTCTTTTACTCATTGATACTGGAGGTGAACAACAACCTTGTGATTATTTCGGTATACACTATGATTTACCCGTTTTACAAGACCTATACGATGATGGTGACTTAATATTCTTTGCTAATGTTGGTACACTCTTCAAGGACGTCACAAAGGCAGATTGGCGTTCAGAAACGAAAACACAACTCTTTGCTCACAATATTGGAACACGTGATGCACAGCGAATTGACCCAATGAAGGCTTATGATGGAACAGGTGTTTTCGGGAGAATGTCAGACGTACTTACAGCTAATGGATATAATACAGGTGGTATATCTGTTGCATCCGAAAATTATATCCTTATAGGTGAACCACAAGCATCGCCAGCTCCATTTTACGTTGACTCACGAGGTGTAAAAGAAATTTTTCCAAATTTACCCGAAGAATTACAAGAGAGTATCAATGATTTGAATAATGCCTCAGACGTATATTCTGGTTTGTATGGAGAGACTTGGTCTCAAACACTTCAAAACTCAATATTCCAAACAGAGCTGATGAAAGAAGCTCTTGAAAATGCAACTTTATTCAACGAAACCTTATTTCCCGATTCACATCTTGGTAGACAATTTAAAATGGTAGCGAAAGCAATCGAAGGAAGAGATACCCTTGGCCTTGATCGATGCACTTTCTATTTGAGTATGGGTGGATTTGATACTCATTTTGACCAAGAAGAGATACTGGGCACACGTTTTGAAACCATAAGCGAGGCGTTTGAAGCATTTGTGAAAGAGATGAGAGGTCAGGGTATGTGGCAGAATGTAGCGATTGTGACTTCTTCCGATTTTGCCCGAACAATTACTCCCAACGGCGGTAAGTTTGTCTTTGTGTTCATATGTAAAATGTATAGTGACTTATCTCTTACGATTATCTGTTTGTTTTTCTTGAACCTCTAGGGGATGGAACTGACCATGGATGGGGAGGTATGTTTTTGTTTGCATTTTTATCATAATTTTTTTTATCAAACATCTAACTTCGATGATTCATGAATCGTTATCTACCATCAGGAAATTATTTTGCGGTTGGTGGTTCCATGCGTGGAGGAAGAATCGTTGGGGATTATCCAGACGATTTGACCACAGCAGGTTCTCAAAATATCGGCCGTGGCCGAATGATTCCCACAACTAGTTGGGACTCTATTTATAATGGTCTTGCACAATGGTTTGGAATTACCGAAGCAGCTGATTTAGACAGAGTTCTTCCAAATCGTGGCAACTTTGAAAAATTATTTCAAGATTTCGACCTCTTTGCATAAACAAAAAGAGTTGGTCTTATTTGTAAAATCTGTCTTAATTACGAAGTATAGTTGTTAGATCTTTTGATATTTTATGTTTAGATGAGCTACTATTCACATATATTAGGAATAATTTTGGTTTGGCTACTTCATGGTTTCATTTCGTAAGCTTTTTTGCATCAGAACAAGAGACGAAACCACTATTTATTGATGTTCTTCCTAAAATCCCAAGCCTACCAACCATTTGCGAACTCTGTTCATATGTAAACCATTGACTTCAATATTACCTCCAGTACGGATTCTCACGGATTCGTTTAATTCGTTTTCTGGCATTCCAAGTGCAATACCCATTTCCGAGACAAATAAATCCGTGTCGCCTGTCACCTTTCTTATAATCGTAGTTTTCTTCGTCCCACCGATACTGTTTTTAGAGGTATTTAATAATAAGTGTGAGGATATCAATCAAAACGCATTGAAATAGATAAAAAATGAATCGTACCGAATATCCGAGTATATGGGTAAGAATCCAACAGCTCCATTGGGTTTATTCTTGGTGCGTTGAATATGAAAGGGATACGATGGCATAACAAAATCTTCGGATGACGGCGGTTCAGACCATCCGTTAGGAAGAATACCTACTGGTGGATTATACACAGGAGAAAACTTTGGTTCTGGGATTACAATTTCTTCTTCTACTTTATCAGCATTCAAGCGCATCAAAATCCTTCGCCTTGCTGGATTTTTATTGAAAAGTCGGTTTACTTGTCTTGCTGAATGTTTGTCACGCCTCTGAGATGCAATTAGTGGAGAAATACACTTTCTCAATTGAGTTCTGGATGTCAAGTTAAATATTGAAGACATTGATCTTATGAGGATACCCAAAAGCTTACAAGCGTGTGTTTGAGGAAGATTTGTTGCTTGTTCTAGATGCACAAGAATGATGGATGAGGTCTTTTGAGAGGAGGTTTATGCGGTCACCAAATTCCCTGTTTGTATTGATCATACGTAGAATATTCGTATGGATTTTTGTAGCAAATTCCGGCCCATACACACTAAATTAAAAATGCTATCCGGATTAACACCACGAACGATTCAATTTCAACCATCATTCTACAAAAACTATATTGATCTATTGATCTATTGATCTTCAACAATCACCAAAACTGAATTTCTCTTTTTCCTACATCCTCAATTCACGACTTTCCATATAAATTAAATTAAATATATTTATGATATGCATATGAATGAATACGACGAAATTGTTTCAACCAATTCGTCGGATGATGAAATAATCCTTATCGGCAATTCCTTGATGAATTTTTTCGAGAAATCATCCAAGCAGCATCTCTTTCAAAAGCTGCATCTTGGTATAATTCATTAAGTGTCACTCCCTTGAAATAATCCTTGTTCTTTTCAATTCTATCAAATACCATTTTCAATCCATGGGCGCGAAAAAATCCTAACCTTCTTACGAATTTTGTTTTAGAAACCTTGTCTGAAAAATGCTTGTTTTGATAGACATCATTTTCCATGATAAATTTGTTCGGGTGGAGATCTAAATGAATTCCAACGTGTTTAAAAAGTACCTTAAATTTAAGAGAAAAACGGGGAAAGCTAGGAATAATATCTTCATTATTTGTGATTCGAATATATTGAATGAGACCAGCTTTTTCCATTTCCTATTAATAAACGATTGATAAGAAAAATATGATTATTCATGGGCATGTAAGAGCATCTTAATAATTTCCTCGTTTGATGAACTTACACGGAAAGCTGGCTGAAATCCTCCGGAGCCAACACGAGGGGACTCAAACGTGACTAATTTAATTGGTTTTGGTAAATCAGGTCTAGCTGCCAAATCAAAACCTGCAAGAGTGGCAAGGGCACCACCCAGACTATGTCCAGTGACACAAATTTCATAAGATGGATCATCCCGCACGTTATTCCAAACTTCACGTATATCTCTGTAAATCTGATCCATGCGGCATTTACTACATTTTCCGCCACAATCTGAATCACCGAATAAATACTCTGTAGAAATTGGACTATTTGAGATTTTAGATAATCACAAATAATGAAAAAAAAATGTACTCACTGTAAAATCCTTCGTGAACAGAAATGTAACCTTTGTATCTCTTCGAATATTCTTCCTCGATTATGGATGGTGTTTCTATCTCTGTACTGAAGGCCCGGAAATTATGAAACCAGTCATTGGTGCCGAAAAGTACACTTCCTCGAAATGCAATCATAATCTGTTTTCTTTGACTACAGGAAAGAAAAAACTATTGAGTTTTAAAGTTGGATCAAATAAATTTTCTCTGTATCACTCACACATTTTTTGTCACAGCATAGACACAGGATTCGGCTTGCTTGAAGCTGTTGAAAGTCTGCAACCATATTGAAGCCCTGGATCTACCCTGTACTAGTCGGTCAATGATATCTCTATCGAAGCCTTCGTACATATCTTTATGTCTTTCAATAATATCAAGAACTTTTTGCAATTTCTCACCTTTCCCTTTATTATGGTCGATTAAAGATAATCTTTTTTTATGGTAATTTCCGAATGTTTCTTTGGGTAAATCTATTAGATTCTCCCCATCAGTCTCATCTTGTTCCCTTACTGCTTTCATCAATTTAGCGAAGATATACATAAACTGAGAAGCTTCATTAAAAATAACACGAAATAAGTTAGAATAAAAAGGAGCGACAGTGGCAATCATTGGAATAAGTATAACCTTCACAATAACGTACCCATTAGATACCTGATTATATCATCGTATGCATTATCTTCTATTTCTTCTATTTGATGTTCCTCATAATCAGTGTCAAAATCGTCTTCAGACATGTAGCGGTCGCAATAAGAATATAGTATCCTAATTATTACGATTACTCCAAATGCGATGCCAAAATTGTACACTATCTTGATTTGTCGCTCTGGGAGAGCTGTATCATTTACAGAGAAACATCGTTCCCTATCATCCATTTGCAAAAGCTCTATTTCGTTGATGATAGTTAAAAGCTCTTGACCGTTATCTTTGAAAGCATTTTCAACAGCAATGTTCAATAGATTCAATGGTGGAGGCCTGCCATGAAAGTACGCCCATCCAGATGTCTCGATCTCGAACAAATCGTCATCGAGTGAAGAAGCTGTACTCTCCTTCGTTTCTCGGGGGGAATTATGTACTCTCAAATTTCTGATTTCATTATGAGGACGGAATCTCACGCTGCTCATTGCGTCTTGTGGTAAAGGTATATCATTGACTTGCATCTCCAGCATAAAAAGATCAAAATATTTCATAGATTTCTGAAGAGACTTAAAAAGAAATACTTCTAAGCTCTTCTCAATTATCTCTGTTTGAATTGGTGATATCTCACACGATACTGGCCCAGTACGAAAGGTTTGAGGTGATATATATACTGTCTTAAAAGTGCTTGTATCTTGTGCATGAGTATAGCTACAAGCAGCGCAGCTGAAAGTTAAGTACAACACAAATAAGGTTCTTTGTAGTTTTCGCTCTTTCAATTTTGAACAGGTGTTCATGAAGGAGCTTACGATACATTCCTTATGCATTTTGTTCGAGAATATGCTCTGCTTTCCAAACTATCTTGTCTATGATGATGAAGGCAT